>Ga0209039_10000636_pt1 | contig 33766 bp, 27 predicted proteins | sample BogFormECP12_OM1_FD_188238 | JGI IMG/M metagenome (GOLD analysis project Ga0209039, IMG submission 188238) | Bog forest soil microbial communities from Calvert Island, British Columbia, Canada - ECP12_OM1 (SPAdes) (version 2) | ecosystem: Environmental > Aquatic > Freshwater > Wetlands > Bog ... | reverse complement strand
GCGATTTGAATCGGTTCTGGCATATATTACGCGTGTAAACCATCTCTTTTAAAGTCCATGACGGAGATCTCAATCTTGCGTTTTAGTCGGTGAAATCCCGTAACGAATAAATAAAAATCACAACATTAGCTTTTCTTGATCGATGTTACTAAACCCGTGACACAAGCAATGACAAATAGATCCGTGAACAAGGATATTCTTGATGTTTTTGACATCGATGACGATGACGTGAAAATTCTCAAGATGTTTCAAGATAATCCCGATATTACACACTCTGAGATCGCTAAAAACCTAAATAAATCGCAGCCAGCGATTGGCGCGAGAGTTCTGAAACTCCAGCGGAAAGATCTACTCGCTACGCAGAAGGGCATCAATTTCAAAACGGCGAAGGAAAAAATGTATTTGGTCATCGTGAATTTGCAAACCAAAGACCCGAGTTCGATCTTGGAAAGCGAATTGCCCCGTTGCCCGTTCATGATCAACGTGTTAAAGTCATCCGGCCAGCGTAACTTGATCGTTCTACTTGCGGCAGCGAACATGGAAAAACTGGAATCAATCATCGATCGCCATTTTCGATCCAATCCTGCGATTATCAGCGTGGAAACTTCATTCGTGGTTGATGTCTTGAAGGATTTCGTGTTTCCTGTTAACTGGGAGTTTTTGAAATATGATGATATCCCGTGTGGCGACATTTGCTGCCAGCAAGTTAAGAAACGCATTGAGGAAATGCCAGAAGAGCTGAATCTGCAAGGAGAAGATGGCACTTCGTGAAGACCTTGTCTGAGGAATGGCTTCTCCGCTTCTTTATCTGGGTAAACATGTCTTAGAAACCTGTATCGAGTATAACGAGCCCTGACGCCGGTTTTTTACCTTCTTGTTAGAGGCAAAAAGTCAAGATGTTGTAATTTTGTTCAAGAAAATTATGAAAAAATTAAATAATTTTCACCTGCAATAAAAGTCGCAGCAATCTCCTTTAGAACGCGCGAAAATTCACATTTAATTATTATAACCAATGTCGTTTTTACGTGTTACAGTTTGTCGTTAATTGTATCTTATAATCAAAACGAGCATCCAATACGGGATAGAAAAATTTCACGGAAGTATAGCTTTACAGCAAGTTTCGTAAATCCCATCAATGGTAAACTGAACAATAGAAGCTGAATTAACAACGATTATTACAGATCGAATATATCACCGAGTAATCCTTGCATTATTGGGCATTTCTATTGATATCTTGATTTTCGTAAATCATCAGGGACATCAATTGATATAATGAACAAAAAATTAATTCTAAAGTTACAATTTGAACATGTTACAACCAAAATATCGAAGCTAAGCTTATATTTTAACAATTCAATTCTTTTTTGCTAATTTGTTTAGGTTGTCTTATATACTGTTCGAACGGTTTCAATCTGAATGTTTTTTAATGCGATATTTTGATTGTCACTCGTAGTCAACAACACGTTAATCATTAATTCTTTGAATAGAAAACGGTTGTTCGATGACTTTTACGATAGTAATAGGGTTAACACGAGAAACGTGATTGAATTGTCAGATATAATAGAATTGCTGACCAACGGGAAGAAAGCTGCATCATATGACGAAATAGCTCGATACAATCTTGCAGATCTTTATAGCTATTTTGAGACGGAATCAAGTGGTCTATCAACTGAAGAAGTGAAACTTCGGATGCAGAAGGTTGGTCCGAACATATTACCTGCTGGTAAAAAGACAACCATTATCCGTAAGATCATTCAGCAGTTAGAGAACCTTTTTAACGTTTTATTACTCGTTGCCGCGGTGTTGGCATATTTGACCGCCGCACCTACCATGTGTTGGGCTATACTTGTAGCAGTTGCAATAAACATCGTTTTTAGCCTATATCAGGAGCACAGAGGCGAGAAGGCGGCTCAAGCCATAAAGACCCTCATCCCGTCAAAAACCAAGGTCGTGAGAGATGGCGAAGAAAAAGACATAGAGGTTTCCGAGGTTGTTCCAGGAGACATATTGGTTTTGGAAGAAGGAAACAGGATTCCTGCCGACGTGAGGCTGGTAGACGCGTTCAATGTTGCAGTCAACAATGCAACCCTAACCGGTGAATCCGAACCACAGAAACGGCAGGTAATCATATCGCCCGCCAAGGTAAATGACTACGACTTGCAGAACCTGTTGTTCGCCGGGACCACGATCGTTTCCGGGTTTGGAAAAGGAATCGCAATTTCCACGGGAAAAGAAACATTATTTGGGAGAATAGTTACAATATCCAGGGAAATCAAGGAACCTTTGAGTCCTCTTGAAAAAGAGATAAATTACACTGCCAAGTTAACCACGTACGCTTCTCTAGCAATTGCTGCATTTTTTTTTGCTTTAGCTCTTTTTTGGATTCACTTAGACTTGTTCTCGAATATCATGTTTGCCATCGGCGTGGCCACGTGCATGGTTCCTGAAGGATTTCAATTAACTATCTCACTCTCGTTAGCAGTATGCGCACAGGGAATGGCAAAACGGAACGTCGTTGTAAAACGGCTTTCGGCAGTAGAAACTGTTGGATCAATGACGGCACTCTGCGTGGACAAGACCGGCACGATCACGAGTGGGGAGATGATGGTAAAAAAAGTCTGGGCTTCAGGAAATATTTTTGATGTCACCGGAGATGGATTTGATCCCTTTGGAACTATTACTTTAGGTCGAGAACAAGTTGACTGGACGGACAGACCCGAATTATTAGAACTCATCAAGGTTTCCCTCTTCTGCACCAATTGTAAATTAAAAGAGCCTGAAAGAACCATTGGCAGGTGGACTTGCCTCGGAGATCCTACAGACGGGGCTTTTCAAGTCTTTGCAAGAAAAGCTTGTGATCACGAGACGAACTTTGATATAAGCGAGGCTTATACGGACAACCCTAGAGTTCACCTGGTACCATTCGATTACCAGAGACGCATGATGACAAGCGTCAATAAAAATTACGAAGATGGCAAAACATATGCTTATACCAAGGGAGCGGTCATTGATATTATCAATAAATGTGCTCAAATCCGGTATAACGAGGATAATATTCCGTTTACCGATGAATTGAAAAAAACTATTACCGATCAGATGGATGCCTTCGCATCCGAAGGTTTCCGGGTTCTCGCCATGGCAACGAGGGTTCTGCCAAACATATGCATATACGAAGGGACTGGTTTTCGGCGGGTTCTTCTGGGCGAAACTGCGACCATGTCACAAATGGCAGAAATAACTGAAATAGAGAATGACATGGTTTTCCTGGGTTTAGCAGCGCTGTTTGATCCTCCCAGGCCTAAAATCGAAATTGCCGTGAACGAGGCCAAGGGTGCTGGCATCAAGGTCTTTATGCTTACTGGAGACCACGAGCTTACTGCTTATTCGATCGCAAATAAGGTTGGAATCATAACTTCATTCAAGGAGAAAGTCGTAACTGGAAACGATCTCCGCCAGATGAATGACGAAGAACTAGCCAAGATCCTTAGGAAAAATGGAGGTGTCTTCGCGAGAATATCTCCCGAACAGAAATTACGGATCGTGAAAGTCCTGAAATCATCGGGTGAGATCGTTGCTGTAACAGGTGATGGCGTGAATGATGCTCCTGCGCTCATCGAAGCAAATGTCGGCATCGCAATGGGCGTGGGTGGAACTGATGTTGCAAGGGAATCTGCAGATATGGTTCTATTGGACAACGATTTTACTTCGATCATCGAGGCTGGCAAGCTAGGGCGAGCCACATTCGACAACATGAGGAACTACGTCTATTACATATACACGCACAACTTTACTCAATTTTTACCGTATGTCCTCTTCGTCCTGTTAAATATTCCTTTGCCTTTGCAAGTAATCCAGATACTCGCAGACGATCTTGGTACCGATATAATGCCTGGCCTCTCTATAATAATGGAGCCACCCGAGCCAACCGTTATGCAAAAACCTTTGAGGAGTAATAATGCCAAGCTGATGGACGTGTCGACACTGGTGAAGGCGGCCTTAGTCGGGATAGTAATTTCGTCTCTTGCAATGATTCTATGTTTACACATTTGGATGAGCGCAGGATGGACATGGGGAATGACCTCGGTTCCGGATCCCATTGCCTATGCCAGGGGCACCACAGTCGTCATGGGTGGGGTCTTCTTTGAGCAAATGGGTAATATCTGGACTGCAAGAGCAGGTTCAGGATCAGCCTTCAAGCTAAACCCGGCACGGAACAAATGGCTCTTGCTCTCGATCCCTGTCGCATGCATCATTTTTGCAGCGCAAGTGTACTCTCCGCTTCAAATAATCTACGAGACAGTTCCACTGCTTCCATCGGATATCTTGTTTCTAGCAGCGTTATCGCCTCTGACGTTCCTTCTTTACGAGGGGATAAAGGCACTGGCGCGTCGAATGCCAAATCCGAGATCAGGGGCTCGAAGAAATTTAACGATCATGACTGTCGAGGCTGAAACAGTTTCAGCTGTTGAAACAGAAGCATGAATTGGTAGTAAGGTGAACATGACATGAATATGAAAAGAAATTTTGGATTTTTTAGGCTCCAAAAAAAATCGAGGGCTTCAGCTGTCAAAGCTGAAGTATTTGGCCGTGAGGTGAACATGACATGAACATGAAAAGAAATTCTGGGTCTCATAGGTTCAATCATGAGATAAATTGGTATAAAAATGGCATGAGGTGGAGTTGACATGAGCAAAAATGAAAACAGTGCTGGAATGAAAAAAACCTTGAGTCTCTCAGGCTTGGCGATGAACGCGATGGCCTTGATCGCCCCTGGAGCTTTTCTTTGGATCACCTTCCAGGTGCAAGCGGCCCAGACAGACATTACAGGAGCTACAACGGCTCCAGACATGTGGTTTGGACTCTTCATTGCATTGATTTTAGCATTTTTAACCGCGGGTTCATATGCGATGCTAGCACGACGCTATCCAGATGCAGGCGCTGGAAGCTCCTACAACTTCGCTGACCAGGCCCTTAAAGAAAGGAACAGCAGTAAAAGGACAATACGTTTCACGAAATTCACTATAGGCTGGCTTTCACACTTGTATTACTGGGTCTATCCGGGCGTTATGGTTGCGTTCATGGCCGTCTTGATAACCTTTATCTTGCAGGCATTCGGCTTTAACATCTCCCCCTTGATGCAAGTCGGGATTGCGGTTGCTTTTGCAGTTTTCATCGGCATCGTTGCATATCGCGGCATAAATACCTCGACTCGGATCAACATTCTTCTCAACATCGTCCAATGGGGCATGATAGCTGGCACGACAATAATGGCGTTAATGTACCTCTTCTTGAACCCACAAGGGGTGACATTCCTGATGCCAAGTTCTAGTGATATTATTGCACCTCACAATATCAGCCACATTTTCTTCCAAGCCACGATCGCTATATTGGTGCTAGTAGGATTCGAGTCATCAACTGCTTTGATGGGCGAAGCCAAAAAACCTAGCAATGTTAGCCGAGCCGTGATCATTTCCTTAATTGTCCAAGGTGGAGCTTACTTGTTTGAATATTTCGGAGCAGAAGCAATTCTTAACAATAATTACACGTTTAACACTGCTGCTTCGTCAAATGCCCCGATTGGCGACCTGATCAATATTATGGGAAATGTTTTTCTAGGTGGTAACGGTTTCGTGCTCATGATGATTGTTGCCGGTATCGTGGCAGCTGCCATATTGGGCACCACGCTGGCTTGTTTAAACACGGGTGTTCGAGTCACGTATGCCATATCTTGCGACAAAGAAATGCCTCTCCCTCTAGGAATGCTGGATTCAAAGCATCAGAGTCCACAGAATGGGGTTATTATGCTTACCGCGGTATCAGCGGGTATTGGAGCATTCGGTGTGCTTTCCATCGAAAACCTAACGACCATAAGCCTCCTTTCAAACATCGGAACTTTTTTGCTCTATGGACTTACGAACATCATCGCTTTTATCGCCTTTGCCAAGGAGCGTGGCTCGTACCTCTTGCGCAGGATTGTTCCATTGCTTGGCGCCGCTGCTAACGTTGCAATGCTATTCGCGGTCATTTGGTTGGGCATCCTCGGTGGTGGTGAGGCGCAAGCAGCAGCAATCATCGCGATAATAATTACTGTAGTGTGGATAGCGATAGGATTAGGATACTTCTTGGCCAATTCGAGAACCCGGCCATCTCGATTTCTACCTTATACGGGAAAAGTGCCGTGTATTTACATCGAAAGCTGGCTCAAGTGCCCACAGCCATGGTTAATGCACGTCAAAGCAATGACTATGGATGGTAAAGCAATCGAAGGTGATTATAACAAAGAAGATGCAAACATGTTCATCATCGACAACGCCACTAGCCCGAAATTAAAATCGAATGAGCCTCCAAAATCAAGATCTAGCCCATCTAATTCCATCGCAACCCAGGAGGGTGAAGATAGCTCCCCTATCATGTAATAAATGAAACTCTGGAGAGATTTTTCATCTATTTCTTTTTGTTTTTACTCGTCTGTTAAAATATTCATCATCATCCGCCCACTCCACCGGCAACAATATTCTTCAGATCAAACGCTCATTACAAAAAGTCAAGCGAACCAAAAAGTGATTGAAGGTTTCGAGTCCCAACCGGGCGTTGCACGTATATACGTCGATTCCCTCTCCTCTTTGGAGCGGCGATTGGATGACCCCACTGACCACTCTGACATTTTCATCCCGAATCGCGAAGTCTGTATGTTAAGGACGGAAATCAAGGGAAACGCCGGCCAGAGCGGCCCGAAGAATATAAGATTGTGATGCCTAAAAGGATCTTCACGTTTTCCGAAAAAATGTTATTAATTTTCCTTTTTAATGACAAAATCAAGTCATTGGTAATATCTTATTCACAAAATGAAAATCATTTATGTGTTATGAGCGTGCTATTAATTGTCATTCAAATTTCTATTAAGTGACAAAAACAAGGGATTATCATCAATTTTATCACAAAATGTAAATCATTTACGCGTCCTGAGCGGGCCATTAATTGTCATTCAAATTTCTATTTAGTGACAAAAAAAAGGGATTATCGACAATTTTTTCACAAAATGAAAATCGTTTATGCATCAGAACTTGTGATTTCGTTCAATTAACTAATATAATGATTGAATGATTTATTATTTTCATTAAATATTGCTGAAAAATCCTTTATTGCATTCAATAATCTGGTATGGATAGGAAATTTTCATTATGAAAAAAAATTACTGAGATGTACTGCCATCTCTTGTTTCGTAAATACCAGCGAGGATCAACTGAAAGAATGAACTCGAAATCACGATAATTATTACAAATTGAACATGTACCCAAACAAGTAATGCATCATTGAATATTTTTTCAATAATTGTGGCCTTTCACCATGCATTATTCAATCTCCCTAAATATTACCAAGTCGGAATTGCAACGGAAAGTTTTTCCACGGAAAAATTAGAACATTAATGACAGTCGTGCACCAGTTGCTCATTCGTAATCGATAACGAAAACAGGTACGTGACTGATATAATAATGTTCAATAATAATTGGCATGAATAATGCATTTAGCGATAGCTATTGACCTTGGTGCTAATGAATGATGCTTGATATCGATACCGGGAACACGGCGTGGGTTCTTGGCGCGTCGTGTTTAGTCCTGCTCATGACCCCCGGCCTGGCCATGTTTTACGGGGGGTTGCTCAGGAAAAAAAATGTATTGTCAATGATGGGACTATGTCTCGCAGCGATGATAGCCGTCTCCATCGAGTGGTTTCTTGTTGGTTTTTCCCTAGCGTTTGGAAATTCCATGGGTGGGCTAATCGGTGATATGATGTACGCGGGATTGAATAACATTCAAACGATGACACCACTTGCTAATGCCCCCACGATTCCGGCAGCAGTGTATGTCGTGTTCCAGTGCATGTTTGCCATGATCACTGCAGCGATCCTTGCAAGCCCATTCGCAGAACGAACGAGGTTTGGCAGTTTCTTGCTGTTCATCGGCATCTGGACCTTGATCGTCTACGATCCGATTGCACATTGGGTATGGAACGTTGGTGGCTTCTTGTTCAAGATGGGCGCCTTGGATTTTGCAGGTGGCACGGTCGTGCACGTGAACGTCGGGTTTTCAGCACTCGCGGTGGCACTTGTCATGGGCCAACGCAAGGGATTCAAGAAAACGCCCATGGAACCGCATAACATACCTCTAGTTGTTCTTGGGCTTGGCCTGCTTTGGTTTGGCTGGTTTGGTTTCAACGGTGGTTCAGCAGTGACCGCGGGTTCTATTGCCGGGCTTGCCATTATCAATACAAACCTCGCTGCATGCTCGGCAGCTATCGCATGGATTGTCCTGGAATATCTTGACAAGAACAAGAAAAAACCAAGCACGATTGGTATTGCCACGGGTGTTCTCGCGGGCCTCGTCGCGATCACGCCTGCTGCTGGTTTTGTGGAACCTTGGGCTGCCTTCTTCATCGGTATCATCTCGACGTGCACGGTGTACGTGGTTCTCAGGTGGCGCACCCAATCTAACCTGGATGAATCATTGGACGCATTCTCTTGCCATGGCGTCGGTGGTGTCGTCGGGGCGATTCTCACTGGCGTGTTTGCTTCGGTTGGCGCGAATGGTTTGATCGCCGGAAATCCCGGACAAGTTGCCGTTCAAGCCTTGGCAGTCGCATGTTCTGCTGGATATGCTTTCGGCGTGACGCTTGTTTTGGCACTGATCTTCAAGAAAGCATTGAGAATCCGCGTGCCTGAAAGCGAGGAATATCTCGGGTGTGACTTGAGCCAGCACCACGAAATAGCATATGCTTAGATGAGGAGAGAGATCGTGAAACAAATTACCGCCATAATTCGGCCGGAAAAATTTCAAGATGTGAAGAAAGCAATGACCGACGCCGGCGTGAAAGGTATGACTATCACGGAAGTCAAGGGCCGCGGTAACCAGAAAGGCATCAAGTTGCAATCCAGAGGGGGCAGCTATGAGATCGAGTTCCTCGAAAAGATTCAGATCATGACTGTGGTGCACGATGAAATCGTGGATTCTGTCGTCAATGCTATTATATTCTCTGCAAAGACCGATCGTGGCCCCGGTGATGGAAAAATCTTCGTGTCACCCGTGGATGAAGTCATCCGCATTCGAACGGGCGAGATTAACGCAGGCAGTCTCTAAATAAAATTTATTCTATTTTTTTAATTCAACAACCAGGATTTTAGGTCCTTGAATCACTGAATATCCAATTTTAACCAGTTATTTGATGATTAGTTATCACCGTTTTCTTGGAAGGATAGAAAATGGAGATTTTTCGCTCGCAGCAAGGACATCGCTGAATGGACGTTCGATCAGAAGATGATGGCTGCAATTGGTGTCAAGATACAGAGCGCAGCGATAATCCAAATCCGTGATGCTGGTAAATGGGAAATCATGAACGCTGACCCGTGATTCAAACTTGATATCATTTGGTCACCATAGCACGAGATGATCAGTAACCGATCTCATCTCGAAACTAGTGAATCCAAATATCTTTCATGAAAACATGGTGTGAACAATCGTCAATCTTAAAAAAAGCGCATAGTTTTCCACAAGATTTAATACGCTAAGTCCATGGATTAATTCAAGATTTCAAAACTCGTTTATCAAGCACGGATTTTGAATATGATTGCATTTTCCACTTTGCAAGCTTCGATCGCACCGGAATTACCGGTCGATCGCTCGTTCGGATAGCGCTAGGTACTCCCTGGTTTTCAACGACTATAGCAATTTTCTCGGCAAATTGATAGAATCCTTCACGTGCTCGATGCTTTTGCTATGTGTCGTGATTCATGGTGCATGCAAAACATGGTAACAAGGTTAAATGCCACGAAAGAAACGACCGACAAGATGCTTGGTGACCTCCAAGCTCTTCCTCTAGAGGAAGTATACGCCTTGTTAGCCGGAATGCCGGCTGGATTAACTGAAGAGGATGCGGCCAAGCGCCTCGAGACCTACGGATACAATTCAATTCCCGAAGGAAAACTGATATCCACTACAAAACGATTTTTCCAGACTTTAACAGATATTTTCAGCTTATTACTATTTTTCGCAGCGCTTTTAGCTTTTTTAGGCCAGAGTCCTCAATTAGGTATCGCGATCTTAATCATCGTGTTCGTGAATGCGATATTTACCCTCGTGCAGGAATGGCAAGCGGCGCAAGAAATGCGGGCGTTGAAAACCTGGATTCCCGATCAAGCCAAGGTCATGCGAGATGGCACGCTTAAGAAGATCGAAGTCAAGAACATAGTGCCAGGGGACATTATCGGGTTAGAAGAGGGCGATCGGGTGCCCGCCGATGCTCGGCTCATCGAGGCGTTTAATTTGTTCGCGATCGAGATCCCGCTTACAGGAGAATTCGAGCCGCAATTGAAAATAGTTAATGGTACCCCGAAACCCGGCGTCGATGACGCGCTGGATGTCGTTGTGGAGGAGGAAGCTCAAGTAAAGGATACGCAGGCCCTCACGGCACAAAACATCGTGTTCATGAGCACGTCGATCGTCAAAGGGCAAGCCAAGGCAATCGTCATCGCCACGGGCTTGAATACACGTTTTGGCCAGATCGCACACCTCACGCGAGATATCAAGCCGCCAGACAGCCCGTTGCAGAAAGAAGTATCTTATGTTGCCCGCTATTCCTTCGAGCTCGCCTTCATCATCGGTGCTGTCTTCTTTGTCATTGGGTACTTTTTCTTGGTTCTGTCAATTATCAACGCCATGAATTTCATCATCGGTGTCATGATCGCGTGCGTTCCAGAGGGATTGCAAGCCACGATCTCCAGCGCGCTAGCCATCAATGTCATGAAAATGGCAAGAAAGAACGTGCTCGTGAAGCGGCTATCCGCCGTGCAAGCATTAGGCTCCATAACGCTTATTTGCACGGATAAAACAGGAACATTAACGAGGGGAGAAATGACGGTGCGAACTATTTGGGCGTCGCACAAGTCCATCGATATCTCCGGCATCGGTTATTCACCGAAAGGTGTTTTTTCGGAGGCGGGAGAGAAGATCCGTCACCGGGAACACAAGGAAATGGGGCGCCTGCTTGAAATTGCAGCGTTATGCAACAATGCTCGTCTTCAGGCACCTGACGAAAAAAATAATGCGTGGAACATCGTGGGCGATCCAACGGATGGTGCCATGCTCGTTGCAGCCATGAAATATGGTATTAACGTCACGCAACTCGCGCAAAAATTACCCATCATCCATGTTTTTCCTTTCGACTCTGAACGAAAGATGATGACGACATTGCATATAGAGGAAAACATCATCAAGGTCTTCACCAAGGGAGCCCCGGCAAAGGTGGCGGCCTTGTGCACCAACATCCTCGTGAATGGCAAAGTATTACCGCTGACAGATGGGTATCGGAAAGACATTCGACAGCTAATAGACCTTTACGCGAGCACTGGGTTACGCGTCATCGCCGTTGCATTCAAGGAAGTCCTCAAGTCGTCCGTGGATGGTATTCAAGGTTATGTCCGAGAATCATTAGAATCCGGCATGACGCTAGTCGGGATTGCAGCCATCCAGGACCCGCCTCGCGTGGAGGTTATTGATGCTGTCAAGGAAGCACGTCAAGCGGGGATTAAGATTGCCATGATTACGGGAGATAATCCCACCACAGCAAAGTCCATTGCCTGGGAAGTTGGTATCGTCGATATCGATCAATGGGATGAAATCGTGCCGATCACGGGCGAAAAACTGAAAAAGATGGAAGACGTGCAAATCGCCGAGGCGTTTCAGCATTCAGGAGCGATATTTGCCCGCATCACGCCCGATGAAAAATTGCGACTGGTTAACATCGCGCGCCAAGCGGGCGAGATCGTTGCCGTCACTGGTGATGGCGCGAATGATGCACCTGCATTGAGACAGGCCGATATCGGGGTGGCAATGGGAATTACCGGCACGGATATTGCTAAAGAAAGTGCAGATATCATTCTCACGGATGATAGTTTCACGTCAATCGTCACGGGTATAGAAAGTGGACGAGCAACTTGGGTAAACTTACGTAATTTTATCTACTATGCATATTCACACAATTGGGCTGAGCTTATCCCTTATGTTCTTTTCATCATTTTCCGAACGCCGCTTCCATTGCTCCCGATTCACGTGCTCATGATCGATCTGTGCATCGACATTGTCCCTTCCCTCGCATTGAGCAGGAATCCACCAGATGATAGCACTATGCATAGGCCGCCCAGAAGCATCCGGGAGCATTTATTCAAGCCAATCGTGTTTCTCCGGTCGCTAGTAATTGGCCTCACGATTGGCACAATAGGATTTTGGCTCTGCATCAACACGTGGATGGCGGGGGGCTGGCACTTTGGCGACACGCTGGATACTACAAAATCACTTTATCTAAAAGGCGTCACAATGACGTTCGTTGCGATTGTCACAGGACAATTTGCAAATTTTCTCACGTGCTCCACTACAAAAACAGCTTTCTACCGGCGGCAAAAAGTACGAAATCCTTGGATGTTTTATGGAGTTGTATGGCAATTTGCCATAATCGCGATTCTCGTCTATGTTCCCTTCTTGCAACCGATTTTTGGCACGGCGGCCTTGATGCCACTGGATTGGTTGTGGCTGTTAATGATATCAGGGATTATTTTTATTATTCAAGAGATCTGGCGAGTTACAATCGTGCGGAAGGAAACATGAATAGAATTTTCGTTTTTAAATATCTGTGAATATCATCAAATTGCATAATGTAATTTTTCTTACCTCTTTTTTGCATATTGCAAGTCATTCCGAAGTCATAGAGGAATGATGGAAGAATATATTTTTATTCAATTACAATATCTGTTTTTTTAATTATCTTTAAAGAAAATGAACAGATTAATCATGCTTTATATATTTCATTGAAATATATCATGTAAATATTTTTCATTCGTAGAAAATGGCTATATATAGTGAAACGCCCACCCAATGTTTAACTGGGAAAGAAAATGATTCACGGGTGAACGTGTTCCAACAAAGATACAAGGTATATCAACAAAGGTAGAAATATCATGGCAACAAAAGATGATATAATCAGGATGGTTGAGGAAAAAGATGTCCGGTTCATTCGCATATGGTTCACGGATGTACTCGGCTTCTTGAAGAGTTTCGCGATAACCCCTGCAGAGCTGGAAGGAGCTTTCGACGAAGGTCTCGGATTCGATGGATCCAGCATCAAGGGTTACACGGATATCGAAGAAAGCGACGTTGTCGGGTGGCCTGATGCCTCGACGTTCCAGATCCTGCCATGGCGGACCAAGGCACATGCAGTTGCGCGGATGTTTGCCGATGTCACGAATCCCGATGGCACGCCTCTAGAAGGAGATCCCCGGTACGTGCTCAAAAGAATGCTTAAAAAGGCGGCAGACCAGGGTTACACGTATAATGTTGGACCCGAGCTCGAGTACTTCTATTTTAAAAACGAAAATTATCCAGAACTTCTTGAACATGTCGGGTATTTCGACCAGTCCGATAAAGCTCTTGATGCCGATCTTCGACGGGATACCGTGCTTGCGCTTGAAAGCATGGGAATACGGATAGAGAAAAGCCATCACGAGGTCTCACCATCGCAACATGAAATTGACATGCATTTTGCGGATGGTTTAACGATGGCTGACTGGACAATGACTTATAAATTTACGGTCAAATCGATCGCTCAGACATATGGCGTCATAGCTTCGTTCATGCCGAAACCCATCGCCGGAATGAATGGTAGCGGCATGCATTGCCACCAGAGCTTGTTCCAGGGTGATACAAACGCTTTCTGGGATCCTTCAGACGAGTATCATCTCTCCTCCGTCGCAAAATCCTACATCGCCGGTTTGCTCACGTATGCACCAGAATTATCGATCATCACGAGCCCATGGGTCAATTCTTACAAGCGGCTCGTGCCAGGTTATGAGGCACCCACTTATCTCGCTTGGGCTCGACGAAACCGATCGGCCCTGGTCAGGGTCCCGATGTATAAACCAAATAAAGAAAAGGCGACGCGGTGTGAATTTCGATGCCCGGATCCATCATCAAACCCCTATCTCACGTTCACGGTCATGCTCGCTGCAGGATTGAAGGGCATCGAACAAAATCTCGAGCTTCCTCCACCTGTTGAGGTGAACATATTCAAACTTTGCGATGAAGACAAGGCGAAGTATAACATCAAGGAAATGCCCGGAAGCTTGCTAGAAGCAATTGAAATCGCTGAAAAGAGCGATTTTCTCAAGGACGCACTTGGTGAAAGCGTGTTCAATTACTACATCGACAGCAAGAAAGCCGAGTGGGATCGCTTCCGCATCGCGGTCACTGACTGGGAAATCAAGGAATATTTGCACGCGTTATGAATTCTTTTTCTTTCATTCTTTCATTTTTTCGAACCGAGAGTCGATTTCCGAACTTGTTTTGAACACATAAATGATATTTTCTTTTCGTCATCGTAAGAATCTATATCGAATTGTTGATTAACCAGAGTCACCTCGTTTTGATTATGGAATTGGAAAGTGGAGCTTTGATCGCACCATGTGGCATTAATTGTGGCGTGTGCGCAGCCTACTTGGCTTATTCTAAGGGTATGACCAAGCAATCTGGGGTATCCCTTTGCGCGGGGTGTCGCGTGCGCAATAAGAATTGTACCTTCATCAAGAAGAATTGCAGTGCAAGGATCGGGAAAGAAATCGAGTACTGTTTCCAAGATTCTGGTTTTCCTTGTGATAAATTGCAAGATCTTGATGACCGGTATCGCCGCGATTATGGCATTAGTCCGATAGAAAACTTGAAAGTTATGCGCGATCTTGGCATGGATGCGTTCATCGAGCAGCAAGACCAAGCCTTCACGTGCACGAATTGCGGTGGAACGATATCCGTGCACAATGGTTTTTGCTATGATTGCCAGAAGGATAAAATCGAAACCTACGTGAAACAAAAAAAGACATCTCTTAGGAAATTGTCAAAAAGAAAATGATGCTCACGCATTTCAATGCACAGATTGTCTGACCTGTATCATTGATAAAATCTTTTCACCACCTTGAGAGCGTGCAATGTCACCCATTTACTGGGCTTCCCTTTTGGTTCGATCGAAGCCTGAAAACGCCCGTTGAGCGTACGTTCCATCCACCAGCGTCCTTCGTCATCTTGCTTAGAAAGAATTTGATCAATTGCATCTTGCATTCTTTCATTTCGATAGCCAAGGGATGTCAAAATATCGAGAATTTCGAGGATGTCCGTTTGCCACATCCATGGAAACCCGAGTTGCAGCCATTCTGGCTTGGAGATCTTGTCAAGCGCGTGACTTTGCTTATAGATATGATGCTGCAGCAAATATTCAGCACCCGCTTCGATCTTCTTGCGAACACTTTCTGCACGAGCTTCGGGGGGAATTTCTGCCAGGGTTTTCAGCGCTTTCACGACGCCCATGTGGCAACTGTGAGTCCCCCAGCAATCATGATGCTTTTCGTATGGCCAGCCTGCCGGGGCTTGCTCGATGCCATCATCAAAACGCTGGTAGTCTACGATCCAATCGATGCCCTTTTGGACACGCGGATCAGTCAAGTACCCGAATCGGAGACAACTCCAAGCAAGATTTCCCGTCAAGCACGGGATGACAATGTTATGCGACCCACCCTCTTCGGTAGTTCCACGACAAGCAAAACCACCGCTATCACGATCCTGGGCATATTGCAAGAGAAATTCGCAAGTCCGTTTGATGCGCTCGTCACTCCCATCGGCACCAAGTTGAGCAAGGAGAATGAATGTCCAGACCGTGCCCTTGTATTTCGACCGAATGTAGAAATCCCCGGGGACGCCCCAGTATCCTCCTGGTTCTTGCTTGGCTAGGATTTTAGGCACCACGCCTGTGATCATAATGAGCGATTTCGCCGATTGAACGTCCACGGGATTCATCGATCGATCTTGAATATCTTTCAAGGTAAAATACCGCACGGATGGGTTATTCTCCTCGAGTAACCATTCTACGGGGTTTGATTTCAAGAACCCTTGCCAGGATGGATGGCGTGAAGTCATAATTCTCCACGATTACATTTTTCATAGATGAGCTAATGTTACTTGTTATTCCATTTCAGATTTTTAAAATACGAGCAATATTGATCCTTACTTATGTCACGAATTTTCAAGTGTGCCGTCATCGGTGTTGGCGGCCGCGGCAGTGATTGGGCCACGAACATGCTGCGCGTGAGCAAGGAAGTCGAGCTGAAAGCAGTATGCGACATCGATCAAAGACAAGCTAAGACCGTTGCAGAAAAATGCGGTGGCGTTGCCGTCTATTCTGATGTGGAAGAACTGCTCAAGAAAGAAAGCTTGGATTTTGTTGTCATCGCGACACCACATTATCTCCACGCGCCTTTCACGATCATGTGCGCGGAGCATGACGTGAACGTGCTATGCGAAAAACCAATGGCCATCAACTTGCAACAAGCAGACCAGATGATCATCTCCGCACGAAAGAATGCCATCAAGCTCGGCATCGGATTTCAGATGCGATTCAAGCCACACTTCAAGTACATCTACGATGCAGTACGAGGCGCGAGCGGGGAGCTCGGCAGCCTTGGTCGCATCACGGATTTCACGCTCGAAGCCCGACACCACCGGACTGGCATGTATTATCTCACCTCGAGCCAAGTTGACCCGCAAACGGGCGTTTCGGCAGGACCATGGCGAGGCCGTTGGGAGACGGAAGGCGCTGGCATTTTGATAAATCAAGCAGTTCATGACATCGACATCTTTCAATACATCGTGGGACCCATCAAGTGCTTGTCCGCGCACGTGGCGACAATTGCCAAGGACCACGCACTCATCGAGGTCGAGGACACCGTCACTGCATGTTTTACCACCCAAGCAGGTGCGGTCGGTAGATTGGTCGTCTCGACTGCCAACAAAAAGTTTCCAGGCGACCGGCTCATCGTGCAAGGAGAAAATGGCTATGTCATGGCCGATGGCGCATATGGAAACACGATCCTCGCAGACACGAGATACAAGAACGAGGAGGACTACGAAGTTCCCTTCGTAACGTCCAAGCGCCACAATCTTCTCGATGATTTTCTGGATGCCATAATCGAGGATAGGGATCCCATGACACCGGGAGAGGAAGGCCGAAAATCGGTTGAAGTCATTCGTGCAATCTTGAATTCAGCACAACAAGAACGAACCGTGTATTTCCCGGTCAAGGACACGATCGCATACGCAACGATCCACAACGTGAGCCGCGACGTGCCCTTGAAGCCTGAAGACATGGAAATTTGAATTCTTTTTTCGATTAACTTTCTTCGAGGGATGGACATGAACATCGGTATCGCGCAGATCAATCCAAAAGTTGGGGATATCAAGGGTAATGCTAATAAAATCGCGGACTACATCACCAAGGCACGCGACTCTGGTATCGACATGTTGCTTTTTCCCGAGCAATGCATTGCCGGCTATCCCGTCCAGGACTTAATGTTTGTGTCCGGGTTCGTTGACCAGAACTTGCAAGCACTCGAATCAATCGTCCAACAGACCAGCGGCCTAACTATTATTATCGGATTCATAGATAAGCACGAATCCCGCCCCGATAAATATTACAACGCCGCTGCAGTCATCTCGGATGGACAACTTGTCAAGATCATCCACAAGCAACTGTTACCTGTTTATGACGTGTTCAACGAGGCACGATACTTTTGCATCGGACCACCGTCTGAGATCGTTGACATCAATGGCTTAAAGGCGGGCGTCATCATCTGCGAAGACCTCTGGGACACTGATTACGAGATGAAGCCTGCATCAGATCTCGCTAACAAGGGCGCCGAGATTATCCTGTCCATTAATGCATCGCCCTATTACAAAGCAAAAATTCCCGTGCGGGAGAAAGTCGCCGCTGCTAAAATAGCAGAAATCAACATTCCCATCGTCTACGCGAACATAGTCGGTGGCCAGGACGAGATCACCTTCGATGGCTCCAGCTTTGCCATGGACGGGAATGGGGAGCTCGTGTTTCGTGCGCCCGCGTTCCAAGAGGGCTTGTTCAACATCGAAATGGGCGAAAATTGCAAGATTCCACCGCAAGCCATCGCGGACGTCATGCCTGAATCGGAAGAGATGTTCAATGCCCTCGCGCTCAATATGCGGGATTATTTCGAGAAGATGGGTGCGTTCAAGAAGGTCGTCATCGGCTTAAGCGGTGGCATCGATTCTTCCTTCACTACCGTCGTTGCAGCGCGCGCACTTAGCCCGGACAAGGTCTTGTGCGTGTACATGCCGACACGCTTTAATAGCGATGAGAGCTATGAATGCGCGAAAAAATTGTGTGATAATCTCGGCATCGAGATGCAGGTCTTTCCAATCGAGAGCATTTTCAATCAATTCGAATCCGATTTCGAGCTGGCATTTCCAAGCTGGGAATTCACCATCGCCGACGAGAACGTGCAGGCTCGCATCCGGGGCATCATCTTGATGTATTATTCCAACAAGCTCAATTATTTGCTCGTTTCGACGGGCAACAAGTCGGAGATCGCGGTCGGGTTTTCCACGCTGTATGGCGACACGTGCGGCGGGAAAAACGTGCCCGGTGACCTTTTCAAGACCGAGATTTACAAGATTTGCAGGGAATACATCAACAAGGACGACGAGGTCATTCCGACCTTCGTGCTGGAACGCCCGCCATCGCCCGAGCTTCGCGAGCAGCAAAAAACGACGGATACGTTACCGCCATATTCACAACTAGATCTCATCTTGGAACCCATGATCGAGGAACAAAAATCCGTGGATGACATCGTTGCCATGGGCTTTGACGAGGCACTCGTGAAACGCGTGCAAACAATGGTCAGGATTGCCGAATTCAAGCGCGCTCAGCTCGTGCAAACCATTAAAGTGACCCCAAAAGCGTTCGGCATCGGCCGGCGAATGCCTGTCGTCAATGGCTTCGATTATTCCGACAAATTCTAAACTTTTTTGATTCGAATTCTATTTTATTAAAGGTTTTTCGGGTAATTGAGGAACCACGTCCATACCGTGCAAGTGCCAGGCATCATCTTGAACCGATGACACCCACCATTCGGGCGGAATCGGTGCGTATGTGCCGTATTTTTTTAAACCACTCGTGAAAGCTTTGATGTTGTTCACGGGGGATTTGATATGCTGGGGCTGGGGATAATAATACGCACCAAAACCTCCGTCAGGCGTGCCAAGATTTCGCACCATGTGCCAGACCTCGCGTTCGCATTCGGCAGCTGTTCCCCGGGTGTAAATGGTTTGGATGTTGATGCACGCCCAGAACATCATCTTGCCACGAAACGGTCGCAAGTCTGCATAGCCGCACATGCGCGGACTATCGAACTCGAAGGCATCGAGACCCCACTTGATGAAGAGGGGAATGATCGGGTCGATCTTGCCGCAACAATGTTGGTGAAACTCGCAGCCGAGGTCGTGGGCAGTTTCTATTAAGGTACCATAGACGGGTTGGTAAAGTTCCTCGAACATGCCCGTCTTCATGAACGGGCGATCCTGCGTGCCAAGATCATCGACCAGGAAAAATCCATCTATCTTGCTATCGAGCTTTTTCGCATTTTTCATGACCTTGACGTATATATCGGTGATTTTCCCGATAAGATACTTGACTTTATCGCTGTTTCGCCGGTGGTCGATTAAGAAGTTGGTAAACCCGCGCATATCAGAGGCAATCATGAATGGACCCCAACCTACATGGAATATGCGGTACTTGCTCCATCCAAATATTTTATTTTCCACCAGAGCGACTTGGTATCGCTTCTTGTCGTCGGGGTCGAGAAAGTAGGTTTCGATATATTCATCGACCTTGGACCAGTCTGGAAGCGACGGGCGACCCGGATGACCCATCGTGTCATGCTTGCCGGAAACATTCCAGATGCCTCCCCACTCGTCAAGTTCTTCATGAGGCATGTACTTCCAATTTTTGTACAATGGATCCTTGGCCCATTCCGGTTTTTTCCACGAATATGGAATAATTCCTTCCATGAACCAATGGGGAAACAAGTTAACTTCATTCTCGCGCCAGCCGGGCTGCCACGCTCTTGGTGGGAAAATGGTGCTGAAAATTGCATCACTCGAAAGTAAACCACGCAAATTCATGAGATTGATAATTGGAACCCTATCTGGCTTGGTGAAATGAAGGGCTGCCTTGACCCGTTCACGGGAGTTCATGATATGACCAATCTTGCTTATCAAATATAATTTTAATAGTAGATTCTTCCAATGGGTTCGATTTACAATGCTTTGATAAAAAATCAAGGGAAGACAGGAACGTTATTTTATTCTTTCGCGGATATAAAATGAAGTGCAAAAACCTTCCCTTGATAACTAATAGGAACTAAAATGACAGAGGTATTCACGACATCACCAGATTTATTTTTCCATGCTATGTCCACTGTGGACCCAATGGATTTTTGCATTGCATCCTGATATGTGGAAACCAAGACGTTTTGACTCCCTTCATCAGCGAATGTATCCGGGAATGATGTCTCGATATTTGCCCACTCTTCAGGGGATTCATAACCCAAAAGCGACGCAAAATTCGCGTTACAAATCTTGTGAACATCGTCTAGATAGAGGTAAATTGCTTGTTCCGAAAAATCGATTACAGGTTTTAGTTGGTTGTACAAACCTTGTAATGCAATAGCATGTTCATCTTTTGCTACCATGTCCGTTCACCATGATATTTTTTTAATTTGTTGTTCACCAGAGCCTCATTTTGTGCTAATAATTTTGCCCGTTTAAGATATAATTTTTAGGACAACTCTCCTTTCAAAAATAAAGGGTGGAGCTTTACCTAAATTTTCTAAATCGCTATTAGCACGATTGCGAGAACCAGGAGGAAAAAGAAAAATAATGAAACCGATTTATAGCATTTTCGAACAATAATTGTGCGCGAATGGTCGCTTGCTCACTGCCGTGACCTTGCAAAAGGGCATGTTCTTGATCTCGCTTGCATTGATCGAGAAGGCAGCGCAGAAATCATCAAGCACGGCGTCCAATTCCTGGTGATCGGCCTCGTCGAGATCGCTCACCTTGGCACCTATCCCTAAATTCTCTTCCGGTATTTCGTTGCATGCACGTGCAAAAAAGATCTTGCCTCCATGAATGCCCGTGCCAATCGATGACCCTGCAATGGGAAAATTCTCGATCTTAGTAAATGACCCATCCTCTTTGATGTCAAGCCCGAGGGCGATGAGCACGCCGCCAGCCATGTATTCGCCGAAAAATTGCCGAACCCTGCCACCGAAAACGAGCACGGGCCGCTTGTTCTGGTATTGTTTCATGTGCACGCCGCAGCGATACCCACAATCACCTCGAGCGAATATAGTTCCGCCACGAGCCGAAAGACCTGCAACATCTCGAGCCGCTCCATGGATGATGATCTTGCCACCATTCATGGTATTGCCGCATTGATCCTCGCAATTGCCGAACACCTCGATGGTCGGCCCATCCATAAAGATGCCGAGATCATTCCCGGGGGTGCCATGAATCTTGATCTCGATATCGCTTCCTCCGAGTGCGGCACCAATGAATCGCTGCCCCGCCACGTTCGTGAGAATGATGGTCTTGTAACCCTCATCGATAGCTCGATGAATCTCCTCGTTAACGATTTTGTATTTAAGGGGAATCCGGTCAGGAGCAGCATCGATCTCCACGGAATTCTCGGCTTCATTGATTATTATGTTATCAAGTAATTTTTGCATGTTTCATTCACCCACGTGCTTTATGCCAAGGACATCGGCGATGTGTGGATTCGGGCCAAGATACCGTAGCCGGTCCCGGTTTGATCGCAGTGATTCGACCGAATCGATGCCCATTGCGCCCATTATTTCTTTTAGCTCTTCATTCCATGCGTGAAATAGGTTCTTGATGCGCTGGACAGAGATGTCGACGTCCAGGCGCTTTACGAGGTCTGGTCGCTGGGTGGCTATACCCCATGAACAGTTCCCCGTGTGGCATTGCTGGCAGAAACGACATCCCATGGCAAGCAAGACCGGCATGGCGACCATGCAAATGTCGGCACCGAGAGCAATGGCCTTGATGAGATCTGCCGAATATCTAATACTGCCACCAGCGATAAGCGTCACCTTTTCCCGAATGCCTTCACTACGAAGCCTCTCGTCAACTGATGCAATGGCAACCTCAATAGGAATGCCAACATGATCCCGGATGATACGTGGCGCGGAACCCGTGCCACCACGGAAACCATCTATGGTAATGAAGTCAGCACCGGCACGCACAATACCAGATGCAATCGGGGCTACATTATGCACGGCCGCAATTTTCACGCCGATCGGGATCTTGTATCTCGTTGCCTCCTTTAGCGCCGAGATGAGTTGTTGCAAATCTTCGATACTGTAAATGTCGTGATGTGGATACGGGGACAAAGCATCGGAGAACTTCGGGATCATACGAGTCTCGCTAATGAGCTGTGTGACCTTTTCGCCGGGCAAGTGACCACCATGACCTGGTTTTGCACCTTGACCGATCTTGATTTCCAGGCCGGCGACACCTTGCAAATAGTTCAAGTCTACACCAAAGCGACCCGATGCGATTTCGGTGATGAGATGGTTCTTATACGGGTAAAATGCCTCGTTCAAGCCACCCTCGCCTGAGCCGGCGACTATGCCGAGTTCCGAGACAGCTTTGTAGATCGACATGCACGCGTTGAAGCTGATCGAGCCCAAGCTCATGTGCCCGATCATCAAGGGCATGCTCATCTCGAAATTTGGCGGATAACGGGTACGCATGGTGATGTTATTCTCGTCGTCGGGATCGACATCAAAATCGAGTTTCGCAGGCTTCGATCCTAGGAAAACCTTGGTTTCAACGGGCTCGCGGAGAGGGTCGATGCTCGGGTTGGTGACCTGGCAAGCATCGAGCACGATGTCGTCGAAGATGACCGGATAGGGAAGATCAGTGCCGGTCGATGCAAGCAAGACGCCACCGGTGCTGGATTGAAACCAGTCGATCTTGCGGATGCGTTCTGTATATGTGCCATGCGGGCTGTAAACGATAGGATAATTTTCGATCGTGATGGCCTCGGCGGGGCAATAAACGGCGCATCGCTGGCAATCCACACATTTCTCGTTATCTGCAATTATGCGTTCGCCATTAAATGACAACACGCCGAAAGTACATCCATTCACGCATCGCGTGCATTTCTTGCATTTTTCTCGGTCAACGACGACTTTAAATTTTGGAAAAGTTTTGTGTATGAGCGACATTGGTTAGATATCTCCTCGCATTGCTGGTTTCAAGTGCCGAGCTCGGGTGGATATTCATTGATGGACAACTGGATGCCCTCGAATGGCTTTTCCATGCCAGTGCGAACGACGCCATCGCCAAGTCGGGCAATGAAGGGCACGCCGGCATGGGACGCCCAAACTTTCGAAATATCCGCGTGGGTTGCATCTTCAGCGAGCCTGAGCCGCTCGAACGATGCCTCTTCCGAGCTGATGAAATAGGTTTTTTCATCATCGGATTGCGCAACAAGTTGCGGTCGCAATTTCTTGCGGTCCGTGAGCCCGATCATCGCGGGCTTGCCATTGATCTCGGAGCCGACGACGATTGAGAACGGGCCGTTCAAGAGCGCGGAACGGTAGGTCATCCGGATATTTTTCATCGTGAGTTGTTGCTCATAGGGCATTTTATCTATAGTATCGTAGAGGGGGGGATTAAAAGCGAGTGCAGCAATGGGCACGGGAATCTTGTGCCTGCGAACGAGCTGATCAAAAAGATAGGCGATCACCTCAGTGTCGGTGCCTAGCAAGCATTTATACCCGAACATTTCCAGGTATCGCCGGTTCGTGCCATATGACGTGATTTCTCCGTTGTGAATGACATTCCACGAGAGCAGCGAAAAAGGATGGGCCCCGAACCAGCTCCCAGGCGTGTTCGTCGGAAACCGGGAGTGTCCAAGCCACATGCATCCTTCATAGTTTTCAAGCTGATAATATTCAGCAATTTCCCGGCTCCAACCATTACCCTTCAGCGCCATGCAATTTTTCCCCGCTGACATGACAAAGGCTTTCCGTTGAAAGCTATCGTTGAGGGCCATATGCAATTTCACGATATAATCATCATACGCCTCCTCGTTCACTTCTGACGGCGGCTTGAAGAAATATCGCCACAAGATTGGCTGCCTTGGTAATCCCATCTCGCTCTTGACGGGTATTTTCTCATCGTAGGAAATAGTACCCTTGTCTTGCAAAAACTCTTTGACCTTGTCCTTTGTGGTATCGTCTTCTGCGATTATCTGGAAACAATATTCATCCTTGCGATCGGGGAAACAACCGTAAACGGCGAATCCTGCACCAAGCCCATTTTCCCGGTCTTGCAAGCACGTGACCATGTTCGCTATCCTTGCTCCATTCTCTAATTTGCCATCCACGTTGATGAATGCGGAAATACCACAGCCATCGAATACCTTGTCATCAGTGAATGGCGCATCGCAATGCGTGAAATTGTTAAAATTCATAATCGTGATCTCTTTACTCATTCATTGGTTTCTTGAAATTTTTCTTTCAAATCATTCACATCGGGAGCGGGCATATCGGGCAAACACAATTGCTTCCTTTTTGATTTCGAGGAAGGAATAATGCGCAATTGCTTGTTAAACGCTTCTGCCTGTCGCTCAAACCCTTTTGTAATGTAATGTTTTTCCGATGCCATGTTCCGGAGCTTTTTCAGCGTGTCATGCCATGACATTCCCAAGGAGCACATCTCGGCGCACGTGTAGCAATCCAGGCACGACCAAATGCTCGGATCTTGCAAAACCTCGTCGATTTGGCCCAGGATCAGTTTTTTAAAAAGTGCAGGAGGATCCATGGTGCCGTTCTTGCACGACGGGCAGTCATCCTTGCATGCACCGCACGCCAGGCATCGCTCGATCTCGTCGATGTTAAAATCGGGAGGAAGGCTCGATCGTGAATGCATGATCTGCCCGATAGTTGATAATACAGGTTCGGGGTTTATGACATGCTGTCCCATGCCGAGATCATCTGGGCTTAATCCCAGCGCTAGGCCGATCAAGTCCGTGATAAAAAAGACGGGAAGATTCACGTCCACGTCGAGCTTTTGCAGTGCTGCTTGCTCCATCTCGTACTGGAGGTAGCAATTTGGACAGGATACGAGAACAGCTTGCGCACCAGCTTCTTTCATGTGTTGGAGTTTGCGCTGTACCATGTTCAGGCTAGCCTCTTTTTGGCCAGCTCTCTCATATGAACCGCCACAGCAGAGCAACTTGTCAGGATAGGGCACCGATTTGGCGCCGACGAGCTTGACTAGTTCATCAAGGATCTTTGGCTCGAATGGGTTATCGAGCTGGATTTCCCGGCTCGGTCGGATCAAGTGACAGCCGTAATGGACAGCGATTTTCAAGTCTTCGAGCGAAGATTTCACGGAATCTTGAATTTGTTCCTTGATCTTCCAGAAATAATCGACAAGATGCATTACATCTATGGAATCATTGAATTCAAGCGGAGGATTCAAACCAGCGAGTAAATCATTAACCTTTTTCTTGATCTTGTCATCCTCTCGCATCTTGATCTTGAGAGTCTTGAGGGTTTCAAAGCAACCGTTGCACGGCGTGAGAATATCCCGATGCAATTGCTCCGCAACCGCCAGATTTCTGCCAGCAGTTAAAAGCCAGGCAGATTCGTTAATATTTTTATATGAGGGCTCTGGGCAGCATGTGAACCTGTTGTTTTCCGCAAAATCGATCTTGAGTGCATTCAGAGTGCTACGTATGCTCTTTTCCAGGTGTGGAAATCGGTTGGGAATGAAACAGCCCCAGAAGACTTGAATATTCTCGATAATGTCAATCACTCGCAATTAATTTTCGATGCAATGAAAATTCCGATTTGCTTGACAGCTTTTCGTTCCTTGATTTTCCAGGAACCATCAGCAAAGTGAATCTTGTCCGTGCTAATATTCAGTATCCTCTTTTCTCCTCGAAAAGAGGTATAAGTTACAAAAATAAGGTGTATCCAAGATTTTAAAGATTCACGCAAAATTTTTAAAATATCAAGGGAATTTAGTAGTGTTTTTTCAACAATTTATATCTTTCATTACAATTCGTTCAATCCTTGAACTGAAGTACTTCACTTTGGAAAGAAAATCACTGAGAAAATTTCAAAATCGAAACCTACATCCGTTTATTCCAAAAATAATCAATAACCGATAATATTGTAGATTTACATCAATTTAATATTTTAAACGACAAATTAGCGAGAAACAGGTGCTGCATCCAATGGACGCGATTGTAGAATTTGATCAATCAAATAATCAACGATGTACAAGATGATTTCCTCCACGTTCGTGCCATCCTTCGCCGAGGTAAACATATGACAGAGCAACCCTTCTTCTTCGCATAATTGTTGCACATTTTCCTCGATAGATTCTAGAATTTCCGGTTGAGTAAGATCAAGCTTGGTGCCCCCGAGGATGATAGGAATGGATGGTGATGTTTGTTGGCGGATCATGTCTACCCAATCCTTGACTTGGGCCAATGTACTTATGCGAGACAAGTCAAAGAAAACGATCGCACCGCGGGCACCGGCACAGTGCATCGGTTGCAAGAAGCGGAACCTCTCTTGGCCACCTAAATCCCAGATCTGCAAAGAAACCCGTTGCCCCTTGCGCACCAGTTCCCTCGTGTGAAATTCGACGCCAATTGTCATCGCGGTATCTGTTTTAAACACGTCATGTAAATATCTATGGAGTAGCGTGGTTTTGCCAACACCACCCGCACCGCCTACCACGATCTTGAAAACATAATTGGATCTTCTCTTCATTTAAGCACCAACCAATTCTTGATCCACGATGGTTGAAAGGAATTATAATGATTTATTTCCACTTGTTGTAATATAGGAGTTGCGATCATGGTTAATTAGACAAATATATCTCTGCTTCATTCTTCAATTCAAACCCGACACCGGACTGCTTCAAAATTAGCCCTCAATACTCATAAAAGGCGTGTTGGAATTTGGTGAATCAGACATTTTTTATTATTATAGCCTCGGGTAACATTTTTAGGCGTGTTCGTGGCACGTGGTGATACCAAACAAGGAGATGTATCAACATTGGCACAACTCAAGGACTATTACCTTCTTGGAAAAAGCGGGCTTCGCATCTCTCCACTCGGCCTCGGAACGATGACGTTCGGCACGGAATGGGGTTGGGGGGCTGATATCGACACGGCCCGGGATATTTTCAACGCGTACGTGGATGCAGGTGGCAATTTCATCGATACTGCGAACGGGTACACGATGGGCACCAGCGAACAAATGGTGGGCCAATTCATGCAGGAACGAGGTATCCGTGACAAGATCGTCCTTGCGACAAAGTTCACGTTCAACACGGATCCCGGGAACCCTAACGGCGGGGGAAACGGGAGAAAGAACATGCTCAATGCAGTCAACGCGTCGCTCCAGCGCTTGCAAACCGACTATATTGACTTATACTGGCTACATTCGTGGGACCGCCTCACGCCGGTTGAAGAGGTCATGGAAACATTCGACACCCTCGTGCGTCAGGAAAAAATAAGGTACATCGGCTTGAGTGATTGCCCTGCCTGGTACGTTTCACGGGCACAGACCTTGGCCGAGAAGAATGGATGGGCACGCGTGAATGCCATCCAGATGGAATACAATCTCACGGAACGGAACCTGGAGCTTGAATATGTCGACATGGTCAAAGAACTCGGGATTGGCATCGTCGTGTGGACGCCGCTGGCTGCAGGCCTTCTCACCGGCAAGCACAAGCGAGAAGATTTAGCGGATGGGAGGCTCAAAGTCATGCAAGCCTCGGATAATCCAATGGGCCGGCGTTTCACTGAAAATCCGAAAAATTGGGACATCGTCGACGTGCTCGTCGAGGTGGCAAACGAGCTCGGAAAGCCCCCTGCCCAGGTGGCGCTGAACTTTATCACGAAACGGCCGGGCGTGGCCAGCACGTTGATTGGCGCGACCAGCACCGCGCAACTTCAAGAGAATATGGACTCGCTGGATTTCGAGATTCCCAAGGAAGCGTTGGACAGGCTCGATGAAGCATCCAAGCCATTCATTCCCACGCCGTACACGTTCTTCAGGTTCTCGATGCAAGGGCGCTTGACGGGTGGCGTGAACGTGAACAAGGTACCGCCGTGGTACTAGACAGTTCGAAACGCCCGAGCGATTGCGCTGCAGGCCTAATGTAAATTCCGAGATGATGCAATCCCATCTTTTTTTTGAAAGAACCAGCCAGAAAGCTTACGAGAAAATTGTATCCGGCACCATGCTTTTCAAACATTCGAAATTTAGAGGTACGTGTAATTTTTCATGACAGATAGGTTCAAATCGTTGAACCCAAAGATCAATCGAGAAGAAAAGGAATTTCCGTCACGGGTGATATTCAACATGGAAGTCGAAGGTCCGATGCGAGCACAGATCAAGGAAACGATCAAGGGATATCTCGCTCAATTCGACATATATGCAAAGTTGATTACCGAAATCGTGAAAAGGTGCGACATGACCCTTGACGAGGTGCATGGCGTTCCCCTGGAACTGCAACATCTCAAGGAACAGCGATCAATAATTGCCAGGAAGATCATCGAAGAAAGCTTCTTGCAAAATGATGACCTGAACGAAAACTCGCAAGAAAAACGAAAAATGGAACGAATTTTCAAGAAGACTCGTGGACTGGAAGTGAAATTGATCGATACCGATGCCAAGATCAAGAAGTTTGAAGAAAAACAAGAAGTGATTAATGACTGCACGGATACGGCACCGGAAATGAAAGAGACTTACTCCAAGGATTACAGGATGATCTTTAAGAAGTTAGAGGACGCGAGGAAGAATTTTCCCGACATTTACAAGGAAGCGGAAGACGAGATCAACATCCATTTCTTGACGCCGTTTAAATAAATCACATCAAAACCTCTTAATGACCAAGACCGATCTTGATACTGCACCACCACGTTCAAAGGAAGGCCTTGTGGCATGCCATTTCACCAGCTCACGACGAGCCAACGATTGGTTGCTTCCAGGAAATCCTGGAGCATGAAGAATCCACTCGATTTTTTGCTTGGAATGCTCTTCAAGAGATATGGAATGGATATGCTCGCGGGCTATTTTTCCCGGCTCTCGAAAAACGATCCATCCCTCAAGCCATGGTTACCTCCACGCTTGGCTGGCGATGCATTCTTGATCGATTGCCACTGCCACACGAGCTTAAGCGATGGGGAAGGAACGTTCGAATCCATCCTCCGTCGACTTGGCACGAGAAACGTGGTTGATGGCATCTTGTTCTCGGACCATGTTTGGTCTTTGGGAAGGGATAACAAGACACGCATCCCCAACGAAAAGGTCTTGCACCAGTCGTACGATGCTTTGGAGGTTATTGAACGGTTGAAACAAAAGCACGTGCTCCCGGAGCAGTTTATCTCGTTCCCCGGCACCGCCGAATTCGTTTCCAAGGGGACGGAACGATTTCCGAAGAGTGCCGTGGAGCTCATCGGAATGGGGCTTCCGAGATCCTTCATCGCGGACCATGGCGGGTTGAGCAAACTCAAGACCTTGATCGCGGAGGAATTAATGACCCTGATCCACGACGACGGGGGTGTCGCCATCCTGGTTCATCCGTTTTATTTACAGAACTCGTCTTCCCCGCGCTTGTGGCGAATGGCAGACGCCGTCGAAGCATTTAATCAGACTACAAACGTGTTCGTGGAACCGGTGACCCGAAATTTCGTGAAAAAATTTTCTGGAGAAGTCCCGCTCGTCCAGGATGCCTTTCGTTTCCAGGCATTGTACGGATATTTCGCATGGAGAGCCCGGGTCGAGCTCGATCGCCATCCGCGCCCTGAAGTCGGCGCTTCCGACGCGCATGTCGAATGCTTTGCTGGTGCGGGTTGCACGCTGTTGAAAGAACCCATATCGAATTTGGAGGAATTCCGCGCGGCATTGCGCCGGCAAGAAACGCGTGCCATCGTGAACCCGCGCTGGGAAGCCCAGGCCGAGATCGAGCCCATCATCGATGCAATCTGGCATCATTGGGGGAAGGATATCGTGCGAACCTTGTTTGTTTTGAACCGTGAACGACGAGGCGTGATTCCCTTGATAAAAATTGCGAGCAACATCCTGAAGAGCTTCAAGGACAAGGCATTTACCAATAATGCCCGAGAAGGCCACGCCCTTCAGGACGTGGATGAATCGGGCTAAAATCTCATTCTTCAGAAATTATTGTCTCCCGTTCCGTTGATAAGATCGTGCTCGCGAGGGCATTCGCGCAATGCTCGCGAGGGCATTCGCATCCTTCGCGAAGAACGAAACATCAAGGTCATTACCAATGACAATACCGCAGGAACTGCGGAAATTCACGCTTTTGGAGATTCGGTAAGACCATGTTCATTGGTGGCTCGGATCGATGAAGAAAGAATCCACGACCTATAGGCCACCTTTAGGCCGTGGTTGTTCAATGAAAATTCGTGAGTTCTTTCTCGCAAGGCGTACGCAACGCATCGATATCTATGGCGTCGACCGTGCAAAGCATCCCGATGCGACTAACACGGATTTCTGGATTCGTCTCGATCGGGATGCCGGCATTCGTCATGGTCGCGAACGTGTCGACGCCGTGCGATGACAAGCTATAATGCATCTTGGATGGATTCCTGCAAGGAACGTCGGGACACGTGCATGGACCAACGCCCTCTCGCTCGCACAATCTGCATGGCGATGCAAACAAGGCAATCGAGCCGGGAATTTTTTCAAGCAACGCTTCGAGGCACGCGTCCAACATGTCATCCATGCGCTTGTACATCGCCTGGACGTTCTTGAATTTCCCTTTACTTGTCTTGAAACCAGCGGGCAAGGTTGCCCGAAGCGCGATGATGTAGAAAGCTCCACAAGCTTTGAGTCTTGCTTTCATTTCATCGAGCGGGGGACATTTTGGAGGGCAACTCCAGGTTCTGCCATAATTCTGGCATCCCGCTTCATATCCAGCGAATGGCTGCGTGCACGAAGCCCGCATGGCCTCGTCGCTCGGATGGAACTCTATTTGCTCGAAATCAACAGGAGTGATCATCAAATCCGGTAATGACACGTGATAATCAAGCAGTCGACGCATAATAGGACGCCGTGAAACGATACGAACTGCTCCTAGAAGTCCTTGTTTCTCACGAAAATTATTAATACCATAAACTGTTAATGATATTAATCATTCACAATGTTAATCACGGGTCATCCGAATGGAAACAAACGAGTACAAGTTATTGAAATTGCTTCCTCTATTACAACAAGTCTTTGGCAAGGTCGGTGTGCATCGAACCAAGACCGGCCGTGATGCCGGTCTAACCAACATGCTTATTAATGCAATTGGAATCATCCATGAAAATGAGAAGTGTACCATGCGGATGCTGGCCAAGGAATTACTGATCGCGCCTCCTGCCGCCACCCGGATCGTGAATGATTTGATCAAGAAAAAAATGGTCCGTCGCGAAACAGATCCTTCCGATCGTCGCCTCGTGCGATTGAGAATCACTCCGCATGCCAGCGAAATATTTTACAATGTTCACGTTGAAGCTGCCGAGATCTTGGCTCGCGTGCTTGCAAGATTGAATGAAGAGGAGCAAGATGCATTGATTTTTGGCCTTGAAGGATTCGTTCGCGCGGTCTTGGATGTTGAACGAGAAGATCAAGTTCAATCAAGAAGTTCAGAGGAATGATGAATCTCATGGAACACGAAAATTCAACAAATGAAAACAATGTCGAGCCTACCTACATGAATCCTATGCAGCACATTTCCGCGGGTACGTATGACAGGTTCACCGCGCTTTTGATGATGGGCCGGCAAAAAGGCATCAGGATATCGAGCATAAACCTCGCCGGGATACAAATGGGAGATAATGTGTTGGAAATAGGTTGTGGCACGGGAACTTTAACAATACTCGCGAAGGCCAGCGCAGGTCCTGAAGGCAAAGTGGTTGGAATCGATCCATTACCGCAACTAATCCAGGGTGCTCGGAAGAAAGCCAAGAAAGCAAAACTGGACATCACGTTTCAGGCTGGATTGATGGAAGATATTCCGTTTCCCGATGCATCGTTCGAAGTCGTGCTAGCAAGTTTCATGATCTTCCACACGGATGGCGCGATTCGCCAGAAGGGTTTCGACGAGGTGCATCGCGTCTTGAAACCGGGTGGGAAATTTCTTGTCGTGGACACCCAGATACCTAGTCAAGGGACCAAGGTCACCCTTGCTGATAAATTGGCAATACGCCTCGCGGGATCTGCCATGTTTGATAACTCGTTAGAATCCCTCAGGCCATTGTTGGAAGCATCAGGATTTCAATCGGTTCAAGCTGGCACGATGAAATATGCAATTATCGGGTATATGCTCTCTATCAAGTAAATAGGCGTAGGTCCTGCTGGAACGATAACGAAATGATGCTACATGGTACTGTATACGGCATATCTTGGCGTGCTCGCCATTGGCCTCTTACATGGCCTTGAACCGGACCATGGCTGGCCTATCGCTTTTTTTTACTCGATTCGCAAGGAGAAACCATTCGTAGCAGGATTAGTTTCGTCTGGGATCCTCGCCGTCTTCCATTTTCTTTCCTCCATCTTGACGATGCTCGTCTACCTTCTCCTGAAATCATATTTCAATGTACCAACCTTGATTTTGAATCTAATTGCAGCAGGGATCTTGATCATGCTGGGAATCATGTTCTGGCGGGAAAAGGTTGAGGACTTGGAAGTCACGCAACACGGCCACGTCCACGGCAACAAGCAACCCTTGGTCCACGAGCACGAGCATATTCACCCTGGGCAGGAAGGCACTCACACGCACGTGCACGAGCATCGCAAGAGTCCCCCGTTGACATTGCCAGGCTTGGCAATTTACGCGTTCGTGCTGGGATTTGCCCACGAGGAAGGGTTCGCGCTGCTCGCGCTGGCAATCGGGGGCGTGGATCCGTGGGCAATGATGGTGATATATAGCGTCGCGGTAACAGCTTCGATGATTGGCATTACGCTGTTATGCGTGAAGGCATTTGAATGGCTATCGATACACTTGCAGAAAATCTCGCACTGGATCCCGAAGATATGTGCCGTCATGCTGTTCGCGCTCGCCGCCGTGATTCTCTTGAACCTTTGAACCAATACCCATAATTTGCAATAGCCCTGGTAAAGGGCTTGGTCGATCATGATCTGCAAAGGGGTTAAGGCGTTAACACCGGGGACCTTGTTATGAACTATGAAGACCATGAGCAAAGGGAGCACGATGCCGAGCAGGGCCGGCAAGATAAACAGCAAGCAAATTATCATTTTTTTGTTGCGGAAGATGCTGAAATCCTTCCTCGTTATCGTCCACGCATTCGAGAGATCTATGACTATTTCAACTCCGTTCAGGTTTTGATTCGGCCACAGGCTTGCCCCGAGGCTTCCAGATAAGCCCGATCACGAGTAGCACGATCCCAATGGCGAGTAGAACAATAATGGGTGTCGACACGCCTTTCACGACCATAAAGATCGAAGCGAGGGCCGACAGGATGATTCCCATCAGTATTAACCGAAGTTTCCACGAGTTCATTCTTTTCTCCTCTGATTTTTGTTTGTCACTTTCTATTGTTGATCATCCGCGAGATCCATGCCAGTTTCAATTCTGCGCAGGTTTCGATTTGGCCGGTTGTTTCGATTTGGCTGCTTGGTTGACTCGAAGATACCAGGCAATTCCGATAACGAGAAACACGGCACCAATAACCGGCACAAACAACAATATCGTTTTGCCAGTCACGAAAAGCACGATA
>Ga0209039_10000635_pt1 | contig 33771 bp, 30 predicted proteins | sample BogFormECP12_OM1_FD_188238 | JGI IMG/M metagenome (GOLD analysis project Ga0209039, IMG submission 188238) | Bog forest soil microbial communities from Calvert Island, British Columbia, Canada - ECP12_OM1 (SPAdes) (version 2) | ecosystem: Environmental > Aquatic > Freshwater > Wetlands > Bog ... | reverse complement strand
GCTTGTCATGTTTTTGGTTGGACGGTATCGATCATCGCCGCGGCCTGCAGCTGCATGCTCGCGTTGCTCATCGCGAGAAAATATTATCGCGTGAAACGGACCGCCGCGATGCGGTGGCTCACATTGATCGCTTTTGCGTTAACCCTGGCTGTAGGTTCGGATCCAATCGTGTTTGCATTGACGCGATCCTTGCCAAGTCAAGCCGATGCCGACCGGATCATCCAGATACAGAGTTCGCTTGCATTTGCTTTAACGGCCGTGGCGAATATTTTCCTCGTTTTGCTGGTGAAGGATATTTTTTACGAGAACAAATATAAGCTATGGATGCTGGTGCTCGTGTTCATGGAGATTGCGGTAGCGATATTAGAACCGGCACTCACGATCGCGGGTTCAGAACCAATTGAAATGTTGCTCGTTCACATGATCGCGTCGTTCGTGCTCTATTTTATGCTCGCCGTTCGTTCCTTCAAGTTACGTGCACGCTTGCTGCAAAGTGAAACACGGGACGTCGTGGGGGTGAACGGCTTCACGTTCATCGGGCTTTCCGGCATCTTGCTTATCGTCACCGTCATTTCATTCATAATGCAAGAAATTGCATTTGCGTTTGAGGATGTTTTTCGGCAATTAGGCTTGATCGATTCGCTCGGTTGTTCCTTATTCGTCGTACTTGGCTTCGCCATGGCAGTAATATCCGTCGTCGTGCTGTATATCGGATATTACGTTCCAGCGTGGGTGAGAAAACGCTGGGAATCCGGATCGTTAACGGGACCGTGATATCTATGAGAAAATAGAGTGTCCAAGATAAAATTCATGGACACGACATTGGAATTATTATCAAGGACGAAGAGAATTCATTAACATTATTCATGCGATCGATTGTCTCCGAGAATAATTCTTGTTTTTACGGTCTCGCAATATCGCAATTTGTTCAATTGCTGATTCAAACATGTTTTCAAACATGCGTCGCTTGCAATCGTCCCACCGAACCCGGAAAATGTAAAAATATTCCGAAAGTTCGACCGCATTTCCAAAGAGGGGGCGAAAGTCATCAGCGATGGAGATCTGGATTTTCAACGGAAGGAGCTCGAACAACTTCAGGTCATATCTCGGGGGAAAGCGAGAGATGATGTCCTTGTATAGCAAAAAATTTGCGTCTTGATCTGAATCTCGTGTGATAACCGCGATATCGATATCAGAACCCGGACGTGATTCCCCACGAGTCGTGGACCCAAAAAGAACGACGTCGAACTTACTCAGTAGGTTCAGATCCTCCCGTATTTGATTCAGGTCTAAATTCACCTATAAAAACCTCCACTACTTCTATCCAGCGATACATGCAGTTCTTGATCTCCGGGATGGCGTTAAATACGATTTGCTCATCGAACGTGTTGTACCGGTGAACGATGTGATTGCGCATACCATTGCAATTTCTCAGGCAAGGTGCAATTTCGGGATCAACGTTTAATTCTTCCAATTTATCGATATTTGCATAGTCATCGTCGACTTGCAAGCCATTGTCCTTAATATACATAGCAAGAATATCGATAGCAGCTTCTATGGACGTGTGCAGGTCGTAAAAAATACTGGATTTTTCCACCCGCGTCCTTGGTTCTTCTGGCAACTGCTCGAGACGATCCACAATATACGTAATCTTGTCCCTGTATCTCTTGTACCGCATTTCCTTTTTTTCCATATTCCTTACTTAAAGCCGTGTCCTTAATCATTAAGAGTAATTTTGCTCACAGGTTTTTTCATGTTCGCATATCGGAGTAAAAATGGCGTAATAGAATAATAAGTGCGTTTAGTGGTCAAGTGCGAGTCATTACAAGCACTTTTTTTTTCTCTACAATTACAATGATTCCTTGAGTTTTTGAAGTTACACGAGAACCGCAATTGTAGTCAAGTGTGATTTTAAAAAAAAGTATTGCAGCAATGACGTATATTAGGAAATTTTGGTGATGCGCTTCACGAACCACGCCGGCATTGACACGGAAAGATACATGCAAATGTAAAACACGATCCCGAAAATCCATGCAATGTAAACAAAAGGGGAGTATCCCGGGCTATTGAAAGCCACGATGAGCACTGTATCGAAAATGAACATCAAGAAAAACATGATCATTATTATCATGGCCCAGAACATGAGTTGCAAGCCCACTCTCGCCACGGAGGTTTTTGCATCGGGCATCACGTGACGACAAACCGAGGCGATCATGATATAAATCGTGTAAGAAAACGCGATGAGCCCGAGCATGGAATACAATCGGATGTTGAGCTGCCCTGCATAATCCGAATCTGGAACGCCCCAATAATTTTGTGGGAGATACAAAACCACGAATAAGACCGCACCAGCAATGATGAACGGGACCAAGGTCCTTTTCCAGTGATTCGTGATCTCGCTGGCAAACATGAACAAGATGATGTCGGCGATGACGATCATGGAATATCCGAAGGGCAGTGAAAACCGATAAAGCTCTTCATAATATTCTTTCATTGCCGAGTCCGCGAGACCAGCGGTGAGCATGACAAGAGCCGCGGTGAAAAGTGCAAAAACTGCAGCCATGAGCCCTGCTGGTCGCGCCTTGCGTTCCCGCCACTTGGCAAAGGTTTCGACGGTTAAGAATATGCTGATGATGATCAATCCTATGTAGAAGAACAGCAACGGGAGAACCCGCGGTTCGAATGCATCGTAAGACATGAGATCTGAAGCAACATAACCAATATTAAAAGGTAGAACGCGCGTCGCGATAATCACTCGATCTCGACCACGTCATACTTGGTCGAACCGTTTTCCAAGCTCTCGAGAATGTCACCAAGCAAGTAGGGATTTTTCCCGTGTATCTTTTCGAACAAGTGATTTCCATCGCCAAGCGTGCGATCCTCGGGCAAACCGTCAGGCAATAAATTTTCTTCCTTGATCATGTCCAGCGATGCACGGTCAATTGCGACGAGATCCTTGGATGCAAGGATGCCAATATCTGGCACGAGGCTTGGCGTAGAAAACCCCCAGCAATCGCAGAAGATCGTTATTTGTTTGAGTACGTTGATGAAAAGCACTTTTTCCTTGCCGAAATGGTCGAGCACGTGCTTGATGACCCGGGCCATGCCCTCTTGAAAATCATCGAAGGTCGCGCCTTGCGTCGTGAGGGCTCCCTCGGGGCACGCGAGGATGCAGTGACGGCAATACTTGCAATCGTGCCAATTGACCTGGTATTTGCGCGTTTTTTCGTCGAACTTGTTCGCCTTGTTGGGGCACTCCTCTATGCATTTATCGCAATGCTTGCACTTTGTCTCGTCCCATTTGATGCCACCTTCAAGCGCGTGTATTTTCCCTCGCGTGCTTCCCGGCGTCGTTCCCATGGCGATGTTTTTGCCAGCACCGCCAAATCCACAATCGCCATGACCTTTCACGTGACTGAATACAATCAACACGTTGGCATCGAGCACGAGCTTGGCAATATCTGCCGTGTCAAACGTTTTATAATTGATAGGGACATTCACGGTTTTTTTCATGGGTCCAAATTCTGCCTTTATCGGGCAGCCTATTGCTTTCCGGGTGTAACCACGAATCTCCGCGCCCCGCGTGCCGCCATCCGTCACGAAGACTGACCTAGCCCCGGATTTCTTGATCTTGTCCACCAGCACGCGCACGAATAGCGGATGGATGGTCGTGTAACCGATGTTGCCCCCGAGGTGCATCTTGATGCAGACTTTCTTGCCGCGCACGAGATCGGCGATTCCTGCTTTATCGAGCATCCGCCCGAACTTCGCCGGGAGCGTGTTTTCCGCTTCCAAATGCTTTATTTTCTCGGGTGCAAAAAAAACGTCGCTTGTTCCGGTCATGATCTTGCCTCCATGATGTGGCCTATTTAGCCTTCTTCACGGGGCTTGATTTGGTGGTTCTTATGAAACAAGAACCAAGCAGCGTGGCCAAGCAAATCTTTTTTCGAGTCCATGCCCGTTGCCTTGACGAGGTTGTCGAGCTTGAAAGCGAGCTTGAAAGGACTTTGCCAGTCCCGGAATCGCTTGCTCGCGTCCGCGTACATTGCCCAGATTGGCTCTTGTGATTTACTAGTCCAGGCTTGCTCGATGATGGTTGTTAAGCGATCCACGAAGGCAGACACGAGTTGTTCCCCGAACTCGGCAGTCGCGTGCAATTTCGGGTCTTGCCCCATGATGCCAAGTTCCTTGCACCGTCGCATGTATGGCAACCCGTCGGGAAGGGACGCGAGATCGACCCGTTCTGGAAACAACGCCAGGCCGAGGGAAGTTTCGCCACGGGCAGCGTGATCCCCGAAATACCCGAGATCTTGCAAGATGAACTGCTCTGCAATGCCGATGGCATATGCATCGTCATGTTTTTTCATGAGCCTGGTGGCTGCGCTTTGCACGTTTTTAACCTGACCTGCTGGGTAATGACCAGTGACCATGACGATGATCTTGAAGCCCATGCCATAGAGCTGCTTAGCAATACTCCAAGCAGAGAACGATGGCGTGTGCATCGTTAGTGGAAAATTCATGGTATCATAATTGCGCCAATACATGGTCGGAAAAAACACGCCTTTGTCGAGGCGTTCCGCGACTCGCCGCAAGAGTGCTTCAGCTTTCAAGCCATCAAAACCGAGGGGTAAATGCTTTCCGTGCCATTCCAGCGAACCGATGGGGATATATGCGGCGGGAAACTCGTCGATCGCTGCTTGGAGCTCATCGGGACGTGAATGAATGCATTCGATGACGACCATGGTATAATCTTTCGATATTATCCAAAAAAAGCAATCGAACGGGGAGGAATTCCATGACGTTTCTAAAAACGCAAGACCATTTATATCTCTCGTGGCGAAATAGTCCGTATACTATTAATTGATGATTTGATTCATGAGCGAAGCCGTGCCGGGTATTGAAAAGAAGAAAATCTTGATTTCCGGGCTTGATAACGCGGGGAAAACCAGCTTGCTTGACTTGATACAAGGAAAGCTCGTTAAGGAAGTCGAGATGCAGCCAACGAGAGGCATCTCCCGGCGCGAAGCCGAGATCATGGGGCAATCAATATCGATTCAAGACTTGGGCGGTCAAGAACAGTATCGCACGCAATACGAAGAAAACCCGATTAAAGTTTATCCGGGGACGGACGCGTTTATATTCGTTGTTGACCTTCAAGATCGTGACCGTTATTACGTGTCACTTGGCTATTTTGAAACCACGCTCGGGCTATTCGATGGGCTCGGTGCCCATCCTCGCGTGTTCGTGCTCTTCCACAAGTTTGACCATGCCTTCCGGGCCAGTTACAACGACACGAAAAAGTCCGTGCGGGAGGAAGTCAATTCCATGAAGGATCGATTCGTGACCAGCGCCCGAAAGTACAATTTCGACATCTTCGAGTTTTACAAGACCTCGATTTTCGATGAATGGAGCTGCTATGCAGCGTTCTATGACGTGTGGTCATCCCTCGTCACTCACCTCGATTCCGTGCAAGAATATCTCGACAATCTCGTGACGCCGGATGTTTCGCTCGTTCTCTTGCTCGATGCCAGCGGGAACTTGATTGCAAAAAATCTCGCCGGAACATCGATGGAATCTGCTATAGAATTACTCGAGCTCGCGAATAGAGCCATCGCAGCACTCGTGGAACTCAGGAACACGAAAACAGGCGAGATACTCGGGGAAACAAATCTCATCACCTTCGATGTCGGCGATCAAGAGGCATTCATCCGAGGGTTCCAATGCGATGATAAAACCTATTTCTTGATCCTTGCTAAATATACCGGCGATGTAAAAGACACACGAGAAATACTTGATAATTTCACGTATTCGCTATCCGTGTTTCTCCCGACGCTCATCGACCAGCCGGAAAACAACGAGGAGCAAACCACCGACGACTAATGCTACGACTCGTGGGCGAGCAAGTAATATCAATTAAAAAATGCTTGGTTTAGAGAACGCTGCCATTGAAATATTGCATGTCATCGAACAGGTCCGATGGTGGCTCGGCGTTCCTGGCTTTTTCTCGCAAGATCCGGCAGAAGCCATGGTGCGTGATCTTGGATTTCCAACCAACATCGAACCGGGGCAGTGATATCTCGCCCATGTATTTAGGCGGTCGTCCCTTGGAAATGACTTGTTGCCACGCTGAATCATCGAACTGGGCATTCATGTTCCAACCTTGTTCCTCTTGATCCGTGACAAGCCATGTCGTGTCAGATAGAAGCTTGCTCATTGTACCATCTTGCATCTTGAGCTCGCTATAGAAATTGATGACGGGTTGGCCAAGGAAATAATTCGTCGCCCGGACAGCGATCAAGTTTTTCCCGGGCTTCAACAAGGTCAAGATGTTCCACGTCTCGATCGAGTGATCGAACACGGGTGCAGATCCGTGGAAGCTGCTTTGTGAAAACCCGATTTCCACGCCGTTGATGTAAAGCATGGCGTGGTTGCCGGCGGCGAGTTCGACGTTCGCGCTTTCCAGGTTCGCGTGTTCCTCCTCCGATAATTCAAGGATTTTCCGGAAGAAACGCGGTTCCTGGGTCTGGATAGATTCGGGGAAAGCAATCCACTCGCTTTCGATGTACGGATTCACCCACGAAAAACCCTTGCGCGTCTGATCGATCTTTTCCTGTTGCCAGTGAATTTGCCAGTCATAGAACCGCAAGATACGATCGAGCATGGGCCTGCTTGCACAATTGAGCCATAGATCGCTGAATCGCATGCGCAAATCCTCTATTTCGGCGATGACGGGTTCGATCAAGCCAGCCACGATATCGCCTGTCGATTCATCCACGCTATCCTTGCACGTGTTCGTGACCTTGGCAGTGGTCTGGATCTTGTGGATGAAATACCGGAGCAATCGACCAGCGAACTCGAAATAAGCAAGGTTAATTTCATTTCGTTTCACGATAGGCTTCAATTCTTCTGCCAAGGTTATGATGCTCTCGCACAATGGTTTCTGGCTTTCCATGTCATCCTCGTGGTAGACCAGGTTTTCGCTGATGTCCCATCGTTCTTCTTCCTTGAGCAACGGATGCACGTTATCGAGCGCGGGGCTGTGGTACGGGTGCCGCCAGAGAAAGCCGAGCCATGGTCGCAGGTAACGAGCTGGAAATTTTTGGTGAATGCTACACGTGATCTTGAAGAGATCGATCATCCTGGCATCGGTGGCGCCGAACACGGCCTTGAAATACGCGTTTAAAAAGGTAGTATCGTCAAATCCATCCTCATTCCACGCGTAGGCGCTGGCATAACTGAATGACATGATATTGTTCTCGTGGAAGTTTTCTTGCCCGTTATCCCCCCACGCGGAATTGATCTCGCCGATCGCGCCCTTTCTCCGGCCGTTATCGATGAGCTTGCGATTTGATTCGAAGGATGCAAGGATGTCAGGAAAAGGCTTTGTCCAGCATAAAGCTGATGAACTCACGACGAACGGGACGCCGAAGCTGGCGATGCGATCGATTTCAGGCCAATCATCACGGATGCTGTATTCCCAAAAAACCATGATCACGTCATTTTTTGGTAGTCCTTGCAAGACCTCGTCATATTTCGAGGCAATGTCATGATACAGGAAAAATGTATCCTTTCCATGCTTTCGCAACTCGCTTATGACCCAAGTATAATGGTCGAGCAAGGCATTCCCCATCCCTTTCTTAGCAATGAGTTCCTTGCTTCGATACAAGCCGACATCCCAGCTCTCGTCGCAGCCGATGTGAAATTTCGTCGAGGAGAATGCCGGTGCTATCTCCGCAAACAACTCTTGCAAGAAGCCGTGGATCTTCGTGCTCGCAAGGTTCAACGTTGCAGCTCCGGGATATTCCCCAAATTTCTTGATCACCGGATCCAACAGCATGTTTTCCATGTGCGAGAGGTTCTGGAAAACAGGGACGATCTCGACATGGTATTTGCTTGCGAATTCTTCGAGTTCCTTCACGTCATCCGGGGTCATCGCACCGCGGTCGTGTCCTATCTGGGGATATTTCTTGAAAGTGAACATGTCTTCCAAGTAAATCTGGTACATGTTCAAGCGGAACCGGCTCATGAGCTTGATGTGGCGCTTGATCGCCTCGACGCTAGGCGATTGGCCGCGAGCAACATCCTGGGACAAGCCACGAATGCTCATGCTCGGGTAATCGTCGACGACGACGAGTGGTAAGAGCAAATGCCCATCCGATTCGATGACGAGCTGGTACACGAGCTGCAGGCCATAAAACAAGCCAGCCGATGTGTTCGCAACGATGACGAGCATGTCACCCGTCGTCTCGATGTGATATCCTTCATCCCCGGTAATCGTGATAGCATTACCAATTTTTTCCATTGCTGCCAGCGTGTGTTCATCTTCGTCCAGGTTCGCGGCGAGGAGTGGCTCATGGTAATATGAAATGATTTCCTCATCAAACTGCGTGTGCAAGTAGCTATCTTGATGATCGATGGTGACGAAAGTTGTCGTCGCGATAATTTCCATCATTCCGCCTGGAAATTCGATTTTCCTTGGCCTTGGACATAAGAACAAGCGATCTTGAAGATCGCTCAAGTCAGATGCCTCTCCAAGCCCTTTCATGACTGCATATTTCATGGTTGATCCTCGTCTTTGTTTGAAATAAATAGATATGATGGGAGATTGTCTACTCCAACACGGCACCTTGCTTTCGCAGCACGCGCTGGATTTCTTCGGCAGCAATTTCCTTGAACGACACGGGTCGTGCTTCCTTCATCGCCAATCCCGCGGCGACACCAGCCGCATGACCGATCGCCGAGCAAATGGGCATTATCCTGATCGCTGAATGCGCGACGTGCGTCGTCGATATCGGCCTGCCAGCGACTATCATGTTTCCAATGCTTCTTGGAAGGAGCGTACTATATGGGATGCTGTACCATTTACCATTCGGTATATGCTTAATCTCGGTGCTCGCGGTGCCTTTCGGGTCGTGGATATCGATGCTGTAGTTACCGAGCGCGATGCGATCGGGAAATTGAATGCAATCAAGCAAGTCTTGCTCGGTCAACACGTGGTCTCCCACGATCCGCCGGCTTTCCCTGATGCCAAGCTGCGTGCCGAGGCCCACGACCGTGCTATGCTTGTAACCTCGCACCTTGTTTCGCAAGAATTTGATGTACCTCTTTGCTTGCGCGCGACCCTCGATCTCTGCCTTGGTTATGTCAAAGGGATCCATGAAATCGAATCCATGGACACGTGTCTGGTTAAAGTGGAGCTGGTGATGCCCGGCATCGAAAGCGAGGCAATCATCCCGTGGCGTGAGAGCGTTCCCAGCAAGTTTCTCGGCCTTGGTCTTTTTTCTAATATTACCCCGGCTCTCGGCGATGCTGCTGATATTTCCAATCCGAAAATTCAACGTTGCCGGCTGGACCAAGCCATCTTCCTCCCTACCCATGACCCATTCGCCACCAGCGTGAAACACGAGATCAGCATCGCCCGTGGCATCGATGAAGTACCGGGCACTCGCAAGGATGGAACCTGCCTTCGTCTGAATCGTGACTGACCGTACATCGATTTTTTCTTGTTCGGTCGTCGTGTCCACGTGATTGATCAAGCCATGAAACAGTATGTCGACGCCTGCATCGAGAACCATCTCGTCCAGGACGCAACGCATCATTGCCGGATCGAACCTTGCTGGAAATGGTTTTCGTGCATCTTGCATGAATCCTTCTTGCGCGAGCCGTTCGTTCATTTCTTGAAACAACCCTCCGATGAGCCGTTTTCGCTTCCCACCAAGGAGTTTCGCTTGATATTGCATGTACGGAAACACGAATCCCGCTGTTGCCATGCCCCCGAGAAATCCATACCGTTCCACGAGTAAAACATGTCCTTCAGCATGGGTGCGTTTCGCTGCGATGGCTGCCATCGTCCCCGCAAGACCACCACCAGCGATGATCACGTCAGCATTGATTTCTTTCAATTTCATGAACCTCTTTATGTATTCGTCTAGAACTGCCCGACAGCGGATCGTTTTCCGGCTACACCTTTATTCCCGAAAAAGCATTTTCTCGTCTCGCTGGTGAAACCAAGGATGTTATCAAGTTTCGTTCCAAGTACGTCAGCAAGCCCGTGAACCAGGAATCGCTCCTTTGTTCCCATGAATCGTTTCCACAAATTGATGTATCGGCTGCGCGTGGTTATCGATATCAAGGGCTTGAAAACTGCATCAACTACGGAATTCCTTACCGATTCAATGAATGCCTGGGTCGTGCTCGTCGTCTTTGACCTGGAATGTGGCATATAAAACTTCCAACGTAGGCGTTTTCTTGAAGGTAACTATCATATCAATCCATTGCCGTCGATAGATTCTTTATTCAATCCAAGCTATCTTAGTATGCTATGGAAGATTCCGACGACCGGCTAAGGTTCGTGCGGGCGATCGGCGAGGTTATGAAGGCGATCGCGATAAATTGTCAAAGGGACGAGGAAATCGATCCCGGCATGTACATGGAATCGGCAAAGGAAGCGTTTTCTGAATTCTCCAGCAACATGCGTGATGAGATTCTTCCAACCGAGGAGGATGTAGAGAACGGGATCATCGCCGAGATTGACCGCGAACGCCGCTTCTTTCAAGAATTATCCCAATTTGCGAGAAATTTCAAGGAAGGAGGCCTTGTTTTCCGGATAGAATCCACGACATCGGGATACACGCCAGGCATGTACCGAGATTCAGGATGGAACACGGGCATTGCACCGCAATGCAACATTCGCGTGGGTCCCACGAAAAATTACATCGTGGCATTCCCAACCGGGCCCGGGATTGCAGTTGCGAAACCGGATTCACTACCCGCAACTCCGATTCATGTTTCGCCGAGTAGCATCTTACTTCTACCACGGGACGAGGATCTGGATGCCCAGACCTGGGAATCGGTCAAGTTACTCTTCGGGGAGATCGAATCCGTCGATGCCCCCCTACCAGGCATCCTAAACGCGAAAAGGGGTACTGGTTTCTTGGCCTTCGAATCTAGCGAGTCTTTTTTCGGAAAGGATCTTGAACAATTATTTCAAGATTATGACGCGGATGTTCTTTTCATCACCAGTCCCGATGATAACACGACAACATTGCACATGAAAACATCGAAGGAACTTTCAGCAGGCCCCATGCGCTTGCATTATTGGGCATTCCCGATATTCGCGATGCAAGAACACGGATTCTAATGGGTTAAAGTTGTCTCGTAAAACTCCCGCGTGTCTTTCAAGACTGCCTCGATGTCTTGATCATAACGCAGATCGAGACATTCCGCATCCTTTTGGGAGGGAAAGAGCCTGTGAACCCAATAATTTTTCATGCGCAAGACCTCGAACACTCGATTTATTGATTCGATGGCTATTTCGGGACGCACGTGGTTCAAGTTTGGATCGCCAATGCCGAGCCACCAATCACCCGTGATCATCGTGCCTCGAAAAATGACCAGCACGTCGGAAAGCGAGTGTTTCGGCGCGTGAACGAGAAACAACGGCTCGCCGCTAAGATTGGACTCGAATACTGGTTCATGAAAGACCGTATCGAAGAATAACTTGAGCCGTGGTACTTGTTGCAAGAGAGAGTCGTGACAAATCCATCTGCAAGTTTCACTTTCGGCAAGGTTGTCCCAAAAATTGGCAATGCCATCCACGTGCTCGAAATGATGATGCGTTACCGTTAATCCTACTGGTGATAGATCTTCATCTTCAATGTATTGGATAACAAGTTCCGCGGGTACAGTTGTTCCATCATCCGCTTTTGGAGGCATATCGACAATGAAGCATGACTTCTCGTGCACGAGTATCCACGTGTTGCAAACCTGGTCATCCGCCATGACGAGCACAATGCCGGGCGCTACCTCTCGTGACACGGCTGCCATTCACATATCACCTATCAATCAACTATGGTGAAATTTCAAGTAAAATTGAAGTTTTTCATTTAAACTCGCGGTTTGGTGCCGAAACTGATCGTTTTCCTTTCATGAACGATTGATGCATGTACCCGAGCGAATGAATTCCCGTAATAGCTTTATTAATGGATTCAAATTGTACTACATGACCACTAGGAGTCTAAACCCATGAGAATGCTTATTCCAACTATTCTTGTCGTCATTAGCATTCTTGTAGTTGTACTACTGGTATTATGAGAGCGGTAGACTCCTTCTCATGAATCCTTTTTACCGCTTTTTAATTCTTGGAAAGGAGTTGATTGAACATTAATGGTAGCGAGATAATTGTCAAGATCTTGAAGGACACTGGCAACACGACCATGTTTGGTTATCCCGGAGGACAAATCATGCCGTTTTTTGACACGATTTACGGGGACGAAGATATCCGCCTCATCCTCGTTCGTCATGAACAATCCGCTGGTCATGCGGCAGATGGCTATGCCCGGGCATCAGGAAAGCTCGGCGTGTGCGTGACGACCAGCGGCCCAGGTGCCACGAACCTGGTCACGGCGCTTGCTAACGCGTATTACGATAGCAGCCCGGTCCTCGCGTTTTCTGGACAAGTTTCGACCTGGCTCATTGGCAACGACGCGTTTCAGGAAGCAGATGTCGTCGGCTGCACTATGGCCGTCACGAAACAGAATTACCAGATCAAGGACATCGACAAGGTCGGCAAGATCTTCAAGGAGGCGATTTACATCGCGACCACGGGAAGGCCAGGCCCCGTGTTCATCGATCTCCCCCGGGATATCCAAATTGGCGACTGTACTCTACCCGATCCTATCCCGGAAACCATCGACCTGATCAGTTATAATCCTCGCGTGTTTTCAAAAGGCGCAGCGCTCCAGATCAAGCGCGCGCTCGATATCATCATGAACGCCCAATACCCCCTCATCATCGCGGGCGGCGGGGTTGCCCTGGCCAATGCCAACAAGGAACTGGAAGACCTCGTTAACTTGCTTCGTATCCCTGTTGTTTATACCATGATGGGAAAGGGCGTGCTCAGCGACGATCACCCCTACGTGCTCGGCATGCTCGGCATGCACGGCCGAAAGAGATCCAACTTTGCGGTATCGGAAGCCGATGCCATCCTCGCTCTCGGGACGCGGTTTAGCGACCGGATCACGGGGGATCTGGCACATTTTCCCGGCCAAAAGAATGCAAAAATCATACACGTCGACATCGACACGGCAGAAATCGGCAAGAACGTTCCGGTCGACGTGCCAATCGTGGCAGATTTAAAATTGGCGTTGCAAGAATTCCTCGCGCAAGTTAACAAGCGCCTTTCCGATCCCAAGACCCGTACAGTGAAATCCTGGTGGTACAAGTACATCAAAGAATTGAAAGAATCGAGTGGCATTCCTAACACGACAAAGCCAGGTGTGACTGGCAAGATCATTCCCGAGAAGATTATGTTCGAGCTCAACAAGATCATTTCCCCCGACGACATCGTCGTGACCGAGGTCGGACAAAACCAGATGTACGCGGCGCACTACCTCAACATTCGCAGGCCCCGCACGTGGATATCATCAGGCGGGCTCGGCACCATGGGCTTCGGGTTTCCCGCGGCGATCGGGGCGAAAGTGGCCAAGCCAGACTCGGAGGTATGGGTTATTGCGGGCGATGGATCATTTCAAATGAACCTACATGAGCTTGCGACGGTAAAGCAAAATGATATCAAGGTCAACATCATCATCGTGAATAATCAATATCTTGGCATGGTGCGGCAATGGCAAGAATTACTATACGATAAGCGTTATTCTTACACGTGCCTAGCATGCAAGGATGGTAGTTATTATCCCGATTTCATCAAGCTCGCGGATGCCTATGGTTTACCTGGCTTGCGCGTGGAATCCCCCGATCAAGTCGAGGACGCGCTCATGCAAGCGCGGCAAGCCGACCAGACGTTCGTGATGGAGATGGTGGTAGAGCCTGAGGCGAATATATTGCCGATGCTCCCTCCAGGAGGGGCCTTAAACACGTTTTATAGCCGCCGGAAGCAGAAACATTCGGTCTATGATTGGTATTCCAGGTTACCGCGAACCGAGTCAGAACAGAAAAATTTCAAGATCAACCGTGTCGGCAAGGAGGAGGACGATGTCAACGTCTTTTTCGAGGATTTATGAAGCGACCGCGAGGTGTGGATGAAAATGGCATCGAGTAAAAATGGAGAGACAAACCAGGTCTGTATCGGGCTTCTCGTGTATGACCATCCTGGTGTCATGATGAAAATCACGGGCATGTTCGCCCGAAGAGGTTTTAACATATCCAACATCTCGGTAGGTCACAGCGAGCGCCCTGGTTTCAGTCGCATCACGATCGTGGCCGAAGGAGATGAAGCAACCATTGAACAAATCATCAAGCAATTGCATAAATTGATTGACGTTGTCAAGGTGCAGCACCTGGAACCGCAAAAAACTACCATGCGAGAAGCGGCGCTCGTCAAGGTCAACGTGAAGGACAATCAAGGCCGGCAAGAGATCATGACCTTGATTGAGATCTACAAGGGGAAAGTCATTGATGTAACGTCGAAAACCATGACACTGGAGGTCGTCGGTACCCAACGCAAGGTGGATTCCTTCATCGATTTGATATCTGAAATCGGGACCATCAAGGAAATCGCGCGATCCGGGGTCTTGGCATTGTATCGCGGCGATCAGTCCATCTCGTTGGACTGATGAACCTTCGACATGGTTTTATTACAAGTAATGCTTGACACAACAAACACACTGGTGAAATCATGAAAATCTATCACGACAAGGATGTACCGTCGTTGGATCCTATCAAGAAATTGACGATAGCGATCATGGGCTATGGCAGCCAAGGGCAGGCGCAATCTGCCATGCTGCGCGATTCCGGCATCAAGGTGATCATCGGCGTCCGCGAGGACGGCGAATCGTGGAACAAGGCGAAGAAAGATGGCTTCCAGGTCTTCACCTTCGCTGAAGCGGCGCAAAAAGGTGATATCGTGCATATCTTGCTCCCTGACCAGATCCAAGCGAAGATCTACAACGAGGAGATTGCTCCTGCAATGACATCGGGAAGGACGTTGTGCTTCTCCCACGGGTTCAACATTTCCTACAAGTTCATCGTCGCCCCCGAGGATGTCGACGTGATCATGGTAGCGCCGAAATCACCGGGTCCATCAGAACGTGCCACGTTCCTGGAAGGCTTTGGCGTTCCTGCACTCGTGGCGGTGCACCAAGACGCGACGGGCAAAGCGCTGGCAAAAGCACTCGCGATGGCCAAGGCGATGCACTTCACCATGGCCGGCGTTATCGATCTCAACAGCACGCTACCACCGAGCGAGAGCATGTCGCCCTTTGATCTCGAAACGTTCACGGATCTTTTCGGGGAGCAAGCCGTGCTCTGCGGTGGTGCCGCCGAGCTCATCCAGGCAGGATTTGAGACCATGGTCGAGAAGGGATATCCACCTGAGATGGCGTACTTCGAAGCTTGCCACGAACTCAAGCTCATCGTTGATTTGATCTACAAGGGCGGCATCGAGGAGATGTATCGCCGCGTGTCGAATACTGCCGAATATGGCGGCCGAACCCGGGGCAAGCTCGTCATTGACCGAGAAATTGTAAAGCCAATCATGAAGAAGATGCTCGATGATTGCGAGGATGGCACGTTCGCGAAGGAATGGATGGAAGAGTGCGATGCCGGCATGTCGAAGTTGCAAGAGATGCGCGATGCAGAGGGGACTAACTTGCTCCAGCAGACCGGCGACGAAATCCGTAAAATGTTCGTGAAGCCTACTCGAAAATGACCTTATTTATTTTTTAATCCTCTCATTAGATTTATGATTCATTATGATTTATTGGCGTTTTTTAACCGTAGATGCGTAGAACATGAAAAAACTCCAAATTAAAGAACACAAAAGGAACGCTTGGCGTTCGGGTTAATGGAGAACCAAGATGTTTAAATAATTTAATTTCAATAATAATGATGAATATGGCAGATTCAAAGATAGTTACCGTGATTACTGATCCTTTCGATCAAGCTTCGCTTTCAGAAGAGATCGTGGTTTTTCTTAAAAAAAACAAAATATCTGTAGAGAATCTGCTTGATTTTATCAAGAATTGTGAGGAAACTATCCGGAAAGACGGCATCGATGTAATAGATGCCGGTGTGAAGAACGTGAAGGATTTAGAGGAATCTGAATTAGAATATTTGAAAATTATTTTCGTTTTAATCCTTCCTTTCAACCAAATCCTTGAATATCAAGAAAGGTTCTATGAGAATCATCTAGAACGTATCGTGATGCAATTTTTTCAAAAAAGAGGTCTATCGACTAAAAATGCGATAAAAAGATTCATGTGGCTTTTCAATATTACGTTTGATGATTCCCTCTCGTGAAAATAGATGAACGATAAACCAACTCATCTTCGTTTCAGTGTTTTCTATAACCTTGCAGAAAAATTGCGTTCATTGGAATTAAATTCAGAAGAATGTTCCCCGGACAAATTGTTTCGCACGATAATTAATCGTTTGTATTATTCCATCTATCATAATCTTGTTCTGGCTTATCAATTTAAATTACTTCAAGATCGGAAGGAACATGTTCATGGAGAATTATATCAATACTTGATCTCGCAAAAAAGATTTGTAATTGCTGAATATTTCAATCGAATGCGTGAAATTAGAATTGACGCCGATTACTTCTTCCAAAGGAAAATCGATTCTGCTATCTGTAATAAAATGACGTGGCTATATGAAAAAATTATCGAGCACCTAGAAAAAGACGTTCCTTTTTGAGATTAATCATGTTAGGTCATTAAATGGTCACATGTAGCACTTTTTTATGGTCCGGGGACGAATAAAGCATATGGTCATTTTCAAGGAGAACATTGATGAAGCCAAGCAACGAATGGATGCCTGGTGGGATCACGAGCTCGTGGATCGCCCTGTCATTGCATATACGATTCCGAAGGAGATACGCGCGGAGGCCGGGTGGGATGGCTGGTACATCGCAAGGCATCCCGACTCGATCGAGGACACGCTCGATCTTTTCGAGAAAAGCCACTTGGATACAGAATTTCTTGGCGAACAATTCCCAATCTTTTGGCCTAACTATGGCGCGGGGGCCATGGCGTTGGTGCTCGGTGCTGCATCCGAATTTAAGTCCGATACCGTGTGGTTTTATCCCAAGGAGCCCATTTCCCTCGACGAGGTCACGTCGTTCCTGGAAGCCACCGAGATGAACGCGAACAACCCGTGGTACGAGCGAATGGTTCGTATCACGGAATATGCAGCAAGACGAGCGGGATCTACATACCAAGTCGGTGTGACCGATCTTGGCGGTATCCTCGACATCCTTGCATCGTTTCTCGATCCCAAGGACATTTTTTATGCAATGAAGAATAAACCGGACATCATAGACACGTGTCGTGCCATCATCCTGGAAAAATGGCACGCGATGTACGATGCAATGGCTGGGATTATTCAAGAACACTGCGGTGGGACGAGCGCGTGGATGGGGCTCTGGGATCGCAAGCGATGGTATTCTATCCAGTGCGATTTTTGCTACATGCTCTCGCCCAAGTGGTTCGAGCGGTTCGTGCTTCCCGACATTGCAGAACAAGCCCGGCGGCTTGATCATACGATCTACCATCTCGATGGCGTTGGCCAATTGCCATTTCTCGACAAGATTCTTGATATTACCGAGCTCACGGGCATCCAATGGGTGCCAGGCTCTGGCAAGCCGCCGATGGGCGATGACGCATGGATGCCCGTGTACAAAAAGATCCAAGCTGCTGGAAAAAACATCGAGGCGGGCACGTCGCCCGAATTGCTGGCGAAAATGTACCGGGAGCTGGATCCACGAGGCTTGTACGTGAACGCGCACTTTCCTGGCAAGTTATACGCCGAGTTTTTCCTGCCATCATTTATGGGCGGAATGGGCGGCATTGATGACGAGGAATCCTGATAACGGTCTAATCGTTCATTGAAAAATTGATTTATTTTTACTTCCTATCTTCATGGTTATCAGTGGAGCTTTGGTGACGCTTTTTATCTTTATTTTAAAACGTCACGAGATTTTCCATCAATATAAAAGTAGTATTGATGATAAAACTCAGGATCGGTTATCGTGTAGCAGTTTTCGATACGTCGTTTGCCTCACGTTCCGTTAAATTCACTATTTACCACAAAAATTATAGGGGTTGATAAGGATGGGTAACGTGAAGGAAGCATGTCCAAGAAAGAAATCATCGTTCGCGAAATTGACCAGTTGCCCGAGCGAGTTCTGGATGAAATAGTCAATTATGTCCAATTATTGAAACAGCAAATTTCGGAGAATTCTCTTGACACCTTACTATTAAGCGAGTCGTCTCTGAAAAAGGACTGGCTTCGCCCCGAGGAAGATAAGGCATGGCAAAATTTGTGAAAGGCGACGTCGTAGTCGTTCCATTTCCTTTTTCTAATCTTTCTGAAAATAAACGTCGCCCCGCATTGGTGGTTGCAAGTCTCACGGGTAATGATGCAATTCTCTACTAAATCACGAGCCAGCCTATTTTGGATGAATATGCAGTTTCATTGGACGAAATGGACTTTTTGGATGGCTCGCTTCCTCACCCGAGTAACATTCGTCCGAACAAGTTGTTTACGGCAGATACCAATATTATAATCTACAAGGCGGGAACAATCATGCTTGAAAAGCTTAATTCTGTTTTAGATATCATTATTTCATTATTCCAATAAACTTCCATTACCAAATTCCTCGATGATTGCGATGAATTCAGACAGGATTAAACAAGGGCTGGAAACCATGCCACATCGCGCGCTATTGCGAGCCTCTGGCCTAAACGACGATGATTTCGGCGACAAACCGTGGATCGGCGTAGCAAATTCGTACAACAATATCGTTCCCGGCCACGTGCATCTCGGTAAACTTGCAGCCAAGGTTATCCAAGGTATTAAAGATGCTGGCGGGGTGCCGTTCGAGTGGGGCGTGCCTGCGATCTGCGATGGCATTGCTATGGGCAAGGGCCGGGGTATGAATTACTCGCTCCCATCCCGCGAGCACGTCGCCGACAACGTGGAGCTCATGGCCGGGGCGCACAGCATGGATGGTTGGGTTGGTCTCACCAATTGCGACAAGATCACGCCGGGTATGCTTATGGCATCTGGGCGATTAAACTTGCCCTGCATCATCGTGACCGGCGGTCCGATGAAAGCTGGCATGATCGATGGCAAGAAAATTGATGTCATTAGCTGCTTCGAGGCAGTCGGGGCTTATACGGCTGGCAAGATATCCGAAGATGAATTGAATAAAATGGAGCGTTGCGCGTGTCCCGGCGAGGGTTCGTGTGCCGGTCTCTTCACGGCCAATACAATGGCATGCATGACCGAGGCGCTGGGCTTGTCGCTGACCGGATGCGCGACCATGCTTGCAAGCAACCCGAAAAAAGGTGATCTTGCCTACAAGAGCGGGAAAAGGATCGTCGAGCTCGTGAAAGACGACTTAAAACCCCGGGATATCATCTCGCTGGAATCGTTCAAGAATGCCATCACGGTCGACATGTGCATCGGGGGTTCCACGAACACGGTCTTGCATCTTCCTGCAATCGCAAGGGAATATGGCATCGACATCGACCTTGACTTGTTTGACGAGATCAGCAGGGCGACGCCAAACCTCACGCGTATTCGACCCTCAGGGCCGCACGTGATGGAAGACATCGATGCGGCTGGTGGTCTCCCGGCGGTCTTGAATCGCATTCAATCCTTCCTCATCACGAACCAAAACACAGTGAACGGCAAGACAATAGGCGAGATTGCCAAGACGGGGAAATGCAAGGATGATTCGGTGATACGACCGCTGAATAAGCCATATTCGAAGGAAGGGGGCATTGCCATCATGCGGGGAAACATCTGCCCAGGCGGGGCGGTCATAAAGACTGCCGGGGTGTCGGAGAAGATGATGCGATTCTCCGGGCCCGCTAGAGTATATGATTCCGAGGACGACACCATGCATGGCATTCTTGATGGCCAGGTGAATGCCGGCGATTGCGTGATCATTCGCTTGATGGGTCCAAAAGGTGCACCTGGTATGCCCGAGATGCTTTCTCCTACCAGCGCGATCGCCGGCATGGGCCTCGAAGAAAGCGTTGCATTGATCACCGATGGACGATTTTCCGGCGGAACACGTGGCGGGTGTTTCGGCCACGTGGCGCCTGAAGGCTGGGATCATGGACCAATCCTCGCGATCAATGATGGCGACATCATAGATATCAATATTCCCGCGCGATCGATCAACGTGCAGTTAGATGATGATGAAATCGAAAATCGGCGGCAATCATACACGTTACCGGAGCGGGAATTAAAGGGCTTCCTGGAACGATACGTGAAATTGCTTTGATCAGTATAAATCATTCTTGATTGAATGATAAGCGGTCTCTGAGAGATGCCGATCGATATACCCCCCGTTATCTTGGCAAATTGGGACGAAATGGAAGGCCCGATCATCGTAAAGGCGTTATTTCCAGCAGAGCTCGCAGGCACGAGCCATACGCCAGAAATTTTGATAAGTCGATGTTACATCTCTGCGGAATCGATATTTGCGAAAGAAAAATTCACGAAAATAAACTTTAGTCTTCCATTAATCGCGTTGAAAAAACTCGCCATTGTCTTTTTCGACATGTTGAACGAATCTGCCGAAAAAAATGAAGTGTTCCCTTTTTTGCTTGTCATTTTCGTGCCTATAGACACGGTCTACGCAATGATGGAATCCATCTTGAAGATCGTTGAACCTTGCATCGAGCAATATAAAAGCGGGCAATTTCCTGAACTTGAAAGCATGCAAATGGAAATTGGTCAAGTACTTGAAAGCAAGACGGCAGGACCAAGTACTGACGCATCTCAAGAAAACTTGAAACAAGAGTTCTTGAAAATCGCCAAGGACCGCCTGGACAAGATGATGTCCGATGGCATTACATTAAGGGTGATTAATTGCCCCGCGTGTGGCAATCAAATATTTCCGGATGAGCTCGCTTGTACCCGGTGTCGCTTAATCGTCCGGACCTTTTGCACGCAATGTAATGCCATCATCGAGCGAAGCTTGAAATTTTGTACCAAATGTGGTCTTGCAAATCCTCGATTTGATCCTGCCATTTGGCTCGTTACAAATCTAGAAGAAAACCAGCGAAACGAAAATCAAGGAAGTCTAGACTCGAACGAGACTGGTATTCGAGATGAACCTCGGGTACTTTCCATTAACCTGGGTGAACAGAAGACACGCGCGGTGATGAAAGGTCTTGACCATGATATGGATTCAGCACTGCTATCCATGGCGAAAGAAATAGAGGAATTGAAGGAGGATCTCGAAATCCAGGTCATACCCGATCAATCGAGCGAGACCAACCTACTTGATGCGTTCATGCATGAACGATCCAGCAAAAATGACGATGTTGATAATTCTATGTCCCGGTTTCGAGAAATCATGCTCAAGAACCCGTCTAGCAGCGATGCAATCCGCCTCATAAATCGTCTGGAGAACAAGGTGAACGAGGATAGCGCAACATTGTTGCCCGAAACTTTATTGCTCTCTTGGGATTGTGATGCGTTCGTACACGCCGCGGGAAGGATACTCGTTGGCCGAGGTTCCAAATTGGACGATGCTGATGGTGTTCCCGGCATTTTATTCATCACGGAAACTGCACTGATATTCATTTCATACGTTGAAATCGTTCGCAATTCATCCCGCGTCTTTTCATATTTCGACGCTGGATTGCAACACGTGCGTAGTTGCAGCACTTTTTCCCAGAATATCAAGAATAACTCTGTTGAGTTCAAGAATCATGGGATGTGTGCAAAAAAGTTCCCCCTGGAACATTCCTTGTATGTCAACTTTTCGTGGCAAGCTGAGGAACAAGAAAATCCATGGATCAACCAAGCCATCAATCTACGATCGATGCTCATGCACCAAAAGCAATATCCAAAGAAACCACCTGCGCCAGCAGGAATGTTTTTTCAATTTTTTGGCAAGACATCGCACGACAACGCAATAAAGAATGTTCTTGCCAGCTTACAGTTGAATTTCCCGCAAGTGTTGAAAATCGTGAAGGAAAAATATCCTGTTTTATTCTAATTACTTCAGAACCAAGCAAGCCATTGCTTTTCTGCATCGAACATCTCGTCGACCATCTGGCGTATTTCCTCGGGGGAACACACGGCTGCAGAAAGTGGATCGAGCAAGACAGCTTGATAGATTTTTTCTTTATCATGAGCCAAAGCTCCATCGATCGTAGCCTTGTGGACCATGATGTTCGACGTGCACAACGCCGCGCAGACCGTCGGCAATTCGATACCACCTTGGGGATGGATACCGTGGGAATCCGCAAAAACAGGAACTTCGACGCAGCAATCCGCCGGCACGTTCGTGATGAGCCCACCCTTGATGTTCATTACGTTGCCGTTGAAGCGGAACGGCTGGTCAGTTTCCATGGCATTGATGATGTGACTTGCATACTCCTCCGACGGCGCGTCCTTGAATCGCATGGATTGGGGCTTCAGGCGTGCTTCCGCGTCCACGGCATCGGAATTCGCGCCGTAAAACTGCAAGTCCCAGCCATGTTGCAAGTTATTGAACCCGTTCGTGTTGCCCTTGTATTTTTCGATGAGATCCTGGCGCTTCCGGTAGTACGGCACGTACTCGCTGAGATGCCCGCTGGACTCGGTCATATAATAACCCGTGGCTTTCATCATGTCCCATCGAACCTTCTCGTCGTACACGATTTCTGGCTCATCCTTGTAATGTTCCCAGATGATCGGGTACGCGTCTTGCCACTTTGCGTCCTTTTGTGTTCCATCCCTGAACCAGAGTTCCGTAAACCATGCCATGTGGTTGATGCCAGCGCACAAGAAGGAACATTCCTCGGCACTAGCGCCGATTTGCGTGGTGTGCAGCTGCTTGAACGTGCCTTGCACTCCGTGACATAAGCCAACCGTGGAACCGGGCCATAAGGCATTACAGTACCACGTGTTCATAGCCATTGGATTTGCATAGTTCAACAGCAGTGGGCGGGCACAATTCTTCTGGCCAGCATTGTACCCAATGTCTTGCATCGTCTTGATGATTTCGGCAAGCACGGGGAATGTCCTGAGAGCACGAAACACGGCACCAACACTGGTCGTGTCGCCGATGCACTGGTCGATACCGTATTTTATGGGAATGTCTATGTCGAGTTTCAACGATTCCGGTCCACCAACCATGATCGCATCGATGACATATTTTGCATCTTCGATGGCATCCCGCAAATCCGTAGTTTTCGTGAATTCAACGTTGGCAAGTTTATCAACATGATCTTGCTTGTAGAGCTCCATTTCTTCGAAGATATGCTCGAGGCGTTGCTCGTTGATGTCGTGTAATGCTATCATCGTGTTTTTTCGCAAATTCGGGAGGGCCAGGATGTCCGTGAGTACGTTCTTGCAGAAGATCCGGCTTCCCGCGCCAACAAACGTGATTTTCATGGAAGGTCGCGTAGTTGTTTGACCATAGGCGTATTTAAGATGTCCGCGTGAGTTCACGGTATCAGCCTTCTGCTTTTTTCTGCTGGTGTCGTCTCCATGGCAAATGCGTTGATCATCCTTGTACGGAATCCCGTGCGAGGCGTGGTGAAAACCCGGCTCGCCAGCGCGATCGGCGATGATCGGGCTCTCCGCGTGTATCGAAGATTGCTTGAATACACGCGATCGACCACCCGTGGCATCATTTCCAAGAAATTTCTATTTTATTCAGACTGGGTCGAAACCTCTGATGCGTGGGATAACGAGGTCTACGACAAGCGGTTGCAACTTGGCTCCAATCTCGGCGAACGCATGCGGCAAGCCTTTGAAACCGCCTTCACGGAATTCAAAGGCGGTCCAAACAACAAGGTCGTAATCATCGGCAGCGATTGCATGGAGATCACTGCCGCCTTGATCGATGCCGCCTTTCAATTACTCGACGATCATGATCTCGCTATCGGACCAGCCAGCGATGGAGGGTATTACTTGCTGGGCATGAAGCAAATGCATCCAGAACTTTTTGAGAACAAAACCTGGAGTTCCGAGACTGTGTTGAATGACACGATCGAAGATGCGGTTAGGCTTGGAATGAGCTATGCCGAGTTACCCGTGTTATCCGACATTGACGAGCTCGATGACTTGCTTTGTTCGCCATTACGGGGCATGGCAGGGATGACTGCCTCGTTAAAACTTAGTATCATTATACCAGCACGGAACGAGGCACGCAATATTGGATCTACGATCAGGATGCTCGCTTCAAGATCCACGCCTGGCAACATCAAGGAAATCATCGTCGTCGATGGAGAAAGCACCGATGACACTGCTGGCATTGCAGCGAAGGCTGGCGTTCGCGTGATCAAGTCTCGTAAAGGTCGTGGCCGCCAGCTCCAGATCGGCGGCGCGGTCGCGACGGGCGACGTGCTGTATTTCCTGCACGTGGATTGCGTGCCTCCGCGAGGATTCGATCGATTGATCCTCGATGCGGTGCATGCGGGATACCGGTCTGGATGTTTCAAGCTGCGGTTTGATGTGGTCCATCCGATCTTGCGATTCACCGCGTTCTTCTCACGATTCGGTCATCAATGGTTCAGGGCGGGAGATGAATCATTGTTCGTTGAAAGATCCGTGTTCGTGGAGGCTGGCGGTTATGATCCAACCCGGGCCATCATGGAGGACGTTGAGATCATCCCCCGACTTAGAAAAGTTGCTGCATTCACGGTTATCCAGCAGCCCATCATCTCTTCGGCGCGGCGGTATGTGAACAAGGGCGTATTTCGACTGCAAGCGCTCTATGTTATAATGCGCATTATGGATATCCAACATCATTCAAGTAATGTGCTCGAGCATTTTTATTTCCACTTCGTGAAATAACCGATAAGGATGGATTATAAGTAGAATGCTGATGATCTAAGCTTAATAAAAAAGTGATGTCAAGATGGCAATTGAACAAAAGGAACAATCAGCCTCCGATAAAACCGAACTGCTACCCAGATCACCATTAAAGCTTGTAGGACCAGGTAATGGGTTGATCATTCTTGGTTTGACATACCTGGTTTGGTATGTCATGCCATTTTCCATCACGTTCCTCACGACTCCTCCTGATTTCGGGCGCTCGTTTCATAATTGGGCATATTCCATGACCATATTCATCGCGGGCTTGGCCTGGTATCATAAGAGTCCCTTGTCCCGGATCGTACTCGTGGTCCAAGCGTTCATTGTGCCCGTCACCGCTAGCGGCTCTGTCGTCACGTTTGACGCCGCGATGATCAATTGGGCAGTTGCTCTTGCTTGGCTGTGCATCGTGGTGATAGAACGCACGCGCCATCATAATGTCTTTGAAGCGAGGTTGCAAAAACGAACGGTGCAATGGTTGAACATGCATCTCATGATTATCACATGGCTGTTAATTGCCCACGTGTCGATCGTGTTCTTTATTACTCGAGTGCCCCAGGAGACGGGTTTGCTGGCAATCAGCAATAATGCCGGGTTCCTTGCAAACTTGCCACCCGAATTGGCCATATTATCCACATGGGTCTTTGATATAGCATTAATCGGCATGGTAGTCGTGTTACTGTACGAGCAATTCAAGATGGGTTATAACCCGCAGGGTAAACCATGGCCGCGATGGAGTTTCTGGTGGTCCTTCGTATGCATCGGGGCCGGCCTCGTTGCCCTGGCGATACAGGCACTCACGTGTTTTCCGGCATGCTTGCCGGCATGATAGGGGCAGAAAACGTGAAAAACGCTGGACCGGACGTGTGGGCGGATCCTACGATAATCGATGCTGCAAGATCTATAGAACTTTGCGAGCAGCTAGAGCAACGAGCACGTTTTCCCGATCAAATAGAGATAAATAACTCAGTTCTTGCGTTGCTCGACGCAAAAGCAGGTGAATCGTGGCTTGAAGTAGGCTGTGGTAGCGGGGTCTTGTGCCGGCAGTTAGCCAAGCAGCTGATGCCAGACGGCTTTGTTACCGGGGTCGATCTCTCGGAGGAGATGATTGCCAGAGCGAAAGAATATGCCCAAATTGAGGGGCCAATTAACAACCTGCAATTTCAACCTGGTGATGCTGCTGTTTTGCCTTTCCTGGACGGATCATTTGATGGCGCGTTTTCTGCACGGCTAATGCTCCATGCCCAAGATCCCGTCGCAATCATGCGCGAAATGGCAAGAGTTGTTGCAGGAGGCGGGAAACTAGTCGCCATGGAATGGGATTTCGATTCCATCACGGTTGATCATTCCGATCGTGACCTAACACGAAAAATTCTCCACTGGCGTACGGACTTCAAGGATGGTAACAATTGGATCGGTCGCCAGCTCTGGCGGCACGCATTGGATGCAGCGTGGCAAGACATAGCTTTCGAAAATCGCGTATCGGTGGCCCATGATAAGAACATGTCGCTCGTTCAGTCGCTGATAAAAGCGGCAAACGGGGCGCGCGATGCTGATGTCATTACCGCCGAAGAAAGCAGCGCCTGGTTGGAGGAAATCGATCAAAAAATCGATTCTGGAAAGTTCTTCGCGAGCATCGTGTATTTCATGATTCGAGGAACGAAATGAAAGACCTTTTTTCATCTGATGATTGAAATGGGATTTTCTGTAGGTATTGGCTTGACTAGCAATTGTAACTTGCAGTGCGCGCATTGTTATCGCGATACAGAACACGTTTCGCAGATCAGCCTAGATCAAATCAAGGTCCTCTGCGACACGATTCCCATCGATGGCATGGGGCTAGGAACGGGTGAGAACGGCCTCCATCCTGAATTTACCGAGATCGTCCAATACTTGAGCGATCAAGGAATTAAATTGAGCATTGCTTCGAACGGCTACACGATCACCTCGATGCCCGAAACTATCCTGTCGTTGTTTCACGACGTGGAAGTATCAATAGATTTTCCTGATGAAGCCCAGCAAGACGCTTTCCGCGGTCATGGCAACTGGACACTCGTTCACGACGCCATCCGCCGGGCTCAGGACGCAGGAGTGGAAGTCTCCATCCTGACCACACTCATGCGTACGAATTTTGCGAAAATGGACCGCATGGTCTCGTTAGCCCGGGCAAACGGCGTGAATTTAAGGGTTAATGCCTACCAGCCGGTAAAAACGGATGAATTTCGCCTGACTTATCATGAATTTTGGGAAGGATATCGTTTGCTCTTTCAAGATGGCCTTGTTGTGGCATGTTCGGAACCCGTCGTGCGAGCCGCGATGGGATTAACTGATGTCCGGTCACCCTGTGGACACAGGAGCATTCGAATCAACCCGGCAGGACAAGTTATACCTTGCGTTTATTGGCCACTATCCATGATGGAAGGAAAGATTCCTACGATCGACGATCTCTCCAACGTGGGGGTAACCATCCTCGAAAATAGCGCGTTCAACGCCGCTCGTGCCGAACCACCAATAGGGTCACAATGCCCCTGCCATGGAGGTTGTGCCGGTAGACGCGCATTGAATGGGGAGCTCGATGCACATGATGAATTTTGTCCGTGGGTCCGGGGCTTAACAAAAGAATTACAGTGGAAGCCTGCTCCGGCAAAAGATCTCACCAGGATAGGAAATGTTTGCACGACAATCGTCGTGTAAGAGCGTGATGGCTTGATTTATACAATCCTCCCGAGATTGATCACGATTTCAATATTATCTTGTTCATCTTTCGCATCATGGAAATCGAAAGCCACTGGAGCAACATCCTCGAATATTTTAACTCTCGTAACGCGAAATAATCGATAATCACCAGCCTCAAATATATCGCTCGGCATTCATTATCCATCACGAATCAGATATTGGGTTTAATCATGGTAAAACGTGAGCTGACAGCTGAACAAGAAGCAGCGATGAAGAATTACATGAATCCGGGATTTGGCCTAGTTTTAATGGGCATTGCATATCTCGCGTGGTGGTGTTTGTTACCGCAAGCGCTTGCCACCTTTGAGAATGATAACAGGTGGGCGCATAATTGGGCGTTTGCCATCATCATCCTCGTCGCCGGTGCATCGTGGTATCACAAGAGCATAATTTCTCGCGTGTTAGTTTCGGTGGAAGCCTTCATGCTCCCGGTAACCGCAAGCGGTTCTGTAAACACGATCATCATGACTATCGTTACCATTGTTGTTGGAATAGCATGGTTCATAATCGTCTTGACCGAGAAATCGAGAAAAGTAAATCTCGTTGAAGGAAGGCTGCAAAAGCGCACGATAAATTGGTTAACGATGCACGCGCAAGTCATCACGTGGTTGCTCATTGCGCATATGGGCATCGTGTTCATGATAGGGCGCATGCCGTTCGAGAATCAGTTACTCATGGCGGGGGAAAGCCTGCACGAAAATCTAGGATTTCTCGTGAACCTGCCACCCGAGATGCTCGAGATCGCGAGCTGGGCGTTCGACATTGCATTGATCTCGTGGGCTATCATCGCTCTTTACGAGCAATTCAAGATGGGGTATAACTTGCAAGACAAGCCGTGGCCACACCTTAGTTTTTGGTGGACCTTCGTGACCATGGGTGCGGGGCTCGTCGGCCTAGCAATCCAGGTTGCTCTTTTCGGTATGTGAAATTCTAGTTACAAGTGGCGTGAAAAAGAAATGGTTTGTGAAGACGTGCCCATGGCACACGCGGGAATGGCAAGCGATGTCATATTACAAAAGCAATATTATGATGCAGGAAAGGTATTCCTTGTCCAGATAGAATCAACGATCGCGTGCCCGCAAAATTGCCGGTATTGCTATCGCGGGAGCAAGCCGGATTCCCCGCAAGGCTTGTCGACAGAAAAGATCATTGAGATACTTGAATCCGCGGCACGCATGGATGTCCGCATGATCGATTGGTTGGGTGGTGATCCGCTTGTCCGCGACGATTGGGAAGAATTATGCAAGAAAGCATCGGATCTGGGCATGATCAACAACATCTGGACCAGTGGCATCCCGCTCGCTGATCCCGATATCACCAAGCGTGTTGTCAACGCGACGCTAGGCGGGTTCATCTCCGTGCACCTCGACACGCTCGATCCCGAGCTCTATCTGCTCATGCATGATTGCGAGCAAGAAGGCGGTGATGTTGGAAACATTGGCACGATCTTGAAGGGCATCAAGAATTGCCTGAACGCGGGCAAGGAGCCTGGTGCCATGGTGAATTGCATCACGTTTACACGGCCTCTCGCGGGCAGGGATTCGAACGCGACCATCGCATATTTTCAAGAAAAGTTTGGCATCAAGACTTGCCTCACTCTTTTTAACCCGGTTCTGTTTAATGATGCAAACAAGGATTGGGAACCAACTCCTGCACAGATCAAGGCTGGCTTCGCGTTCCGCGATCGCGTGAATTACCCGGACCAAACTTCGTGCGGATCGATGGATGTGACGAAATTTTATTGCGGCTCGGTCATCTGCGTGGCCGCGGAAGGCTGGATATTGCCATGTTCCGTGATCAGGACAGAGGAATTCGGGAACGTGAATAACGATTCCATCGAAAATCTCGTCGAACTGGGGAAGCCTCGGTTGCTTTATCTCGAGTTTCGTGACGAATCTAACTTGCCCGGACATTGCGGCGAGTGCGCTAACAATTGCAATTGTTTCGGTTGCAGGAGTAGTGCGTATTATTATAACGGTGACATGCTCGCTGCGGATCCGAAATGTTATCAATTCAAGCAAAGAACGAGAAATGAGAATTAAATTAATTCGAGGTTTTGAATAATGCACAAGCACTATAATTTTAGCGTTAATGACGTGAGCGCGGTATATGCTGGTCCTGGGGGAAAGCTCTGGGAATTACTCATGGGTGAACAAATTCACGTCGGCGCGGCTGACGCGACCGATATGCTTGCGAAAAAAGCTGGCTTGGACAAGAAAAAAGGGTTGTATTTGCTCGATATTTGCTCGGCACTTGGTGGTCCGGCACGGCACCTTGCCGCGAAGTATGACACCAAGGTCGTTGGGCTCGACATCACGCCCGAGATGATCGAGGAAGCAAAGAAACGCACCGCGGGAAATCCTGTCGAGGAAAATATCGAGTACCGGCTAGGTTCGGCGCTCGACATTCCGGCGCACGATGGCACGTTTGATGTCGTGTGGGGACAAGATGCCTGGTGCTATATCCGGGACAAGAAGCGCCTCATCGAGGAAACTAACCGGGTCTTGAAAATTGGTGGCACGCTCGCGTTCACGGACTGGATCTGGGGCAAAATAGACGTCTCGAAAGAAGAGGCCGACGAGCTTATGACTTTCATGGTGTTTCCCGATTTGCAGACGTTCGATGGGTATACGAGTCTCGTGGAAAAAACGGGCTACAAAGTTATGCAGAAAGATTACATGGGCGGGAAATTCGCTGAAAAGATGGACGAATACGTGGGAATCTTGCAATCGCAGAAGGAAAACATCGTCGACGGGTTTGGGGATGAGTTATACGAACAAGCGGAAAAAGGCATCTTGGGATGGCAAAGGGCTGCTCACGATGATAAAGTTTCCGTCGGCATGTGGATTGCAAAGAAGAAATGATGCCTATTGGTTCTCACGCATCTAATTTTCAGCAATCATGCCGATCATTTTTTCAAATACTTGCTCGACCGCCGCAAAGAAATTATCCTTGTTCGTGAGGTCGAGTTCAAAAAACGGCATCGATGCACCGTGTCGTTCCAGCCATTCATTCACGAGCTGGTCGATCTTCGCCGGTTTTTTTAACCATGTCGGGTCGTACACCGAGCCGACGAGGATTTCCGGGGGCATCGGGTCGTACAAGGTCCGCGCCTCGTCCACGAACGGATCGATATACTGCAACGATTTTCCCGTGATATCCGACACGTCAAACGTGTAGATGAAGCCATCGGCTTTCATGCACATGGCTTGCCGCATGTACTCGAATTGTGGATCAAGGGATAGTATCCAGGCGGTAACGGTAACGGATTGACCGTTCGTTTCGACATCACGTTCATAAATCACGACAGGTTGCAAATCTGGCAAATCAGCATCGGTTCTTCCCCACGCGCGCCCCAATGGTCCTTGTCCAGTGTGTCGTGACCCGAATACCACGATCTTGAGTTTTTTCCTTGATTCCATGATTGCTTGTTCGCCCTCGCGGGAAAAATGCTTGCTGGCATCAAAAAAAATTAAACAGGTTACTCTTCCCTGATCTTGATCTTGATGCGGGCTTTCAAGACGGCATCCGATTTCTTGTCCCAGATGCGGAATTGCAGCTCGTATTGGTTACCGGGCTTAAGCGGATCCTGCGAATTACACTTCAAATTTATCTGGTCAGTATCCGCGTCCAGGCCAGCTTCCTCGTCCTCGAACACGTCGCCAGTATTGACGATAAGGTTCTCATCCGTGTCGAAGGCGGAGATTTCCGCACCGGGAAATATCTTTCCCTCCTGTACTGAAAACCCGGAAAGATTGGCAAAGCACACCTTGATGGCCTGGTTTTCCCGCACGTCGAGATCGGGAACCCAATCACCGTCAACTAGGATGGCTTGATCCGCGGATTCCAGTCCATCGCAGGTTATCTCGAGCGGTGTCTCGTTTTTCAACACCTTGAGGTCGTCAATGCTGGCTAGCAACTTGTTGCTGGAATTCTTGTCCCATACGCGAATGGTCCACTTGTAACTGGAGCCTCCCTTCAAAGGCGACCCTGCGGTCAATGTTACTGTGAGGGGATGGATCTCATCAGGATCCATCCCTTTATCGCCATTTTCTTCGAGCAAATCACCGGTCTTAAAGACTTCAACCCCGCTTGAGTCGATAACGCTCATCGACGCCCCGAAAAAGAATCGATCATCCCGCGGTGTAAAACCCGTGATGTTTGATAGAACACAGTTCACATCTTGCCCGAATTTGATCTCTGACTTGCTCAAGAATTCTCGATACAAGAAAAGACCAGCACCAGTGACGGACAAATCAGAATCTTGCACGCTCACGAGGGAAACGGGATAAACGACATTCAGTGCTTGTTCGGCCAGGATTTCACCCGTGCCAACCTTGTCCCACACGCACATCTTCCACGTGTACTTACATGCGCCAACGAGCGGGTACTTGAGAGTAATGGCGAGCGAGATGGTCTCGGCATCCTTAGGATCAATTCCAGTTTCCGTGTATCTTTCGAACAAGTCGTCTCTGCTCATGACTTCCCTGCCGTGCTCGTTTTCCACGGATAGGGATGCCCCCAGAAAAACCTTATCATCCTTTTCTTCAAAGCCGGTAACTCCGGTGAAAACTAGGATCAATTCACTCCCATATTCGACGACAGGCTTCGTTATCTTGTCCCCATTCATCTTCAGATATTGCTTATCGGATGACAAGCGTTCTGCCTTCATGGAGAATCCTTGCAGTACATCCTTGGTTTTTTCCCAGCTTTTCTTGATTGGCATGATTATTCATTACGTGTTTCTTTGATAAAGGTTCATGAATGCTTTGCTTGGGAGCAATGCCGTGAATCAAACTGCCTCCCACCAATGTTTTTTATTTCGTCGAGGAGTGGTTGGATCATGGCAATAACAATTAACAGCATGGAAGGCATCGTGCTCGCCACCAGCCATTCTCCGTCGCAGAACCATGCAGCGGATGAATTGATCGCCTGCGTCGAAAGATCGACGGGCATTGCCTTGCAAAAGGTCGTGCAAGATGAAGATCTCCCAGCGAACTGTATTATCCTTGGGGATCATCCCGCAATCCAACAATTCGCGCCGGAAATAGATGTCGCCGCGCTCGGGGACGAGAATTTCCACATCATCTCGAGGGACGGCAAGGTCATCATTGCTGGCTCGAAGGTGCGTGGAACACTCTATGGAACATACGATTTTCTCGAAGATGTGCTCGGCATGCGTTTTTTTGAACCCGAAGCGATTTTAGTTCCCGTACATCCCGCGGATTTGGAAATCCCGGAATATGAAAAGGTTGGAAAGCCTTCATTTGCTTATCGCGTCATCACCTACATCGACGGCCTCGATCCCGAGTTTTCACCGAAGCAACGCATCAACCTAAACCCCTTCTCCGAACCCGAGATGGGTGGCAGTTACAGGTTTTCCACGGACAAGATGACGCACACGTTCAACACGCTCGTGCCACCACAGAAATATTTCAACGAGCATCCCGAGTATTTCTCGCTCGTGAATGGCGAGCGTATCGAGGCTCTTGGACAATTATGCCTGACGAACCCCGACGTTATTCGCATCGCGACCGACACAGTACTCGATTGGTTCGCGAATGAACCAGATATCATCTCGATCGGCGTCGTGCAGAATGATTGCATGGGCTATTGCGAGTGCGACAACTGCAAGGCGGTCAATCAAGGTAACCCGGCACGCACCTTGCTCGATTTTTGCATTGCCATCGCGGGGGAGGTTTACCAGAAATTTCCTGGAAGGTTCATCCACACTATTGCCTACACGTATTCGGAAGAACCCCCGCTGGATTATGCAGGAAGGATGCCCGATAACTTGATCGTCGTCGTGTGCAACATGTATCCCTACCGGTCAAACCGCACGATCGATGGGGACCCGATGAACGAGCGATATTTGGAGCACTTGAAAGGCTGGTTGCAAGTCGCGAATCACGTGTTCGTTTGGCATTATTTCGTCGATTTCACGCATTATCTCTTGCCCTATCCGATTTGGAAAACGATGGCGGCGGATCTCAAGAAGTACAAGGATCTCGGCGTGGAGGGGGCATTATTACAGGCTGGAATAGGTCTTGGCTTGTACCAAGAATTTCAAGAGCTGAAGATGTATGTATTTTACAAGTTACTCTGGAATTCAGATCTTGAGCTTGACCCTCTTATCCGGGAGTTTGTAACTTATTATTATGGCGAAGCAGCGCCGCTCGTCCAGCAGTATATAGATGCATTGATGCCCATCGAGGATGAAGAAGACGTGAGCCTCCATCT
>Ga0209039_10000634_pt1 | contig 33785 bp, 24 predicted proteins | sample BogFormECP12_OM1_FD_188238 | JGI IMG/M metagenome (GOLD analysis project Ga0209039, IMG submission 188238) | Bog forest soil microbial communities from Calvert Island, British Columbia, Canada - ECP12_OM1 (SPAdes) (version 2) | ecosystem: Environmental > Aquatic > Freshwater > Wetlands > Bog ... | reverse complement strand
TGGTGAGCGCGGTAGGAATCGAACCTACAACCTACTGATTAAGAGTCAGTTGCTCTGCCAATTGAGCTACGCGCCCACTGCCAACGGCAAGCTGGAGACAAACTCAGATTATACCATCCGCTTTGCGCTGTCCTGTGCGCGGTTGAGCCTTGAGCTTTGTCATTCCGGTCGTTATTCCGGTCGACGGAATCCTCATTTTGGCCGCATTGAATTTGGGCAAAGCCTGCATTTGAAGAGCAGTTTGAGTTTAAGCGCATTGCAACTGCGCGGGCGGCGCCCGCGCGGTTTTGCGATTACGCTGAGGCGGCTTCGCGGCTTTGCTCCGCTACGGCGGACTCCGAACCAGACACCGGTTTGCGAATCGGCAGAACGTCTGCCTGAGCCGGCGCTCGCCGCTCGATTCTTCCGATAACCGGTTTGTCGGGTGCGCCCGCTGCGGACACGGATACGAATCTGTTCTCGCTCCACAGACGATCAATCAATCGGCGCTCCCACGGGCGCAGCACTTGCTGCGGCAGCGAGAAAAAATTTCGGAACGTCCACATCAGATACGCGCGCTGCGCGAAATTCGGCTGCACGTATCGCGGCCCGATCGGCGTGTCCAGTTCAAGAACGCCATCGGAGAGTTTTTCAATCCACATAACTTGGCCCACCCTGGCAAAGGCACCCAACTCAGCCTTTGCTTTTAAAGCGCGCTATTATTGCACCAGGGACGGGGCATTGGGAAGAAATCTTTTTATCTTGGGAACAAACTATTTGCGCTGCCTGGATCAACTTGAGAAAAAGCGCCCGACGGTGGCCTTGGCGCTGGGCACGGTCAACCGACTTTCAGCGGGACGTTCAGCTGATCTCGGGCAACAATGCGATGCGGTCGAGGGTAGCGGCAACGCCCAGACCCTTGCCCTCCGATTCCTCCACCCGCACCACCGAGGCCTCGCAGAGCGTCCACCCTCCGGTCCCCAATCCCAGGCCGGGAGGCAGCATGATGACCAGTTCCAGCTTCGAGCCCGCTTTCATCCCTGACTCGGAATAGAGAAAGATGCCCGATGAACTCAGATCGCGAGTCAAGCCCTGGTGCTCACCGCCATCGTGACGCACCTTGACCGGAACGCGAACTGGCATCCGCTGGCGCGAACGCCTCTCGGTATTCGTAGTTTTCTCCGTCATATGCTGTGGAAGTGTACCCCAGTTTGCGGGAAACGTGGGAATAGGCGCCGGAAACTGCACAAAAAAACGCTCCCCCCGCAGGAGTGCGGGAGGAGCCGGGGAAGAAGCAAAGTTACGAAGTTAGAAGGTGAACTTAACCGCCAACTGAATGCCGCGCGGGCCACCGCCGCCCAGGAACGGGTTGCCGATGCCCACGTCGCCGGTAGCGGCAATGTGATACGCGCCGTTGCTAACTTCTTGACCCGCGCCGTTCACAACAAAGTTGCATCCGAGGCCAGTGCAGGGAGAGAGAGGGGTGCTGGTCCTGGCGGGACCCGTCGCATCAGCAATGAACGCAGGCAGGAATGGGTTGGCAAAGTTCGGGTGGTTGAGAATGTTGAAGAAATCGGCACGGAACTGCATCTTAAGCCGCTCGGTGATCGCTGTGGTCTTGTAGAGCGCAAAATTCCATTCTTTGAAAGGCGGGCCGTGCAGGGAGTCGCGTCCCTCATTCCCAAAGTGGCGAGTACCAGGGATGCAATCCTGAGCTGTGCCAGTTATGGTATTTGACGTGAGCCCCGGCTGGATCGTGCACGGGATCGCAAAGGAATTTAGGTCAAGGAAATTAAAGGGATTTCGAGAATCGTACTTGATTGGTCCGACCACATCGGGCCGATCAAATCCGTTGCCGCTGCCGCTGTAATCATCCTCGAAGTTGTAGTTCAGCTGGAAGGGCTGGCCGTCCTGCAAAGTCAACACGCTGTTGATGCCCCAGCCATTCTTCAACCGTTGCCAACTGCCGCCCATCTTGGGAAGCTCATAGGCAAAATTCCACGTCAGGCGTTGCGGAATGTTAAAGTTCGACGGAGCGTACTCGCGCTGCGGATTGGTGCTGTCGTTGGGTTGGGCTGCATTCGGCTCGAAGTCTTCGCCGTCACTGGAGTTGTCCATGGAGCGCGACCAGACGTAGTTCACGATCGATGTGATGCCGTGCCATCCATTGACGCGGAAACTGACCTGCAGCGCGTTGTAATTGGACTTGCCAGTGGAGTTTTCCTGCAGGATGTAGAAGGCGCCATAGGGATTGCCGCTGTAGTTGCGCGGCACACCGTAAGCCCCCGTGATGGCACCCCCAGGACAGGGAATGGTCGCGGCTCCAGTGGGACAGTCCGACGCCGTGATTTGTGCTTGGCTGGGCTGGCTGATGTCGAAGAAGCGCCACAGACGATGCCCCTGGGAACCGACATAACTCGCTTGCACTACGGCGTGGCTGCTGATCTGCTGCTGGATATTGAGGTTGTAGTTCTCCATGTAGGGCGTCTTGATGTTGCGATCGAAGGCGAAGGCGTCGCACTCGTAGCCGCAACCGCCAGTGCTGGGGGGCGCAAACACGGGTTGCTGGTAACCGATGGGTCCACCATTCGCGCCGCTCGAATTGATCGGATCAGGACCAACGTTGTTATAGGCTGGACCGGGGTCGAAGTAGGGAGAATAGGGGAGATGGCCGAGCACCATGTCCTGCGAGAAGGCATCGTAGAACATGCCGAATCCGGTTCGGACCACGGTCTTCCCTTTTCCGGTGACGTCCCAGGCGAGGCTGACACGCGGAGCGAAGTCCTTCTTGTCCGGGTTGTAGAGGCTGCTGAGGCCGGGCTGGCCGACCTGCGTGAGCGTGAAGGTGTTATTGACGGCATCGAGATTGGTGATGTTGCTGAGAAGATTGTTCTTCTCGCGAACCACGCCGAAGTAGTCCCAACGGAAACCATAATTCAAAGTTAGTCGCGGTGTCAGGTGGTAGCTGTCCTGGGCGTAGAAGCCGAAGTTGTTCTCAAAGGTGTGGCGGGTTGAGTCCCCGAAGTATTGGAAACCTCCGTCGACTTGCCCTTGCAGGAAATCTTGAATGGGATTGCCAGTGGTGGAACCATCGAAACTCAGCCTGCCCCGGAAATACTTGTCGAAATACTGCTGCACGGAAGTGCGGTGAAAATCGACGCCAAACTTCACGCTGTGCTTATTGATCTTCCAGGAGAAATTGTCGAGGATCTGGTCGTTGCTGTCGACACGATGACGCGGAACGCTGCTGGTCGCGCCGAGTTGCGCCACGCCAGTCACCAGGATAATGGGCAGACCCTGGTCATTGAGCCCTCCACTGCAACCCGAAGCGGTGGTTGCGTCGCAAAGGCCAATCGAACTGGGGTTGAAGTTCTGGTCGGCGGGAAAGAATCCTTCCGCAAACCGGTTCCAACCGAAGCGGAGCTCGTTGATCTTGGTCGATCCCAAAGTGCGTGTGTAAGAGATCGAGACCAGCTGCACGCGGGTCGGCGTGAACGTGTTAAAGCCCGGCAACTGGCCTCCGCTGGCAGTAAGGGCCAGCGGGAACGACTGCACGCTGTCACCGAAGAAATAACGACCGGTGAGGGTATTGTTGGTGTTGAAGTTCTGGTCAATCTTCGCGATGAAGCTGGTCAGCTTGTTATAAGACGGGGACACAACCGAAGCAGTGCCGGCCTGATACAAGGCACCCTTTGCAAGGTTTGGCGCGGGCCAGAGCTTCCGCGCCAGCAGGGCGGCAATCACCGGGTTGGTGGCATCGCTGGGTTGGAGCGATCCGTCGGCAGCGCTGCCCGTAGGAACGCTGGCGATGGTCACGACTCCCACCGGCTCCTGCTGGCCTTCATAGTCGATGTAAAAGAACGTCTTGCCTTTGATGATGGGGCCGCCCAGCGAAGCGCCGTACTGATTGTTATGGAACGGAGCCTTGGGGGTGCCTACCGGGTCGAAGTAGTTGCGCGCATCCAGCGCATTGTTGCGGAAATATTCTCCGGCAGATCCGTGAATTTTGTTGGCGCCGCTCTTGGTCACAATGTTAACCACCGCACCGGCGTTGCGGCCATACTCGGGCTCGAAGTTGGAAAGCACGTTGACTTCGGCCACGGCATCAATGGGAAGGATTGTCGAAGGAGTGCCGAACACGCCCGCCTGGTTGATGGCCGGGTCGTTGCGGTAGCCGTCGTTCATGTCGGTGCCGTCGAGCAAATAGTTGTTCGAGCGTCCGCGGGCGCCGTTCATCGAGAACTCACCGAACGAGCCCGGGGAGTCGGAAATCTGGTCGGGAGAACCGGCCACGCCGGGATTGAGGTAGATGAGCTTGGTGTAGTCGCGGCCGTTGACGGGCATGTCCTCGACGGTCTGGGCGGTGATGACGCCGCCGAGGTCGTTCGAGGTCGTCTCGACCATGGGCAAATCTTCCGCAGAGACTTCGACGCGGGTGGTTACCGCTCCGGTCTTGAGAGCGGCGTCAACACGACGTTCGGTGGCCACGTCGACTGCCACTGCGGTCGCCACAAAAGTCTTGAAGCCAGTCTGCGTTACGGTGACGGAGTAGGTGCCGATGGGCAACTCGGGCACGCTGTAGCTGCCGTCGCCGCTGGTCACGGTCGTGCGCTCCTGGCCAGTGCCCAGGTTGCGCACTTTGACCGTCGCTCCGGCCACATATGCTCCGGAGGGATCGGTCACGGAGCCGAGGATGGTCCCACGAAAGGTTTGGCCCACAAGCAGGGCCGTCGAAAGCAGAACAAACACCACCAATAAACGTAGTTTCATTGCCGGTTCTCCTTAGCCGTCGCGGGTACCGGAACAGACCCACGCTCCGCGAACAGCAAATACAGTGCCACTTGAGATGCGCGGCATTATAAACCTCTGTGCGCGCAAGGTCAGTGTCGAACTTCACAACAGGATGTTCGGGGAAGAGGATCAGCGTGGGGAATCTGCGTCGACTCCAAGGCGACCGAGAGCCAGCACAAAACGCGGACGGCGACCGCCCGGAGCAATCGCCGGGAGTCTGCGGAGGAAGTCTATGGAATCACAGATTGGGAATACAAATTCTAGAAGCTGAAGGCCACACCGCCGCGCACCGAGCGCGCCGATTGCACCAGATAAACAGTGCGTCCGTCCCGCCCCATCACCGGCACATACCCCTGCGCGAGAAGATTGCGCAAGTCCATGAGGATTTCCATGTGTCCCGCGAGGAAGCTGGCCGGAATCGGTTGCCGGATGAAGAGGTTCAAGTAGGGATCGGACTGGCCCGCGGAACTATTGAACTCATCGACCGGTGTCAGCGTTCGACCGCCTGTGTACCGATAGGAGGCGATCCAGCGCGTCTTCGCCTTGGGCAAAGTTCCGCTGAACTTCGCGGTCACAGCATGGTGTCGCTCCGCGCGGATCCACTCCCGGGCGTCCTGCAGTTGGACGTCGGGACGTGACAGATCGAGCACGCCTCCGTAGGCATAATCCAGGGTCGCGGTCAGGTCGGAGTACAGCTTCCGCTGCAGCACCACCCGCATCCCGCGCGTCGCGAAATCGTTCCCCTGATAGCTAAAGGTGCCCGAGTACACATCGGGCAGCACTTCACCGGATTCGGCCGTCATTTCACCTACGCCGGTAAGCACCGGATCGACGATGCTGTCCGAGTAGAATGCGACCTGCATATTGTTCTTGCCGATGCGCTGGGAGACCGACACTTCCTGGTGATGGGCCCGCTCGACTGCCGGCGCGAACCCGGCGATGCTCATGCGCGGCGCGGTCTCGCTCAGATCCGCAGAAGCCGACTCGAGATGACCCTCGCCCAAGCGATCCTCCAGTCCCATATTCGGGACTGAACTCGCATATTGATATTCCAGCACGGTGTTCGGCGTGAGGTGCAGATCGGCCGATCCGAAGGGCTTAAAGGCGTTTACCCGCCCCATAAACTGGATCGCTTGCAATTCGCTGCCGAGCTTCACCTCCAGCTTGTCGCCGATGACGACCCGATCCGAACTGGTCACCGACAGCGCCTGCAGCGTGGCGCCGGGCATGGTGTTCAGGTCAGGCGAATTCAGCCTGAGGGCCGTGATCGCCACCGAAGGTTCAAAAATACCGTTGAAACGGTTGGTGTAGGTGGTTCGGAGCACCGCCGCTGGGATGCCTTGTCCGTCGGCTCCATAACCGAGGTTGCCGTTCAGTCGCAGGGTGCCACTGGACAACAGCGAACGCTCCACCGTAAAACCGGCGCTCATATCCGCGGAGCTGCCGAAACCCTGCCCGGGCGATCCGGCGAGGAAGGTCATGGAACCTTTCAAGTCGTGGTCAGTGGACGACTCGCCGCTCTGCGCGACCACGGTCGTGCCATCCTCAAGTACGCGCAGAATGGGCCGGTTGGCGACCGAACGCAGCGTCCATTTCCAGTCGTCATCGTCCATCGGAGTCCGCAACGGAACCAACTGGATGGCCTCGAACAGTGTGGTCAGCGTGACATTCACCATCAGCTTCGCGCCTGCGCGCACGCCGATCTTCTCGCGCAGCGCTGGGAGGAACGATGGCGCGCTCACCTTGACGCTGTACGTGCCGGGCAGCAGACTCGCAACCGCGTAGAAGCCACGATCGTCGGTGAAAACCTTCAGGGCCTGGGCGGCCGAACCGAGTATTTCCACCGCCGCGCCCATTTGCGGCGCGCCGCTCCCATCGCGAACGTATCCAGATATCGCGCCCGAGATCGCGCCCGAGGCAGTTCCGGACCATGCCGGAAGAGCCATGCTCACGACCATTACGAGAAACCCGAGCTTTCGGAACATCTCGCCCGCCACCTCTGGGAAACCAAGCAGCAGTTTACTCCACGGCGAAGGTCGCCGTCGGGTCCACCATTTGCTTGGAAAGGTTGTCGTTCACTTTGATCTCGATCTTGTACAAGCCGGGCTGGAGGTTCGCGGCGGAAAGCGTCTTCTGCAGCGTGACCTGGTCGCCCACATTGCCCATCGTGTCTGTCGACTCGACGGTATGGATCACGGCCTTGTGATTGGCGTCCGTCACATTGTATTCGATCGTGGCTGAAGGCTTGTGCGTCTTCTCGTCCACGCTCAGATTGTAAACCTGCATCCAGAAATTCAGCTTCTGATTGCGTTTGAACGAGATGGGCTTGCCGTCCGAAGGCGCCACGCGCGGCCGCACTTTTGTGGTTCCGATCACGAAATTGCCCGTGCCCACGTTTTTGGTCGCCACCGGTTCCATCTGGTCGGCGATGATGAGGGTTGAGCTGCTCAGCTTGTCCTCGCTGAAGTCCGGAATCACGATGGCATGGCTCCAACTCCCGGTGCGATCTCCGTTCACGTCCTTGACGACCACGTCGAGACGGTAGCGATTTTGGCTGATGCGCAGCGGCAGCGCTTTCCAGTACACCGAAGAATTTTCGGCGGTCTTGGGCAGCAGTTCCGCCGGCACATCGACCTGCACCGTATCTTCAAAGGTTTGTACGATCTTGCCCGTGAGCGTCGTCACGCGCCCGAAGATGTTGACGGTGCCGCGCTCCACGCCGTCCTTGTTCTGGAACGTGACGTCGCGGTTCTTGATCTGAATCGTGACCGGAACCAGCACCGTGTCGCTGGTGACCTTCACAAAGTCCGCCCGTACATCAAACGGCATCAGGTTGACGCTGATCTTGTGGCTGACCACTTCTTCCAGATCCTTGAACTTCACCTTCGGCGCCGCCTGCAGTTTGGCAAACTGTTCCAGACGGTCGAATTCCTTGGACTGTAAATTACTATTGAACGGCGAGGCGCCCAGTTGCTCAATACCGCCGTTGCTGAACCGACTCGCCTTGCTCGCCATGCCCATTTGCTCGTACAACGTCAGGCCGGCATTCGGGGTGTACTTCAAGGCGTCTTTTTCCGAGCGGTCCATCGTCATGTGATAGTCGCCGCACATGCAGGTATCGACGAACTCGATGATCACTTCCTGCCCAATCCCCTCCAGATAGCGATAGCGCCATTGCTCGAACGGAAAGGTGGACGTCTCGCCGCCGCCTTCTTCCATAGGGCGATCGTAGCTGCCGCCGGAGGGATGGGACTCGATCTCATCCGCCGGACCAAACACGATGTACATCCGTCCGCGGTCGGTCTTCCATCCAGGGATGCCCGCCGCGTAGTGCTCGTTGGCGTACGCGATGCGCCGGTAGTGCTCTTCTTTAAACTCGTTTTCTTCGGTGTCCGGCGTGGGATCGCGGCGTTGCCAGAAGGCTTCAATGAACTGGTCGCGCTCTTCGTCGTTCGAGAGCATCTTGAAGGCCTTTTGCTCTTCATCGGTAATGATCCAGCGCACGTCCTCGTCCAGCCACTTCCGATAAGTCTTGCTCAACTCGATCTTGAGCGCCTTGGCGTTGGCCTTCCTCTGTTTTTCCGGGATCGGGCGCTTCAAAGGGTCTGTCTGGCTTCCCTCGGAGCCCTTCGCATCCTTGTCCTGAGCTTGGGAAACGGTGGCAAAACCCAGCGCCATCATTCCTGCCAGCACACCCACCGAGCAACGATTTCGAAAACCTGCGGAGAACATAGAACGGCCTACCTCACGCGAGACTTCAGCTGCCTCATTCTATGTTCATTGGATACAACAAGGCAAGAAGAAGTGGCCTGTCCGGAAAAGATTTCCTGCCCCGAGCCCCTCTTCTAAATCCCTTAAGAATCCGCCTCTTGCGGCCGGGCAGCCGCTCGAGCCCGCTCGAGCCCGGTCGAGTAATGACCGCTTCGCCCGACCCCCGCCCCGACACTGGGCACGATATAATGAAATTGCGTCTCGGGTTTCCCCTCCGCAAGCCGGCCGCAGCAACCCAGGGACAGGCCGGTTTCTCGGGAACGCGGGAACTTTCCTCCTCGTCTGAACGTAACTGTTCATGCGCAACCACGGTGCGTTTTCGCCCTTCTATAACCAGAAGCGGGGGTAAGCCGGAAACGAGGAAAGCCGGGAATTTTGGATTCGTCTGCTGAGGTGGCGGCAGGACGGTTGTAAACACTTACTTATGAAGACTTCACTATGAAGACTTGGAAGAAAGTCTTGATCGGGGTAGGCACGACCCTCGTGCTCGCCATCATCGTCGCCGTCACGGTTTACCAGAGCCGGAAAAACCTGGTGACGGTGCAGACCGGAAAAGTGCAAAAGCAGAACCTGGCTTCGGTGGTCAGTGCTTCGGGTGAAATCAAGCCCAAGACCTACGTAAACATCGGAGCCAATGCCTTCGGCAAGATCATCAAGCTGCACGTCAAGGAAGGCGACCGCGTGACCAAGGGGCAGTTGCTGGCACAGCTTGAGAACGTGCAGTCCTCCGCCGACGTCAATGCCACTCGCGCTTCCGTGCAGGCGGCTCAAACCGACGCCGTCGCCGCCGATGCCGCCCTGAACACCTCGCTCGCGGACCTGAACCGCGCCAAGTCCGACGCCGTTCACGCCAAACTCGATTGGGACCGCGCCCAGGGCCTATATAATGCTGCCCTCATCGCCAAGCAGGATTACGACGTCAAGAAAGCGGCATGGGAGTCCGCCGATGCCGGATTAGCTCAAGCCGAGGCTCGCGTGGCTCAAGCCAAGGCACAAAAAGATTCGATGGACAAGCACATCACGCAGAACCAGGCGAACCTGACTCGCGTCTCCGATGTGCTGCAAAAAACCACGTACGAAGCACCCTTTGACGGCGTCATCACCAATCTCCCCGTGCGCGAAGGCGAGACCGTCGTTATCGGAATCCAGAATTCACCGGGCAGCACGCTAATGACGATTGCCGACATGTCCGTGATCACCTCCGAGGTCAAGGTGGACGAGACCGACATCGTCAACGTGCATCTCGGCCAGCCCGCGGACGTGACCATCGACGCGATCCCCCACAAAGTCTTCCACGGCGTCGTCAGCGAAATCGGGGACAACGCCATCGTGCGCTCGACCGGCGTCGCTACCTCTCAGGCCACCTCCACCAGCGAGGAAGCGAAGGACTTCAAAGTCGTCGTGACGCTCACCGATCCGCCGCCGGACCTGCGCCCCGGCCTCTCCTCAACCGCCAAAATAACGACCGCGACCCGCAGCAACGTGCTCAGCATTCCCATTCAGGCGCTCACCGTCCGCACCCAGGCGGATCTCGCGCCCAAGGACAAAAACGCGGGGAAAGGCAATAATAATGTCGAGGCCGCCACCAGGGCTCCGGCGGAAGCCTCGAAGCTGAAGGAAGAAGTGCAGGGCGTGTTCGTGATCCGCAACAAGAAAGCCGAATTCGTTCCGGTGGATACCGGCATCAGTGGCACTACCGATATCGAGGTGACCAAGGGCTTACAAGAGGGTGACGAAGTAATCACGGGCAGTTACAAGGTTTTGCGTACCGTGAAACCGGGAACAAGTGTCAAAATAGATAACTCGGCCCCTAAGAAAGAAGAGGAAAGTTAGTAGAGACGGGGCTTGCCCCGTCTCACTTTGCGGCAGGAGACGCGGCAAGCCGCGTCTCTACAGTCAAGCATCTAACCTCTGTCAGGTTAGAACATCCAACAAAGAACGGCCCTAGGAGCGTGCGTGCCCGAGCCCGATCCGGAGAAGGAGAACAAGATGGCGACTGCCGAGGTATTCCCAATCGATAAGCCCGCGAATTGGGCTGGACCCGACTCCTACATGATCTCAACCGAGGATCTGTGGAAGACCTACGATATGGGCTCGGAACAGGTGCATGCGCTTCGCGGCATCAACTTGCGCATCCAGCGCAACGAATACGTCGCTATCATGGGCCCGTCCGGCTCCGGCAAGTCGACACTGATGAACCTGATCGGCTGTCTCGACTCGCCTTCCAAAGGCCGCTACTGGCTCAACGGACAACTGGTCAGCGAACTCGACGACGACGAACTGGCCCGCATCCGCAATAAAGAAATCGGGTTCGTCTTCCAGACTTTCAATCTGCTGGCCCGCGCCACTTCGCTGCACAACGTGGAACTGCCGCTGATTTATGCCGGAATCCCCGCCGAAGAGCGCGCCCAGCGCGCCAAGGCCGCACTGACTTCGGTCGGCATGGGAGACCGCATGAACCACAAGCCCAACGAACTCTCCGGCGGACAGCGGCAGCGCGTGGCCATCGCCCGCGCTCTGGTCAATAAGCCGGCCATCATCCTCGCCGACGAACCGACCGGCAATCTCGACTCACAAACCGGCAACGAGATTATGGCGCTGTTCGATCGCCTGCACGCCGAAGGCAACACCATCGTCCTCGTCACCCATGAGCACGACATCGCCGAGTACGCCCACCGCGTCGTTCACATCAAAGACGGCGTGGTCGCTCAGGACGAATCGAAGCGCTAGAACTGGTCTCATAAATGGTTTTGGGAAGGGCACGGCTTCAGCCGTGCCGCCCAGACCCAAAAAGAAGTGGGCTTTAGCCCCTGAGGGCCGGACAGCCTGCCCCGAAAACCATTTATGAGACAGGTTCTAGTCTCACTGGCAGGAAGAACGAAAAATCCCGGCCGCCAGAACAAGCTTTCATTCATCTATGCTTTTGCTCGAACCCACTCGTCGCTCGCGCCCGGCAAGAGCCATTCTCCTGTTCGTCTTGCTACTGACATTCACGCCGATGCCCGCGCTGGCAGCTTCGCCTTCGGCGCATCCAAACCGTCCACTGGTCGTCGGCGAAAATAGCCATGCGGTTGTCATCGAATACGAAGCGTGGTTCGGCCCCAACGCTGTGACTTTTCAGGGCACCGCGGCCAAGCCCAAGCTACAGTCCGCCGACATGATTCCGGTGGGCGGCGGCTACGACAGCGCCGATCCCGCCGTCATCCAACAGCACGTCGCCTGGTTGGAGTACATGGGAATGGATGCCGCTACGATCGATCTCACCAATAACGTGGCCTGCATTTTCAACAGCGAGTGGTTCGTCAGGAAATACGTTCCAAACTGTACTCCCGTCTTCCGCCGTGGAAATCAAACCATCCGCGACAATACCGGCAACCTTTATTCAGCGTGGTCGAAGCTCGGAACTCCGCTCAAGATGATTCCTCTGGTGGGCGGCATCGACGCGAACGTCCTCTACAAAGACACGGACGGCAAGAACGCCCTCGAAAAAGAAATCGAATATTTCGGCGCGCGCATGCGGGAGTACCCCGCCCTCAACGTGATCTACCAGGACAAGCCTCTCATGCTGATTTACCTTGGGGCGGCGCAGGACCCAAACCCGGCAGACCGCCCGTTGTGGTTTCGAATCAGAAAGTTCTTGAAAAGACATCCCGAGATCGCGCGCAAATACACCTTCAAAATGGTGGCGGGATATCTCGACAGCCAGCCCGGCCTGTGGGCCACCCAAGGCACTCCCGACGGCCCGGTGGAGATCAACCCCGAATATGGCTTCTGGAGCGTGGTTGATCGCCTGAACACTTCTTGCACAGAGCCGCTATGCCCGTACTACCCGACCTATAACGTAAGACGCTCCAAGGCCGGTTCCCGAGTGGAGAACTTCACGGCTTCCATCGCCACCGCGGGACAGAACGGATGGGGTTGTCCGAACCCGGACTCCCCGCCCTATTGCCCTGACGCTTCCCTTCGCTTCGGCGAAGATCACTCTTACGCCACGCTCGACTCGTTCATGGCCTACGCCGCTCAGCTCGCCCCCATCTTTCTCATCATCGACCAGTTCAATGAGTTCGTGCCCCCCGACGAGGGCTTTGACGCAAATACCGACGACGATATCGAGCCCGCAAATCTGTGGGGACGTGGAGCCCTCCATGCCGTCAGGCGGCAGATCAAGCTCTACCGCCAGCACACCGCAGCCGTCGGCAACGGCGCGCTGATGCAGCAGAGATTCTGCAAAGAAAATCCGTGCGCCCTTGCCAACTGAGCATCCTAAGTCAGTGCAACCGAATTCCTCGTCCGGAGAAAAGTTATGCGAACCGTTCTCGCTTTAATCCTTCTCACGATGGCCGCCTTTGCCCAGGATCCTTCCGCGCTCTCCGCCGCTCAGGCTGCATGCGGTCCAAGAAACGTGAACTTCGACGTGAAAGACGACGACTCCCAGCACACCGTCGCGCAGCCCGAAGCGGGCAAGGCGCTAGTTTATGTGGTCCAGGACATCGGGGCCATAAATTGCATCGGAGGCTGTCTCACCACGAAGATCGCTCTGGACGGCGCGTGGATCGGCGCCAATCATCACAATTCCTATCTCTCTTTCGCGGTAGACCCCGGCGAACGCCATCTTTGCGCCAACTGGCAGTCGCACTTCGAGAGAATGTCCCGGGTAGTCGGACTGGCCCACTTCACTGCCGAGGCTGGCAAGGTCTATTTTTTTCGAACCAGGGCGCTGGGCGCTGGGGGGCCGACTTTTTTTGATATCGAGCCGATCGACAGCGACATGGGGAGATTCTTCGTCGCCTCCATCCCGAAGAGCGTCTCGCATCCGAAGAAGTAAAGGCAAGGGTGTCTATTGCGGAGTCGCCGGATTGCTGACTTTCTCCAGATCCGGAGTGGAAATAGCGCCGGTCCCCGCCACAAAGAAGTTGTGGTCGTAAAGATTGCGGTACATGCGTCCTGCGATCTCCGCCGCTTTGGGCCCGAACGTAAGACGTCCGCCCTGCAGGAAGACGACCGTCACAATGCGTCCAATGTCGGTGTTGGCATAAGAGGCGAACCACCCGAAGCGCGTGCCGGCGCGCGAACATGTCCCAGTCTTGCCTAAGATCGATTCTTCGTTAAAGTTCAAGCGCACGCTGCGCGCGGTGCCGTATGCGACTGCTCCGGCCATGCCGTCGGCGAGTTCGGGAATCACGGGCTCGATGTCGAGATGGCGCTTGACGCGAGGCTGGAAGCTGGCGACTGCATCGGGACTGGTCGGATGTTGCAGGTAGTAGAGCGTGCCACCGTTTGAGATCGCCGTCACCAGCGCGCCCAGTTGCAGCGGAGTCATCGAAATGCCCTCGCCAAACGAGCACATCTTGCCGACGCCGCCGAGTTTGGGAGAGATTTCTACTTCCGGATAAGTGCCCAATTCCTCGCCCGGAATGTGATAACCGGCAAGTTCGCCGAGTCCGAACTGGTGCGCATAGTATTGCACCTTTTCGAAACCCAGCTTGCGCCCGACCGCTTCGAAGTAGGCATTGTTCGAGTGCGCCAGCGCCGCCGTGAGATTCATCCGGCTGCGGCCCCCGAGCGCAACTTCAGTTCCCTCGTCGATCACGCCTTCGCTCAGCGCCGCCAGAGCCACGGAAAGCTTGATGGTCGAGCACGGCTGCGCGCCACTCGAAAGCGCGAGCTTCTGGTTGACCATGGCAAGGACTCGTCCGCTGGTCGGCTCGATCGCGACCACGGTGCCGTTCATGTTGCCCAGGGCATCGATCGCGGCTTCTCGAACCACGGGGTCTTCGCCGGCGGTCACGTCGCCTTCGGTAATATCGGATGCGAACGAACTGGTGCTGAAACGCTCGTAATAACGATGGAGGCGCGGGTTGGCGGCATAACGCGTGGCGGCATATCGAGAGCGCGGGGCGCGGCCCCGCGCGAGCGTTCGCATGCGCTTCTTCGCATGTTGATTTTCCGTAACCCCGCGAGCTTTCGAATGCGGCGTGAGCGCGCGCGGGTTGACGCTGGCTGCGATGCCGCTCGCTTCCAGCAACATTGCCAATCCTAAGAAAAATGCGAGACGCAGAAACCAGGCCCTAAACTTCACTTCACCATCCCCGCTGATACTCGGCCAATCTAGTGCTTAGTCCAACTGTCGGCCTAGTTAAATTGGATGCAAGATTCTCGCCAAATCATCAAGCCCAAGGCACATCTCCTGCAACTGTCCGATAGTAGGCGATTTACGCGCTTCGGCGCAACCGCAAAGTTTAAAGTGGTGCATAGCGGAATCTGCGCGATAACTATATGAATAAATTGCATTTAATGTGATTTTGCAGAAGGGACACGCACCTTGGTAACCTGAGGGGCTTGTTACCTTTGAAAAGGCTCGGACTCTGCATCAGTTTGCACATCAGTGCTGGAGCTGAACCAGAAGTTCAGGAGATTCCGATCTGGACGGCGGACACATCGTCACTACTCATACCCGTGACCGCGTGATGAGTCATGCGGTGGAGGGAGGGGCGTCTCGCGAGCCTGCCCGGTTTTGCCGAAGCCCCGAGCGAAGCCGAGGGGGAAGTCGAACGCTCTCGCCGGGCGGGGAAGCCCGGCTCTCCACCAGTAAGCTTGGATCGACAGCCGTCCCGCGGCGCGCGTTTTTCTGATATTTTCGGACGGCGTATCCTAATAAATTCTGCCGAGGTCTGCATCTTGCGAACATCGCTGGTGATTGTCTCTTTCAGCTTGGCTCTATTCGTCCCTCTCTTCGCTCACGCTGCCGGGCAGACACTGGAAGCCCGGCGAGCGGAACTCAACCGTCTGCTCGCCGATGAGTGGGAGTACACACTACGCACCCAGCCTGAACTTGCCACTCAGGTTGGAGACGATCGCTACAACGATCGGCTGAGCGATTTTTCGGACAAGGCGATTGCCGACGATCTCGAGCACAGTCGCCAATCGCTGGCGCGCTTCGAAGCAATCGACGTTACCGGATTTCCGGAGCAGGAAAAACTCAACCACTCCCTGATGCTGCGCAGTTTGCGCGAGGCACTCGACGCTGCGCAATTCAAAGACTGGGAGATGCCCGCGACGCAGTTTGGCGGCATTCACCTCGGATACGCTTCGCTGGCCTTCGATTCCCCCTTCCGCAACGTGAAAGATTACGAAGACTACCTGTCCCGTCTGCGCCAGATCCCGCGCGTGCTCGAGCAGGCGATGGGACACATGCGCGACGGACTGCGCGACCACCGCATGCCGCCGAAGTATCTGCTCGAAAAAGTGTCCAGTCAGGCGCAGCAGATTGCCGACGACCCGCTCGACAAGAGTCCCTTCACCGAGCCGCTGCGCAAGTTCCCCGATTCCATCTCCGAGGCCATTTCCGAGAAAGACCGGAAACAACTGCGCGAAGCCATCGAAGGCGTGGTAAAGAACGAGGTCGCGCCCGCTTATGCGAAGTTCGCCAAATTCGTGCGCGAGGATTACGCGCCTCACGGACGGCTCGACCCCGGCGTGTGGGCCTTGCCCGACGGAGAAGCGCGCTATCGCTTCGCCGTCCGTCACCAGACGACCACCGATTTCACCGCCGACCAGATTCACCAGCTTGGCCTGAAGAGTGTCGCGGAAATTGAAACTCAGATGCTGACCATCGCCAAGGCGCAGGGATTCAGCGATCTGAAATCGTTCAACGAGCACATCCGGCAGGATCCGAAGCTGCACGCCAAGTCGGGCCAGCAACTGCTTGACCTGTACACGCACTATCGCGACCAGATGTACGCGAAGCTGCCGGAACTATTCGGCCGCCTGCCAAAGAACAAGCTGGCCGTGGTGCCGATGGAGTCGTTCCGCAGCGCCGACAGTCCTCCTGCCGATTATTCGATCGGCGCCGGAGACGGCTCGCGCCCGGGACGGATCAACGTCAACGAATATGCGCCGGAGAAGCGTCTGCTGCTCAATGTGGAAGCTATCGCGTATCACGAAGGCGTCCCCGGACACCACCTGCAATTTTCGATCGCGCAGGAACTCACCGGCCTGCCGCCGTTTCGCAAGTACAACCTCGATCTGAATGCCTATACCGAAGGCTGGGCATTCTACTCCGAGCGCCTGGGAAAGGAAGTCGGCTTTTATCAGGATCCCTACAGCGACTACGGCCGCCTGCAGAATGAAATGTGGCGAGCCGTGCGCTGGGTGGTGGATACGGGCGTGCACTCCCAGCACTGGACGCGCCAGCAGATGGTCGATTTCTTCCACGAGCACACCGCCATGGACGATGAGAACATCAATACCGAAGTGGATCGCTACATAGCGTGGCCGGCGCAGGCGCTTTCCTACAAAATGGGCCAGATGAAGATTCTCGAACTACGCGCGCGAGCGCAACAAAAGTTGGGAGCGAAATTCGACCTGCATGCCTTTCACGACGCAGTGCTCGATCAAGGCCCGCTGCCGCTCGATGTTCTGGAAGCGAAAATCAACGAATGGATAGCAGCCCAGTAGAGACGGGGCTTGCCCCGGCTCCCTCCGCGGAAGGAGACGACGCAAGCCTCAAATTGTGTCAATTGCAGGCATTCTCGGCATCTGAGGTTTTCACTTCTGCAATCTGACTTCTGACCTCTGCAATCTCACATCATTTCGCTGCGTTTCCGCAGGAAGGCCGGGACGTCGAGATCCTCCACCTGGTAGCTGGGAGCGGCCGACCGCATCTCATCGAGCGAAATCACCTCGGCACCGTGCGACGCGCTAACCGGCGCCGATTCCTGAAAGGCCACTGGCGTGGGATTTGGCTCGAAGCTCGGTTCGGGCACAAAAACTGGTTCCGGTTCAGCCACCGCTTCGGGCTCATCGAAGTGATCGCGCTGGCGCGAAACCTGACGCGAAACTTCCCGCGAAATTATCACCGGATCGTAGCTCTCGTGGTGCCGCGGACGGCGCATCTCGGCCTCTCGAAAACCGGTCGCGATCACCGTGATCTTGACCGCGTCTTTCATCTTTTCGTCCAGAACCGCGCCGAAGATGATGTTGGCATCTTCGTCAGCGGCGCCCTGGATGATGCTGCAAGCCTGCTGCACTTCGGCCAGCTTCAGAGAATTCGAGCCCGTGATGTTGATGAGAATGCCGCGGGCTCCGTCGATCGCGCCCGCCTCCAGCAGCGGCGAGGCGATGGCCCGCTGCGCGGCTTCCACGGTGCGATGCTCGCCGGACGCGGTGGCCGTGCCCATCACCGCATAGCCCATGCCCGCCATGATGGCCTTCACGTCGGCAAAGTCGCGGTTGATGATGCCCGGAATGGTGATGATGTCGGAGATGCCCTGCACCCCTTGTCGAAGAATATCGTCGGCGATGCGGAAGGACTCGAAGAAGCCCGCGTTCTCGGCGACCGCGAGCAATTTTTCGTTCGGAATCACGATCGTGGTATCGACCGACTCCATGAGCTCGGAAATCCCGCGCTCCGCCTGCTGCATGCGGCGTTTGCCTTCAAAGGCGAAGGGTTTGGTAACCACGGCAACGGTAAGCGCGCCCATTTCGCTGGCCAGCGAGGCGATAATCGGCGCCGCGCCGGTGCCGGTGCCTCCGCCGAGTCCGGCCGTAACGAAGACCATATCCGCGCCTTCCAGGACTTCAATGATTTTGTCCGAATCTTCCAGCGCGGCTTTGCGGCCGATCTCGGGATTGGCGCCGGCGCCCAGTCCGTTGGTCAGCTTCACTCCGAGCTGAATCTTGGTGGCGGCACGCGACATCCGCAGCGCCTGCAAGTCAGTGTTGGCCACAATGAATTCGATGTGTTCCATACCCGAATCAATCATGCGATTGACCGCATTGTTGCCGCCCCCGCCGACACCGATAACCTTGATGCGAGCGTCGTTGCGCGCTTCCTCGTGGAAGCAGATACGGAGTCCGTTGTCTTCATTCATAACTCACCTCGTAAATCAGCTGTCAGTTCTCAGTTCTCAGTCAAGAAATTAAATTGTCATCCTGAGCGAAGCGAAGGACCTGCTTTTTGCCGCGAACTGCAAACCCTCCGAATGCGCCACACAACCGCGAGACTCCGCTTTCTGACGCAAATCGCGACATTCATTCTCAGTTCCTCCCGCCCTACGCGCCCTTCCTCGCGAACAGCGCCTTCATGCGCGAACCAAAGCTGGGCTCCTGCAACCCGCGGGCCAGCCGGGCGCGATGGCCGTAATACGCCATGCCCAACACCGTCGCGAACTCCGGCTCGGCTAAAAACGACGGCATCTTCGCCATCGGCGTTGGCCAGGCGAGACGCGCGGCTTTCCGCAGCACCGATTCCGCCACATCGAGAATCCCGGGAAGGCGCGAGGCTCCACCGCTCAGCACGAATCCCGCGATGCAGTGCTCCAGAACGCCGGCGTGGCGCAGGTTGTCGCGCAGCAACTCGAACAGTTCGTGAGCGCGCGGCCCAAGAATCTCGCCGGTCATGCGCTGCGGCATCATGCGCGAGGGCCGGTCTCCCACCGACGGCACCTCGACTTCGTTGCCCTCGGCGATGAGCGTCGGCACCGCATTGCCAAAATTCTTCTTGAGCGTCTCCGCCGCCGCCAGCCCCGTACACATGCCGACCGAGAGATCGCTCGTAAAGTGGTCGCCGCCGATGGGGATGACGGCTGTGTGCGCGACCGCGCCCTGCTGAAAAACGATCAGATCGCACGACCCGGCGCCGAGATCGACCAGGCAGACGCCAAGTTCGCGCTCGTCGGATCGCAACACGGAGTCCGCGCAAGCGAGCGGCTCAAAGATGGTGTCGTCCACGTGGACACCAGCCTTGTTCACCGCGGTCACCAGATTCTGCGTGGCGCTCGAAGAAGCCGTCACAATGTGCACGCGCACTTCGAGGCGCGTTGCCATCATGCCCGTGGGATCCTGCACGCCCGGCTGATCGTCGAGAATGAACTCCTGCGGCAACAGATGCAGAATTTCGCGATCGCCGGGCAAGGGCACGGTGCGCGCCTTGTCCACGGCCTGGCGGATTTCCTCACGCCCGATCTCCCGTGACCGCGCCCCAAAAGTAATTCCGCCATGGCTGTTCATCCCGCGGATGTGCGCGCCCGCAATGCCCACCAGCGCGTGCTCGATCGGAATGCCGGCCACGTCTTCCGCATGCTCCACCGCTTTTTGAATGCTGCTGACGGCTTTGTCGAGTTCGGTGATCACACCCTTGCGCAGGCCTCGCGATTCGCTGATGCCGTGGCCGCGATAACGCAATCCATTCTCGCTCAGTTCGGCCACCAGCACGGAAGTCTTGGCGCTCCCTACGTCAATGGCGGTAATGAAATTGGGCTCGTGGCTCGGCATGATGATATTCGCTAGTTTTGCGGAGTCTCCTTGGGAATAGCAGCACTCGGTTTCTTTTGTCCCGTGGCAACGGCGGGCGTTAGGGGCGCAGCCGGACGCGACGCCGCGGTGTTTTTCGCGACCGCGGCCGTCGCCGCCTTTCCCTTCGGCTTCTGCGCGGCTTGCTTCACTGGCGCTTGTTTAACTGGAGCTTGTTTAACCGGAGCAGGATGCACTGCCGCATGATGAACCGCGGCTTTCGCCCCGGCTTTGGCCTTAGGCTTCGCGTCCTTCTTCGCCGGAACCGGAGGCGCCGGATGCGTTACATATTTTTCGTAGTTCACGATCGCCGCAGGTTTCACTCCCGCTGCCATCGCCGCTTTGGCTGCCGCTGGCGTCAAGGCCGGCTGCCGGGCCATCCCGTTCAGATCCGGATTCACGATGATCTGGCCGTCGTAGCGCAAGTCCACCGATTCCAGCTTGTCGAACTGCTGCCGCCACTGCCGCACATGGGTCACGTAGGTTTTGTAGCGTTGCAGGTAATTCCCGGAACCGAGATGCACCAGCACTTCGCCGTTGGCGTCGGCGGCCAGCACTTTCACGTCTTCGGGGTCGCTGAGGTCCACTTCACTCAGTTCCTGCGAATAACGCGCGCCGCCCGAATCTAGCTCCCGAACCAGCGCGTTGTAATTCTTCATCCGCGCCGCGCGAGTGGAGATCGGCTCGCCCGCGTTCATGCCCGCAATCACCGCAAATGAATACTTGTGCTTGCCGCCCGGAGCGAGTTCCATCAGCGTGCCCCCGGCGTCGATCAACGAAATGTGCGAGCCGATGCGGGCAAAGGCGACCGGCGTGCGTTCATGAATCTCGATGCGCAGCCGGTTCGGCACAAAGCGCATCACGCTCGCCGATTCCACCCACGGAATCTGCTCCAGTTGCTGTTTGCGCTGCGCCAGCGGGACGAAAAAAATGTTGCGGCCTATATCTCCGCCCATCACTTCCATGATCTGCGCGTGCGCCACGTGCGCGGCGCCGGCGACTTCGATCTGATCGCTGGAATCGATGCGGAAACGCCACGAGTGCTTTCCGTAACGGTAGAGGCTCGCGCCGGCAGCTCCCAGAATGGCAAAAACGACGAGCGCCAGGGCGACCCACTTCAGCTGGTTGGCAGTCTTCTTGGGAAGTGATCCGCGCCGGACCGAGACTCGCTTCTGCCCGCGCAGAAATGGGGATTCCTGCTCCGCTTCCAGATCGACGAGCCGTGCGTCGTCGAAGGGCTCACGCTCGGGAGCCTCGTGGTGAGAAACGCCGGGAAGCGGATACAACTCTTCCTGGACCGCGGGGTAACTTGATTTCCGCGCCACTCTTTCGAGTCAGTTGTCGACAGAAAACCGCTGAGCAAAATTACTATAACTGGTTTTCGCGAATTGAGACAGTGCCAAGTTGGTTCAGACGCCACCGTAAGCATGCTCACGTAGGGACGGCCGCCCTCGGCCGTCCAGCCGAGCGCAGCTCGGCAGCTGCCGGCGATCACGGCAACTTTGGAGTCGCTGCAGTCCCCAGCTTCTCCAGAATCAGCGCTCCCAGCTGCGAGACGCTCCCCGCACCCAGCGTCAGCACCATGTCTCCCGGCTGAGCAAGCGCGGCAACCGAAGCAACAGCGTCCGAAAAAGAAGGAGCGTACGCGACGCTCCGTTTCCCTGCCTCGGCAATGCGGCTCGCAAGCGCTTCCGCCGTGATGCCTGCGATGGGCTTCTCGCTGGCCGGATAAATGTCGAGCAAGCAAAGCGTGTCGGCAACGTCAAACGCGGTCGTAAACTCATCCATCAGATCGCGAGTGCGCGTGAAGCGGTGCGGCTGAAAAATCACATGCACCCGCCGAAATCCACACTGCCGAGCGGCAGCCAGCGTCGCCCGGATTTCCGTCGGATGATGACCGTAATCGTCAATCACGCTGACGCCAGCGGCCTTGCCCTTGAGCTGGAAACGGCGGTCCACACCGCGAAAACCGTCAAGCGCGGAACGGATCTGCTCCGCCGGAATGTCGAGCGCGGTGCCCACCGCAATGGCCGCAGTAGCATTCAGCACGTTGTGCGTGCCCGGCACATGCAGCGTGAACTCTCCAAGATCCTTCTCTTTGTAAGTAACCTGAAAACGGACGAGCGGGCTGTGCTCTCCGGCAGCCACCGCCGATCGCACTTGCGATGCCTCCATGTGAATCAGGAAATCCGACCCCCGGCTGGTTCCGTACGTCGTCACGCGGCGATGGACGCGCGGCAGCAAGCGCCGCAGCACCGCGTCGTCATTGCAGCCGACCACCATGCCGTAAAACGGAACACGCTCCATAAATTCGAGAAACGTCCGGTGAACGTCGCGCATGTCGCGATAGCAGTCCATGTGCTCGCGGTCGATGTTCGTGACCACCGACAGAATCGGCGAAAGCTTCAGAAACGACCGGTCGCTTTCGTCCGCTTCGGCAACCAGGTACTGCGACTTGCCGAGACGCGCGTTCGAGCCCATCGCGTCCACGCGCCCTCCGACCACGACCGTGGGATCGAGGCCCCCAGCGGCCAGCACGGCCGCAACCATCGAAGTCGTGGTGGTCTTCCCATGCATGCCGGCAATCGCGATGCCGTACTTCAGCCGCATCAGTTCAGCCAGCATCTCGGCGCGCTGAATCACCGGGACATGCAACCGGCGCGCTTCGGCAACTTCCGGGTTATCGACCGGGATCGCGGAACTGGTAACGACAACATCCGCGCCAACGATATTGGCGGCAGCGTGTCCCTCAAAAGCGGTCGCGCCCAAAGCGGCAAGCCGCTGCGTAACTGCCGAATGTCTAAGGTCGGACCCGGAAATCTGATAACCAAGGTTCAGCAACACCTCGGCAATCCCGCTCATGCCGATGCCACCGATGCCCACGAAATGAATGCGCTGAATCTTGGCGAACATGAAACTTAATCCCCGAATAAAACGCTGCGGGATGAACGCTGATGATAGACCATTCACCGCCGAGACGCCGAGGCCGCGGAGAAAACTCGATCATGATGGCTTCGTATCAGGGCATCGCTTCAGCGATGCCGAAAGTATTGCGAAATCAGATGCCCCTTTAGGGGCTGGGCGTTCTCCGCGCCAGCAAGGTTCTACTCACCGCCAGCCAGCCGCACCACCATCTCCGCAATCTCCTCAACCGCCTTAGGGTGCGCCAGCGATTTCGCCGCCGCGGACATGCTCCGCAGCCGCCCCGCATCGCCAATCAGGGCGGCAATGGTGTCGACCAGGTAGGCCGCGCCCAGATTACTTTCTTCGACCACAACCGCCGCCCCCGCTCGTTCCAAAGCCCGTGCGTTCACGTTCTGATGGTCATCGGCAGCGGCCGGGAACGGCACAAAAATCGCCGGCTTCCCCGCCGCCGTGATCTCGCCAACCGTGCTCGCGCCCGAGCGGCAGACCAGCAAATCGGCCTGCCCGAACGTCCCCGGCATATCGTCAATGAACTTGTGGACTTCGCCCGGGATTCCCGACTGCTGATAAGCCGCCCGCACATGCTCATAGTCGCGCTGCCCCGTCTGGTGAATGATGTGGATCCCAGGAATCTTCTCGCGCAAACCGGCCAGCGACTCGACCATCGCCTGATTAATGGCACGTGCGCCCTGACTGCCTCCAAAAACCAGCAAAGTGGGCACGCCCCCGGTTTTCGAAGAAATAGTCTTCGGAGGAATAGAAAAAAACGCCGCGCGCACCGGAACGCCCGTCACCCGGCAGTTGGGAAAATACCGGCAAGTTTCTTCAAAGTGCACCGCCGCCGCGGAAACCCAGCGGGCAATCATGCGGTTGGCAAATCCCGGCACGACGTTCGGTTCAAAAGCAAGCGTAGGAAGCCGCCGACGAATCGCGGCCACCATCGCCGGCCCGGAAGCGTAGCCCCCTACCCCAATCACAACTTCAGGATCGAATTCCGAAAGCATCCGCGAAGAAGCCGCGATCGCCCGCGGCAAATCAAACATGGTCTTAGCCCGCGTCAGCAGGCTGACATTCTTCAGCGCCCCAACCTGAATCAGTTCCAGCGGAAACCCCGCCTGCGGCACCAGCCGAGTCTCAATGCCGCGAGCCGTCCCAATAAAAAGAACCTCGGCGCCAAGCTGCTTCTTAAGCTGCTGAGCAATAGCCAGCGCCGGAATAACGTGCCCGCCAGTCCCCCCGCCCGCGATGATGATGCGCATGAATTTTGGTTCCCTGAAGGCGCTCTCGCTTACTCCACCATCTTCACATACTTCCCTCTCGCTTCCTGCAGCATCGAAAGCACCGACCCCTTCTCCGCCTCCGTGTTCCATGCAGTATTACTCCGCGCCGCCGAAATCAGCCGGTCAATCCACGCCACAAAGTAAGCCGCGTCTGCCGCACTGCGCACCGGCGCGCCCGCCACACTTACATACACCGGGCTGGTCGTCGCGTAAGGATACAAGTCAAGGATCGGATACTCCGCCCTGTCGCTGAAAGCGCGCAGAACGCACCACCCGCTCGCCTCCAGCGGGATCGAGCCGTCGACGTGCGCCGAACTGCGGTCGCTCTCAAGCGCAAGCTCCCGCGCCACCTTCCCGTTGCAGACAATTTGCAGATGATCCACTGGAACGATCGAATTCACCTCGGCCGCAAACCGCACCTCTTGTTTCTTTTCCAGCCGCAGTTCCCCGCCGATCCCCTGCCCACCCAGCGAGAACCGGAGCAGCGGCCCGTTCGTCGCAAACGTCCGCCCCGCCTTGATCGCCCCGAGCCACGGTTCAATCTTCAGCGGGCCAGGCTTCACCTCGGCATAGACGCGATTCAACCCCACCGGTCCACGCAATGACGCGTAGTTCCCCATGAAATCCGTGCCCGCCGCCGTGGGCAACCGAAAACCGCAATTCAGCAGCTTGTACCAAACCTCAGCCGTGGACTTATGATCGGAAAAACCAACTACCTCGATGTAATCCACCTTGCCCAGCGCCACATCCGCCGGTAACTCGGCGGTAAGAGCATCATCCTTCGCCGGATCAGGGAAGCTATCAAAAGGATGCACATATCCCACCAGCGCGCCCTGTTCATGCGCCATGTCGGCGACGTTCGCGTTTGCCGGATAAAGGCTGGCCGCCGCCGTATTGGGATATGCCGCATATCCCGGAAGAATGAAGTTATGCGTCAGGTTCAGCAATCCGAGATGTCCCCAATAACTCGTGTGATACTCCTGCCCGTGCAGCAGCAGATGATCCGCGGTCGAAGCCGGATCCATTTGCGGCGAGAAATACGCCATGTCGGGAATGCGCTGCTCCTTGTTCACTACCAGATCTTCCACGATCGCCAAATTCTCAGCCGCTGCCTGCTCCACCAGATGCGCCGGTGTATTCCGATACGTCCCTGCATAATTCATGTGCACATGAACATCGCCGCTCACCCAATTCGATGTCGCATCCACTTCGACGAAAAGCGGCGATATTCGGACCGTCAGCTGCGCGGTGCTATCGGCTTTTACCTCCACCTTATGTTGCTCGAAACGATTCTCGAATCCGCGCATCACGTCCACTTCGACATCGCCCGCCGGCACCGTGATTTCGGACGCGCCCGAAATATCAAAGTAGTGCGCTTCAAACGGCCGCTCCGAGCGGTCAAAGCTGTCGTCTGCATATATCCATGCGTTATCGGGAGCGTAGGCCAATCCGTCCGCGCCGGTTACGAAAACTCGCGCCGCTACGGGATTCCCGCGAGCATCCACCACGCGCAGTGAGATTCGCCCCATCGGCTTCAAATATTTCCGTTCGCGCGCGATCACCTCCATCTGCTCTCCGCCCGGAATCCTCTGTACCCACAGCGAAGTATTCCCATTTCGATTCGAGATGAACGCGATCTTCGAGCCATCCGGCGACCACCGCGGATTCACGTTGTCAAAAGCGCCATAAGAAATCGGAAACGCATCCCCACCCGCTGCCGGCATGACCCACAGTTGATGCCACGCCTGCCCCAGATACGACGCATACACCATGCGCTTGCCGTCCGGCGAAAAGTCCGGACGAGCCTTCCAGTTCGTTTCTTCGTAATGAATCTCTTGGTAATGAACGACGGCCGCCTCGGCGCCCGGCTCCGCCTTGATCTTCCAGAATCCGCCCGTACCGTGAATGTGCCCCCGATTCGAGACGAACAGAATTTCCGAGCCGTCCCGCGTCCACGCCGGACTGATCTCGTGATCCGCCTGGCTGTAGTAATAACGAGGCAGCGAGCTGACATTCTCCGGAGTAAGTTGCCGCACGTCGCTGAGTAAACCGTCTTCGAATCGACTCACAAAGATATGAAAGTGACCCTTGTAAGACGTCGACACAAACGCCAGCCGCTTCCCATCCGGTGAGAATCGCGGCTCCAGATTCACCGCGCCTCCGGACGTCATCTTCCGCGTCCGCCCATCCCGCAAATCCAGCGACCACAACTCGATGGCGTCGTGATCGTAGCGCGCAAACACCACCCAGCGCTGATCCGAAGACCAATCCGGCTGATAGTCGTAGCCTGATCCGTCAGAATCACGCCCGGCTGTGATCTGCTCCGCCTTTGTGCTGGCTGTCTCCTGCCGCCACAGCGAGCCCGCCATCGAGTACACCAAACTGCGCGAATCCGGCGACCAAGCCGCCGCGCTCGGCCCCGTCGTCAACTGCGGCAGATACATTTCCCTGAAGTAATAAGAGTGCGGCAGATCAATCTGCTTGAGCACCCCCTCGCGCTGCGCGAAGCAAGAAACACAGGTAACAAGAAACAATCCAACCAGTCGGGACTTTAGCAAGAGCCCTCCACCATGCGTGTGGCGCGGGCGCCCCCGCCCGCGTCCTCCAGGCCAATGAAACCCGTTCTATTCCGCAACTCGCGCCCTCCGCGCCCACAGCCAATTCAGAAAAGCCGCCCCCACCGTCGCCGCCAGAATCAGCGACTTACTCAAATCCACCTGCGTCGCCAGTGCCACGGCAATCCCGACTCCCAGCACCGCCAGCACCTGGCCTCCAGGCAGCCGGAAACCGGCGGCCAGCGGCTGCTTTCGCCGCAAAGCGATCACGGCCGCGCAAACCACCGCGTAGTAGAACAGCCGGGCGACCACCGAGAGCGTCACGTTCCAGGTAAAACTCCCAACCATCGCCAGCCCCCACACGGCAGCCGCATAGAACAGAATCGAAAACCAGGGCGTGTGAAATCTGGGGCTCACCGCGGCAAACACCTCCGGCAGATCGCCACCTTCGGCGAGCGCGAACGTGACGCGCGGCATTCCCAGCAGCTTGGCGCTCAAATAGCCGTACACCGAAACCAGCGCTCCGATCGCCACCAGCCCCGCTCCGCGATTGCCCATCGTAACGCGCGCCACCTCGGCCAGCGGACGATCCGTAGTCGCTCCGGGCCCCAGCACTCCCACCACCACCCATTGCACCAGCGCATAAATCACGGTGCACGCAATCAGTGCCACAAACAGCGCAAAACCGGCGTCCCGCCCCGGATTCTTGGCTTCGCTCATGGGCGCCAGCGCCGATTCAAATCCACCGTAAGCGAAGATCAGCAGCACCATCGCCTTCATCCACAAGCTTGCCGGCATCGGCCCCGCCACGCCCCACGGCGCCGGATGGATGATCGTAACCGCAGCTCCCGCCGACACCACCATCAGCAACGGCAGAATTTTCGCCACCGTGAACACGTTGCTCACCGCCGTGCCCTGCCGCGCACCCCGGGCGTTTATGAGCGCCAGCACTCCCACGAGCAGCGTCAGGATCGCAAAGCGCGGCCACGGCTCTTTCGCCGCCGGCCAGAATTCCGCCAGATAAATGACAAACAAATTCGCATTCGCCGCTGGAGCCGCCGTCTGCGCCAGATACAACATCCAGCCGACTAGAATTCCCGTCAGCCGCCCGAACGCCGCGCGCGCGTACAGGTAAGGTCCGCCCGCCTCGGCAAATTGCGAGGCCACCTCGGCAAAGCAGGCCATAATCACGCCCATCGCAGCCCCCGCAATCAACACGGCCACTACGCTGCGTTTGCCGAGAAGCCCGGCCACCGTGGCCGGCAACCCAAAAATACCACTGCCGATAATCGAGTTCACCGCCAATGCGGCCAGGCTCCAACGGCCAATGGCCCGCACCAGGCCAGTTTGCGGTGATGTCATCGCGAAACCGTTTGTACCACACCCAGCCCCTCCCATGGATTAAACTTCTTTACGGGCTGCAACTACGACAATGCTTGTAACAATCCGAAACGGCCCGCTGGGAGCGTACTAACACTGTGGCTGCATCCATCTCCGATATCCGGCTCCTGCTGAAAGTCAAATCCTTGCCCAAGGCGTCCGACTCCCGGCGCGTATTCATCACCGGAGGAACCGGCTATATCGGCACCGGTCTCATTCCCATTCTTCTCGAGCGTGGACATCGGGTTCGCGCGCTGGTCCGCCCCAGCTCGAAAGCCAAGCTGCCCGCCGCATGCGAAGTCGTCTCCGGCAATGCGCTCGACGCCAACAGTTACCGCCAACTCATTCGTCCCGCCGATACCTTCATCCACTTAGTCGGCGTCCCTCACCGATCCCCAGCGAAAGGCGCCGAGTTTCGCGCCATTGACCTGGTCTCCGCCCGCGAGGCCATCGACGCTTGCGCCGAACTCGGTATGCGTCATTTCATCTATCTCAGCGTCGCCCACCCCTTTCCAATTCCAATGATGAAGGACTACATCGCCGTGCGCGCCGAGTGCGAACAGATGATCCAGGAGCACCACCTCAATTCCACCATCCTCCGCCCCGGGTACGTGCTCGGACCAGGACGCCGCTGGCCCTACGCGCTGCTGCCCTTCTACAAAGTGTGCGAGTGGCTCCCGTTCACGCGCCCCGGCGCCCTGCGCCTCGGTCTGGTTACGATTGACCAACTGATCCTCGCGCTGGTCCAAACCGTGGAATCGCCCGTCCAGGGCACCCGCATCGTCGCTGTCCCTGAAATCCGCTCTGCCGGACTGAACCTGTCCCGTGAAGTAACCCACCAGAACGCCTGAAATCGCCTGCCCCGTGCGGCTTTCGACCTAAGGTAACTTCAATTACCGAAGCTCATGCACACGGGGAACCTTCCCCCCCGCGCTCCGGGATGCGATCTTGGTTACAGCGCATTGGTCAGGAAAGCCTGGTCGGGACAGAGAGGACCTTATGGATCGCGAGAACCGGGAAAGCATGGAAGATATTCATCTCCGCATTTTGCGCGTCACGGACGACCTGCGCGTGATCCAGCGCGAACTCAACTGCGCCGCCATGCAGGCCCCCACCGACCCAGAACTCATGGAAGCCCTCGCCGATCCCCCCGAGATGGAATCCCTCGAGGTGCTCAAGTCCGCCCTCGACCAGATGCGCCACTTCCTCTGGTTCTACATGCAGGTCGTCACCAGCGATTCCGAAATGGGTGAGAAATTCCGCGAGACCCTCCGCCAGGACACCCCCGTGCGCCCCCCCGAATTGGAGCAGCAGTTCCAGAGCGCCACCGACGCCATCATGCTCCGTTACCTGGCCGACAGTAAGTTCCGCAAGCCCAACTAAGTCCGCGTGGCGTGAGGTTAGTGTGGGGACGGGCGCCTCGCGAGCCTGCCCTGAGCGCAGGCGAAGGGTCCAAGCCGAGCGCAGTTCGGCCTCGTCTGGATCGTCACTCATCGAAATGCGGCTCCAGCCGCGCATGCGATGCCCAGCCTCCTGTGGAGACGGGGCTTGCCGCGTCTCTACGCAAAATCAGACGCCCCTTTAGCTAAGGCGGGACTTGGCCTATGGAAGCAGCGGCTGGCAATGTACGGACTAGGCGGAGCAAACGACCTTTGGCTTAAGATTTGCAACCGGGACTATTCGGAGTGGGTCGGCCCGCAGCGCAGAAGCAGCTGGCCGGACGCTCCGCGAATGCCTATTACATTGCTGCCGCCTGCTCAGGCACCACCTCCACGCCGGAGGAGATCTGAAACGCCGGCTTCAGCGAGCGGTACACGGGACACCCTTCCGCGTACACGCTGTGGACGCGATCCACGGTTTCGCGGACTTCGTCGGGATTCGCGGCGCGCAGGCGAAACGTCACGTGCACTCGGCGGATGATCAGGACCTTGTCTTCTTCTTCGACTTCACCGCGCACGTCAGCAGTGAGGCGGCCTTCCTTAGCGTTGATCTTGCGCGCATCCAGCGCGCCGGCAAAGGTGCCGAGCATTCAACCGCCCAGTCCCGCGATGACGTAGTCGATGGTGGCGGCGTGCGACTCGCCGAAACGCGACATGTCCAGACCGTAATGCTTCGCGATCTCGCCGTGTACGCTGAAATACACGGGTTGAGCCTCGCCGGGCAAGCGCGCGACGCGCAATGGGCCCTTGATGCGCTCGATGTGAATGCTGGAAACGTAGGCGACGTCGGCCATAAAAACCTCCGTGACAATGTGGCGCGGACTTCGGGCTGGGGGCCCAAGGCAGCCATTGTAATCGGCCTTCCGCTGTTACCCAAACAATTCGATCCTATCCGGAATTTCCTTTTTGACCTCGAAAACAGCAGCCATTATAGACCCATCTCGCCTGCTCGCGACGTTGTGCCCTCGCGGGCGGCAGGCATCCACTGATCTCCTGGTCTCAAAGGTATAGCGGGCTGACCAGCATGTTCGCGAATTTCTCGGGTTAGAGGCTGGGCGTCGAAAATCGAAAATTTTCGCGGCCTTCCAGAATGTCACTCACGCCTTTCACCGCGAAGTTCTCCGCCAAAAAAAAGGCGCGCCGAAGCGCGCCCAAGTTTCAGGAGGAACAAACTCAACTCTCAGCGTCCAAAGCCCGCCGACTGCATCGACTGCCGCGAGATGTCCGCCGTCGATGCAATACCCTGCATCCGCAGCTTGAACTCATCCGCGTTCGAGGCGCTCTCCAGAGCGGTCTCATAATTCACCAGCCCCGCCTGGAACAAATCCCAGAGCGACTGGTCGAAGGTCTGCATGCCGTACTGCGAGGTGCCGGCGGAAATCGCTTCGCGGATGGCGCGCGTCTTCTCGGGCACCAGAATGCACTCCCGGATGTAGGCCGTGGTCACCATCACTTCGACCGCGGGCACTCGGCCCTCGGCGTCCGACCGGCGCACCAGGCGCTGGCTGACGATGGCGCGCAATACCGCCGCCAACTGCAGCCGAATCTGTTTCTGCTCCGGCGGCGGAAAAATCGCGATAATTCGGTTGACGCTTTCCACCGCATCCAGCGTGTGCAGCGTGGAGAAAACCATGTGACCGGTTTCGGCCGCGTGCAGCGCCGTCCCGATCGTCTCCAGATCGCGCATTTCGCCCACCAGAATCACGTCCGGATCCTGACGCAGAGAAGCCCGCAGCGCCGCCGAGAACGATGGCGTATCCACTTCCACCTCGCGCTGGTTCACGTAGCCTTTCTTGTCGCGGTGCAGAAATTCGATGGGGTCTTCGATCGTGATGATGTGCTCGGCGCGAGTCGAGTTGATGCGATCGACCATGGCGGCCAGCGTCGTCGACTTGCCCGAGCCCGTCACCCCGGTCACCAGCACCAGACCGCGCGGCATATCGCAGATCTGCTCTACCACTTTCGGCAAAAACAGTTCGTCGAGCGCCCGGATCTTCGTTGGAATGACGCGCAACACCAATCCCACGTTGCCGCGCTGCTGAAACACGTTTACACGGAAGCGTCCCAGGCCCGCAACGCCGTACGCCATATCGATTTCCGTGGTCTCTTTGAATTTTTGCTTTTGCCGCGCCGACATCATGCTGAACGACATGTTCAACATGTCTTCGGCGGACACACGCGCCTGGTCGGTCAAAGGCACCAGATCGCCATCAATGCGCAGGTGAGGATAGTTCCCGACCTTCAAATGCAAGTCGGAAGCGCGGCGCTCCATGGCAATGCGGAGCAAGTCATCGATATTCATGCAGGCAGGACTCCAGCTACCGTCCCTATCATGACCGGAACCGCCCCCGCGCACGAGATGACGGAAGTAACGCGACCATTGGCCGCGGGCTTCCAGTTGCTCTCTAACGTGTCATCTTGAGAGCAGCAACCTGCCTCGCTGGCGAGGCCGGTTGCGGAGTTGAAGAACCCCTACCCCTGGCAGGCTGCGGAAAAACGCGGGTTTCGTATCAGGGCATCGCCTCAGCTTTCGCCGGTAGAGACGGGGCTTGCCCCGTCTCTACCAGCAATCAGACGCCCCTTCCAGGGCCCGGGCATCGACTTTTTCCGGAGCCTGCTAGAACTTTTTCTCGAACTCGGCGAAGGCTTTCTCCAGTTGCCACTGCACCCGGGCGCGCTCACTCGCCCCAATCATTTTCTGACATTTTCCTGAGACGCGATCGCCCGGCACTTTGTCGTCCGCGCACGCCGTCGCGAGACGCAACTCCCGTCCATCGCTCCACAGACTATCTCCGGGAATGAAACTGTGTTCCAGACTCTCGCGCGCCATGCGCTTCAGATCGGCATACGACAAGCCATACGTCTCCGCCGCACGCAGATATTCGTGCGTCATGTCGCTGCGCGAGACACCCTCATCGTCGGTAGCGAGCGCAACCGGCACTCCGTATTTCATGTACACCGGCAGCGGATGCCGGTCGCCGCTCACGCCCAGGATCACATCATTCGACGTCAGGCAAATCTCGACCAGCACATTCTTTTTGGCCATTTCCCGCAGCAGCCCAATCGGGTCGTTTTCGCTCATGACGGCTACGCCATGCCCTATCCGTTCCGCGCCTCCGCGTTCCATCGATTCGCGAATGTGAAATCGCATCCCCTCGGGTGGTACCAGCCCCATCCACAGTTCATCGGCGTGCAACGACACGTGCGCCGCCGGATAGAACTTGTGCAAGGCCTCGATGATCCGCATATGCAGATCGAAGTCGTGCATGGGCACGTAATAATCTTCGGGCATCACCAGATTGAAGCCGACGAAGCGCGGATCGGCCTTGCTCAACTCGAAGCCAAGCAAGATCTGCGCGAACACTTGCTCACGCGGCAGACCGCGCAGCACCTGGTACAAATAGTGGATCGTGACCTCGCATCCCGGAGCCGCCTGCGCCATCCCGCAGTGCAGCACTTCTTTTTTGCGGGCTTCATCGGAGTCGAGCTGACTGCGAACCGACGCCACAACATCCGCCATTCCGCCGGCCAGCAGTTTCTCGCGAAGTTTGGTGAAGTCGTCGTTCGATCCAAGGTCCGATCCAACGTCCCATCCAATCTTCGCGCCCAGAATCGCCGCCTGCCCCCCGTCGGCCGTGTTCATCACCTCCACATATTGCAGATGATCGGCCGCCGCCCGCGACGCCACCTCGGCGAACGCCTCGCCGATGTGCTTCTCCATCGCTGGACCGAACTTCTCGAACGTGGCGAAGAAATGATCGTGGCCCGATTCCTCCTCGCGGTGCCAGTTGCGCATCGACCAGGCGTCCACCAGTTGGTTGTAGAGAACGTGGTCCTGATAGGCGCAGCGCACCGACGGCTTGTTCTTGTAGGGCTCGCACGAGTCGCACGATGCGTGCATCAGCTTCGAAGTGCTGCGGTCCACGCAGAGCGCGTTCTCCGAGGCCCAGTCGATCATGCTTTCCGCATAGACCGCGCCGCTCAGGTGGACATGCAGGTCGCCGCCCTTGGGCATCTGCTGCAAAAATGCCAGCAGCAACCCCGGCTGATGCCGCACCGACTCAAGATACTTCGCCGTCTTCTCTTCCGGGCTCTGCGCCCGTGAGATTTGTGTCAAAGAAAGAACGGCGACGAAACACACAATTGCCGCCAAACGCAGGCTTCGCATCACAAAAACCCCTCCAACCATAAAGCCAGCATTGTAGAGGATCTGTCGCCAGAGCTGCTGGACCGGGCAGAGCCGATTCCGGCCCGTGTCCCTACTGGGTACAGGGTACTAGTACCGTGACCGTGTGATCTCTACTACTGAGTCGGCCGATGCGTTATGACTGTAGCGCCGCCGTCCCGGCGGCTGTCCGGCGGGCATCCCCGCC
>Ga0209039_10000633_pt1 | contig 33862 bp, 24 predicted proteins | sample BogFormECP12_OM1_FD_188238 | JGI IMG/M metagenome (GOLD analysis project Ga0209039, IMG submission 188238) | Bog forest soil microbial communities from Calvert Island, British Columbia, Canada - ECP12_OM1 (SPAdes) (version 2) | ecosystem: Environmental > Aquatic > Freshwater > Wetlands > Bog ... | reverse complement strand
AATGGCGGCCTCGGGACATGCCCAACCGGGCAATTGTTGTATGATAAAACCAAATATGCAGATCGTGGATATCCGAGCCACCACGGTCACCGTGCCGCTGGAGGCGCCGCTGCGCCATGCCAACGGTTGTCACTGGGGCCGCTTCGTCCGGACCGTCGTCGAAATCGAGACCGACAACGGGCTCGTCGGCCTCGGCGAAATGGGCGGCGGCGGTGAATCTGCCGAGGCCGTTTTCCGCGCCATGAAGCAGTATCTGGTGGGCCACGACCCGGCGCGCCTAGAAGAGATGCGCTTCCTCGTCGCGAATCCCACGGCTTCGCTTTACAACAACCGCACGCAAGTGCTGGCCGCACTGGAATTCGCCTGCCTGGACATTCTCGGACAAGCCTGGGGCGTGCCGGTTTCGGAAATCCTCGGCGGGCGCCTGCGCGACCGCGTTCCCTTCGCCGCCTACCTTTTTTTCCGCTACCCCGACCCGCGCACGGGCAATGGAGAAGTCCGCACGATCGACCAGGTGCTGGCCAACGCCGATTGCCTCAAACGGCGCTTCGGATTCACCACCCACAAAATGAAGGGCGGCGTTTTCCCGCCGGATTACGAACTGGAGGCCTACCGCGCGCTGGCTGAGACTTTCCCCAACGATTCCGTGCGCTTCGACCCCAACGGCGTCTGGTCCACCGAGCAGGCCATCCGCTTTGGCCAGGCCATCGAGGGCCTGCGCAACGACTATCTGGAAGACCCGGTCTTCGGTTTGAATGGCATGCGCCGCACGCGCCAGATGGTGCGAGTGCCCCTCGCAACCAACACCGTGGTGGTCAACTTCGAGCAGTTGGCCGCCAATACGCTCTCGCCCGCCGTCGACGTCATCCTGCTCGACACCACGTTTTGGGGCGGCATCCGTGCCTGCGTCAAAGCCGCCGCGGTCTGCGAAACTTTCCAGACCGGCGTGGCCGTGCACTCCTCCGGCGAGCTGGGCATTCAGCTCTCGACCATGCTCCACCTGGGCGCCGTGATCCCCAATCTTTCCTTCGCCGCCGACGCCCACTATCATCACCTCAAGGACGATATCATTGAAGGCGGTCTATTGCGTTACGAAAAGGGCGCCATTCGGGTGCCCGAAGGCCCCGGGTTGGGCGTTCGGCTCGATCGCGAAAAAGTCAGAGAGTATCACGAGCTCTACCAGCGTCTCGGCGGTTATCCGTATGATCAGGATCCAGGGAGGCCTGGCTGGACTCCCATTATTCCGAACGACCGTTGGGCTGATCCCAACGATGGACGCCCGGTGGCGATTCCGTATTGAGAAACCTCATGCTACCGCACCAGTGGGAAACTTTTAAACGAGCCGCGCGACTGGAGAAACTCGAGCGGATTCCGATGGCCCTCATTATCGATAGCCCGTGGATGCCCGGCTATCTGGGCATCCAGCATCTGGATTATTACCTCGACCCCGAAGTCTGGTTCCAGGCCAATCTCGAGATCATGCGCGAGTTCCCCGACATCATCTTCGTCCCCTCCTGGTGGATGGAGTACGGAATGGCCGCCGAGCCATCGGTCTTGGGCGCGAAAATCAAGTTCTGGCAGGATAACACTCCCAGCGAATACCACACCCTGTATCGTCTCGAAGACATCGATCAGTTCCCGGAGTACGAAGTCGAGGCCGACGCCTTCGCCGCGCTCACCCTGCATCGCATTAAGATGCAGCGGCAGCGCATCCTAGACCACGGCTACATCCTGCCCATGATCACTTCCCGCGGTCCTCTCTGCACAGCCGGATTCGTGCGCGGCACCACCCATTTCATGATCGACCTGGTCGAAAATCCCGAGGGCGCTCACCGCCTTATCGACCTCTGCACGCGCGTCGTCATCGATTGGTTGAAGGCCCAGCACAAAGCCATGGGCGACTCCGTCGAGAGCATCTTCATCCTCGACGACATCGTGGGCTTCATCAATGAAGAACACTACATGGAGTTCGCGCATCCCTATCTCAAGCGCATCTGTGACGCCTTTCCCAAGGATTGGATCAAGGTCTACCATAACGACGCCGAAGTGGACGCCTGCCTGGACCACATTCCCGACGCCGGATTCCACGTGCTCAACTGGGGCAAGCAGAAGGATATCCGCGAAGTGAAGCGGCGCGTGGGCCATCGCATGTGTCTGATGGGTAACGTGAACCCGCTCGAAATCGGCGTCCGCGGCACACCCGAGGAAGTTCGCGAAGCTACGCTCGATGTGCTCGAAGGCTCCGGCGGCGAAGGCATCATTCTCTCCGTGGGCGGCGGCACCAGTCCCGGAATGCCGCGCCAGAACATTGTCGCCATGCAGCGCGCGCTGGAGGAATTCAACGCGGGCCGTCTCGCCGGTGAAAGGGTCCGCCATGGTTGATTACGCACTGATGAATCAGTGCCTGTACGAAGGCAAGGCCAAGGAAGTCGAGCAGATGACCAGGGACGCGCTGGCCGAGGGCCGCCCCGTCCAGCAGATTCTGAACGAGGGCCTGATCTCCGGCATGAGCGTGGTGGGAGAAGATTTCAAGCACAACGTTCTTTACGTCCCGGAGGTGCTGATCGCCGCGCGCGCCATGAAAGCCGGCATGGCGGTGCTCAAACCGCTGCTCAGCGCCCGCGAGGGCGGCGCCCGGCGCGTCGGCACCCTGCTGATGGGCACCGTGCGCGGCGACTTGCACGACATCGGCAAGAACCTGGTCTGCATGATGGCCGAAGGCGCCGGCTTCGAAGTGCACGATATCGGCGTGGACCAGAGCGTCGACAAATTCATGGCCGCCGCCGAAAAGTGCAAACCGGATATTATTGGGATGAGCGCCCTGCTGACCACAACCATGACCTACATGAAAACCGTGATCGATGGTTTCCAGGCCGCAGGCCTGACCCAAATCAAAATGGCCGTCGGCGGAGCCCCCATCAGCCAGATGTTCGCCGATGAAATCGGCGCCGATGGCTACGGCCAGAACGCCTCCGCCGCGGTGGACCTTTTCCTTCGGCTGATGGCCGGCATACATCACGATGGCAACCTACAAGATTCTTTATTGGCAGGAAGTTCCGTCTCAAGTCAAGGCTGAGGACGACCAGGACGAAGTCACCGTTCCGCTGCCCTCGAAGTTTATGGAGCGCATCGACCAACTGGCCGTCCAGCGCGGCCTCCAGCAGTCCGACGACTATCTCGCGCAGTGGCAGTGGAGCGAAGATCAGGAACGCCCCGGGACCGCCCGCGAAGTGGCCGATGCCGTGGTGGCCGAGCTTCAGTCCCAGGCCGTCCGATAAGCTACATCTCCGATGCAGGCCACACTTACCATCAACGGGCAATCCACCAGCGCCGCCTGCGGCTCGACCATCTTCGATTGCGCCGAATCGCTCGGCGTGCGCGTGCCCACTTCCTGTCACAAGCAGGGCAAGTGCAAGGAATGCCTGGTGGAGGTGGTCGAAGGCATGGAGCTTCTCTCGCCGCGCACGCCCGAAGAAAAACACCTCGACGGCCGCTTCCGCCTTTCCTGCCGCACCATGGTCTCCGCCGATGCCGGCCTGGTTCGGTGCCACACCATGCGCCGCGGACAAATGCGCATCGATCTTTCCGCGGCCGGCCTGCCCGAGACTCTGCGCGACATCACCCCCGACGCCCCCGTCACCCGCTGCGGCGGCGCCATCTCAATCGATGGCCAGGAAGTGGAGCGCTCCACCGGTCCGATTCACGGCATCGCCATGGACCTCGGCACCACCACCGTCGTGCTGCGCCTGTTCAACCTCGAGACCGGCGAACTGGTGGCCGGCGCGTCTTTTGAAAACCCGCAACGCTTCGCCGGCTCCGACGTGATGGCGCGCATTCACTACGATTCGCTCCATCCCGGCAAGCTCCTGCGCCGCACGCTGGCCGGATACCTCAGCCACGCCATCGAGGAGTTCCCGGTCGATCCCCAATCCATTTACGAAGTGGTGGTGGTAGGCAACACCACCATGCGCGACCTCTTTTTCCGCCAGAACGTCCACTCCATTGGCCAGAGCCCGTACCAATCCATCACCGAATTGCAGATGGCGCAGGGCCTGCGCGCTTCCACCAGCCTCACGGAAACCGGCCGGCGCTCGCTGCTGCCCATCCATCCCAGGGCCCGCGTATGGGGTGCGCCGGTGATCAGCGGCCACGTCGGGGCCGACGCCGCGGCCTGCATGCTGGCCGCCGGCCTGGCGCACGAAGAGCGCCTCGTCGCCATCATGGATATCGGCACCAACACGGAGCTGATCGTCGGCAACCGAGACCGGATTCTCGGGGCCTCTTGCCCAGCCGGTCCGGCCTTCGAAGGCGGAGCTATTGCCTGTGGCATGCCGGCGCTCGAAGGCGCCATCGAGGATGTCCGCATCTCGGCCGACGGCAGCTTCCAACTCGATGTGATCGGCGGCGGGCCACCCCAGGGCATCTGCGGTTCCGGCCTGGTCGCGCTGATGAGCGAGTTGCTGCGCACCGGCCAGATGAACGAACGCGGGCGCTTCGAGGATGGCCCCCACCGCATCGCGCTCGACCCGCAAGGCTCCGTCTTCTTCCTGGAAAGCGACGTCAATGAGCTGGCGCAGGCCAAGGGCGCCAATTCCGCCGGCCTCGAAGTGGTCTTCGCCAATTACGGAATCGGCTTCGACCAGATCGAGGTCTTCTACCTGGCCGGCGGCTTCGGCCGGCACATGAACGTCAGCGCCGCCATGCGCATCGGCCTCATCCCACCCATCCCGGAAGACCGCGTGGTGCAGGCCGGCAACGCCGCCATTGAGGGCGCTTCGCTCGCGCTGCTCTCGCGATCCAAGCGCCGCGAGCTGGAACAACTGGTCCGACAGGTGGAGCACTGCCGCCTGGAGACGCACCCGCGCTTCTTCGATTTCTTCGTCGAGGGCTGCCTCTTCAAACCCATGGAGCCCGCGCAGCAGGTGGCCGGATGATCGAATTCGTTCACTCCACTCCCGCCGTTGATGTGGCTCCGGCCGAGTATCATCGCCTGCTCGGTTATCCGAGCGAGGCCGTGCTCGGCGAGCGCTCGCTTGAGCTGGCCGAGTGGGCGCGCGATTGGTACCAGAGCCACGGAAGCCCCTGGATCTATGCGCGTCGCGCCGCCAGCCTCAACATCGCGGGCGGCGAGGTCGAGATCGACGGCGTCGCCTTCAACAGCAGCCGGCTCCGCACCGCGTTGCAGCAGGCCGAGGCGCACACGGTTTTCCTGGCCGCCGCCGGCGCCGGGCCCGAAGCCGAAGAAGAGACCCAGCGGCTGTGGCGCGACGATAAGCCCGACGAGTATTTCTTCCTCGAGATGTTTGCCTCGGCTGTGGTGGAGCATTTGGTCGCCAGGGCTGGCGCCGAATTGTGCGCTTGGGCGGACGGCGAGCGAATGGCCGTGCTGCCTCACCACAGCCCCGGCTATTCCCAATGGGACGTCGCCGAGCAGGGCCGTCTGCTGCGCCTTATCCGGCGCGACGGCGCTGTCGCGCTCCCCGGCGCGCTCGAAGCGCTCGATTCCGGCGCGCTGCGTCCCAAGAAATCGCAGTTGGCCGTTTTTGGAATCACCCGCCACGTGGACCGCGTGGGGCGTCTTGCGGACCTGGTTCCGTGCCAGCAGTGCTCACTCCCGAATTGCCAATACCGCCGCACTCCCTACCTGCGCGCCCGCGCGCGCCTTGAACAGGAATCGCCGGTGTCGCAGTCCCCCGCTGCCTACTCGATCAATGTCAAAGCGCTCAGGCGCTGGGCCGGCGAGCGCCTGGTGCTCAAAACCCGCGAAGACGGCACGCTCCACGCGCGCTTCCGCTATGACGGCACCACCTGCACCAACCTGGGGCGCCCGGTGGCGTTCTATTACGACGTCGATCTGGGGACGCGGCAGGACGGCTATCCCATCCGTGACCAGAGCTGCACGCCGGCTTCCGGCGATGACGGCTACGCCTCCATGTGCCATTACATCACCGACGCCCCCAGCCTGATGGCCGCCATCGACGGCGAGAAACCACTCGCCGGCCGTCCCCTGGGTGAGGCGCTCGCATGGCAGCGCTCCGAAGCCGCCGCCGGCTGCTATTGCGAAGCCGCCAGCCGCGAACACAAGTGGGGGCTGGTCCTCGAAACCATTCACTACGCACTGCACCACCCGGACATTCATGCCACCAACCGCTAGACATACACGTATGGCAGGACCGCTTGCTAACGCGCGCGGCTCGCATGCGAGCCGCGACCGTGAGGGAGCGGTCTTTGCGGAATCCGAGATGGATTAATGAAACCCTCCACCGGGAAGCCACTGCACGATGCCGTCCGCGAACGCCCCCTGCTGGGCGATGGCGCCATGGGCACGCAATTGATGCTGGCCGGCCTGGAGCAAGGCAATTGCGGCGAGGCCTGGAATCTCACGCACCCCGAACGCGTCCTGGCCATTCAGCGCCGCTATGCCGAAGCCGGCTCCGAATGCATCCTCACCAACACCTTCGGCGGTTCGCGCATCATGTTGAACCGTCACTCCCACGCCGACCATGTCGCGGAAATCAACCGCGCCGGAGTGCAGATCGCCCGCCGCGCCTTCAATGGCCGCCATGGATTCGTCATCGGCGATATTGGTCCCTTCGGCGGCCTGCTCTCGCCCTACGGCGATTTCACGGAAGCCCAGGTGCGCGACGCTTTCCGCGAGCAGGCTGCGGCCCTGGTGGATGCCGGAGCCGACGCCATCATCATTGAGACCCAGACTTCTCTCGAAGAGCTGCTGCTCGGAATCCACGCCGCCCGCGAAGCCGGCGCCGCCACCATCATCGGCTCCATGGCCTACGACGTCACGCTGGACGGATCCACTTTCCGCACCATGATGGGCATCGACCCCGAGCGTGCCGCCGTCTTCATGGAAGAGCACGGCGCACACATGGTCGCCCTGAACTGCGGCACTGGAATGGACATGCGGCGCGGCCGCCTGGCCGTCGAGCGCTATAAGAAGGTTACCGGCCTGCCCATCATGGTCCAACCCAACGCCGGCCAGCCCAAGCTCCTCAACATGCGGGTGGTCTACGACGAAACGCCGGAGCAGATGGCCGAAGGCGTCGTGCCGCTGCTCGAAGCAGGCGCCAACCTCATCGGCGCCTGCTGTGGCAGCACTCCGGAACACATCCGCGCCTTCCGCCACGCCATCGACCAATACCTGGACTCCCGATGAAAACCAAACTCTGCGACCTCGATCCCGCGGCTGCCGGGAAGCTGCCCGAATTCACCGGCGACAAGTCCGGCATCGGCGTGCACTACGTCGACGCCTACATCAAACCGATGAACGTCATTCTGGAAGACGGCACGGTGGTGAAGTGCAAACGGCGCGGCTTGAAGATCGTCCTTTCGGCCGGCGCCAAAAAGGGCGAAGGCCTGATGCGGCGGCTCGACAAAGGCCCGGACCCTGTCGCCATGCTGCGCGCCGCCCTGGATGAAGCCGCTGCCGCGGCCGGCATCGAGCTGAGCGTGGACGATGGCGCCCTGTTCATCGGCCTCTAGAACGGAACCAACGGCATGTTCGCAAACGATCTGAATATTGAAGACCGCGTGGCCGTCGTCATCGGCGGCACCTCCGGCATCGGCCGGGCGCTGGCCGTGGGACTTGCCCGGCACGGCGCGCACGTCGTGGCCACCGGCCGGCGTGAGATAGAAGTCGAATCGGCCGCCGCCGAGATCGAAGCCCTCGGCCGCCAGACCGTGCGCTGCCCCGCCGACGCCCGCAACCGCGAGTCCATCGACGCTCTGCGCGAAGCCGTCGCCGCCAAACTCGGCCACGTCGATATCCTGGTCAACGCCGCCGGCTACACCTTCAAGGAGCCCACCGTCACCGTCGACGAGTTCCGCTTCTCGGCTCTCATGGATACCCACTTGATGAGCGTCCTGCGCGCCTGCCAGTCGTTCTATGGGCTGCTGGTCGCGAGCGGCCACGGCCGCATCATCAACATCGCGTCGCTCGGCTCGTTCCTGGCGTTTCACCAGGTGGCTGCCTACTGCGCCGCAAAAACCGCCATCCTGTCGCTCACCCGCAGCCTGGCCTGCGAGTGGGCCGAATACGGCATCGTCGTCAACGCCATCGCGCCCGGCGTCTTCCCCACCGAACTGAACCGCAACCTGGTGATGGGAACGGCGCGCGGTCAGGAGATCCTCATGCGCACGCCCATGAAGCGCTTCGGCTCGCCCGAAGAGTTGGTGGGGCTCGCGGTTCTGCTCTCTTCCGATGCCGTCAGCTTCCTGACCGGCCAGTGCATCGCGGTCGACGGAGGCTACCTGGCCTCCGGTGTAAATTCGTAACGCCGGCAATCTTTGCCGGTGTGCAGGAGGTTCGTCATGCCGAAACTTGGTCTTCTTTCGCTTTTTGTCGTCGCCGCGGCGCTGCACGGCGAGACCGGCTACGACGCCTGGTTGCGATACGCGCCGCTCGAGGGCGCCGCTCTCGATCAGGTCCGTCAGGCCACACCCGCTGTGGTCTCGCTGCTCGACCGATCGCCGGTGGCATCGAGCGCGCGCAGTGAGCTCATCCGGGGATTGAAAGGCATGCTCGGCCGCACGCTGCGCGCTGAATCCGCCGTCCCGCGCGAGAGCGCCATCCTCATCGGAACCGTCGAAGAGATCCGCAGCGTGGCGCCCCGCCTGCTCCCGGATGTCCATCTGACCGCCGACGCCTTCTGGCTGAAATCCGCTACGGAGGGCCCACTTCGTTACACCATCATCACGGCCTCCAACGACCGCGGCCTGCTCTATGGCGCATTCGCTCTGCTGCGCAAAATCACCATGGGCGAGAAACTCGCTAATCTCGACCAGCGCGAGACACCCTACGCCCCCGTGCGGTGGGTGAACCATTGGGACCGGCTCAACGGCACCATTGAACGCGGGTACGGCGGCAATTCCATTTTTTGGGAAGACGGCCACGTGCGCCAGGACCAGACCCGCGTCTCCGATTACGGCCGCCTGCTCGCCTCGCTCGGCATCAACGGCTGCTCCATCAATAACGTCAACGCCGACCCGAAAATCCTCACTCCCGAACTGGCTCCGCAGATCGCACGCATCGCCGACGCGTTGCGCCCGTGGGGCGTCCGGGTGGCAATCTCCGTCGACTTCGGCAGCCCCCAGTCGGTCGGCGGCCTCGACACCTTTGATCCCCTGGATCCCAAAGTGGCCGGGTGGTGGAAGGCACGCGTGGACGACCTCTTCCGCGCGGTGCCTGACCTGGCCGGTATCGTCATGAAGACCGATTCCGAAGGACGCGTAGGACCTTCCGCCTATAACCGCACCCACGCCGAAGCTGCCAACGTGGTGGCGCGCGCCCTGAGGCCGCACGGCGGCCTGCTGTTCTACCGCGGCTTCGTCTATGACAACCACATGGATTGGCACAACCTGAAAAACGACCGCGGACGCGCCGCATGGGATAACTTTCACTCGCTCGACGGCAAGTTCGACGACAACGCCATCATCCAAATCAAAAACGGCCCCATCGATTTCCAGGTGCGCGAGCCGGCCTCTCCGTTGTTCGGCGCATTGGAGAGGACCAACCAGGCGGTCGAGTTGCAAATCACCCAGGAATATTTCGGACAGGCCAAACACGACGTTTTCCTGGTCCCCTATTGGAAGGAAACTCTGGATTTCGACATGCACGCCAAGCCTGGCGCTGCAACGCCGGTGAAGGCTCTTGTGGCCGGCAAGATCTTTGAGCGCCCGTCCGGTGGTTTCGTCGGCGTGTCCAACGCAGGCTTGGATGACGACTGGTTTGGCAATCAGCTTTCCCAGGCCAACCTCTACGGCTTCGGCCGCCTCGCCTGGAATCCCGACCTCAGCGCCAGACAGATCATCGACGAATGGACCCGCCTCACGTTCGGCCCCAATCCCAAGGTAGATGAAACCATCGCCGGCATTCAGCTCAGCACGTGGCGCACCTATGAGAATTACACCGGACCGCTGGGCTTACAGACCCTCACCGACATCGTAGGCGATCACTACAGCGTCAACGTGGGAGCCTCCGAGCACAATGGCTGGGGCCAGTGGCATCGCGCCGACGAAACCGGCCTCGGCATGGACCGCACCGTGGCCACCGGCACGGGATTTATCGGGCAGTACCGGCCGGTGGTCGCCAAGGTCTACGAATCGCTCGACACCTGCCCTGACGATCTGTTGCTTTTTCTGCACCACGTTCCCTACACCTACAAGCTGCGCTCCGGCAAGACTGTGATTCAGTATATTTACGATTCCCACTACGAAGGAGCGGACGCGGTGGCCAGCTACGCGCGGCAGTGGAAGTCGCTGAAGAACCTGGTGGACGAACGGCGTTACAAGGAAATACTGACACAACTGCAATACCAGGCCGGTCAGGCTATTGTGTGGCGGGACGCGGTGAACACGTGGTTCCAGAAGGCCTCGAAGATCGACGACGCCAAAGGCAGGGTGGGGCACTATCCCGGACGCTTCGAAGCCGAAGGCATGGAATTGCAGGGGTATACCGTTCGCCCCATTGCGCCGGCGCCGGAAGAAGACGCATCCGGAGGGAAAATCGTCATCTGCCCGGCCAGTGCGGCGCCGTGCAGCGCCGCCATGAAATTCGATGGCGAGGCCGGCTGGTACACCTTGAGCGTGGAATACTTCGACCTGGCTACGGGTGTTTCGCAGTACCGCGTGTTTGTGGGAGAGCAACTGATCGACGAGTGGTCCGCCGATCTGCGCCTGCCATCGCGGCGGATGGACGCAGGGGCTTCGACACGGCGCGTGATTGCGGGTGTGGCGCTGCGCCCCGGCGACGAAATCCGCATCGAAGGCAAGCCTGGCGGCAACGAATTGGCGCCGCTCGATTACATTGAGATTCTGCCGGATCAGATGCAGCGATGACGCCAGATCGTCAGGCAATGCCAATGAACACGGTCAGAGCGCGATTGACACGGAGCATGCAGGCGCGCCGGATCAAGGTTTAGGCCATTCGTAAGTCGATTCGATGAAGCTCAGCGCTCGCTCACCAGCGTTGTCGTGCCACGCAATCGCGAGCGACTGCGCGCGGTACTTTCTTACAAAGGCAGGCGCATGCGTATCACGCATACGGCGGTGGTGGTTCGCCACGCGTTGGGTGGCAGGCACTGAGCCGCGTACTTATGTGATCTACGGCGTCTTCTTCCTGTGCCCCTCCGCGTCGCGCAAGTGCCGATAAAACCCCAGGTCCGCCCCGGTCAGCATCTTCGTGGCGAAAATAATCTGGCCGGTGTGGCCGGAGAAGTGCTCCACCACGTGGTAGATCGCTTCCAGAACCGTCACGTCGTAATGCTGCACCACGATCCGTTCGCCCAGCCGCTCGGGCGTCAATTCCACCAGAACGCCGGCCGCTTCTTCGACGGCTTCTTTCAGGCGCGCGGCCAACTCCGTGCCGCTGCCGCCACCGCGCGCCGCGAATTCGGCGTCGCGTTGCCGTATATCCGGCCGCCCTCCCACGCCCGAAACAATCCACTGCCGCACATTGCCGTTCAAGTGAAGCACCAGGTTGCCGATGGCATTCTCGTTCTCGCTCGACCGCGCCCAGATCTGCATTTCCGCGAGGCCGCTCAGGCAGGTTTCGATCCGCCCGGCCATTTGCCGCAGCGTTCCCGCCGAGTAATCCAGAAAGATCCTATGCAATGCGTTCGCCACATCTGCAAGTATAGAAGACGGACGGCTGTGTGCGCGATCCCATTCACATCGTCGGCGGCGGCTTGGCGGGAGCGGAAGCAGCCTGGCAGATCGCCCGGCGGGGTGGGCGCGTTGTGCTGTACGAAATGCGGCCGGCGCGCACCACCGCCGCGCATCGTACGGACCGCCTGGCGGAGCTGGTCTGCAGCAATTCGCTGAAGTCCGAATCCGAATCCACCGCGCCGTGGCTGCTCAAGCAGGAGCTGCGGCGCCTCGGCTCGCTGCTGCTTGAGGTGGCGCAAAAGGCCCGCGTCCCGGCCGGCCACGCGCTCACCGTGGATCGCGATCTCTTCGCCGCCGAAGTCACCGCCGCCCTCTCTTCCGAGCCGCTCATCGAGCTGCGGCGCGAAGAGGTGACCGGTATGCCGCGCGATGCCATCGCCATCGTGGCCTCCGGACCGCTCACCAGCCAGGCGCTGGCCGAAGACATTGCCCGGCTCACCGGCTCCGATCGCCTCTTTTTTTACGACAGCATCAGTCCTATCGTCGACGCCTCCACGGTCGACCGCGACGTCGCCTTCCTGGCCTCGCGCTATGGCAAGTCCACCGATGGCACCGACGATTACCTCAACTGCCCCTTCGATCGCGAGCAGTATGAGCGCTTCGTCGATGAGTTGCTCGGCGCGCAACCCGTGCCCGTGCACATCCCGGAGGACTCGACGCCGTTCTTCGAAGCCTGCCTGCCCATCGAAGAGCTGGCGCGGCGCGGCCGCGAGACCCTGCGATTCGGCCCCATGAAACCGGTGGGCCTCACCGATCCCCGCACCGCGCGCCGGCCCTACGCCGTGGTGCAACTGCGGCAGGAAAACCTGCGCGCCGATAGCTACAACCTGGTCGGTTTCCAGAACCATCTACGGTTCGGCGAGCAACAGCGCATCTTGCGGCTGATTCCCGGGCTGGAGCAAGCTGAGTTTCTGCGCTTCGGGCAGATGCATCGCAACACCTATATCAACGGGCCAGCGCTGCTTGCCCCCACGCTCCAGTTGCGCGCGCGGCCGGAACTTTTTTTCGCCGGCCAGATTTCGGGCGTGGAAGGCTACGTCGAATCCATCGCCACCGGCTTGATGGCCGGAATGCACGCCGCCGCGCTCTCTTGCGGCGCAACTCCGCGCCCGCTTCCGCGGGAAACCGCTCTCGGTTCGTTGTGCCATTACGTATCCGGCGCCGACCCGGCGGATTATCAGCCGGCCAATATCACCTTCGATCTGTTGCCGCCGCTCGACGAACCCACCCGCATTCAACTGCGCCGCGACAAACCGGCCCGCCACGCCGAGGTGTGCCGGCGGGCGCTCGCTGCACTGGAAAGTTATGCTGGCGGAACACAGTAAGCGCTATCTCGAAGACCTGGCGCGGGGCGGCGCTTCCGCCCACACTGTGGATGCTTATGCGGCCGACCTGCGCGAGTTCCTGGAATCGCTCTCGCGCCACGGCGCGCCCCCGCCCGAGCCCGCGGCCATCGACCTTCCGATGCTGCGCGAATGGCTAGCCGGCCTCTATCGCCGGCGTCTGGCGGCCGTCACCATCCGGCGCAAACTCGCGGCCGTCCGCGGTTTCTTCCGCTTTCTCCTGCGTGAGGGCCTGGTGGACAAGAATGTCGCGCGCCTGGTGCGCACCCCCAAAGCTCCGCAGAAACTCCCCGAAGTGCTCACTCCCGATCAGGTGAATGGACTGATCGACGGCGTGGCCGCCGGCAAGCTCGAGCGCCCCCACCCCGCGCGCGACCGCGCCATCTTCGAGTTGCTCTACGGCTGCGGCCTGCGCGTCAGCGAGCTCGCCGGCCTCAACCTCGAAGATCTGGACCGCACCGAACGGTGGCTGCGCGTGCGCGGCAAAGGCCGCAAGCAACGCCAGGTGCCGCTGCCCGGCAAAGCCGCCGAGGCCTTGGAGCGCTATCTTTCCGAGCGGCCCGTGGTGCGCGATGAACCTGCCGTCTTTCTCAACCATCGGCGCACCCGGCTCACCGATCAAGGCATCCGCGTTATCGTCAAATTCTACGCCACTTTCGTGAACGGAGACCCATCCATTCACCCCCACAGTTTCCGCCACGCCTACGCCACGCACTTGCTGGCCGATGGCGCCGATCTCCGCGCCATCCAGGAATTGCTGGGCCATGCGCGCCTTTCCACCACCCAGAAGTACACCCAGGTTTCGCTCACCGACCTGATGGCGGTGTACGACAAGGCGCACCCCAAAGCCTGACGCATGGTTAACGCGGCGGATCTGCGACGCGAGTTTCGTCCCATGATGCGGCTGGCGGCGCCGCTCGTCCTGGCCGAGCTCGGCTGGATGGCCATGGGCGTAGTCGATACCATCATGGCCGGTCCGCTGGGCGCGGCTGCCGTGGGAGCCGGCAGCCTGGGCGCCATGATGTTCTTCCCCATCGCGGTGTGCGGCACCGGCCTGCTGCTCGGCATGGACACCTTAGTCGCGCAGGCTTTCGGCCGCTTTGACCCGCGGGATTGCCGCCGCACGCTGGTGAATGGCGTGTGGCTGGGCGCCGCGGTTTCTCCTTTGCTGGTGTTGGTCCTTTGGGCCACCATTCCGCTTTTGCGCGCCGTTGGAACCAATCCGCGCTCGCTCGAGATCTTCGAGCCGTATCTCAAGGCGCTCACCATAGGTGTGCTGCCGCTGCTCCTGTATACCGCATTCCGCCGCTATCTGCAGGCCGTGAATCTGGTCAAGCCCATCACTTTCGCACTGGTCAGCGCCAACCTCATCAACCTTGCCGGCGATTGGGCGCTGATGTACGGCCACTGCGGTGCTCCCGCCCTGGGAGTGCCCGGCTCGGGCTTCTCGACTTCCATTTCGCGCACCTATATGGCCGCGGTCCTGCTCGGCGCCATCCTATGGCACGAACGCAAAACCGGCAACCTGCTTTTCTCCATCTCCTGGTGGCCCGATTCCGCTCGCATTCGCCGCCTGGCGGCCCTGGGACTGCCGGCCGCCGGTCAGATCCTCTTCGAAGGCGCCGTATTCGGCATCGTGACCGCCATGGCCGCGCGCTTGGATGAAGTCTCGCTCGCCGCCCACGGCATCGCCGTCAACGTCATCAGCACCACCTTCATGGTGCCATTGGGAATCAGTTCCGCCGCGGCCGTGCGGGTGGGCCAGGCCTGTGGCCGCAAAGACGCCCGCGGCGCGGCCACTGCCGGCTCCGCCGCCCTGCTGCTCAGCTCCATATTCATGGGTGTTGCCAGCCTGGTTCTATGGCTTGTGCCGCAATGGGTCGTGCGGATCTACATACGCGACGCCGCGGTTGTCTCGTTAGGAGGCATACTCCTGCGGATCGCGGCCGTTTTTGAACTTTTCGATGGTTTGCAGGTCACCGCAACAGGTGCTCTGCGCGGCCTGGGCGATACGCGCACACCCATGCTGGCGCACCTGGTGGGTTACTGGGTGATCGGACTGCCGACAGCCTACGTGCTGTGCTTCCCGCTCGGGTGGGGCGCTCCTGGCATCTGGGTAGGCCTCAGCGCAGCTCTCATCCTGATCGGCGCGACTCTGGCCCTGGTCTGGAGTCGCGCGATGTCACACTGCAGGCTGCTCTGATTGCCCTAGGCCCCGGGTGCCAAAGGCCTCGACACGAGTGTCGAGGCGGCACGCATGAGTACGTGCGCCAGAGAAATCTTCGCAGCGGTCGAAGAAACTGAGATGTTGTAGTACCGCCTCAGGGCAGGCTCATTTTGATCAACTGTTCGGCGTTCTTCAGGGCTTCGGGAGTGAGTTTCTGGCCGGAGAGCATGCGACCGACTTCACGGGTGCGGGCGGCGCGGTCGAGCTCTTCCACCTGGGCAACGGTGCGGCCCTTGGATTCGCGCTTCTCGACCAGGTAGTGATGGTCGGCGAAGGAAGCGATCTGCGGCAGGTGCGTAACGCACAAGACCTGGTTGGCGGCGGCCAACTTCTTGAGGCGGCGGCCGACGCCTTCCGCGGCGCTGCCGCCGATGCCCGCGTCGACTTCGTCGAAAACCAGGGTGCGCTGGGGACCGCTCGATGGGACGGCCAGGCAGGTCTTGAGGGCCAGCGCGATGCGTGAGATCTCGCCGCCGGAAGCGACCTTCTCCAGCGGGCGGGGCTCTTCGCCGAGGTTGGGTGAGACCAGGAAATCGATTTGATCGGCGCCTTTGGGGCTCCAGGGAGCGGAGGAAATGCGCACGCGAAAAACGGTGCGTTCCATGGAGAGCTGGGCGAGCTCCCGCTCGACGCGCCCTTCGAGTTTACGGGCGGCGGCCGTGCGGGCGGCGGTGAGAGCGGCGGCGAGCTTCTCAAACTCGGCCGAGTAACGTTGCTGGGCGGCGCGTAGCGCTTCCATGCGTTCGCCGGCTTGTTCGACTGAGGCGATCTGGCTGCGCACGTCTTCGAGGAAGGCGAGCACGTCGCCGATGGTGTGGCCGTATTTGCGTTTGAGGCGATCGAGCGCGGCGAGGCGGGCTTCGATCTCTTCCAGGCGCGCGGGATTGGCTTCGAGCCGCGAGAGATAATCGCGCAGCGCGTAGGAAACCTCCTGGAGGCTGAGGCCGGCGGTCTTGAGGTATTCGCGGAGACCTTCGAGGGAGGCATCGATGCGGCAGAGCTCGTCGATTTTCTTGGCCGCGGTGCGGGTGAGGGAGAGCGCGGATTCGGGGCCGTCGTAGACCGCGGTGTAGGCGGTCGACGCGGCTTCTTCGAGACGCTGGACGTTCTGCAGGACGCGGCGTTCGTTTTCGAGCGAGACTTCCTCGCCGGCTTCGAGCGCGGCGGCTTCGATTTCCTTGCGCTGGAAGCTCCAGAGGTCGAGCATGCGCAGCTTTTCCTGCTCGGAAAGCTGGAGGGATTCGAGTTCGGTCGAGGCCGAGCGCCACTGGTCGAAGACGGCGGCGGCGCGATCAAGCGAATCTTGATGGGCGGCGAAGGCATCGAGCATGTCGCGCTGGGCTTCGGGAGAAAAGAGAAGCTGCTGGTCGTGCTGGCCGTGGATATCGGCGAGAAACGGGGCAAGATCCTTGAGCAGGGACACAGCCACGGGGCGGCTGCCGAGGAAGGCGCGCGATTTCCCGCCGGCCAGGATTTCGCGCTCGACCAACAACTCGCCGTCGTCGCTTTCGATGCCGGCGGTTTCGAGCAGGCGGCGGATGGGCTGGCTGTCACGGACGTCGAAGATTCCGGCGACGTAGGCGCGGGATTCGCCGGTGCGGATCATTTCGGCCGAAGCGCGGGCGCCCAGCAGCAGGCCGAGGGCGTCCACGACGATGGATTTTCCGCTGCCGGTTTCGCCGGTCAGCAGATTGAGGCCGGGGTGCAAACGAATCCGCAGGCGATCGACCACGGCGTAGTTCTCAACCACCAGCTCCTGGAGCATTCTTGAGGTGATTATAGCGGGGTTCGGCCGGGAGCGGCGCCGGCATGACATGCCGCAGGCTGCCGGGCTGCGCCCGGCTGGACCGATTGACAATCGGTCCGCAGGTTAATCAACCTGCCCCACAGTTAGTGCCTCGATATGGACCGAAAAAGCTTTGGATGGCGCGGGCGTGATGCATTTCTCCCAAAGTAATCCGCCTCGGTGCGAATTTCCTCGAGGCCACAAAAAAGAAATCCTCATGCCGTCACTTCCACCTCGCCCACCCCAGCAGCGGGACCGCGAGCCAGGGACAGGCGCGCGGATGTTAGTATAGATTTTTCCGGCGTTGCAGAGCCCTTCTGCCACTTATCCCAAATGAATATGTATCGGTCCGTGCCGAAAGTTCCCGATTTTCCAGCCATGGAGCGCGAGATGCTGCGCTTCTGGGCGGAGCACCGCATCTTCGAGAAGCTGCGGGCGCAGACGGCCGGCGGCCCGCGCTGGTCGTTCCTGGACGGGCCGATTACCGCCAATAATCCCATGGGCGTGCACCACGCCTGGGGACGTTCGCTGAAGGATATGTACCAGCGGTATCACGCCATGAACGGGCAAGCGCTGCGGTATCAGAATGGATTCGATTGCCAGGGACTGTGGGTGGAAGTGGAAGTCGAGAAGAGCCTGGGGTTGCAGACCAAGCGCGAGATCCGCGATTTCGGCATCGAGAACTTTGTGCGCGCGTGCAAGGAGCGCGTGCTGACGTTTGCGGCGCGGCAGACCGAGCAATCGATCCGCCTGGGATACTGGTGCGATTGGGACGATCCCAAGCTGTTGATCGAGCTGCGCGACGCGCTGGCGGATGGAGACCGCGTGGTGACAGCCACGCTACCGAGCGGCCACAAAGAGACCGCGCGGGCGAGCGAGATCGTCCGCAAGCTGGGCTCGCTCGAGTACGGCGGCAGCTACTTCACGTTTTCCGACGAGAACAATTACACCATCTGGGCGTTTCTGAAAAAGTGCCACAGCGAAGGATTCATCTATCGCGGCCACGATGTCATGCCTTGGTGCGGGCGGTGCGGCACGGGGCTTTCGCAAATGGAAGTGGCAGAAGGGCGGCGCATCACCGCGCACACCTCGGTGTTCGTGAAGTTTCCAATTCGCGGCCAGGAAAAGACCGCGCTGCTGGTGTGGACCACCACCCCCTGGACGCTGACTTCGAATGTGGCAGTGGCCGTGAACCCGGAGATGACGTATCTCAAGGTGCGGCACGGAGGTTGGGAATACTACGTCGCCAAGCGAAACTTCGAGCGCGACCGTTTGCAGGATCTGCAAGTGGAAGGCAAGCACGAAACGCACAAGCTGCCGTCGATCCGGACGATTTTGAAGGGCACCGGCGGCGTGGAAGTGGTCGAAGAGTTGCCCGGCAGCGCGCTGCTGGGGCTGACCTACGACGGCCCGTTCGATGAATTGCCGGCGCAGAACACACCGGGCGGCGTGTTTCCTTATGGTTTCACGGGCGGCGGCGCGACGGCCGCGGCTGCGCATCGGGTAATCGCGTGGAGCCAGATTAGCGAGGCGGAAGGCACTGGCCTGGTGCACATTGCGCCGGGCTGCGGCGCGGAGGATCAACAGCTCGGGAAAGAAGAGGATCTGCCCTTCATCGCGCCGCTCGACGAGAGCGCCGTGTATGGCGAGGGCTTCGGGGAGTTCACGGGCCGCAATGCCAACGACGTCTCCGACGATGTGGTGACGGCGCTGAAGGCGTCGGGCCTGCTGGTGGCGCGCGAGAAGTATCCGCACGTATACCCGCACTGCTGGCGCTGCAAGTCCGAGCTGGTCTTCCGCCCGGTGGACGAGTGGTTCATCAACATGGAGTGGCGCGACCGCATTCAGCGCGAGGTGCCGCAAATCCGCTGGATTCCGCCGGAAGGCGAAGCGCGCGAGATGGACTGGTTGCGCAACATGGCCGACTGGATGATCTCGAAGAAGCGCTTCTGGGGCCTGGCCCTGCCCATCTGGGTGTGCGGTGAGTGCGAGCACTTCACGGTGATCGGCAGCCGCGAGGAGCTGAAAGAGCGAGCCGTGGAAGGGTGGGAAACTTTCGAAGGCAATTCCCCGCACCGGCCCTACGTGGATGCGGTGAAGATCCGCTGCGAGAAGTGCGGCGCGCTGGCTTCGCGCGTGGAGGACGTGGGCAACCCTTGGCTGGACGCGGGCATCGTTCCATTTAGCACCATGGGCTACTCGACGGATCGCGCGTATTGGGCGAAGTGGTTTCCGGCGGACCTGGTGCTGGAGAGTTTTCCAGGGCAGTTTCGCAACTGGTTCTACTCGCTGCTGGCGATGAGCGCCATGATGGACGGCCGCGCGCCGTTCAAGGCCCTGCTGGGCCATGCGCTGGTGCGTGACGCGCGCGGCGAGGAGATGCACAAGTCGAAGGGCAACTCCATCGCGTTCGATGAAGCCGCGGAGGCCTTGGGCGCGGAGGTGATGCGCTACATCTATGCCGAGCAGAAGACCGCGCAGCATTTGAACTTCCCGGATCTGCACCCCACCGGCAACGTCGGCCAGACCATCGACGGCGACGCGCGGCGCAAGCTGCTCACCTTTTGGAACTGTTACAGCTTTTTTGTGATGTATGCTTCGGCGGACGGCTGGAAGCCCGGCGGGGCGGCTCGGGCGGCCACCAACGAACTGGACCGCTGGGTGTTGAGCCGCTTGCAGCGCCTGGTGGACGCCGCCCACCAAGCCTTCCTGAACTACGAACACTTCCGGGTGATCGAAGCCTTCCAGGAATTCGACGAGCAGTTTTCCAACTGGTATCTGCGCCGGTCGCGCCGCCGCTTCTGGCGCAGCGATGCGGAGGCGTATCAGACGCTCTACACGGTCTTGACCACGGTGACGCGCGTGATGGCGCCGGCGCTGCCATTCTTGACCGAGGAGATCTATCAGAACCTGGTGCGGTCGGTCGATCCAGCCGCGCCGGAATCGGTGCATTTGACGAAGTACCCTCAAGTGGACCCCGGGTTGATTGACGAAGACCTGGAGCGGAGCATCGACGCAGTGATCCGCATGAAGAACCTGGCATTGAACCTGCGGACCGCCAGCAAGGTCAAAATTCGCCAGCCGCTCGGCACGCTCTACGTGCGCCCGCGCGACGCGGCGGATCGCAAGGTGCTGGAGAACGCAGACTATGCGGCGCAAGTGCTGGAAGAGGCCAATATCAAGAGAGTGGAACTGATCGAGGATGAGAGAACGTTAACAACGGTGAGACTTAAGCCTGATGCCAAGAAGCTGGGCCCGCGCGCCGGCAAGCAATTGAGAGCAATCGGGAGCGCGCTGGCGCAAGCCGACACGGCGGCCGTGCTTAAGGGCGGCCCGTGGACCGTCGAGGTGGAAGGCCAGAGGTTCGAACTCGCGCCAGAGGAGATTCTCATTTCCTACGAAGGTCCGTCGCATCTGACGGCCGGGGCAGACCAAGGCACCTTCATGGCGCTCGACACCACGCTCACATCTGAGTTGGAGCAAGAGGGCATTGCGCGGGATTTCAACCGCCTGGTGCAGGATCAGCGGAAAGCGACCGGGCTGGAAATTTCAGACCGCATCGCGGTGCTGTATCAGGCGCCAGCGCGCATCGTGGAAGCGATTGCCGCGCACCACGAGTATCTATGCAACGAACTGCTGGCGGAGCGGCTGGAAGCCGTTGTCGCGCCGCCTGAAGGAGCGGCGAAGCTGTCGCTGGGCGGGGAAGAAATCTTCGTCGCGGTCACGCGGGTTTGAGGCCCAAAATGGCCTTGGGCATTATTTCACGGTTTCCTGTCCCGGTTTAATGGCGGGTCTGGTGTGCGGCGGCTTCGAAGCGGCTGACCATGAGATCCACCAGGCTGATCCAGGCGCTATCGGAGTGTTCCAGCTTGCGAAACAGGTCGAGGTATTCGGGCTTCTTCAGTCCCATCCCGGCGAAGGCCAGAAACGCCAGCGAGTCGCCGGGGATCTCGACGGCCGGTTCCTTGCTCCACTTCTTGGGGTCGACGAGGTATGGAGAAAGATAATCGATTACGGTGCTGATGGTGGCGCCGTTCCTGGCCCGGGTGTTCCAAAGGTCGGCGGTCCCGGTGGCGCCATGCACTTGAGCCATGCGGCATAACTCGGTGAAGGCCTCCAGGTTGAAGACGGAAAGCGTGAGGGAACGGGAGCGAACCTCTTCGCGCGGGGCGCTGCCGTTGGGCCGGATCTGGTGCGGGAAGATGCGGTCGCGATAGTAGTTGAAGGCCACCTGCTGGGTGCGTCCGTCTTCCACGAAACTGGCCACGGCGGCCACTTGGGCGGTCCACCAGGAGGCGTGGTTGTTGCCGCTTTTTTTCTCGTCAGTGGCGTTCTTACTGGTGGTCAGCCAGTGCAGATACTCTTCGAACCACTTGCGGACGGCGGCTTGTTCGGCGGGAGTCCAGTAGGAAGTCTGCGACAGGAACTCCATGCCTTGGATGGCGCGGATGAAGGGACGGCCATCGATGACGCCGGCGCCCTGGCCGTTATTGAGGCCGGGGACGGCCTGGGCAAAATCGAGGCTGGGGTTCATGCGGGTCTTGGGATTGAGGAACCACGCGCGGATATTGGCCGCGGCGCGCTGGCCGTAAGCTGGGTTGTCGAGAAGAAAAGCGGCGGCGCCGAGCGACAGCACGGCGTCGGACATGGCAACCAGCGCGGTGCGGTTGGCGATGAATCGGGCGGGGTTGGTCTGGCCGTCCTTGCGGATGTAGGGGCCGGAAGGATTATCGGGATTGGGCCAGTAATAGGGGGCTTCGCTGTAGTAATCGTGAGAATCGAGTTCGACGCCCTTGGGACGGTCGGTGGTGACGGTCCAGGGGCCTTCCTTCATGCGTCTGTCGGCGTCGGCGCGGAGGCGGCGGACGGGATCGAGCGTCCAGGCCTCCTTGCGGACGATCGCGCTGTGAATTGGCTCGGCCTCATCTTCCGAGACCAGCGTCATCGGTATGTCCGCCTGGGCAAAGGTCGCGACCAGAAGGAGGGCGACTGGAATCTTCACTATTGCGATTGTAGCGGATGCGCGGCGGGACCAGCGGCGGCGCGCTCATACTCGGCGTTGAATTCGCAGCCGACGAGCGAAATCGCCGCCATGATGTACATCCAGACCAGGAGCGCGATACCGGCGCCCACCGAACCGTACATGACGTTGTAATTAGCAAGGTGGCGCACATACCACGCGAAGGCGGAGGTGGCCGCCAGCCACAGGACGCTGGTGAGCATGGCGCCGGGCCAGACGTAACGCCACCGCTGGCTGCGGTAGGGGCCGAAGTAATACAGCACGCAGGCCACCAGCCCCGAGGTAGTGAAGGCCAGCGCGTAGCGCGCTCCACGGCTCACCAGACCGGCCATCCAGGAGAGCGGGCTCAGAAACGGATTGACTTTCATCCAGTGGAGCACGGTGCTCTCCACGTGGCTGCCGAAGAAGATCGCGAACGCGGCGCCGACCAGCGGCACGGCGGAGAGCAGCACCATCCCGATGGAAACGACGGACGAACGGAAGAAATCGCGATTGCGCGGGACGCGATAGGCAATCTGAAAACCTTCGATGAGACTGGTGACGGTTCCGGAAGCAGCCCACACGGAGATCAGACCGGCCACCACCAGCACGGAAAGCGGCCGCGCGCCAGAGACGCGGAACTGTTGCACCACCAGGTCTTCGGTCCCCGGCGGAACGATTTCGGAAACGAGGTTTTCAATCGTCTTGGAGACGAACTCGGTGCGCGTCTGCACCAGGATGGCGGCGGAGGAAGCGAGCGCCGGGAAAAACGAGAGCAGGGCGGAATAGGCGGCGCCTTTGGCGGTGGAGAACGAACCGTCGTCGAAAGCGGCGAAAAGGCTTCGCCGGATCAGCCAGGCAAAGATTCGCAGATTGAGCCGCACAAGGGGTAGTGTGGCACATCGCGGGCGGGCGATTCAGCCCACCCGCTACTTCAGAACGACCTTGGCCAGGCCGGTGTTATTGGCGCTGTCGGCGGCGCGGATGACCAGCAGGTGCTCGCCCGAGGCCAGGCCTTTGAGGTCCAGGGTGAATCTCTCGCGCGGAGAGTCGATGATGCCATCAACGGCTTCCATCGGCACCCACTCGCCGGCATCGAGCGAGTACTCGCAGCGTCGCAGCGCGGAGGTGGCGTCGGCAGCCTCCCATTCGATGTGAGCGGCGCCGGCGGCGTAGCGGACCGCGCCGATCGAGATCACCGGCGGCGTGTTGTCGATCAGCACTGGGGCGCTGGTCAACTGGGCCTCGCGCGCAGTCGCCGGCGGATTGGATTCGCGATCGGAGGCCACCACGCGGAAATAGTATTTCCCGTCGGCCAGGACGTCGCCGTCCAAGGTGAGCGAATTGTCGTGGAGGTTGGCGCGGAGCAGCATCCACTGGGTTTCATCGTCGGCCCGGAAATACACGTTGTAGAGCAGGCGGTCGCCGTCGGGATCGTCGGCCTGCCAGGTGATATTGATCTGCTGGGAGGAGATGTGCGCCAGAGTCTGGGTGGGAGTGCCGGCGGATGTTGGCGAAGCATCGGCGGTATCGCTGACGGTCACGCTGTACGCGGCGCTGGATGATGTCGAAGCCGAGGCCGCCAGGGAGCTCTTGGATGCCCCTGCCTGCGCCGCCTGGGTGGTGACGGTGATGCTGCGCACCACCGGCGGAGAGTTCTGCGGCAGGTAGGCCAGCGTGACGCTGTCAAGCATCGGGGTGGAACCGGAACCGGCGGCGGCTCCGGCCATTTCGACGTCCCACTGAATGTAACGCGCGTTGGGGCTGGTGATGCGCGAGCTCGTCCGTTCGGTGAGCGGCGCCGACCAGTCGCTCCAGGTGCGGTCGGGCCTGGCGGAGTTGCCGGAGCGGGTGCGGAACGCGAGCGAGCAGCCGGCGGGCACCTCCGCGCGCCAACTGAGGCTGCCCCAGCGCGAGGCCGTGCCGGAATCGTGCACGGGGGCTTCATAGGAGCCAGTGGAGCCGGGCTTTTCTCCCATGCGGAAAATGCGGCCGGTGTTGCCGGTGGCCGCCAGAATCGCGTGGTCGGCGGGCAGCAGGCGCGTGGTTTCGCCTTCGTTGGTTTCGGCGACCAGGGTTACGCGGAGGTCGGGCGACACGCCGTAGATGCGGCCGTTCTGGTCGGTGGAAAAGAGAATCTGCTTTTCGAGCGGCAGCACGTCGTAGGCGTTCTCTTCTTTGGAACTCCACAGGGTCTCGACGGTGTTATCGGGATTGATGCGATAGACGGCGGACTTGTCGACGCCCGGCACTTCCACCACGGGCGTGGATTGGGTGCTGCCCTGTGCCGCCGCGGCGGGTTGTTGCGGTTTGGATTCGGGCGGCTTGATTTCACCCCCGGGGCCGGCTTGCGCCTCCACCGTAATAGTCGTGGTGACCGTAGGCAGGACGCCGCCGGGCATTCCTTGCGCGGCCTGAGCGGCGCTTTGCGCGCGCTTGGCAATCGAGCCGCCCAGCGCCGCAGCGTAAACCGTGCCGTCCGGCATGGGAACGATGGAGCGGATCTCCGGCAGTGGGGAATCGTAGAGCACGAAGGCCTGGTCCTTCGCGGTAATGCGATAGAGAAGGCCGTTCGGTCCGGAGCCGGCCAGCAGGCGGCCCTGCGAATCCACCGCCAGGCCGGTAATGTGCTGTTGTCCGGTATCGTAATAGAGTTCGCCCTTGCCGGCGGCATCCACGCGGAAGATCTTGCCTTGATCGCCAGTGCCCACGTAGAGCGCACCATCGGGCCCGACGGCGAGCGACCAGATGTAGCGAGCCCCCGGCGCGAAGTACTCCTCGGCCTTGCCGTTGACGATGCGATAGACCTTGCCATCGGGCGACGTGCCGGCGTAGACCGCGCCTTTGGAATCGACCGCGATGGCGAAAACCTCGGGTTGCTCGGCGGCGAACAGCAGCGACGACTTGCCGGCGGCGTCGATGGCGTAAACGCGGCCGCGGTGGCCGGTCGCAGCGTAGATGGTGCCATCGGGCGCCTCCGCGGCCATCCAAATGACGGGTTGGCCGGAGCTGAAGACGGTGTCCACCCGGGGCGCGAGCGAAAGGCGGCCGTCGCGGCTCAGCGATGTGCCGCTAAAGTGGCCGCGCAGAAAATCGGCGTAGGAATTCATCTCCCAGGTCTGAGTGCCGCTAGCCAGAAGGAGCAGCGTGAGGGCCGTTGGCAGCGCGGCAAGAGCTACGGCGAGGCGGACAAACAGGCGAAGGGAAGGCATCATTCCTTGATCTCCACCTGGATGGTTTTGGAGCCGGTTATCATCACGTCGCCGGCGTCAATCGCCATTCCGGCGATTTTGGAATTGCGCGTCTGAGAGATGCCGGCGAAACTCGCTTGGGTTCCGGCCAGAATGAGCGCGGCCGAGGGTGGCGGATCGGGCAGGTCGGCGCCTTCGAGTTGGAACGCCGGGTCAGTGCGCCAGACGCGAACATAGGCACGGTTGTTGGGATGCAGATCGTTCACGGTTGAGATCACTTGCGCCGAGCTCCGCGGATTGGCGCCGAGAATCTGGCGGAAATCGGCGAGGTTCGCGGCATTGGCATCGGACACGGTGAAATAGAGAATGCCCGGTTCGGCGCCGATGGGCACCTGATATTCCACCTGGCGCAGGGTCTCCGCGCCGTTTTCGCCTACCAGCGAAACATTCAGCCGCACCTTGTCGCCGGCCCGCACTTCGCGGCGCTCGACGGAGATGCCGTCGATGGCCAGCTCCTTTTTCTGGTCGAAGGCTTCGATGCGCAGGTCGATGCTTTTCAGCCTGAGCGAATCGAAGCCGCTCTGCATTACATAAGCCACCGGAAAGGCGGTGGAGATGGAAGCTTGCATGGCGGAGCCGTTGTCGGAGGCGAACATGTTCTGGATGCGGACCGGCATACCGCCGTTCTGAAACTGGATTTCGCCGGTGACGCGGACAGTGGCCGCGCCCACGCTCCGCTCGGTCGAATCGATGGTGGAGAAGACGGCCATCTGCGCCAGCAGCGGCGAGAGCAGCGGGTCGTCCACCATCTGCATCTGGTAGGTTTCGATGCGCGTCGAGCCGCGCGAGACGGTGAGCGAAACCGGCACCATGGCGGCGCGCTTGCCGATCTCGCCCGAAACGGCGGTGTTGCCGTCCAGATTGATGGCTCCCATCCATTCCCGGGGCGCGGACAGTTTGAAGGACGTGTTGATGTTGGGGACCAGGGCGATGACGTCGGACAGCGCAAAGGGCATGGAGGTGACGCCCAGATCGAGCAGGCGATGGCCGAAGGCGTAGACGCGGTTGCCGTCGATGTAGGTGAGGGTGCCATCGGCGCCGACGTTGTAGTCGCCGGCCAGAAGTTCCACACTGATCATGGCGCCGGGCTTGAGGTTGGCGGGATTGCCCATGGCCGAATCGAGCTTGCCGCCGGAACTGACGCCCTGGCGGGGTTCCAGGCCGAGAGCGCGGAGCTGCGGCGCGAAGGCCTCCAAGGTGGCACGCGTGAAACCGCCGAACGAAAGCGGGGTGGCGATGTCGGCCATCTGCGCGCCGGTGGCTGCCGCCGGTTCAGGCTTGGGGATGCCGCGTGTGAAATCGGAATCGGCCAACGCGATGGGCGTTCTCCGCGCGGCCGCGGCGGCGCGCGTCGAGGCGGGGCGAATCATGTCTTCAATGGGGCGGATGCCGGCGATGGGTTCCTTGGAGTAGGCAAACCCGAGCGCGACGGCCCCGGCGAGTTTGCCGTCGAGGTAGACGGGGCTGCCGCTCATGCCCTGCATGACGCCAGTTTGTTCGAGCGGCCCGCCCGAGAGGCGCGCCAGGATGATGGATTCCTTGGGGCCCATGTTATCGAGCACGCCGAGGATTTCCACCTGAAATTCTTCGATGCGCCCGCCGGAGAAAACCGTTCGGCCGGTGCCGTGCATGCCGGCCCGGATGTCCTTCAGCGGAAACAGCGCGGGTTGAGCGGACAAGGCAGCGGCCAGCGCCAGCGCCGCCGGGACCAACAAACGAGGCACATCATTATTGTACCCGTCGCCGTAACGGAAATTTGACCGGACGAGTGCCATGCGCTACGATATGATTGCGGGGTGGAGCAGTCTGGTAGCTCGTTGGGCTCATAACCCAAAGGTCGGTGGTTCAAATCCACCCCCCGCAACCATCCGAATGCGCTTGGTGGGCGGTGTACCGGCGTCTTCGCCATACCCGCCCAACAGGTTCCACTCCCCTTCAGCGATGTAGTAGCCCTTCTTGCCTTCAACTTGCGGAACCATTCGGATGCTGCCGACGTGCTTTTCCAGTTCGGCCTTTGCCTTCTGAACGTCCACCGTCAGGAGTTGCCTGATGTCGCCAAGCTGTCCGGTAACGAACTGGCGTATGCGTCCGATCTCAGCCGAAACCGAATCAGGCTCCGTGCTGAGAAGTTGGCGGGTGATTTCGTCAAGTTCCTGCTGCCGGGTATTGATCGCCTGAACGAGAGCGGGATTGTTGTTGCAAGCGATCAAATTCGTAACGGCGCTTGCAATCTCCCGCTTCAATTCGTCGGCACGTTGGCGCATCCGTCCAATCTTGTTGTCCAGGCCAGCGAGGGACGCTTCCAACTGGTGCTCAAACTCGTGGATAGCGTATTCAATGGCTTCGGGCCGCAACACGGCGTCTTGGAGTTCAGAAAAAAGGCTTTCTTCCAAAATGTCCGCACGTTCCTTCAGCCCGTTCGTGCAAGCGCCACGATTGGCGTTAAAAGGACAACCGTAGCGGGGATGACCACTTTTGCCCCGTCCGCTCACGATTGTCAGATTGTGTCCACAAACTCCGCACTTCATGAAGCCCGTCAGGAGATTTGGACTGGTGGCCGCACGGTGCAGCAGTCCGGGGTGGTTGCCGTAGTTGTACTTTTCGTTCACCCATGCGATTCGCTGTTGAACACGATCCCATAGTCCATCGTCAACGATGCGGAGTTCGGGCTTTTCCACGATGATCCATTCTGATGTTGGGCGCATTCTCCGCAGCCGCTTGTTTGTCCCCGGCTGCTTGACGTAGCGGGAGCGATTCCAAATTAAGCGCCCCACGTACATCTCGTTTCGCAACATCTCCCGAATGGCATTGTGGCACCACGTCGCATCGTGCTTTCCCGCCCGTTTGCGTGGTGGCGGAACGTGCTCCGCATTAAGCGTCTTCGTAATGGTCTTCAGTGAGCCGCCATCAGCGGCCATTTCAAAAATGCGGCGCACGACGGCTGCTTCTTGGCCGTTGACTTCGTGCCGAATCACATCGCCGTCCCGAACATTGTCGTATCCGTAGCAGCGCCCACCTGTGTGAAGACCTTGAAGCGCACGCCCCTGAAGGCCACGATGGGTCTTCTTGGCGAGTTCCTTGATGTACAGCGAGTCCACCAATCCGTGAACGGTCATCAGCACATCGGCCTGATCGTTCTGGCTATCAATTCCCTGCGACACCGACACGATTCGATAGCCATTGAACTTTAGCAGTTCCACGGTTCTGACTGCGTCCGCAAGGTTGCGTGACAAGCGACTGGTGTCGTCCAGCAACAGCACGTCGAACGGGCGCTCAGAACGGGAAGTGGCATCCAGAAGTCTTGTCAATCCAGGTCTGTCTGTGCCAGCACCCGAAACTGCATCATCACGGTAAATATGCTCTTCCAGCAAGTCCCACCCTTGCCGCTCTGCATACTCCCTGCACATTCGCAGTTGGTCTTCGATGGATGCAGGACTTTGCCGGTCACTGGAATATCGTGCGTAAACACCGCATCGGGTCATTGAACACGCTCCGTGGTGGGACTCACCCCATCATTCTCTCTCGAATCAAGGTACTGCCGCACCATCGCAGGTACGATCACATTGTCTAGCCATGACTTCAACGCCGGATCAATTTTTCTTTTTTGGGCAGCGCCTACATACTTGCTTTCGTCTGATCTATACTCCAACTCCGTTTCCACCGGCAGACTGCATTTGCGGCAGGACCATCAGGGGCGTGCGTGAGCACGTGCCTGACGCCGGATGCGCTCATCTGCTGATTTTCAGGTTTGCTGTGGGTGGCACCCTGCCGTCCCATTTGGCATTACTGAATCACAACTTCATGCTTCGACTGCGTTGAATGGGTGCGCCGTATTTGGCGGCGGCAGTCGAATCCGTGCTCTTCATGTCCTTCCAGGGAACGATTCATTCTCCAGCACGCACCGAACGAATCGCTGTATCCCATGAGTTAATTGTCCTACCGTTCCTGATTCTGTCAACTCCGGTGGCACTGTAATCACTGTAAGCACCGGCCTCACTGTTTCCAGCGGCAGCAAGAGGATGCCAGAAGCAATGCCTCTTCCCACTTCACACCCAATGCAACTTGCGATAATGAACGAATGGCTCATCTCGCTGATCCGTTTGATCCAGACGCAAAGCTGTCCCGCACTGCAACGCTCAGTGCCGCCATCCATGAAGCCTTTGCCAGCCTGTACTTCGCACTAATGGACCATCAAATACCACGGACAAAGGAGCTTGTCGAACAAGAATTACCTGGACGGGTATTTGATCTTGCTGTTGATGCCGGTTGGATTCCAGACCCGTCTGATGTTCACCAGCGTAGTGCGTCGCCCCTTGGTGGGCGTGAGGCTGTCAGACTTGGCCGCTTCAGCGTAGAGAAGACTTACCGAGATGACTTTCTATGGCTGTTGAGCGATGCGCTATTCAACGCCACTTATGACCTGGACGCAGTAGAGAAGAAGCGTCTGTTACTGCCGGAGCACACCAGTGCAGACGAACGAAGGAAGGTCGAACAGACCTATCGCTCCGACAACCCTGATCCTGACACTGGCAAACTACTACAAGCCAAAGACCTCTGTGCGAGAGCCGGAATCACCTACCGAAGCCTCAAGAGATGGCGGCAGGGGCCAGATTCAGTCCCGGACAGAAACAACGTGTCCAAATACCTGATGATGCTGTTCCTGCATGGTGTTAGAAGAGACCGGCGCAAGCTGCCACGGTAGGCCTCCCTGTCCCCATAAACTAGCCCCTATTGTCCCCATTTTCTGTCCCCATGCCCTCACCGTAATCTGAAACTGCGAGGCGAAATGAGCCCGCAGAAAAGGCGAGGAAATGGAAGACGAAATACGATTTGACGACTTCCTCATCAACGAAGAGGGAGTCTTTTACTTGGATCAGCGGGGCGAACGGGAAGAGATTATTCCGGTGTGCTCCCCGCTGACTGCCACGGCCACCACCAGAAACACGGACGGCAACGATTGGGGCAAGCTGTTCTCCCTGATAGACCCGGCTGGCGACGAAAAGCAATACCACATGCGTAATGCCACGCTTGCCGCCAGCCAATCGGCTGTCATCTCCGATCTTGTAGACAAAGGGCTGATTGTCTCAGGACACCCGAAGGCACGGGGCCTGTTGATCCGCTACCTTGGTTCGATCAGATCGCAGCGGTCACTGTTGTCCAGCGCCAAACCGGGATGGGTGAACGACAGCTATGTGCTTCCCGATGGCTATTTCGGTTCCCAAGAGATCATCTACTCTGGCGGATACCGGGATCACGGGTTTGGTGTGTCGGGCGACTGGAAGAACAATGTCGGGAAGTTCTGTTCCGGCAATACCCGACTGTTGTTCGCAGCGTCCACGGCCTTTGCAGCCCCGTTGCTTTCCGTCGTTGAGATGGAAGGCGGCGGCTTTCACTTCCGTGGGAAATCTAGCGTGGGTAAATCAACGGCCCTCGAAGTTGCCGCCAGCGTCTACGGATCAGCCGGAAAGTACCTTGTGAATTGGGACACCACCAAGAACGCTCTGGAAGAAGTGTCCGAAGCGCACAACGACGGCCTGATGGTCATTGATGAGCTTGGCTTGGTGGATGGCCGCATCGTTGGGCCAACGTTGTACATGATCGCCAACGGCCACGGCAAATCTCGAATGCAGCAGAAAAAGCGACGATGGCGTGTGATGTTCCTGACAAGCGGCGAGGTTTCCCTTGCGGAACACATGGCCGAAGCAGGGAAGGAAACGAAGAACGGACAAGAAGTGCGGTTGCTGGACATCGCTGCTGACGCCGGGGCCGGAATGGGCCTATTTGAAAACCTGCATTCCTTTGGCGGTCCAGCGGAGTTTGCCAACTACCTCAAAGCGGCAACACGGAACCACTACGGCACGCCACTGCGGAAGTTCTTGCCCATCCTGACGGCATCACAGGCAAGTGTTGAAGCAGAATGCCGCTCCCAAATCGAAGCGTTCACCAAACGTCTGCTTCCGGCCAACACAACCGGCGAAGTGCCACGAGCGTTGCGACGATTTGGAATCGTTGCCGCCGCTGGTGAGATCGCTACGGCGAACAAACTCACTGGCTGGAAGGTTGGCGAAGCCATCACTGCCGCCGAACACTGCTTCAAGGCTTGGATGGAATATCGCCGCACCTTCGATCCCACTGCCAAAGCAGTTGATCGTGTTCGCACGTTTATCGTAGAACAGGAAGGCCGATTTGAGTTGATCGGCGGCGAAGCCGTAAATGGGAAGGTCGGATATAAAAAAAAGTCTGCCTACCTGATCTTGCCGGATGTATTCCGTGATGAAGTGTGTGCCGGAACAAAGCCGGAAGAGGTTGCCGAACATTTAGAGCGTGCCGGGTTCCTGAACACATCGGGAACGAATCGCCTAAAGAAGCAGGAGAGAATCGGCGGCGCACTGGCGTATGTCTATTCGGTCTCCGACAGAATTCTGGAGGCTGCGTGAGCGATGCGGTGATGACGGTGATTACAGTGATGACGGCTGGTAAGGGGCGTCATCACTGTATGCGGCGTATCGTGGAGTGCGGTCACTTTTCAAAATCGCCGCACGTAGGACAATCAGGGCCGCACGATTCCCACGGCAGCATGTCCGTTCGGTTGGCTGTGTGGCCGTCCATGCTGGTTTCGATGTCCTCGTCTTCGGAAGACGCATCCAAATCTGGCTCGGCAGTTTTCACTTGCCGGTCTCCTGCAACTCCGCTTTTGCTTTTCGCACCGCACGTCGGACCATTGCTTCGGCAAGGGCTAGAAACGCTGTGTTCAGTTTTTCAAGCATGTCCTGGCCCAACTCTTCGTGAATCTGCTCCAGGCGTTTCTGTCTCTCGTCCGTGGTAGAACGTTTTGTCTTCCTCATTGTTGATCGTCCTCCGCACCAGCACGGCGTTTCTCTTCCACGTCCTGCATATAGGTTCTCCAGTTCGTCCACGCTTCGGTAGCGTCGTCGCCATAGAAGTATAATTCGCAAGAATCCTGGCGCTTCATGATTACTTCAACGCAGGGCTGACCATAGCGCCGATTCTGGCGGATGATTTCAATACCCTCTGCTGCAACGTAGTCGGTTTCTGTCAGTTTAATGTGTGGCATGTTTTCTTCTCCGGGCCTGTTTACGGCCTGATCGCTTCCAGCACTTTCTTGTTCTTCAGTAGCGGCAGTTCGTGTCGGTGTGCATGTTCGATGGCACGCCGGATGCTGCGTCTCACGAATGCCGCTCTGGAAAGGTTGAGCGTGAAAGCGACGTTCTCAACCTCTTCGGCCATTTCGGTTTGAAGCCGCAGGGTCATGGCGTATGGATGTTGTTGTGGTCTGGTCATTTCTTGGTGGGCATCCGGTGATACCCTTCGATGCCGATGCGGATATTTATACGGCCATGAAGTTGACTGGTGTTTGAAGGGAACCCGAAGCGAAGCGGAGGGTAGCGAAGCTACAACTTGAGACCCTGAAGCAGCCGGGTTGCCAAAATCGCAACCGGCATTTCATGATCCAGGTGAAGATGAACTTCCTCACCCTCAAAGATGATTTCCAACTGGAACCGGAACGGTGCGGAGCACTGCTCTCCAACCATTTCTTGAACTAGCGTCCTACGGACGCCTTTCAGGACCTTTTTGAATATCATCATCCCAAGCAACAGATGAACACACGAATCCCATGTTGGGTCCGTGTGTCGCATCATCCCGAAGTTTCCAGATGGCGCTGTTCGTTTTAGCCAGCGCAGCATAGGTTTCCACTTCGCATCTTCGGCACAGGAGCCTTGCGGCTACCGCCGTTTAGTTCCTAACCCGACCTTTTTTCGTCCTCTGATGCTACCGGCTCTCAATCAATGATTCGGCTTGCGCTTTTGATCCCCACGGTGTCTCCGTGACGATCCATATTCCTGATTGCCCGTTCTCCTTTTACCGAGTTCTTTCCGCACCCTTCGGATGGCTCCTACCGGGGAATTGAACGAGACCTGCCTTCCTGTTTGGACGTGACTTTCGTCAACTGCGAAAGTATTTAGACACCAAAGGGTATCGGCCCCTGCGAACCACCCCAAGATCTTGTGCATATCTCCACTGATATACACAAGGCTCGAAAATAAATCTGAGGAACATTGTTCTGCCGTCGTTGGAACCATAGGTTCAGGCTGAAACCGTCATCGCTGTAATCACTGTTGTCACTGCGTTCGCTGTCCTGGCTGGCGCTTGGCGGCAGGTGGAGCCGATATATGCAGGATGAGGGCGTCGCCGGGTGGTATCGCCCATTCGTGGGGTGGGTGTATCCGTTTATGGGGATGGTTCGTGTTCCAAGACCGTGATGGGCGGCGGAAGGGTTGCGAAAGTTCCTATGCAAGCCCAGACCGCCGCCGCAATCGTCACGGCGACGTGCTCGAAGGAGATGCTTGGCTTATCGGGCAACAGGACGAAAGGCCGGAACCTTCCGTCCCAAACGTAAAACAAACCTTCGATTGTTTTAGGGCCTAACGGCGGCTTTGGTTCTTGCGCTGTTGGCTACGCTTACGGCGGCAGTTTCCGGGACATTTTTTGTACGGTAAGCGTTATAGGCGTTGTACGCCGTCATCGCCGGAACGTTCAGGCGTTCCCCGATCTGCC
>Ga0209039_10000632_pt1 | contig 33894 bp, 25 predicted proteins | sample BogFormECP12_OM1_FD_188238 | JGI IMG/M metagenome (GOLD analysis project Ga0209039, IMG submission 188238) | Bog forest soil microbial communities from Calvert Island, British Columbia, Canada - ECP12_OM1 (SPAdes) (version 2) | ecosystem: Environmental > Aquatic > Freshwater > Wetlands > Bog ... | reverse complement strand
GGCGGCGTCTGCGCGTTGTTGTATGTGGCGTGGCGAAAATCTGATCAGGCACACGTGAGCCTTGGCGTGGTCGCGGAAGTGACGTCGTACTACTGGCATTTCATGGATGCGCTGTGGCTGTTTCTGCTGGCGCTGTTGTCTCTGGGGAAGTAACGCTGGACAAACGATCGAGAAACCAAAGAGCAAATACAATTGGCTTCAGCCTGGGCGACTGGGGGGCCCACCTACAGCGGGTGCTGCGCCCCTACCGGCCCATTCCTGGCAATGCTCAGAACATCAGTTTCAACGCTACCTGCAATTGGCGCGCGCTGGTTGTGCCATCCGGGCGCGTCAGCGTGGAGAGGGATTCGCCAAAGGTGCTGCCGCGCGAAATATCGTTTTCGGGCTGGTTGAATTGCGTGTGGTTGAACAGGTTGAAAGCTTCCAGCCGGAATTGCAGCTTCAGTCTTTCGCTTATGCTGGTGATCTTCAATACCGCGGTGTCCACATTGACGAGGTTCGGCCCGTAGAACTGGTTTTTGCCGATGTTGGGCTGGGCATCCAGCGGCGTCGTCACAATGCCCGCTGGCCCGGTGAACGTTTTATCCGTTCCGGGAGGCTGCGCGGTGGGCCCCACGATTGTGCCGCGCGCCGCCAAGCCGGTGTGGTCGCTGTCTTGCGAGGTATCGTAAATATCGTAGGGATGGCCCGTTTGCGCCTGCACGATGCCGGTGAGCGACCATCCTTCCAGCACGCGGCCAATGAATCCGCTGCTCAGATGCCCGCGCCCACGGCCGATGTTGGGCTCGTAAATGAAATTGACCACGCCGCGGTGACGAATGTCGAAATCGGAATTGCCGCGCTCGGCTTGCAGATCGAATGAGTTGAACGGGAAGCTTCCGTTACCCCTGGCGGGATAAATAGGGTCGTTCACGTTGTCAATGGCGTGCGAAAAGGTGTACGCGCCCTGAATCTGGAAGCCGTTCGAGAAGTGCTTCTGCAGATTGACCTGCAGGCCGTGGTAGATGGAGCTGCCGATGGATTTGATTAGGACAGCGCCGGGATAACCGAAATAGACGAAGGCGTTGTTGTTCGCGGCGTCGTAGGGAAGGACTGGATTCGAACCATCGGCTCCCGTCCAGAGATTATAGAATTGCAGCGTGCTGCTGGAGCAGCCGAGCGTGGCATTTGCCGGGTTCGTTGGAGTACAGAATTGCAAGAGTGAGGAAACCAAACCTGGCTGGGGCGGATTGCCGTCCACCACGCGGTAGAGGCGATCGCCTTTCACGCCGACGTAGTTGACTTCGATGGTCACGGTGGGCGTGATGGCGTGTTGAATGCCGAAGTTCCAATTCTGGCTGTAGGGCGTTTTGAAGTTCGGATCGATCAGCGTGGCGGCGAATTGCGCGTCAGGGCCGAGTATGGGCGATGTGCTTACTGTCGTGGGCGTGGCGATGTTTGGCAAAATGTCGGAAGACGCAAAAGGGGAGTTCTGGGCAAACGGCGGGTTATCGCGGATATTGCCCACCAGGTTGCCGAAAATGCGGTCGTGATAGATGCCGTACGCAGCGCGCACGGAAGTTTTGCCCTTCTTGAAAGGATCCCAGGCCAGGCCGAGGCGCGGCTCGAAGTTGGTGAACTGATTCTTGTACAGCATGTTGCCGGTTCCAGGCCCCACGATGGAGAAAGTAAAGGGCGCGGTTCCGCTGGGGTCGGCATACAGCGTGGAAAGATTGTTGTTCGCTTCAAACGGGACGCCGAAATATTCCCAGCGCAAGCCATACGTCACGCTCAGGTTGGATGCGATTTTCCACGTGTCCTGCCCGTAGGCGCCCCATTCGCGTTGACGAAGTCCCCGCGCATCTCCCGCGGTGCGATTTCCGGCGTGGTCGAAATACTGTGTCTGGAACTGATTGTCCGCGTAGCCGAAAAGCAGCGAGGCGCCATTCTCGACGGCCGTGAGCGCGTCCGCGTTCACGTAATTCCCCATACTGTCCTTGGCCAGCAGCGGCGAATTCGACGGCAGATTCAGAAACTCGGTGCCAGGATTATTTGTGTACGCGGAGAAGTCCAGTTGAGCGCGCGTGTTGAAATTGTCGTAGGAATTGGAATAAACATCGCGAAATTCCACGCCCCATTTGAAAAGATGATGCCCTGTCTGATAGCTCATATTGTCGATGGTCTGGTAGGTGCCCGTGAAGCGGGCCTGGGCATCGGAATCGAACAGCGCCTGGCAGCCAAAACCCGAGGAACTGAAGGGCATGTTGTAATCGGCGCCCCGGCCGAAAGAATCGACGCGCCCGAAACTGTTAAAGGTGCTGGCGCCATTGCATAGCGCCGCAAAGTGGTTGCGATTCGCCGCAAACCGCAATTCATTCACGAAACGGTCGCTCAAGGTCGAGGTCAGCCCGATCACGCCATTCTGTGCTCGTTGATAGTAACTTGTGGAACCCAAGCCTCCGGGCAGGAAATCAGTATGCGTGGCGTTGGGATCGGTCAAGCGATTGAACGCATAGCGGCCCGTCAGAGAATGTTTTTTTGAAAGAGTGTGATCGATCTTGACGGTGAACACATCGGTGGTCAGCCGCGAGGTGCTGGGGAAAAACAGCGTCCCGGACAATCCGGGAATCACCGCGGGCCCGTTCGGTGTGTATTTTGTGAACTGGCCGAGAATTCCCTGAATTGTCGGGTCGAGTGCGTACGGCGTAGCGTTTTGCAGGCTGTTGGGCGTTTGCAGATTGACCTGCTGGCCCAGAACATTGAAATTCCCGGAAGCAAAGTCGGAGGTAGGCACCGTGGTGTTGTTGGTCAGGGTCGTGACGAAGCGCTGCCCTTCGTAGTTCGCGAACCAGAACGTGCGGTCCTTGATGATGCGCCCGCCGGCGGAGCCTCCAAAATCGTTCCGGACATAGGGGTTTTGCGTGCCAAGGGATGCGGGGTTGAAGTAATCGCGCGCGCCCAGCGCGTTGTAGCGCCCAAACCAGTAGGCGTCGCCATGAAATTCATTGCTGCCGCTGCGCGTGATGACCTCGACCAGCGCGCCATCGTTGCGGCCATACTCCGGCGCAAAGCTGTTGGTGATGACGCGGAACTCCTGTGTGGAATCCGGATTCAGGCTGTTGATGCCGCTGGGAATCCCGGGCACATCGGTATCGTTATTATCCGCGCCGTCCAACACGAAATTGTTATTGCGCTCGCTGGTGCCGTTGACGGAAAAGCCCCCGTTGATGCTGTTGCTTTCGATCACCCCGGGGCTTAACAGAATCAGGGAATACGGGTCGCGCGTGAGCAGCGGCAGATCCGTGATGCGCTTGGAATCCACCAGGTTGCTGATCTCCGCGCTTTCCAGGTCGATCAGCGGGAGTTCCGAGGCTTTCACCTCCGTGGTGGTGGCAACGGTGGCGACTTGCAGTGTGGCTTCGAAAGTGAACGCCTGGTTCACCGTCAAAACCAGATCGGGGATGTGGATGGTCTGGAAGCCCGGCTTCTCGATGGTGATGGTGTAAGGGCCCGGCGGGAGATTCGAGAAGCGGAAAAGTCCGGCATCGTTGGTGGCGGCATCGCGGGATATTCCGGTCTCCGTGTTCTGCGTGGTGATGCTGGTGCCGCTGACGACGGCTCCACTGGCGTCAACGATCATGCCTCCCACGGTGGCCGTTTGCGCCTGGCCGGGAAGCGAGCTCAGTAACACCACAACCAAAACGAAGACCAGACGCAAGGCGAGCGAGTGCCTTTCCATTCCTATTCCCCCCAGTGTGGAGCGCCACGAGGGCCCGCAGAAGCACGGGTGCGGCTGGCGCTTCCGGTGTGTTGCTTCCCGGTCAAATGGACCAGCACAGTCCATTTCCGCAGCGCGAAGTGTACCACTTGCAGAAGAATTGTATGGGGGGAATGTTTGAGGGGAAAGTCTGGAGTTCTCCACGGAGATTTGGGCCGGACAAGCAAAGGGTCAAGTGCTATGCCCCGACGAAGGCCAGCAGGCCTGATGAGTTCCTAATTCATTGATATGACACGGTTTATATTGCGAAAGTAAGTGCAAGATATCTCCCGCATCCACGCACCAAAGCCTTGAGAAGGCTCGCAAAGAAAAACGGGAGGCGCTTGGCGCCCCCCGTTTTACCTTGGAAACGAGGTTGTCTTAGAACTGGAACCGCAGCGAGACCTGGAGGACTCGCGGGGCGGACGAGGTTGACGTAATGTACCCAAGCGAACCTTGATTGCTCAGCGTGGAGTTCGGCGGATTGAAACTAGGGTGATTGAAGGTGTTGAAAGCATCTCCGCGAAGAGTGAGCTTCTGCTTCTCTGACCAGGGCATAGTGAACGCCTTTGAGAGGCCCATGTCGAAGTTCCAGTAACCCGGACCGGTCAGGGCGTTGCGGGTGCCTATCAGGCCTCCCTCCGGGAAGCTAAGCGCACTCGATGCGCTCGACTGGCTCTGAAAGAATTGCAGAACGCCACCGGGGTCCGTATGGATGCCCTGGTGCAAGCCACTGCTGGTAAGCACAAGTGCAGGAGAGTCGAGCGTGAAAGCGGTGGGGTAGGCTCCCGTGTGAACGCTGAAGGGATACCCAGTCCGCCAGCTCACGATGCCGGACCAGGACCATCCGCCCACAAGGTAATCAAGCGCCCTTGGGATATTGGAGAAGTGCTCACGGCCGTGGCCGAAAGGTAGATCGTAAATGTAATTCGCGCTGATGACGTGCCGCGCGTCAAAGTCCGAACTGGCGCGGCAGGCCCGTGGATTGGTCAGGTCGCAGACCAGACCTGCGCCGGTTCCCGTGTAGGTAACGTAATTGTTTGTAATCTCCGATACGTTATCAATGGAATGCGAGAAGGTATAGTTGAAGTCAAACTGTAATCCCTTGGAGATGCGCTTGCGCAGCGTCACCAAGAGCGCGTTGTAGTTGGAGTTCGCGTAGTTGCCGATATAGCCGTTGGCTCCGGTCTGGGCAGGAAGGCCGACATTGGGGCCGAGGCCGGCGCCATAGAAGTAGTCGTAAAGCGCCAATCCTTGAACGGTATCCGAAAGGTCGCCCTTGGCCACAAGCTGCCCGAAATAATCATAGACTGCCTGGGTACAACTGGAGGAGCCGAGATTGCTCTGGCAGTTGGCTGTTCCGCCCATCTGGTTTTCAAACCAGGGCTGCTGCGTGATCGTTTGGCCGTTTTGCACTTGCTTTTCAAGCTGTCCGAAGGCATCGCGCAAGAATTGCCCCGAGGTCGGATCCTTGAAATTGGTAATGGTTGCGGCGTCGCCAACGGCGAGCAAGCGGCGTCCCAACCGGCTCACGTAGTTGGCTTCCAGTAGGAAATTACCCGGGAGTTCTCTCTGGAAACCGAAGTTCAGCACGATGGCATAGGGCGATTTCGTGTTTCTGTCAAACTGGAAGAATGCTGGGAAGCCGCCGTTAAGCAATCCGTACGGGAATCCACTTCCGGTGACGTTTGGCGTGACCGGGGGTGTGACACCGGGGGGCGGGGGAAGAAGTCCCGCCGGAAGAGTTGAGTATCCTGTAAATCGCGGATCCGTGGCGAGAGACGAAAGGGGATTGTTGGCCTGGGAGTCAAAGAGGAAAGTGTTCTGGTCGAGACCAAAGCTGGCCCCGCCGGAGATGCGATCATAGAGAATCGCGCCGCCGAGGCGGATGGTTGTCTTCCTGTCGCCAAAGATACTGCCGAGTAGTCCATCGCGGGCAGATGGATTGTAAGCGAGGGCAATTCTTGGACCGAGGTTCTTGTAATCAGAATTGTAATAACCCGGCTTGTTGTTTGCCGCGCCGCCGAGGCTATAGCTCTGAAAGGGCGCTGCCGTAGGCCCGCTAATGCCATTCAAAGCGTTAGAGATGCGGGTAGAAAGATAAGTGGCTTCGCTGACGCTGGGAATCGACTCATAGCCGTTTATTTCATACGGAACAGTGTGGAAATTCCAGCGAAGTCCCAAAGTCACGGTCAGGTCCGAGCGAACCTTCCAGGAATCCTGGCCATAAAATTCAAACTCGTTGTAATTGTAGTCGCGGTTCTTACCGGTTCCATTCGGGAAGGCGGTACCGCTCTTGCTGTAGTTGAAGTTGCTTGTAGCATCGGCAAAGCGTCCCAACAAGAAAGGAAAGGCACCGTCCCAGTTAGTGGCGGCAGAGGTGTCCACTTTATTGATGTCAGCGGGACGCACGGTTGGATCGAGTTGCAGCAAGTTTCCGCCAAGGCCGATGGAGATGAAGTTGAAGTCGTTCTTCAGGGCGCTGATCTGGCGGATGAGCTTGATGTCCTCGCCGAACTCCAGGGTGTGCTTTCCTTTGGTCCAAATCAGGGAGTCCCGGAATTCAGGTACGGGGACGTTCCGCGACTGGCTGGATGATCCGAGGTATGGGCTGGAGATTGGACCGCCAAAAGTGAACTCATACGGATAGTGGGGCGCCTCCCTGGCAGGGAAAGTGAGAATGGTGCGCACTAACCCTGCGGAAAGGTCGTTCACAAGGGTGGAAGACTTGGTCAAAGTCCAGCCGACAGAGAAAGCATATTCGTTGAAGCGGTCGCGCGAATTGGGCGCGCTATCTCCCGGAAATTGCACGATGTCCGTGTTGAAATAATCGTCCACGCCTTCGCGTGCGACGCTGCCGCGCAGGAATATTTTGTTCTTAGTGTTAAGGGTGTAATCGATTCGCGTCGTGTACAGATTCTCCGTAGTATGCGCAGGTGCGGTAAAGCGGAACCCTTCCGAATTAATGCCATCGCCGCCGCTGGGATCATTGGGCGCGGGGTAGGGGCGTGAACTAATGGCAGATAATATAGCCGGGTCGGGCCCGATTCCAGCAGGGTCAATGAGAGTAACCTGAGCGGGTGTAAGAGTCGAGATGCAAGCTGGGTCGCTGTTCAACCTTGCCGATCCCGTGCAGTTCGACCCATTGTTGATATAGCTGAGGTTGCCTGCCGCAAAGGAGGCCGTGGGGACGGAACGCTCAATGTTCTCAGAGGCGGCTGTGCGCAATCCCTCATAATCAAAGAAGAAAAAGAGTTTGTCTTTCTTAACCGGGCCACCGAGGCTTCCGCCGAACTGATTACGCACCAGCGGGGCTCGGGCAACGCCGTCCTTATTGTTGAACCAGTCATTGGCGGCAAATAAGGTGTTGCGATTGAATTCGCGGGCATTTCCGTGCCACTGATTCGTGCCGCTCTTGGTAACCATATCAATGCCGCCGCCACTGCTGCGGCCGTAATCGGAGGTCTCACCGGCGGTCACGGTGCGTACTTCCTGAAGCGAGTCGATGGAAACCGGGATAGTGGAAGTAAACGCCTGACCCGTGGCCTGGTCATTCACGTCGAGGCCGTCCAGGGTGATGTTGCCCTGGTCACTCCGTGCTCCCGTGATGGAACCCGCGTCATTCACGCCAGCTTGCAGCATCAGAAGTGCCGCAGGATCTAGGCGGAATTGGATGGGCAGTTCCTGCACGGATCTTGAATCGATTACGTTTCCAACGCTGGCGTCCGTCGTGTTCAGTGTGCTTTCGCCCGCCGACGTTACCTCGATGGTCTGGGAAACGCTGCCAAGCTCAAGCCTTGTGTTGTAGGTGGCGACCGTGGCGACACCCAGCGTGATGTCGCTCAGGACTACCTTTCGAAAGCCATCCTTGGTGAACGTCAACTGGTAGCCCGCACCAGAGTCAATATGGATGAATTGATAGAAGCCCAAATCGTTTGTCGTTGTTTCCTGATGGAAGCCCAGCAGGGAATTATCCAGGGCCACCTGGACCCCGGAGATGACGCCACCCGTTTTATCGGTGATCACGCCATTCACACCGGATGTCTGTTGAGCCAGCGAGAATACAGGCAAGCTAAGAAAAGCCAGGAAAGCAAACACAGTAAGACGTGCTCTTTGGTTCCTCAAATCAATACCCCCCATTCAAGATGCGTTTCTTACCTATTTATACGGGGAATCGCAGACTGGGGCATTGCCACCTCGGAACGCCGAAGCGTCTCGAAGTCCACTCGAACCACTTCGTTGCTCCCCCAAACGTCTGTCTGCCCCTAACTAAAACAGTCCACCTCATTTGAATCTAAGCAAACCCCCCGCCAAATGTCATCAGAAGTTTATGGTACTGGAGATTGAGAAGTTACCCCGGCGGCAAGCAAATCCCAAGGCACAGGGCTACGAGATTTGGGAGGCACTACGGAAAATGGACGGAAGCCCGCCGGCTAAAATTCCACAGGGGGTCTTGCCCCACTCAGAGCTATGGCTTCCACCCATATTGAGATGCCAGGGGGAGGCCGTTACGCACCTGCCTGTTGTTCTATGGAGCGGCGTTCAGCGCAGGCGCGCCGGGGGGTCTGCGGAGGGCGGAAGTTGCGGTGAAGCGGCAGCCGTGTTCGCGGACTGTTTTGCTGGCGCGGGTTGCGAAAGGCCTACGCCGGTATTCCAATCGAGATGGTTTTTGCCGCAGGCGGGGCAGTAGCTCTTGCTGGTGTCTTCGTCGCGCAAGCTGGCCAATTCATAGCAGCCGCAAACGCAATCACAATAGCCGGTTTCCGAAGCGGTTTTGATGGGAATCAGGGCCATGGGGTCTCTCCAGAAAAAGAGTACATGAGGAACGCGCCGGAGGAAAGTGCGATGCCGTCCGCGATTCGATGGAAGCGATTGCAATGCTGCCGCAATCACACCTCTATAGGTTCTTCAGATGAGTGAGCCGGAAAGGCGACCCGAGATTCTCGCGGAGCTCGACCCAGTGCTGCTCCGGAATTGCCATGAAAACTTCCACAATTTGCGGGTCAAACTGGGTTCCCGCGCAACGCCGGATCTCTTCCCGCGCGTGAGACATCGGCAGCGCCTTGCGGTACGGCCGATCGCTGATCATGGCATCCAGCGCATCGGCAACCGAGAAGATGCGCGCCCCGAGTGGAATTTGTTCGCCACGCAGGCCCCGCGGATAGCCGGTGCCATCATAAAACTCCTGGTGGGCAAGGACGATTTCCGCGGCGTCGCGGAGAAACGGGATGCGCGTGAGCACGTTGTAACCGATATAGCAGTGCGTGCGCATGATGGTCTTTTCATCGTCGTCCAGCGGCCCGGGTTTGCGCAGGATGGAATCGGGAATGGCCATTTTGCCGATGTCGTGGAGAAACGCGGCGCGCGCCAGCACGGCCAGGTAGGAACCTGGCACGGGAACGGCTTTGGCGATCGAAATCGTGAACGCGGTCACGCGCTGGCAATGGCCTTCGGTTTCCGCGTCTTTCAAGTCCAGCGCGCTTCCCAGGGCTTCCAGAGTATCGTCGTAAGATTGCTCGAGCTGCGTAATGGCCATCTGGAGTTGCGCCGTCTGCTCATCCACTCTCTGTTGCAGGTTGATCTGGTAATTGCGGTTTTCCAGTACCAGGCGCCGGTGCTGCAATGCGCGGCCCACTCCCAGAAACAGCTGATCCTTCTCAAACGGCTTCAGAATGTAATCGTAGGCGCCGCGGCGGATCGCTTCGAGCGCCGTCGAGATATCGTGAATCGCCGTGACCATGATGACCGGGACTTCCGGGTCATGTTCGCGCAGCCAGCTTAGCAGCCGGATGCCGTCCATTTCCGGCATGATCATGTCGCTGAGCACGAGATCCGGCGTTTCCTTGCGCACCACCTCCTGCGCCGCCTTCCCGTTGCTGACCGCGGTGCAGCGGTAGCCCCGGGATTCCAGCATGGTGGATACGACTTCTCGAATGGCCTCTTCGTCATCTACTATCAGGATGTTTTCGACGTCCACGATGGTCTTTCCCCTAACCAGCATTATACGGGACAGCACACCTCTATATGGGGAGCCTTGCCCAGTAAGAAAATAGCGTGTTAGCGTCAATTCAGGCGTGGTGTCCGTGCTTCGGTTCAGTGTTTTCACGGCGCCACTTTCAATTTCTATACCCGCAAGACCTTATGGGGAGGGTCGGTCGTGGTGCCTATTCAAGGCCTCCAGGGAATTGCGTTCTTTGAAGCCACTGCGTGCCTCACCCTGCTGGTGTTGTTTGTTCACCTCCGCCGCGACAATTCCGCCACTTTCTACAGGCTCTGGTTGCTTGGTTGGATTTGCCTGACGCTCTCCTCCTTCGGCGAACTCGCTTTGCTCTCCGGGTACAGCCCGCTCCTCCGTGTGGCCATTTCCGGTCTCAGTGTTGCGGCGCTCATGTTTTTCCTGACCGCCATCGTACAGTTTACGGTTGCCGGCAATCGCCCCTACTGGCCGGTCTTGTCCTTATCAGTGGTGTTGGCCCTGACGGCCTGCTATTACGAAAACAAAGTCACACGCTTTGGCGAGATGCGTTGGGAAACGGCGATCCTGGAGAGCGCCATTTGCCTGGTGACGGGCTGGCTGCTTTGGCGCGCCTCGAGTGTCTCCGCGGGCCACGGCACAAAACTCCTGGCCGGCGCTTTCACATTGCTGGGTCTGAACAGCCTCGATCGGCCCACCTGGAGCCAGCAGGAGTCGTATCTTCTCCGTTTTGCCTTCGATCATTTCCTGAACGCCAGCCTGGGAATCGGAATGATCATGCTGCTCCTGGAAGCGGCGCGCGCGCGTTCCGAGGAAATCAGCAAGAAAATGCAGCAGTTCACCATGCTCACCGCCTCCAGCAGCCAGTCCGTTTCCCTCCCGGAATTGCTGCAAAAGGTTCTCCTGCAGATCACCGGCAGTCTCAACACCAGTCACGGCCTGCTGCGATTGCTCGAGGGCAAGGGCGATGCCGCGGAATTCGCGGTTCGTGCTTCGGTGGGTTTCAGCGCAAGTTTTCTGAAGCAGTATGAGCGCCTCGATCTGCATTCTTCGTGGGTTCAAGACATGCTGCGCGAAAACTGCAGGATCTCGCTCTTCGAGGAAGAAAAAGACGTGCAGACCCGCCGGAAGATGGCGGAAGCAGGGATCACCCAACTGATAACCGTGCCGCTTCGGGGGAATGAGGGCCCGGTGGGCATACTGAACATCGGGGCGCTGCCGGGCAAGCGCTTCCACGAAGACGAGCTTGCCTACCTCGTGAACGTTGCGAATTTTCTGGGCACCACCGTCGAAAATGTAAATCTTTTCGAGCAGGTCAAGACGGTGCAGCAGCAATGGGCGTACACCTTCGATTCCATTGGCGACCCCATTCTGGTTCACGACGGCTCCGGCCGCGTCGTGCGCGGGAATGCGCGCCTGGCCAGTCTCCTTGGCAGGGAAAGCCAGGCGATGATCGGGCGTTCCGTCAGCGACCTCTTCACGCCGCGGGCCGGCGCCTTCAAAATGTGTCCCTATTGCGAGGGCGTTTCCGGCGAGGGGGATTTTCCGGACCCCTGGCTGCAAGGATTCTTCCTGGCCTCCAACTCGACGTTTACGGATCCTTCCGGCCGCAAATTGGGAACGATCCACACCCTGAAAGACATCACCGAACGAAAGAAAGCCGAGGAGAAGTACCGCACACTGGTAGCCAGCGTCCAGGAAGGCGTGTTCATCAGCACCGCGCAGGGCAGATTCCTCGATTTCAACGATGCGCTGATGCGGATCACCGGCTACGACAACCGCGACGAACTCATGCAGTTGGATATTGCACAGAGTCTCTACGTGAATCCGGCGGAGCGCGAACGGCTCAAAAGGCTTTTGCAGGAGCACGGCTCGGTCAACGATTTTGAGTTTGAAATCCGCCGCAAGGATGGAGAGATCCGCGTCGTCAGCGAATCCTCCACGGCCGTGCGCGACGCCACCGGCAACGTGACGGCCCATCAGGGATTCGTCCTGGACGTTACCGAGCGCCGCCGTGCCGAACAGGAAATTCGCCGGCGCAACCGCGAGCTCATGGTCCTCAACTCCATCGCGGAAACTCTGGTTGCTTCCCTGGACTTGAGCGATTCCGTTCACCGCACGCTGCGGCAGATCGTGGAATTATTCTCGCTGGACCTGGCATCCCTATACCTGTTTGAACGCGACGGCACCACTCTTCGCCGCCTTGCTTCCGTGGGACACCGCTCGGAGTTCGCCAGGGCTTTCCCGGTTGTGACCATTCCGCCGGATCTGATGCAACAGATTCGCGCTGTCCACGCCACATTTCTTTCCGCCAGCGGGCTGCCGCTGCCCCTGGTGGCCCGCGAACTGCAAAAAAAAGAGGGCATCGAATCCGCCTACATTGTCATGTTGTGGTCAAAAGAGAAAATCATTGGCGCGCTGGCGGTGGGATGCCGTACGGTCCGCGAATTCTCTCCCGCGGACATCAGCCTGCTCATCGCGGTGGGCAGCCAGGTTGCCGGCGCCGTCGAGCGCAGCGTGTTGTACGAGGAAACGCGCCAGGCTTATGAGAATCTCCGGCGTACCCAGGAACAACTGGTGCATAGTGAAAAACTGGCGGCCGTCGGGCAGTTGATTTCCGGCGTGGCCCACGAATTGAACAATCCCCTGACCGCCATTCTGGGCTACAGCCAGTTGCTCACCTCCAGCGGGCAGGTCGGCCCGCAAGCCCTGGGTTACACCGAGAAGCTTTACAAACAGGCGCAGCGCACGCACCGCATCGTGCAAAACCTGTTGAGCTTCGCGCGGCAGCACAAACCAGAACGCGTGCCCGTGCTTGTGAACGCCATCCTCGAAGATACGCTCGCCCTGCGCGATTATGACTTGCGCATGAGCCAGATCCGCGTGCATCTTGAACTCGCTCCGGATCTTCCCCACGCGCCCGCGGATCCTCACCAGTTGCAGCAGGTCTTCCTGAACCTCATCAATAACGCCGTCGACGCCATCCTGGAAAAAAGCGGGGAGGGCGATCTTTGGGTTAAATCAGGCGTGGAAGGCAGGCTTCTCTTCATCGAGTTCACGGATAGCGGAGCCGGCGTAAAAGATCCTTCGCGCGTTTTCGACCCCTTCTACACCACCAAACCAGTCGGCAAGGGTACCGGCCTGGGGCTCAGCATTTGCTATGGCATCATCACCGAGCACGGCGGGACCGTCCGGGTAAAGAATAAACCTCCGCACGGCGCTTCTTTCCGCATCGAACTACCCCTCTACCATACGGGCCGCCCCAACGTTCCCGTCGAGTCAGAGAAGCCCGCCACCGCCCGCGGCGGACGCATTCTTGTTGTGGATGCCGAGGAATCCGTGCTCGAGAGCGTGGCCGGGCTGTTGCGCTCCAGCGAATACCTGGTGGAAACCGCGAAATCGCTGGCCGACGCCAGAAGGCTTTACGCGGACGCGGGATTTGATCTGGTCATCGCCGACTGGCAATTGGCAGCGCAGGAGAATGGGCGGAGCACGCAGAATGTCCATGCCTTCGAAACGTCAGGCCTTGGTCCACGCATTTTGTGGATGAGCGCGGCGGTCCCGGACAAGGATGCGAAGGCTCTCCTCGCGGAACCTGGCGTGGGCATTCTGCAGAAGCCCTTTCAGGCGACAGACTTGCTGGCGGCGGTGGACGCCAGACTACTGCGACCCGTCACCACCCTCGTCCCGAATTGATGAATAATCCGAAGTAAGGGCCGCGCGCTCCCCGATACGGGTGGTAGCCATCTCCAAGCGCAACGCCATCCCGCTGGACATTTCAGAGAGGGACCCAAACGTTCTTTGGGGTCCCAGCCCCAGGTGCAGCTTCCAGCGCAAGTACCGGCAACCCAGGACGAAGCGGAGATTCAGCTTGAAGCGCCTGGCTTCGTCCATCGCGATTAACTCTGGCGCCATTGCCGCGACCACGCGGGAAGCTTCCAGAAGCATCTCGTATTCCCGTTGCAGGTCATCCAGATAGAGCAGAGCAATGCGCTTGCGTTCGGCGCGAACCTGATTGCGGAGCGCGGTGAACCCCCGTGGACCTAGAAACGCCGTGTCTCCAGGTTGCAAAACCTGGAGAATTTTGGGAAGGCGGGAATAGTGGTGCTCTTCGGACAGTGCCGTCAAGACCGCATCGACCGTAACCACACGGCGCTCGATTGGCCTGGCGGCCCACAGCAGAGCGCCAATCAGCAGAACTGCCAGCAGGATGAACAGAATAATCGTGATACTCATAAGTGCTGGTCCTCCGAATGTGGCACATGGCCGAGACGTTCGTTCAGTTGGCGAAGCCGGACATTCAATTCGGTAGAAAGCTTGCCGTACAGTTCCTTGGGCACGATAACGGGATTCCGGGCCGGGGCAGTTTCAGAATAAGCGCGAACAGCGCCAATCCAGATCAACAGACTGGCCAGAAACGTCAGCACACCAAGAAAATTCCAGAAACTCGCATAGTCATACACCCACTTCTCGAGAAGGGAATCGTTGATGACACAGAAACACGAATACAAACAGAAACCGATGCAGAGCGAACGATTCAGATTGTCCATGGGCAGCCCGTAGTAGCGGGCAAAGAGCAATAGCGCGACAATCACAGCGCCGCCGGCAAGTCCCACTCCACGGTCTAGGTTGAAAGGCCAGTATTGCCAGGACAGTTTGGACAGCAGTGCTGCGTAAACTAAGACACCTATGGTGACCGCTAACAATATGCGCCGGCCCAGCGCCCAGATCCCGGAAAAAGGAGAGAGAACCTGCCTTGCCACCTCCGCCAAGGCCGCAAATCGCGCGATCTCCACCATAAGTTGGCCGAGCCAGAAGGCGAGCCATGCCCTGTAGCTTTGGAAGCCCCAGATCCTGTACGTCAACGCCATGAGCACGCTCTGCAGGATGACAATCAGAATGTACGTCGAAAAAACAGGGTGCGAACGGAGGAGCTTCCGCCGCACAAGGTAAACGACGAGGAACAATTCCGTTATTGTGGTAAGGGCCCACTCCAGATTGCGCAGGTTGAGCGTCTCGGACATTGCAAGGAAAGGCTAGCATAACATAACTCGGAAGTAAACAAAGAAGCATTACCAGAAAGTCATGCTAGCCATCCTGCAATTAGAAATCGCTTAGGCTCTCCAGCCGCCGGTCACATTAGGTGGTTTCTGCTTTGGCGGAGGGAGGGGCGGTCCGGGCACGCCATCCGCGATGAGCTTAGGTGGACCCTGCTTTGGCGGAGGGAGGGGCGGTCCGGGCACGCCATCCGCGATGAGCTTAGGTGGACCCTGCTTTGGCGGAGGGAGGGGTGGTCCGGGCACGCCATCCGCCTGGATGGACCCGTTGTTCCAAGTGGGCAACATGCGGGAATGATTGACCGGCACTGCGATGGCCAGTAGGATAAGGCTTACCGAAAGTGCAATTGAAAGTGTCAGCAGAACTTTTTTCACGGGGCACGCTCCTTCGCAGGGAGGGTGCCAGCTCACAAAGTTGCTTGCTCAACGCGCGAAAAAAAGTTCCGCCGGCGGAACACGGTTCCAAACTGGAATGCCCTGATGCTCAATGAACTTCAGATTCACCGCCAGATCCTCTATGACTTGACCGTACACTACCTGGAACCCATGGCGAGCATGTACGAGCAACTGGCTTACATCGCCAGTCTGCGCGATCTGTCGACCGGGTTTTATTCTCATCCGCGATTGAGTGCGGTATTCGGCGAAGAGAGTGTCAACCGAGCGATCACCGGTTGTCACGAGGAGCTCTTTGAGCGCCTGCTGGAAGCGCCGCTTTCGCTCCAGGAGAAAGACTTGCTCATTTATCTGGACACTCTTCCCGGCGGAAGAGAAGGGCATGTCCGGGAATGTTTTGCGAAGGCCCAGGCCTGGATTCCTCCCCAGGTTCCCGATTACCTCAAGAAGCTTTTCTGTTCAAATCTGAACGCACTGTGCGAATTGCTGCAGGAGAAGAAGCCCAAGGCTCATTCAGATACGTAACCAGGCCCACCACCTGCCCTACCACTTCGGCCTCTTCCGGTGTGCGCCAGGATTCCGGCATGCAATGCGACAGCGTGTGCGGTTGCATGATCAGCACGGACTTCTCCTTCTGGAACCAACCGCAGCGATATCCTCCCCGCAATTCCACGAAATATAGCGGCCTGTCATACTCGCTCAACCATTCGTTTACCTCAATCTTTGTCACGGAGGTATCCACCAGCACGAGGCTCCCGGGCCGCAAGATCGGCGCCATGCGGCGGTCGGATAGCCCAATATAGCCATAGCGGTAAGGCCCATTCGCGTACGGCTCCAGTCCAGGGAAGAAACCGATCGCGGCGGGCAGCCGATTGAGCAGCCCTGTGGCCAGGGTATCGAAGTTGGCCTCATGAGTTGGCGCCGGCGGCGAAGGCAGCAGCGACTCACTTAGATATGTCTGTGGCGGGGGGAACGATGCCCCATCGTGAAACGTCTGTTGCAGCGGGGCCTCGTACCAGCAGGTAATCTCCATTGGGTCGAGGTGGTAAATGACTGCCAGGGAGTACAACTTGTGTAAGCTGGGCACAACATCGTGATTCTCAATGTCGGCCAGCCGGCTGATATGCAGGATGAAATCCGGACGGCCGCGTTTTTCCGCGATCTCCAGGCTGGCGGATTCTACATCGCGATATGTCAGTCCCAGTCGTTCACGAGCTTGCCGCAGCCGCAACCCAGGTGGAAGCATTCGTACCTCTCCGGGAGCCTTGAATTGAAATCCCACAGTTTGTCATTATAGCAACTTATCAAAGTGTTACGAATACAGAACTGAAGAGGCGCTGTGGAAAACTTTGCGTTTGTTTCCCTCCGGGCGGCCACGTTTCCATTCGGGCACCTCGTCCACCCCAAGGTCTTGTTTCGAATCGATTCCCGTGAAAACCTGTTTCAGATAGGGGAGATACCCTGTAAGCCTGTCCGCTTGTGAGGTATTGTGCCGGCCAACGAATGTCTTGTCCGCGATGTGATGAGCCAGCCGCCCATCACCGTGGAGCCCTCCACGTTTCTCCTGGATGCAGCGCTCACGCTCCGTGCCAGCGCCATTCGCCATCTCCCGGTCGTTGCTGACGGTCAACTGGCAGGTCTTTTGACGGATCGCGATATCCAGCGATGCGCTCCCTCCCGGCTGATTCCCATCGACGAGGAAGGCTATAACGCTGTGTTCGCCGGCACGACGGTCCATCGCGTCATGACGCGCGACCCGCTGACGGTTTCCCCGGATACGCCCCTGGTGACGGCCATCGGCATGATGCAGCAATCGCGCTTTGGCTGCTTGCCGGTGGTTGAAAACGGGGCACTTGTCGGCATATTGACGCGCAGTGATCTCGTCGATGCCCTGCAACGCCTGCTCTCTGGCAACAGCCTCAACCGCTATATCGAGCCCGCCTGATTGAACACCCTGCCGCACTCAAAACCGGGTGTACCGGGAATCTGCTATCCTGCAAAAGTATGACTTCCTTCGCGCGTCTCGCTCATCGACCCGCAGCCGTCCTGCTCCTGGTTGTGTTTTCTCTGTTCGCGCTCCACCCGGCTGGCTCCCAGCAAGCCACTACCGCCCCGCCCGCGGCTCACCCCGCCAAGAACAACCCCGAATTCCTGGCCATGGCGGATGAGGTGCTGCACGAGATGAGCGCCATCACCGGCTGGGAGTTGAAGTCACCTTTGAAGAAGTCCATTCGCTCGCGTGAAGAAATTCATGCCTACGTCCTTCGCGAGATGGACGACGAGAAGGATGCCAAGGAGCGTTACGCTTCCAAACGCAGCGCGGAGGCCTTTGGCCTGATCCCGCGAGGGTTCAATCTGGATGCCTTTATGGTGGACCTCCTGACGGAGCAGATCGCCGGCCTATACGATCCGAAAGCCCACGAGTTTTACATCGCCGATTGGATTGCTCCGGATGACCAGCGCACCGTGATGTCCCACGAACTGACGCACGCGCTGGAGGACCAGCATTTCCAGATCGAGGATTGGGTGAAGGCGGCGCGCCCCAATGACGATGCGGAACTGGCGCGCGAATCGGTCCTGGAAGGCAGCGCCATGGCCGCCATGCTCGAATACATGCTCAAGGACAAGGGGCTGAAACTCCGCGACCTTCCCGATATCGATCCTTCGGTATTCGTGGGAGACCTCAGCGATACGCCCTTGCTCAAAAAAGCGCCTCCCTTCATTAAGGATTCATTGATGTTCCCCTACTTCAGTGGGCTCACCTTTTCCATGGCGGTTCTGAAAACCGATGGTTGGCGCGGCTTTTCGAGTGTGTTTGCGCGGCCCCCCGCAAACACCCAGCAGATCCTTCACCCCGACCTTTACCGCACCGGGAAATCCCCCACCCCCATCAAGCTGGACCTCCCGGAGGGATTGCCGGGCAATGGCTGGAGCCGCCTCGAGGAAAACTCTCTCGGTGAATTCGGCTGGAACGAAGTGTTGAAGCAATTTCTGGATGCGGACCGCGCGGGCAAACTGGCGACTTCCTGGAGCGGCGATGTCTACGCGACTTATGAGAGCAAAGACGCCAAGCGGCTCCTGCTCTTCGTCCGCGTTCGCCTGGCCTCCAATGAAACGGCCGCGCGCTTCTTCGGGCAATACTCCGAAGCCCTGGAGAAAAAATACGCCGTGCGCACCCGCCTTTTTCGCCGTCCCGACTTCTTCTCCTTCGATACGCCGGACGGCGGCGTGTTCCTCCGCTGCTTTCAGAACGATTGCATCAGCGTGGAGGGCGGGGATCGCTCTTCGATTCTTCAGTGGAACAAGAAACTTGGTTGGGAGGCGATCCCGGAAGAGCCTCAAAAGCCAAACGACTCCCCGGTGAATATGACCCAGTTGTTCGCTACTCCCTAATCCGCCCGGCGCAGTGCCAGCAGCGTCAAATCGTCTTTCTGTTTTGCTCCCCCGGCAAAGCTCCGCATCTCCGCAAGGCAAGCCGAAATCAATTCCTCGGGGCGCGAAGCGCCGTGGCGTTTGGCAAGAGACTCCACGCGCTGCACTCCGTACTCATCGCCAGCGGCATTGAAGAGTTCCGTCAGCCCGTCCGTATAAAGAAACAGCGTATCGTTTGGCGCAAGCGTCAGCTCGCACACGGTGAAAGCCGTGCTGCAAAACATCCCCAATGGTACGCCCGTCGCTTCCCGCGCGGAGACACCGGCTGCGGAAACGTGCAGCAGCGGCAGGTGTCCCGCGCTCACGTATTCCACCTTGCCATCCGGCCAGGCACGGCCCACGACCAAAGTGGCATATTGCCCCGCGGTGGTGCTGTCGCAGAACAGGCGGTTGGCGAGTTCCACAAGCTTTTGCAGAGGAAGATGCTGGCCTGCCAGGCTGCGAAATGTTGCGTGGAGATGGCTCATCAACATGGATGCCGCAACGCCCTTTCCAGCGACGTCTCCCAACAGAAACAGGAATGCGCCATCCGACTCGATCAAATCGCAATAGTCGCCGCTGACGAGGCCTGCGGGCTGGTAATGATAGCGCGCCTGCCACCCGGCGGCCGACCAATCCGGCGGCGGCAAAAGCGCCCGCTGAATGTTCGCGGCGAGTGTGAGGTCGCGCTCCAGGGCGCGCTGTTCGTCGTTGGAGAGATGGTCAAGGCAGAATCGCAACAACGGATTGCACAGCAAGCGGTCTGCTTCGATCGGATCGTGGCAGGTTTCGCAAACTCCGAACGTGCCTGCCTGCATGCGGGAAAGCGCCGCATCCACGCTGGCCAGCAGATTTTGCAGCGATTGATCCCCGGCATTGGCGCGCGAGGCGGAAAGCAGATGCTCGCGGCGCAGTTCAAGTTCCCTTTGAAGATAAGAATGTTCGGTGGCAGCCATGGTGTCCTCTGCGATAGATTGACGTTTTGTTGCTGAAGATTCCATCCGGTTTGTGCCTCCAAATTCAAGAGTCTGGCAGAACGAACGGAAAATCAACGAGCCATTGTACTAGCGCCGGCAGAGGCCGGCTGCGCGAGAAGCGATGCTTGAGGACGCTTTGCGCGCATTTCTATTCGATGCCGCAGCCGCTCCAGCCGGCACAGCAGCTTCTTCTCGGCGCGCGCCGCCCGGGCCGCCGCGTACGGATCACGGGAATGAGTGCATTGGCGTTGAATCTTGGCAAGTGCCAGTTCCGCGAACTCCACCGCGCGCGGCAGGTCACGCGCATTTCGCTCATAGTGAATCGCCAGATGCTCGCACGCGGCCGCGCCGTCCCGCGGGTGCTGCACCAGCTCCAGCCAGAGCGACGCCGCTCTTTCCACATCGCCGCGGCGCCGGGCCATGATCGCCAGTTCGCGCGTTGCCAGCGGGCGGAATTCCGCCGGAAGTCCCGCGCCCAGCGCCTGCGCGCACATCGCATGAGCGCGTTCCTGCTCGCCGCGGCGGTTCAGATATCGCGAAAGCCCAAACAGATCCAGCGAATCGGCGTCCTGGTGAGCGGCTTGATGCTCGTCCAGCAGGGAATTGATTTTGCCGTAAAGCGCCGCCAGCCCCCGCAGGTCCATCTGATTGTGTTTCACCACGCCTGCCAGCGGCCTCGCCGAGCCGCCGCGCAGATAGTCGAAGTAAAACCGTGGAATCAGCGCCGAAGAGACATCATCCTCGCGGTGCCAGCCGAGCTTCGTGGCGTCCAACACGTGCCGCTCCAGCTCCACCAGGCGCACCGAACCCAGCCGCAACTTCCACAACGCCCGTGCCGGATGCAGCAGATCAAGATGCGCGGCCAGCGCCGGCACGCGAATGGCACGCGTCATCGTGAAGCGGTTTTCCAGCAGCGGCCAATCGAACGATTTTCCGTTGAACGTGACCAGCACGGGGCGCTCCGCCAGGCGCGCCGACAGTTCGTGCAGCAGCGAATGCTCCTCCGAAAAATCGCGCATAAAAAGCTGCTCTACCTGCAGGCCGCCCGCATCCCACCACGCTAGTCCCACAAGAAACGCGTAAGTCCCCGTGCCGCCGGCCAGCCCGGTCGTTTCCGTATCCAGGAAAAGCCACTTTTCAGGATTCTGCACGGCGGCCCGCGCACGCCGCGAAATAGCCTCATCGTTCGAGCGGCCTTTGTACGGCCCGCCCTTCTGATGCGGGCCGCTCTTGGGTTTGTAGCGCCCGCTCGCCGACTCTTGGCGAGCGGGCGCCTTTGTCAGCAGATCCAGCGCCACAGCCGAAGGTTCCGAAAACTCCGGCGTGGAAAACCAATTCCGGATGGCCAGGTGTTCCCCGTAATGATTTCTGGCAATTCCTCCGCCTAGCAATTGGCTGATGGAATCGCACTCGTCCGGCGCGCGCAAAATCGCTGGCGCCTGCGTGGCGCCACGTGCGGGCCGCAGCGCCGCCAACCGTGAGAATTTGTCAACTGTGCCAGGCATAAGGATCGTTCAATCTCCTTGAGCATTGGTCAAAAGCGGCGGCGAGCCGCCGCACTCCAAAGGTCATGCGCACAATTTATCCAGAATCGCCAGGGCTGCTTCCTTCGCCCTCGGCGCCAAATCACCTGCGGGTCCCACGCATGAAGGGCAGCCTTGTTCGCAGGGGCACGCGCGAATCAGTTCGCGCGTCTTGTGAACCAGCAACTCGTGCGCTCGGAAGAGCGGCTCCGAGAAGCCGATGCCTCCGGGATACGCGTCGAATAAATACAGATTGGGCTCGTAGAATTCTTTCTCCCCGGACATCCACGGATTCCTGGCATTGGCCTTCAAATTCCCGGTTTCGGTAAGGGCGGCCGTTTCTTCAAAGTCGGCTGCGGGCGGGCGTTCGCCAATGGCCGTGCCCAGATCGCGCCCATCGCACATCAGCAGCAGTGTCGCCACCGATTCCAGCGCGTGCAGCAAGCCGAACATCCCCGATTGCCGCTCGCTGATGGTGTAGGACAGCGACTCTAGCAGCGCCCGCTCCAGCGTGATCCAATAGGACGTCGTGTGCATCTCGTTTTCCGGCAATTCCAGTTGCCCCGCGCCTACGTTTTCGTTGGTGAAAAACTTGATCTTCTTGAATCCGACTACCTGCGATCGCACCAGCACGTCCCCATGCGACCACGAGTGGCACAGGCATTCTTGCCTGTGCTCTTCGATCGATCCCGAAGGCAATTGCTTCTGTGTGTCTGCAACCTCCAGCACACGCACCTGCGTATACCGGATCGCGTCCGTGTAGTAATCCACCTCGACCTGCTTCACGTACGCCTTGCGCTCCTTAAAATCCAGATGCTCGACGTGATATTGCTGCCCGCCGTGAAGGTAGATGGCCTTCTCGTGCACCGTGGTCAGCGCGCTCGGGAAATCGACTTCGCCAATCACCAGCGGCTGGCCGGTAATATCAATGATCACGAAATTGTCGCTGGTCACCGAGCGCAGGCTGATGGTGTCCGCGGGATACGCTTCGTGCGTCCAGTGAAAATTCCCTCCGGCCAGGTGCAGGTAGCCCGCCTCCGCCAGCCGCGCGCAAAGATCGCGCAAGTCCACATCGCCAAACTTTTCCTGCGGGCCGATGGGCAGCTCAAATGCCGCGCATTTCAGGTGATTGATCAGGATTTCCAGATTGTCCGGCTGGATGAACGCATGCTCCGGCGTGTTGCCGAAAAAATAGTCCGGGTGGCGCACGATGAACTGATCGAGCGGCGACGAAGAGGCCACCAGCACGGCGCAACTGCTGCCGCTGCGCCGCCCCGCGCGCCCGGCGCGTTGCCAGGTGGCTGCAATGGTTCCCGGATAGCCCGCCATCACCACCGAATCCAGTGAGCCCACATCAATTCCAAGTTCCATCGCGGAAGTGGTCACCACGCCGCGAATGCGCCCTTCGCGCAAGCCGCGCTCAATCTCTCGCCGTTCGTTGGGAAGATACCCGCCGCGATAGCCGCGAATCGTTTCCGGCTTGCCCGGCAATTGCGGATTGGCTTGTTGCAGGTAGGTGAGGATGATCTCCGTGTGCAGACGCGAATTCGCGAACACCATGGTTTGCAAATCGTGTTTCAGGAACTCCTGCGAAACGCGCGAAGCTTCGTTGATGTAGCTCCGGCGGATGCCCAGGGCGCGATTCACCACTGGCGGGTTGTAAAAAACAAATGTCTTTTCCGCGGCGGGCGCGCCATTTTCCGCCAGCACTTCCACGTCGTCTTCAATTAAACGCGAAGCCAGCTCGCCGGGATTCGCAATCGTCGCCGAACAACAGATGAATTGCGGCTCGCGTCCATAAAATTTCGCAATCCGCCGCAATCGCCGCAGCACATTGCACAGATGGCTCCCGAACACGCCGCGGTAGTTGTGCAGTTCATCCACAACGATGTAGCGCAAATTTTCAAACAGGCGCGTCCAGCGCGTGTGGTGCGGCAGGATTCCCGTGTGCAGCATGTCCGGATTCGTCAGGACGATGTGGCTCTTTTCGCGTATGGATTTGCGCGCATCGGTGGGCGTGTCTCCGTCATAAGTGAACACGCCGAAGCGGCTAGCTTCCTGTAGGGCCCGTCCTTCTGAGGCGGGCCGTTCTTGGGTTTGTAGTGGCCGGTCTTTAGACCGGTTCTTTCCGTCGGGCCCGTTTTCATGCTCGTCCAAACGCAGATTCAAATCATAGAGTTCCGCAAGCTGGTCCTGCGCCAGCGCCTTGGTAGGGAACAGGTAAAGCGCCCGCGTGTCGCCATCAGCCAGAATCGCATTCAGGATCGGCAGGTTGTAGCACAACGTCTTCCCCGAAGCCGTGGGCGTAACAATCACCACATTCTTTCCCGCACGAACCGCTTCCGCCGCCGCGGCCTGATGCGTGTAAAGCCTCCGTATGCCCTTGGCGGAGTAAGCCGCGCGCAATTCTGGGCGGACCCAGTCCGGGAACTCCGCCCACTGGGCCTCGCGCGCAGGATAATGCCGCACGGCGGTCAGGACCTCACCCGCGTGGTCGCGAGCGGCAAAGGTATCGAGCACCTGGGTAACTCGGGTGAGAGCCGAGGAGCCCTGCTCCGGCGCAAGGGAAGGGGATTTGGCAGTGCGAACGGCGAGCGAGTCGTGCATCGAGGGCCTCTCCGGTTATTCGCCTTTTGTTCGCTAAGGCTAGCACGCCGTGCCCTCTCCAGCAACCTAGATTTTTCCCCCGGTGTGGAAAGCGCTCTCTTGGAGTGCGGCTTGTCCAGAGTTCGTCCGAAGGGCGACTTGTTTACCCTGCTTGCCCTGAGCCTCGAAGGGAGCTTCGAAGGGGCGCCGTCTTTACTGCGTCAACCCCCGCGCCAACCAAGCAGACGAGTTTCTCGAATGAGACCTGTGGAGAAACAACGAAACTTCTTTGGTTTATGCGTTAACCAGGCACGTTCGCGTTAGCTTCTTGGCAATCCGTAAACAAGACAGAAAGAAGACAAGCGGACTAATTCGGCTAAACTGGCGTTTGGGCGGCGTACCGACCTAATTGAATGTCTTCTAACTTGTCCGGACGGGGACCAACATGCGCGGAAATACTTCAGGAAAACTGAGCAGAGGCATTCGGATTGCACTAGCTGTTTTTGTGGGACTCGGATCACTGCCCTACTTGATCTTTGGCGTCTACCTCCTCCAATGCTGGTTCCGCATTCACACCTCCCATCCCTACTACGTCGATTATCCCTATCTCCGAGTGGGCTTGTGCTCCGTCGGTATTGGATTGGCCTGTCTTGGGATCGCACTGTATTCGGCGTGGCGGCGTAGCTTCTACGGCGTTCTGTACGTAATTCCGGCTGTACTAGGGCTCTTTGCAATGGAGGAGATCCCTGATGCGCGGCCTCATATCATGCGCAGCATGTTGGCGGATGGAAATTATATTAGCGACATCTCATCGTATCTTCGCGTCTGGTATGAAGCGCATTGTGCTTTTCCAGCAGATGAGTTCGAATTCGCTCAGGCCATGGCTGAGGGACCCGCTGAGTGGAGAGACCGAGCAACTCCGACTCCGCAGAGCCAATACAAGCGACGAGGCCAGTCCCTGCCGTATCAGGTGTTGGTTTTCCACAATAGTATCGGTCCTCGCGTCGATAGTCTTTCGGACCGTCCTGGCGTTATCTATTACTGTGTCTCGGCTGACCTCCAAAAATTCTGGGCCACAATGACGGGTCTCGATAAGGACGTCGCTCCTTCCGCAACGATCAAGAGAGTTGCTGACCTTACCAGCGAGAACCCAGAGATGGCTCAAGGAGTTGGCAGCGACTATCCGAGAGATGAGAAGGCTCTGCAGGAATACAGGGAAAAGGTAAAAACGGACCCGGCGGGATATCGCCACCCACTTGCGGAAACCCTAAGCCATCTCGGTGCGTTGTATGCAAAGACGCAGCGCTGGAAAGAGGCTGAGAACGCCTACACAGAAGCTCTGCAGGACTACCGCGAACTCGAGAAGACCTACCCGTCATGGTATTCGCCGAGCATCGCTTCAACACTGAACAGTCTCGGCGACCTATATGATGACACCTCCCGAACAGCGGAGAGCGCAGACGCCTACACGCAGGCCCTGCAGATTCGCCGCGAACTCGTCAAGAAGAATTGGCAGTGGTATGCACCTGGTCTGGCAACGACCCTAAACAGTATCGGTAGCTTATATGCGCGGACACAGCGGCTCGATGAGGCGACCAGTTTCTACGGGGAGGCGGTACAAATTCGGCGCGAACTGACGAAAGCAAATCCGACCGCATATTCGCCCGACTTGGCAGCGACACTGGACAACCTCGGCGTCATTTACAAGTCCCAAGGACGAAGCGAGGAGTCGACTCGCACTTGCGAGGAAGCGGCAACCATTTTTCGACAACTTTCAGTCAACAATCCGGGTAAGTACGGTCCACTACTCAGCTCTACATGCGCACGCTAGGGCATACGTCATCTACTGTGTTGATGCCCGTAAGTCGCCCTCTCGGAGAAGTGTCAATTGCGGGTTCGAAACAGCGCTATCCGAAAATGCCGTTCATCCGATCCCTCGGCTCATAGTGAGTTTGCGCCCATTTCCCCGAGGGCCACCGGTGTATAATGCCGGGCAATCAGTTCCTTTCGCGGGAGTCCCATGGAACGCAGCAGCACGGACAAACCAACGCGCAGCCGCGTGGCTAGCATTTTCACCGACATTCATTTCTGGGTGCCGGCGGCGGTTCTTCTCGGTGGACTTTTGCTGCTGAGATTCATTCACTGATTTTTCCTACGGAGACTCATGCCAGCCGAATTGGCTTCCACTCCCCCCACGCAAATCCAAGACCCAGCCCGGCACCGCAGCCTGCAACTCCTTGGCATTCTCTGCGGTTTTACTGCAGGAGCCTGGCTGGGGGCGGCGGAAGCGCCGACGAAGCTCGTCGCCATCGGTGTCTCCCCGATCGTGATTTCGCTCATCATGGTCATCGGCGTTTTTCTTGCACGCTGGAGCCTCCCCGCTCTGGTCCTGGGCACCTCCTCCGTGCGCGCCGACGTGCGTCGCGCGCCGCATCTCATAATTTGGGCGCTGCTGGCGGGTTGCCTGTGGGCGGTGGCCAATACGCTCACCATTTTCGCCATCCGCGACATCGGCCTCAGCATCGCTTTCCCCCTGTGGAACTCCAACAGCCTCCTCGGTATTTTCTGGGGCTTCCTCTTTTTCAATGAGCTGCGGCAAGCCGGCTGGCGCCGCTGGGCCGGCGTTCTTGGCGGAGCGCTGGTCATGTGCGTGGGCGCCACGGTGCTCGCCATCGCTTCTGCTTCGCAAGGTCCCTCGCCGCATTCCTTAAATGGTGTGTGGGCCGCTCTGGGCGCGGGCGTGCTTTGGGGCACGATGTATATCCCTTACCGCAAGGCCTATCTGACGGGCATGAACCCGCTCTCCTTCGTCACCTTTTTCACCTTCGGCGAACTCGGCATGATGACCGCGCTCGCTTTCGGCTACATCGGCGTTTCAACGCTCTGGCACGTGCTTGTGCAGGCCCGCAGCGTCATCTTCTGGCTGATGCTCGGCGGATTTATCTGGGTGATTGGCGATCTCTTTCAACAGTACGCCGCGAAGTACGTGGGCATCAGCCGCGGAATTCCTCTTTCAAACACCAACCAACTGTGGGGGCTGCTGTGGGGAATTTTTGTTTTCGGGGAATTGCACGGCAAGAGCCACACCACTTATATGGAAGTGATCGGCGGCTCACTGCTGATGATGCTGGGTGTCGGCGCCATTGCTCTTTCGTCGGCCACCGGCAAAGAGCAGCAGCACTGGAAAGAAGCAGCGCAACGCGAAGGCCAGCGCTACGGCGTCGCCGCCGATTATGTGGCAGCGCGGTTCGAAGGCCGCCAAGCCGCCGGCGAAACGCTGCCCAGTCGCAGCGGGTTGGACTGGCTACTGGTGGCCGCAGCTTCCGCCGTTCTTGTGTTGTTCGCTGCGATGGCCCGCGTCCCGCAATTCTCCTTTCGTTGGGGACCTGCGCTCGCGCTGACCGCCGTGCTCCTTTTGCTCCTTTTCCTTTGTGGGCGGAAGCTTTGGCGTACCACGCGCTTTCACTGATAAAGTGTTCACTACACGATGACGAATCTTCCGAAAGTGGATGTGGTCGGTGTTGGACTCAACGCCACCGATACGCTTATTCCCGTTCCGCATTTTCCCGAGAGCGGCTCAAAGATTCAGGTCGATTCCGCCAATGTTCTGCTTGGCGGGCAAGTGGCCACGGCGATCGCCGCATGCCAGCAGTGGGGCTTGTGCACGCGTTATGTCGGAAAGGTCGGCGAGGATCATGCTGCGGCGCTGCATCGCGCGGAGTTCCAACGGCTCGGTGTGGAGGCGCACCTTTTCACCGCGAACGCAGCACCCAGCCTCCAGTCCTTCATCCTCGTTGATCCAGCCGGCGAACGCACCGTGCTCTGTAAGCGCGACCCGCGTCTGACCCTGTTACCGGAAGAACTGGACCGCGAATGGATTTTGAATGCGCGCGTTCTGCACCTCGACGGCCACGACACCGCCGCCGCTGCCCTTGCTGCCCGCTGGGCGCACGCCGCGGGCATTCCTGTCGTCGCGGATCTCGACGATCTTTATTCCGGCTATGAAACTCTATTGACCAACGTCGATTTCCTGATTACCAGCCGCGACATCCCTGCTCGCGTCACCAACGAAGCCGATCTTCGCCTTTCGCTCCCAGAGGTCCATCGCCGGTGCGGATGCCGCCTCGCTGCTGCGACGTTGGGGCACGAAGGAGTGCTTGCGTGGGACGGGGAGCATTTCCACTATGCGCCCGCCTACCGCGTTGATGCCGTGGACACCACCGGCGCGGGGGATATCTTTCACGCGGGCTTCATCTACGGGTTTTTGCAGGACTGGCCATTGCAGCGCCAATTGGAGTTCGCCTGCGCCGCCGCCGCTCTCAATTGCACCGCCGTCGGCGCCCGCGGCGGCATCCAGCCCGTGGATGCGATTGAAACATTCATGACCAAAGCCGCGAAGCACCCGGCTATCTTCTAGCTGCTTACGGAAAAAGCCCCAATCCGTCATTCCGCACGGAGTCTGCGGAGTGAGGAATCCCTCTTTTTCGGCATTTCGTTCGAAGAGGGATTCCTCGCTTCGCTCAGAATGACAAGCTAATTTACGCAACGAGTCTGCATCTCAGGACACTAGGGCCTCAAGGCGTAATCTTCACCATGACCACGGAGTGCGTCGCTACCTTGGCCTTGAAGCTGCCCGTAAACGAGCCCAGGTCCTTGTGTTCCCACAGATCGCGCACTTTGGCGGAGATGTGGTTGGGATAGCCGATCTCGTCCCAGTTCACACTGATGTCGGCGTCCGCTTGGCCGCGGTTCAACAGAATCACCGCGCGGCTTCCATCGGCCAAGGACTTTACCCAGACCTCACTATCGCCAGCTTTCCGGATGCGCCGCCCCTCGCGGCCCAGCTTATCCTGGTTCACGGCGATGACTTCCGCGTTCGTCAAAATCTCCTTGATTTCCGGAGTCATCGAGCGCACATCATTTCCGGAAATCAGCGGGGCGGCAAGCAAGGCCCAAAAACTGAAATGCGCGCGATACTCCGGCGTGGTCATGCCGCCGTTGCCCACTTCCAACATGTCCGGATCGTTCCAGTGTCCCGGTCCGGCAAAGGCGTCCAGGCCCACCTGTTGGTCCAGGATTTCCAGCATGCCGTACTGGCAGCAACCGCCGCCGGGCCAGGTGATTTTGGCGGACCACTTGTCGCCGATATCGCCGGTGGTGCGCCACAAGTTTCCAATGCCCTTGCCCCACAGCCACGGCTTGGCCGTGCCCCACTCGCACATGCTGAAGACGATCGGCCTGCCCGTCGCAATCAAGGCACTGCTCATCGTCGAGTACGCCTCTTCAGCGTTGCGCGTTTCGGTATTGCACCAATCGTATTTCAAGTAGTCCACGCCCCAGCGCGCATATTGCAGCGCATCCTGGTATTCGTGCCCCTGGCTCCCCGGGCGTCCCGCGCAAGTTTTCGTCCCTGCGTCGGAGTACAAACCGAATTTCAATCCTTTGGAGTGCACATAATCCGCCAGGGATTTGATCCCGGAAGGGAAGCGCTGCGGGTCCGCCACGATGAAACCGTTTTCATCGCGGCTTACCTGCCAGCAATCATCAATCACCACGTATTGATAGCCCGCTTCCTTCATGCCATTCGTAGCCATGGCGTCGGCAACGGACTTGATCAGATCCTCGCTCACATTGCAGGCGAACTTGTTCCAGCTATTCCAGCCCATGGGGGGAGTCTGTGCCAGTGAATCGCGTTGAGTCTGTGCCATCGCGGCGCCTGCAAACGAGACGGTCATAAACAAAACGGCCGCGAACATAATGAGTTTGTGCGCCATTCCGCGTCTCCAATTGCCATTCATCTCTTTTCTCCTAGGGACTTTTCCATCAGGTAGAGAGCGAGTGCCTGGTTAGCTTGCGTCCACGCCAGCGGTGTGTGTGCATTGGCAATATAGCTTCCATTCTTGAGGAAATAAAGCTCGGGACACGCTCCCGCGGGCGTTAATTGCCGCAACGAGCGGTTGAAATAGTGAACCTGCCGGCGAAGGCTTTCCGTATCCGTGGGATCTTCCAAGAACCGTTGGCCGTAGATGATGGAGAGTTGCGGATCAAAGATGCACCATTGCGCCTCGCAATTCGGCTGCAACAGCGCGTCTCGATAGGCCATGCGCTCGCTAAAATCGCTGCTCATCTGGCCCGGCGCAAACCATTGGTCGTAGTCCTGGCAAAAATAGGAATCGCCCGCGTAACGCCGGATGCCGAACTCACCCTTTAATCGCGCCTGAACCAGGCTGAGGATGGCATCTTGCGCCGCGGGGTCGCGCACGACCTCCAAGGGATGAATCAGAGACAGCAAAGCGGAATCGGCCAGCCGCTTGGGAGCCGCTTCAAACGGCAATGTGGCATCAAGCCGCGCACGCCCCTTCTCGATCAGATGGTCCAGCATCGCCAGCATGCCTTCAGGTACGGTAAGCTTTTCGCCTTCCTTGTGCTTGCCCGATGAGCGCAGGTACTTCCGCATCTCCTCCAGCCCCGCAACGACCGCCCCCACGCTGGAGTTGCGAACCGCGCGCCCTTCTTCCCAGGCCCCGCTATCCGGATCCTGCCAATATTCGATGGCGGCGAAGTAGCGGGGAAACAGCTCGAAGATTTCCCAATCCTCGCGTGTTAGCGGAAGCGCGCCAGAGTTCGCAAGAACGAATCGCAGCCACAACGCCTGGCCGAGCGCGTCGTTCTGCGCGTGCGGCCATTTCTCCGGGAGTTCACCCAGCGTTTGGGCCGCAAAGCGAATGTGCGGGCGGCGCTGCACATCCTCCTTCAGCCGCAGAGTTGAGTCGTTGATGACGGCCAGGAATCGCGGCCGCTGCGTGGCGAAAAACTGCGTCAGGCCCTGCATGCAAGCGATGGCCGGGGCAGGCTCTCCGCGCAAGCGAAACGAATTCGCCACCAGGACGTTGTCCCGCACCCACACGTTTTGATAACCCGTCACGCATTCGGCCGCACTCGCCGCAAACAGCCCGTGCGCCGCCTGCGAAATCCTGTGCGTGCCGTGCGCTTCCAGTGTTTCCCGTATTTTCGCCAGAATTTCCGGCGTGTATTGCTCGACTATCAAATATTCCAGAAGGCCGTCTTCGCGCATGGCTGCCACTTTCTTTTCCGGTCCGGCGCCGGGCATTTCCCCTCGACAGGGAATTCTATCGCACCCTTGCGCCTCGCTCCGGATTAACATCACCGCGCCACGTGAGCATCCTGGAATCAGCTCGATAACCGCGGCGCCACATGTGTCCAACTGGCAATTGCCGGGAACAAAACACCCCTCTGCGGTGTCTGAAACATTGTAAGCGTTCCCGTCGTATCTTCAGGATAGAGGCGCACTGCAAGCGCTCGAACTTTGTGTGCCTTCTGCTTACCTGAGGAGCGCCGGGTTCATGAACATTGAAGTATCGGGGCCGCGCGGGCCGGATCGCCGCCGGGCGCCGCGTTTTCCCTACCAGGCTTACCTTGAGATCGAATGGGGTTCCGCCCGGCTGAAAGCCCGTTCGCGGGACATCAGCGCCGGCGGAATGTTCATCGAATCGGAAGATGTGCTCTGGGTGGGCGCAGGATTCCGCGCGCGTTTTGGCGTTGAACGCCCGTTGTGGCTGGATTGTTCGGTGAAGCGAGTGGAGCCCGGCCACGGCATGGGCGTCACTGTTTCGCTCCCCGAAGAACAGGGCCAGCAACATTTCCAGGATCTGCTCGCGAAACTCGCGGCCGCTTCTTAAAGCCGCCGTATACTAAACTTCATGACTCGTTGCATGGATTGCGGCGCATCGCGCACTGCCGACCAGTGTCCCGCTTGCGGACTGACCTCCGCCGCCGCCGAACTCGTATTTCGCCGCCGCTTGCTCCTGCAGACGGCCTTCTTCCTCGCCGGCTCGCTCCTCTTTCCCTATGTCAGCCAGATTTACCCGCCCCTGGACCTGGACGCGATGCTGGTCTTCTTTGGCCTGGTTTTCTTTCTGGCCCTGGCCCTGGCGGTATTTCTGGATCGCCGCGCGCACGCCCACCTGGAAATCGAGGTCTTGAAGCATCTCTTTACGGGATTGATTCCCATACCCTTCATTCTTGCCACCGCTCTCTTCCTTAACGGCAGGCTGGATTCGTCCAAGGACGTGTCCTATCACCCGGCCACCGTGCTTGGCCGCTACCAGATGAAAGGCGTGGTGCGCGGCACGCGGCGGTTGTTTGTGCATTCCTGGCGCGAAGGGCACCGCTTCGAGCGACTGGCCGTGGATTCCGATGATTTCGACCGCTTCCGCGAAGGCGACAGAATTGTGGTGGGGTCCGAGCCCGGAGCGCTCGGGATTCCGTGGTTCTACGGCGTGTATCGCCAGTAATTCCTGAAAATGAATGGCGCAATTTTAGTAGATGGGGCGCCCGTTGATGTCAAACGGTAATTGCAGTTCCAGAAAGTGGCCGTCCTTGCCAAGACGGAAGCGCAACCGCTGCATCCGGCCGATATTGCGGTCCGACCAATCCGGTGTGTTGATGGGATTATCGGGAAGATCGGCAAAAGACCAGCTAACGTCATCGCCCTGGATGGTGAGCTTCTCCGGATCCAGGTCGTAGACTTCTTCCTCCTCCACATCAATAAACAGGTAGCGCTTCCAGAGGCGCACCAGCAGCAGGCCTTTCTTCTCGCAATGGTAGATGTTCCAGGAATTTGGCGTTTCGTCATTGAAGCGCAGAATCGCGAAAGGCAGCGGCTTCCAGGTGAATTTCCGGGGCGCTTCGTTTTGCGCACCCGCGAAGAAGGCGCACGATAGGCAGATGGCGAGGGCAGCGGCAACGCGCGCCGGCCAGCGGAATTGCGCGCTCATCGGGTGAAGCCGCAATCGCGCCAGATCGCGCCCCATTCCCACAATCCAAAGCCCACTTTGGGAAGGAGTGGATGGCCCACCTGGCGCGCGAGCATGGAAATCTGTCCGCGGTGGTGCGAGTCGTGGGCGATCAGGTAGCCAATGAAGGCCACCACGTCGGGCTTGAAGTTCGGCACCCTGCCGGTTGGATCTTCCAGAGCTTTTTGCAGTAGTGCGTGGATGGCGGCGGCGCTGGCTTTCAGCGAGGCCTGCAACTGTTCGCGCGTGATTTTCTCCGAATCCAGCTTTGCGGGCAGCTTGGCGGATTTATCCGCGGCGGCCAGCCACATCAACCGGACATTGTGGATGTGCGCGGCGATGTCGGCGATGGAGCGGCCCTTGCCGGAGGGCGGAGCGGCACGCCAGGCGTCCTCATGGATGCTGCTCAGCAGGAGCTGATTGGCTCTTTCGTTGATCGCATATGTTTCCAGCAGCGATCTCTTGTAGTCCATGCCGGATGCTTTGGAGTTCTGCGCGGGTGCGATCTTCATCTTTGGAATCCTCGGGTGGAGTCCCTACAAAAGTGTACGACAGGAGAGGAGGAAGTGGCGAGCACACCCAGCCTTCGGGCGCAAACGCAGGCCTGCAACTTCGAAGGGCCGCGAGCACTGGCGCTGATTTCTGACCCGGCCGCTGGCTAGTTACTGGGCAACACGATCCTGCGGAATGTTTCGCTCCAATTCCCGTTCAATGTTCCTGCCGTATACGTGCCCTTCAGTTGCAGGGGCACACCAGCGCCGCCCGCTCCGGCAGAACTCGGGAAGGTCACATTAAAGGTGAAACCTTGGCCGGGCAGCAGATTCGTGCACGGCCCACCGGTGAAGGAACTCATCGCGGCGCTGCCGAGCGTGCCGCCGGTCAGCGTGCACGAACTTACTGTGAGGTTGCCTCTGTTCACAAAGTTGACGGTCACCACGAAGTTGCCCTGGGAATTCTTGGCGATGCTGTATGGGTTCTGCGAGGCCAGACCGAACGAAACAAACGGCCCGGCTGCGGTAACGGTGAAGTTCTGGACCAGTTGCGGGAACAGATTGGAATTGATGAAGAGCTGGTAGGTTCCCGGGGCGTAGCCCTGCGTCGAGAGGTTGAGCTGGTATTGCGGCGGATTCGCGCCGGGGTTGTAAACGAAAGCAGCCGCGGCTCCGCTGGGATCAAGCGTGGGTTGCGCTACGCCCGAGCTGTTCAGCACGCCGATGGAGACAACGTTGGGTGCTACCAGCGCATTGCCTGTGTAGGCGCTGTTCTGCTGCAGCGTGAACGCCACGGGCAGCGCGGTGCCGGCCGCCGTCGAGGGGTTGCCGAGCGGCGTGAGCACCGCCGCGGTGTAAGGATTCGTTTGCGCCTGCGGATAGGCCACCACGAAATCGTTGAACTTCTTCGTCTTGCCCGAAATTCCGGGG
>Ga0209039_10000631_pt1 | contig 33905 bp, 30 predicted proteins | sample BogFormECP12_OM1_FD_188238 | JGI IMG/M metagenome (GOLD analysis project Ga0209039, IMG submission 188238) | Bog forest soil microbial communities from Calvert Island, British Columbia, Canada - ECP12_OM1 (SPAdes) (version 2) | ecosystem: Environmental > Aquatic > Freshwater > Wetlands > Bog ... | reverse complement strand
GGGTGGTCCAGCAAACGCCGGCAAGGGTGGTCCAGCAAACGCCGGCCGGGGTGGCCCAGCAAACGCCGGCCGACATCAGCCGGCAGGAAGCAAGACGGTTGCCATGAAGAACGGCGGGAGCGCGACTTTCCGCAAGAATGGCCAGGTGCGGTCGATCCAAACTCACGGGATGACGATCAATCATGGGATGCACGGCGGGCGGCGAGTTGAGAGCATGCACAACGGGCGACGAGTCGTGAGCTACGGAAGACACGGGGGATACAGCCAGCGCGCCTACTATCGCCACGGCGGCCGGGAGTATTCCCAGCGAACCTACTATAGGGGCGGACATTACTACGCGTATGGGTATCGCAACTACGGCTGGGGTGGCCGTTATTATTACGGTTACGCTCCCGGCTATTACTATGGTCCGGCATACTACGGATGGGCTTACAATCCGTGGCCCGCGCCGGTTTATTACGGATGGGGTTGGGGCGGGGCGCCGTGGTATGGCTACTACGGTCCTTACTTCGCACCGTATCCGGTGTATCCGACGGCTGCATTTTGGCTGACGGATTATTTGATTGCGGCGCACTTGCAAGCTGCTTATGCGGCGCAGCAAGAGGCGGGCGACAACAACGGGGAACTCATTCCACCGGCGATTCAAAATGCTACGGCGGATGAAATCGCTGCGTTATGGTCGACCGATCCGCTGGTTGCCGCGAACCTCCAGGCTACCTATGGTGCCTACATGTTGGGTGGTGGAGCGCCGGCGGCAGCGAAGGGCGGTGCAACGGGACTCAGTCCTGAGGTGAAGCAGGCGATTGCCGACGAAATGAAGAACGAGATCGCGGCGGAAAAAGACGCAGCGGCGAACGGTCTGAAAGATACCCCTAGTGGGGACCAGTTGCCACCGGCGCTCAATCCCAAAATTCGCATCTTCGTGGTAGCCAACGACGAAGATCTGACCACGTCGGATGGCGTGGAATGCGCGCTTACTCCTGGCGATGTCGTCTACCGTACCGGCGACAAGCCGGACGATGACAACATGGTCGACGCCACCGTCAAGAGCAGCAAGAAGGATGAGTGTGCGGTCGGTGCAACCGTCGGAGTCTCCGCCGACGACCTGCAAGAGATGCACAATCAACTGCGGATCCAAATGGATGCCGGGCTTAAGGAGTTGGCCGAGAAGCAGGGTAAGAACGGCCTACCGGCCGCTCCCGATACTAAGACCCAGGCTGGTGAAGTCCCACCACCTTCGCCAGACACGAGCGTAAGCAGCGATCTGGAACAGCAGCGAAAGGATGCCGACCAGGCGGAAGCGGAAGCCAAGCAGCCGAACTGAAATGCTAAACAATCAGTAAGGGCGGGGGCGTCGTACGATCAAGGCGACGCTCCCTGCTTCTTCCAGCAAAAAGAGAAAACCATAAAAGAAGCTCCTGCCCACTGCAGAATGGGAGCAGCAGCTTCACAGGAGGAAGGTTGCAATGCGTCAGAAAATCGAGATGGCCGTTCTGGGTGTCGCTTTGATTGTTGTCGGAATCACGCCCTGCCTGGTGGTTGCGCAGGTTCCTCTTGAAGATCAACTCAAAGCGCAATATACGCTGGTGAAGATGGGTGCAGATTCGGGCGGAGCTGCCGTAGTGGAACAGGGCACCATCCTGGTCATCAAGAAGGGTGGAATCCTCGGCGTGCCTTACGGGGATCAGCCTGTTGCCACCCACTACCAGGACGGAACAGTGCACTCTCCGAGCGCCCTGATGATGGGGGCAAGGGGTGGCCTCATGGGAAAATTTGGGAAGCAGCAAACGACCCAGTTGTTCCAGGTGGGCACAAAAGTATATCCCGCCAGGATATCCGTCAATTTGCCGAAAGACCAGGTGGTCATCGGCATCGTCGACTGCGATTCCTGTAACAACGTCGATCCCCCTACGTTCTTCAAGGCCGACGTGGTTTTCCAGTTCGCCAAAGGATCGCTGGCCACTGCCAACCCATCACAAGTAGAAGATACGATCGCCGGACTCCTCGCCATCGATGACAGCGGCGGCGATCAGGGCGGCGGGCAGCAGGGTGGCGGCAACGATCAGCAAGGGAACAACCAGGGCGGTGGAGGTGGAGGACAAGCGCAACAACAAGCGCCCCCGCCGGAGCCGCAGCAGATAGAAAAAGGGCAAACCCCCGATCAAGTGAAAGCCGCGATCGGCCAGCCGGACAAGATCGTCAATCTTGGCGCCAAGCAGATCTATGTCTACAAGGACATCAAGGTAACGTTTATTAACGGCAAAGTTTCGGACGTGCAGTAGTGTGAAGTTCCACCGGGTAACTCTCCTAGCATTGTCATCCCGAGCAAAGCGAGGGATCAGCAGCTTGCTCGGGACTGCAGATCCCTGGCGTTGCTCGGGATGACAACTTCATAGGGGTTTTCGACAGCCCTCTATAAAATCTTTTTTCCAAACGCCGAGAGCGCCAGCTCCACGGCTAAGTCGGCGGTCTGGTTGTGCTCGTCGATGACGGGATTCACTTCCACGATTTCGAAGCTCGTCATGCGTCCATGGTCGGAAATGATTTCCATGGCAAGATGCGCTTCGCGATAGGTGGCGCCGCCCCAGACTGGAGTGCCGACGCCGGGCGCGTCTTCGGGATCGATCCAATCCATGTCGAGCGAGACGTGATAGCCGGCGGTACCGCGTCCGGCCATGCGGAGGGCCTCCTCCATGACGGCGCGCATGCCGCGTTCGTCGATGTCGCGCATGGTGAAAACTTCGACTCCGGATTTGCGGATGTTTTCCTTTTCAAAGTTGTCGACGTCGCGGATGCCGACGAGCACGCAATTTTCCGGTTGCACTTTGGGCGAGAAGTCGTAGATCTTGCCCAGTTCGACGGGAGGAAGGCCCATGAGCGCGGCGAGCGGCATGCCGTGGACGTTGCCGCTGGGGGAAGAGTCAGGCGTGTTCATGTCGGTGTGCGCGTCGATCCAGAGCAGGCCGATCTTCTGGTTCTTGCGGCGGAAAAACTCGGCCACGCCTGACACCGTACCCACCGCGACGGAGTGATCGCCGCCCAGGACGAGAGGAACTTTGCCGGCTTCGAGCGTCTTCAACACCAGGTCGGCGCTCTTGGTACACGTGGCGGTGATTTCCTTGAGGTATTTGGAGTTGGCCGCGCCTTCTTTTTTCTGCTCGGGGATGGCTACGGCGATGTTCCCGGCGTCTTCGACAATGTGCCCAATGGCTTCGAGGCGGGCTTCGAGTCCGGCGACGCGGACGGCGGAAGGACCCATGTCAACGCCGCGGCGGGATTGGCCGAGGTCAAGAGGAACGCCGATCACCCGGATCTGGCGCGGGGTGATGCTGCTGTAGGTCGTGCTTCGTTGAGCCATAAGTCAGTTCTCAGTTCCCAGTTCTCAGTTAGACCCGGTTCGCATTATCGAAAACTTACTGAGAACTGGGCACAGAACTGAGAACTACGGGTACAGCCGATGCAGCATGCGCGGGAAGGGGATGGTCTCGCGCACGTGCTCCAAGCCGCAGATCCAGGCTACGGCGCGCTCGATGCCCATTCCGAAGCCGGAGTGAGGAACACTGCCGTATTTGCGGAGATCAAGATACCACTTGAAGGCTTCTTCGGGCAGATTGTGCTCGCGAATGCGCTGGAGTAACAAGTCGTGGGAGGCCATGCGCTGCGATCCCCCGATGATTTCGCCGTATCCTTCGGGGGCTAACACGTCCACACAGAGGGCGAGTTCAGGGTGCTGGGGATCGGGTTCCATGTAAAACGCTTTCACGCTGGCCGGGTAGCGATGGACCATGACGGGCCGGTCGTACAACGACGAGAGATAGGTTTCGTCGGGCGACCCGAGGTCTCCGCCCCACTCGAATTTATTTTCGAGCACGCCTTGAGAGTGGCCTTCCTGCAATTTCGTGACGGCTTCGTCGTAGGCGATGCGCGGGAAGGGCGCTTCGATTTTCTCGAGCTTTGTAAGATCGCGGCCGATGGTTTCGAGGTCGGGGCGGCGGTGCTCCAGACATCGTTTAACCAAGAAGGTCAGCAAGCCTTCGGCGAGTTCCATCAGGTCGTCGAGCGTGCCATAGGCGATTTCAGGCTCGACCATCCAAAATTCAGTGAGATGGCGGCGGGTCTTCGATTTTTCGGCGCGGAAGGTTGGACCGAACGAATAGACCTTGCCGAGCGCCATGGCAGTGGCTTCGATGTAAAGCTGGCCGGACTGCGTGAGGTAAGCCTGCTCTTCGAAATAGTCCACGGGAAAGAGCGTAGAGGTCCCTTCGCAGGCAGCGGGCGTGAGGATGGGCGGGTCGGTGAGCGTGAATCCGTTGGTGTCGAAGAAATCGCGCGCGGCGCGAATGATTTCGGCGCGCACGCGCAGGATGGACGCCTGGCGCTGCGAGCGCAGCCAAAGATGGCGGTGCTCCATTAAGAATTCGACGCCGTGGTCTTTGGGAGTGATGGGGTAGGGAGTCGACTCGGGCACGCGCTGCACGACCTGGACGTTCGAGACGTCGAGTTCATAGCCGCCAGGGGCGCGCTTATCGGCGCGGACCTTGCCTTCGACGATGACGCTGGATTCCTGGGTGAGGCCCTTGATGGCGTCGAAGACTTCCGGCGGAACCGCGTTCTTCGGGACTACGCCCTGGATGACGCCGGAGCCGTCGCGAAATTGGGGGAAGAGAAGCTTGCCGCTTTCGCGGAGGTTGTAGAGCCATCCGCGGATAGTGACGGACTGGCCTTCGTGGGCGCCGATTTGTGCGATGGTGCTGATGGGTGCGGACATAAAATTAGGATTTTGACATTCAGGCAACTAGCAGAGGTCAGAGGTGAGAGGTCAGATTGCAGAGGTAAAACCTGCTGGGGGGTAAACCTCTGCAATCTGACCTCTGACCTCTGACCTCTGCCCTCGCTCTTACGAATCTTCCAGTTTGCGGAAGGTTGCGCTGACTTCTTCGCTGGGGCTCTTCTTTTCTTCGCCGTCGATTTCCAGCAACAGGGGCGGCGTTTGCGGTGCGGTGCGCAGCAATTCCATGGTCTGTTTCCAGTCGATCGATCCGCCGCCGGGCCAGAGGTGCGAGTCTTTATCCTTATTGTTGTCGTGCACGTGGGTCGAGCAGATGTGGTTCTTCAAGATGGCGAAGCCTTCGGGAATTCCTTCCATCATGTGCGAGTGCCCGCAATCGAAGCAGACGCCGATGTCGTCGAAATGCATGGTTTTGATGAACTCGACGAGGCGCCCGGGCGTGGAAAGTTCGTTGGGAATATTTTCCACGAGCACTCTGACGCCGAGCGGTTTGGCGAAGGCGCGCAGGTGCTCGACGGAAGTCATGGCGTTTTCGAATTTCTTTTCGTCAAAGGCTTCGTTGGGATTGCCGATGTGCTGCACGAGAAAGCGGAACGGGATCTGCTCGGCGATTTCAAGGGCGCGTTTGATCTCGTCCATGGCATCGATTCGGTGGGCGCGGTCGGTGGAGGCGATGTTGACGGGCGGCGAACCGGCGCGTCCCCACTCATAGTCGGAGTACAAAGGGGCGTGGACGGAATTGAGTGGAATGCCGGTGGAGCGGAACCAGTCGGCAATTTCGCGGACATGCTGCTTGCGATTGGCGTAGTCGAAGTGCTGCCGGGCGGCGAAGATTTCGATCGACTGGGCTCCCGCCTTGACGAGCTCGTCGAGCAAGCCCGGATGGAGCCGTTCCTTCACATAGACGTACGTCGATACCGCCCTCAGCATCAGTAACCTACCGCCTTCCCGTTGTTGCGTCCGTCGCTGGCGCCGAGGCGCTCGCCGGTTTTGGGGTCAACCATGATGCACTCACCGTCTCCCCAGAAATGCTCGACCTTCAGCTTGTGTCCTTTGGAACGCAGTCCATTCATTGTATCGGGAGAGAGGCGGTCTTCGACGAGAATCTGATCGGGGCGCCACTGATGATGAAACCTGGGCACGTTGACGGCTTCCTCAATATCGAGCGAGAAATCGACGACGCCGATGAGCACGTTGGCGACAGTGGTAATGATGGTGGGGCCGCCGGGCGAGCCGAGAACGAGGAAGAGCTTGCCGTCTTTGAGCACAATGGTCGGCGTCATCGCGGAGAGCGGGCGCTTGCCCGGGCCGACGGCGTTGGCGGGGCCCTGAATGAGTCCGTAGGCATTGGGGACGTCTTGTTTGGCGGCGAAGTCGTCCATTTCGTCGTTGAGCAGGAAGCCCAGGCCTTCGGCGGTGACGCGGGAACCGAAGGAGTCGTTGAGCGTGGTGGTTACGGCGACGGCATTGCCTTCGGCATCGACTACAGAATAGTGGGTGGTGTTTTCCGGTTCGCGAATGGCTGTGAGGCGCGACTGGGCTACACGCTCCAGTTCATTGAAGATCGACGGGCGCGTCAGGTCCTTGCTCACGCTGGCGTGGTTGGGGTCGATGGAGTCGCGCCATGCGGCAGCGTACTTTTTGTCGATCAGCTGCGCGACGGGAACTTTGGCAAAGTCGGGATCGCCCATGAAATCGGCACGATCGTAAAAGGCGCGGCGGAATGCTTCGGCTTCAAGGTGGATGGCGTCGGAGGAGCGGTTACCGAGCTTCGCGAGGTCGAAGCCTTCGAGGATATTGAGGATTTCGACGAGCGCGACTCCGCCGGAAGATGGCGGCGGAGCGCTGATAATGTCGTAGCCGCGATAGGAGCCGCGAATGGGCTCGCGCTCTTTGACTTCGTAGGCGGCAAGGTCGGCGGCCGTGATCAGGCCTCCGCCCTTGTGGACGGCCGCGGCCAGTTCACGGGCCATGGCGCCGCGGTAGAAGTCGTCGGGGTCCTTGGCGATGCGTTCAAGCGTGCGAGCCAGGTCGGGCTGCTTGAATAGTTCTCCGGCCTGATAGTAGTTTCCGTCGCGCTGGAAAATGCGTTTGGACTCGGGAAACTGGGCGAGGTACTCATCGTCTCTTAGCTCTTGCGTGTCTTCGTAGGCGAGCGGGAAGCCATCGCGGGCGAGCTTGATGGCGGGAGCGATTACTTTTTCCAGCGACAGCTTGCCGTATTTCTTTTCCGCGTAAACCAGGCCGGCTACGGAGCCGGGGACGCCGATGGATTTGTATCCGACTACGCTCGAATCTTTGCTGGAGTCTGGGATGACATTGCCCTGGGCGTCCAGATACATGTTTTCCGTGGCCGCGGCGGGCGCTTTTTCGCGGAAGTCGATGAAGTGAGTTTCGCCGTTGGCGGTGCGGAGAAGAAGGAAGCCGCCTCCGCCGAGATTTCCGGCTTGAGGATGGACGACGGCGAGCGCGAAGCCGGTGGCGACGGCGGCATCGACCGCATTGCCTCCGGAACGCAGCACTTCGACGCCGGCCCGCGAGGCAAGCTCGTGCACGCTGGTGACGATGGCGTGCGGAGCATGCGTGGGGCGCAACGGCGCGGCCGCAACGGTCGCGGCGAGTAGAACACACAGGCTGCAGAGGATCAGGAACCTACGTTGAATGCGCATGGATGGGCGGTGAAAGTACGAGGCTAGCCTAGCGGGTTGCGGCGAGTCAAACCGGGTTCACCGCCGAGACGCGGAGGGCGCTGGGAAAAAGCTTTCACCACAGGGGGCACTGGGGTGCACAGGGGAAGGACTGGTTACTTCGTGTTGCGTTTACGTGGCACTTTTTTGCGTGCAGGCTGCCTCTTTGGCGCTTTGGCTGCGACTATCTCGTACGACTGGCGAATGAGGGATTCGAGCTCATTAGCTGGCAGCACGTTGGAGTTGGCGAGCATCACCCACTTGTAGCGTCCGACGTAGGGCGCGGGGAAGATGCCTTCGATCTCCAGCAGCTCGTGGAATGTTTCCGGCGCGCATTTCAGGGTGATGCGTGGGAACCGGCCATCCGAGAGGACCATGCCGGTGAAGATTTTGCCGCGGACTTTGAAGCACAGATCGTCGCCCCACGGCATGCCTTCGGTTACGTTTGGGAGGGAGAGACAGAGTTTGCGGATCCATTCGACGTCGGGCATGGAGGAGATGATAGCGCGGGAGCGGTGCTCCCATCGAAACCAAGCAAATGCGCGCGGGCGGGGGCGCCCGCGCCACACAAACTACTACACCTGCCTGGCTACACCTGGTCTCTGGCCTCTCCCAGCACCACCGACACTTCCAGCTGTTTCTTGCCGCGGAAAATGGTCACTTTCACGGTGTCGCCGGCGCGGTGTTTGTTCATGATCTGGGCGAGGGTCTGTTGACTTTCGATTTTTTCTCCATCGATGGCGACGATTAAATCTCCACCGATCATGATGGGAATGTTACCGAGGTAGGCGCGTTCGGTGCCGCCGCGCAATCCGGCGCGATCGGCGGAGCCTCCGGGAACGGCTTGCACGATGAGGAGTCCGTAGTCGGCGGCCAGGCTCAGTTCGTTGGCGATTTCGGGATCGATGGGGATGGTGCGAACGCCGAGCGCGGGACGGCGCACGCGTCCGAGCGTGACCAGATCGTTGACCACAGCTTTGGCGGTGTTGATGGGGATGGCGAAGCCTATGCCGGCGCTCTGTCCGACGCTGGAGGCGATCATGGTGTTGATGCCGATGACTTGGCCGTGCCAGTTGAGCAGCGGGCCGCCGGAGTTGCCGGGGTTGATGGCGGCGTCGGTCTGAATGGCTTCTTCGATGACCAGGCCGTCTGGCTCCTGCACCTGGCGGATGGAACTGACGATGCCGCGCGTGAGGGTTCCGGCGAGGCCGAAGGGATTGCCGATGGCATAGACCTTTTGCCCGACTTGCAGATTGGTCGAGTCGCCGAGGGTCATGGGCTGCAGATCGGGGGCTTTGATTTGGACTATGGCCAAGTCATGAGACTTGTCGGTGCCGACGATGGTGGCCTTATATTTCTTGCGGTTGTGCAGCGTCACTTCAACCTGGCGCGCTTCGGCGATGACGTGATAGTTGGTGAGGATGTGTCCTTCTTTGTCGATAACGAAACCGGAGCCTTGGCCTTCCTGCGGCACCAGGCCGTAAAAGAAGTCGAAGGTCATGACGCGCGAGGTTATGTTGACTACCGACGCGATGTTCTTGCGGTAGACGTTGATGTTGTTCTGCTCTTCGGCGTCGAGCGCTTCGCTGCCGGCGGCTTCAGTAATCTCAACGTGCTGCGGACGGCTGATCCAGTTGGCGGGATGGGGACCTCCGTTGCGATAGGTGGTGAAGTAGAAGAAGGCTGACGCCAGAGCAATTGCGAAAATAAAAGTACGCAAGAATCTCATCGTGGTTAATCCTTGAAAGCCTGCAGCTTGAATTCTAGCGAAAAGTGGGATTTACCGCAGAGGACGCGGAGCGCGCGGAGAAAATTCTTAACCACAGAGGGCACAGGGGAACACAGGGAAAACCAGTTAACGAAAAACTCTGCGTGCTCCGCGGTTCAGCGGTTTGGCCTGCCCCAACCGCCGCCACCAGGGGATTCTATGCGGACTCTTTCACCGGAACGCAGGCGGACGCTCGTCTTGCCGGGGATTTCTTCTTCAGAACCATCACGCCGAATAATCAGGGTGCGGCCGGAAGCGCCGTCGTTTCCTCCGGCCAGGCCGTAGGGACCGCGGGAACGGCGGTCGGCGAGCAAAGTCACCTGAGCGTCGGTCAACACTTCGATTTCACGAACGATTCCGTCGCCACCAGTGTGGAGGCCCACGCCTCCACTTTTGGAGCGAAAAGAATACCGCCGGAGGCGAATCGGGTAGGCGTATTCGAGGGCCTCGGCGGGAGTGTTGAGGGAGTTGGTCATGTGGGTGTGGACGCCGGAGACACCGTCTTTGGTAGAGCGCGCGCCCATGCCACCGGCGATGGTTTCGTAATAGGCAAAGGCCTCGCCGGAGCGGGGATCGATGCCGCCGATGGTGAGGTTGTTCATGGTGCCGGCGGCGGCGGCTGGGATGCGTTCGGGAATCGCCTGCGCCAGCGCTTTCAGGAGCACGTCGACAATCCGCTGCGAAGTCTCCACGTTGCCACCCGCAACGGCGGCGGGAGGCTTGGCGTTGACCACGGTTCCCAATGGCGCGATGACGCGGATGGAGCGCATCAGGCCGGAGGTGGCGGGCACGTCCTCGCGCAGCAGGCAGCGGAAGACGTAGAAGCAGGCCGAGTAGGTAATCGCCTCGACCGCGTTGATCGCGCCCTGGACCTGCGGGTCGCTGCCGGTGAAGTCGATGGTGACTTGGGCGGGCGGCTTCTTTTTCGACGCCGAGGGAGACGCGGCAAGCCGCGTCTCTACAGGGGATCTCTTGGCGGGCTTGACTTCGATGGTCACGGCTATGCGCACGGGCTTGTCTTCCACACCATCGTTATCGAGAAAGTCTTCGGCCTGATAGCGGCCGGGCGGGATGGTGCGCAGAAAGGCTCGCATCATCTCTTCGGAATAGACGAGCAACTCGGCGGCGGCTCGTTTAGCACGGGCGATTCCGTAGCGGTCGCAGATTTCACGAAGACGCTGGGCACCGGTCTGGCAGGCTGCAATCTGAGCGCCGAGGTCGCCTTCGCGCTCTTCGGGCGTGCGCACGTTGTTGAGCAGGAGGGCCAACACATCGGCGACGAGTTTTCCGCCGCGCATGATTTTGACGGGCGGGATGCGGAGGCCCTCCTGGTAGATTTCGCGGCAGGGGCCCATGGAGCCTGGATAAGTTCCGCCGACATCGGCGTGGTGCGCGCGAGAAGCGACGTAGAAGTCTGGTGTTGTGTGGTGGCGGGGCTTCGCTCCGCCAGGACGGGGCCCTTCGGCTCCGCTCAGGACAGGCTCCGCCCCGTCACCACACACGTACACCGGCATGACCAGCGTGATATCGGGGAGGTGCGTGCCGCCACGGAAGGGGTCGTTGAGCATGACGACGTCGCCAGGTTCGAGAGCGCATTGTTCCACCGCAGCGGCGACCGACATGGGCATGGAGCCCAGGTGCACCGGCATGTGATCGCCCATGGCGATGACTTGGCCTTCGGAATCGAAGACGGCGCAGGAGTAGTCGCGGCGCTCTTTGATATTGGGGGAAAAGGAAGTGCGGCGCAGGGCGGCTCCCATTTCCTCGGCCATGGAGTGGTAGAGGTTCTTGAAGACCTCGAGTTCGACCGGATCACGCATGTGCGTGACGAGTGTACGTCAAGTCGGGGCGCTTGTGGACTATACTAAAAAGTTGCCTGAAATAGGTTGTCGATAGGAGGTTTCTATGCGATCCCTCGCGGTCTTTGTCGCGTTGGTGGCCATATTACCGGTTAGCGCAGCCAAAGATGAATTTCAGGCCGGTGAGTTCGTCAAGCAGCATTTGAATTCCATCGGCACCGAGCAGGCTCGGGCGGCAGTGAAGAACCGCTTGGCCCAAGGGGCCTTGACCTTCCAGTATTTGAACGTTGCGGGGAGCGTGAACGGTACGCTGCAGTTCGTCTCGGAAGGCGACAAGTTCGTCTCAGTGCTGAAAATACCAAGCCCCGATTACTGGGGCGAGCAGTTTACGAGCGACGGCAAGAAGACCGCCGTCAAACAGGTGAAACCCGGTATCTATTCCGCCCTGGGCCGGTTTGTGTTCGAGCACAACGAGGTTCTTACCGAAGGTCTATGGGGCGGCGCCTTGTCGACCGCATGGGCTCTTTCCCACTTGGACGAGCGTCATCCGAAACTGCAGGATCAAGGTTTGAAGAAAGTGGACGGCCGTGAGCTTCATCGAGTGGACTACTTGCCCAAGAAAAGCAGCGACCTGCTGATCGAACTCTATTTTGAACCCGACACTTTTCGCCACGTCATGACCGTTTACTCATACCACGTCATGGCAAGGGCTGGTGGTGGCCCTACTGCATCGGCGGGGCAGGAGGAAAGGTATTACCGGATCGAGGAACGCTTTGCGGATTTCAAGAACATCGACAATCTCACATTACCCGGGCGCTGGACCATACAGTTCACCTCGGGAGGCGGTATGAGGAACATCGGCCGTGGGTCGACCAGTTCGATCAGCCAGTTTGAGGTAACCGAGGCAAAAATATCGCACAACGTACCTCTCGATCCGAAGAACTTTGAGATTAAGTAAAATCGCTACCCCGCAGGATTGATGCGGCCGGTGCTACACTCGTCTGATTATGTCTGAAGGGCGTTCGCGGATTTGGGTGTGGTTCCTGGTGGGCGGCGGGCTGTTTGCGCTGTTCGTGGTGGCCGTGTTTACGCTGGTGTACCTGAGTTTTGGCGGCCGGGATGAAGAATCGTTTACCGGCTTCGGCTCCAAGATCGCCGTGGTTGAGCTTGATGGCGTAATTTTCACTCCCAAGCAGATCGTCCCCCAGCTAAAGAAGTTTGCCGATGATGATTCCGTCAAGGCCATCGTCATTCATGTGAATTCGCCCGGGGGCGGCGTGGCCGCGTCCGAAGAAATCTACCGCGAGGTGAAGCGGATTCGCGACGAAAAGAAAAAACGGATCGTCGCTTCGATTGAGACGGTGGGCGCGAGCGGCGCGTATTACGTGGCGTCGGCCACCAACAAGATTTATGCCGACAAGGGCAGCGTGGTGGGATCGATCGGTGTGATTGCCGAGTGGGTGAACTACGGCGAGCTTCTGCGCTGGGCGAAAGTGAACGCGATCACGATGAAGGCGGGGGAATTCAAGGACACGGGCAGCCCGACGCGCGAAATGACGCCTGTGGAACGCGAGTACATGCAGGGTTTGATTGACAACATGCACACGCAGTTCATCCAGGCGGTGGCCGACGGGAGGCATGCGAAAGAAGCCGACATCCGCGCCATCGCGAACGGAAAAGTCTGGACGGGCGAGCAGGCGGCTGAGCTGAAACTGGTGGATCAGATCGCGGATTTCGAAGGCGCGGTGAAGGATACGGCCCGGGCGGTGAATATCTCCGGCGAACCGACGCTGGTCTGGCCGCCGAAAGAGAGGCGGTCAGGGCTGGATCTGTTGTTTGGCGATGTTTCCGATTATTTGCCCACGCGGGAGAAGCTCCTGGAGCAGCAAGTCGGCTTTTACTATCTATGGAAGTAGGGGGCAAGCCATCCTGGAAGCGGCGCGAGAACGGTAGTTCTCAGTTCCCAGTTCTCAGTGAAAAGGGGCGATGTCCTTCACCGGGAACCGGGAACCGGGAACTGTACTTGCACAGAACCCCTTAAATTTGAGAAGGTTATAGGCAGGCGCAGTGCAGCAGCGGGGGCGGCAAAGCCCTCGGGCACACGGAACCCCGCAAGGGTTCGGCCCCAAAGGGAGCAAATAGGCTTATGACGAAGGCTGACCTGATCGAAGAAGTTTCCCGGCTGGCGGAACTCACCCGCAAAGACAGCGAAGTGATTGTGGACACGATCTTTGACAGCGTGGTGCGCTCGCTGCGGGTGGGCGACAAAATCGAAATCCGCGGATTTGGCAGCTTCCGCACACGCCAGCGCAAGCCGCGCGTGGGCCGGAACCCGAAAACCGGCGACCGGGTGGAAGTTCCGGCAAAGAAGATTCCATTCTTCAAGCCCAGCAAGGAATTGAAAGACCTGGTGAACCACAGTGCGGCAGCGGAACCTGTTCCCGCAGCGCCACCCCCGCCACCCACGCCGCCCAGCACGCACTAGATGCGGGAGCAGCCCCTATAGGGGCCGTCGATCACAGGCGGTTTCGCGGCATCGCTAAAGCGATGCCCTGATACGAAGCCGGAACGAATCCAAACAAGAGTTGGGGTTTCAGCAATTCCGTTTAGCGGGATGCGGCACGCGCGCGTGCCGATGATTGTTGCGCGAGGACTTCGAGGGCGGGGAAAGATTTGGCGGTCGTGCAGGTGCGCTCGGGCGGCAGCGTACCGGTGGCAATCGATTTCACCATCATCTCAATCGCCTGATCCGCATTCGGCGGAATGAAAATGGTGGCGGTCAGCAGACCGCGACGTACCCACTCCTGCCCCGTCTTGGGAAGTCCGTCGCAACCGAGAAACGGCATCTTCTGCAACTGCTCGCGCATTTCGCGGCATTCTTCGAAAGCTTTGCGGGCGCCCATGGCCATGGAATCGTCCTGCGCGCAGACGGCTTCAATCTGTGCCTCACGCGAAGTGGAAAGACGGAGCCACGAACTGACCACTTTGTAGGCGCTGGCTTCGGTCCAATGCGCCTTCACGACGCGAAGTTTTGCGCCTTCGGACTTGGTTTCGAGCAACCCGGCGTGACGTTGTTTGGCGGCCGAACTCTGGGCCGGACCTTGAACGTAGAGAACGATCCCGCCAGCGGGCAGCACGGCGCTCAGTTGCTGTCCCTGGATGCGGCCAATCTCTTCGTGGTTCGATGTGATGGCAAACGCGGGCACATGGGAAACGCGGCGAAGTTCGGCGATGTAGTTGGCGTCGTGATTCAGCAGCACCACTCCAATGCCAGCGGCGGCGGCGGCGCGGGCAACCTGAGGATGCGCGGTAGACCCGGCCGGCTCGAAGATGATGGCGTCGGGTCGCGGAGCGGTCGTGGACTGGATGCTGGACAGCAGTTGCTGGCTCTGCACGATGCCCTCGTTGCGAGCATAGACGATCTCGAGGTCAACGCCCAGTTTGCGGGCTGCCTGCTGCGCAACGGAGGTCTGCTCAACTTGGTAATCGTTGTCGTCGTTGGTCAGCGAGAGCAGGAATCGCAGCTTTTTCATACCGGTAAAATCTTCCTGGCGCAATCATACGCCGACGCTACCGTGGGCGCTGACGCTGCCGAGCGTGAGCGTGACGATGGTAATGGGGCTCTGCGTGCGTCCGCCAGCTTTCGCGGGCGAGAGCCTGCCCTGAGCGAGGTCGAAGGGGAGCCCGCGCCACACCCTTGCGGTGAATGTGTAAGATATGGAAAGCGGGGGCCCGTAGCTCAACGGTTAGAGCAGCAGACTCATAATCTGTTGGTTCCTGGTTCGAATCCAGGCGGGCCCACCAGGGCTGTCAATGATGGACAGCGCGTGGGCTCAATTTCCTTTACTTAGGTCGTGAGCGCAAATCGCTAGGTTACGCCAATAATCCCTATGTACGGACCACTTAGGCACACTTGTCGTATTTCAATGCAAACTCTGGTCTCGCTGCGCCAAAAACTGGTTCTGACACTCTTTCGCTGCCGATAGCAATTTGCTGAATTCAGGAGTTCCCCGGAGCTTCACCAGCAACGGGTCGGTTTGCAAGGCGGTGTAGGCACAATAATTGTGTTCGATGGCGCTTCCCAGCAAGCGAACCGCGGCATCCTCCTGACCACAATACGACAGCAGGGCGCCACCGATATACTGGCGCTCCCCGTCAAGCCGCGACGCGGTTTCCATCTTCCGAGCGGCTCTGTCCGATTGTGATGTCTGTCGCGGGTCAAGACAGGATTGAAGTAGATCACGACCCATTAGAGGGTCGTCCGACGTTCTTTGGATCGTTTGCCGTGCGTCGGCCAGTCTACCTTGGCCCAAAAGAATAAAAGCTGTTTGCCTTGTTGCCCATTCCGAGCCTGCATCAAGGCGAACAAACTCCATTGCCCTCTGTGGCTCACCCAGTTGCATAAAGGGCCAAGAGCACGAACGGAATCCAAAATTCCCCCGATCCAGTCTTAGCGCAGTGTCACACTCTCGGGCTGCGTCATCCAGCATCCCGGCATAACGATCGACGTAGCCCATTACAAAATGGGCCTGGGCACTCTCCGGGCGATGTCTGACCAGCGCCTCCGCCTCCTCGTATGCCTTGACGAGTTCGCCTCGCTCAACGTGGTTGTCGATCAATTGTCCAGCGGCAACGACCAGATTCGGGTCGAGTTCGATAGCACGTTCACAAGCGGAGTCCGAACGCTTTAGCATTCGCTCTCCTCCATCTCCATAGGAAGCGTCGAAGTAATAGCGCAGGCCCAGAGCCCCCCAAGCTGGCGCGTAGGTTGGGTCAATACCCACAGCACGCTCCAGCATCGCGATCGCGTCCTTGTTGGGAACAGCATCATGCGGCACCGCGATGCTGCGCAAGTACAAGTCGTAGGCCTCCTCGCTCTTGGGTCGAGTCCCCGCCTCCCCAGAGGCCGATGATCCTCCAAGCACGGGGACAAGGCCTTGCCGAACCCTCGATGTGATTTGTTCCCGCATTGCAATTTTGTCCGACGCTGCAACGCTGATGGTGTCTCGCCAGACACTGCGGTTATTCGCAACATCTACCGCTTCCAGCGTGACTTCCAACTGGTTGCCTTCCGTGAGGTAGTGTCCCGTGACAATGGAGGTCACCCCCATCTCTCGACCAGCCTGTTGCAAATCCAGGTTTGGCCCGTTGTACTTGCTCGTGGTGGCAAATGGACGGATCGAGAACGATTGCACATAGCTCAGCGCATTCGCAATTTCGTCGGGCAAGGCGAGCCGTAGAAAATCGGCGTCCTTGTCGGAGCCCGCATTCTGAAACGGCAGCACCGCGATCGCCCTCGGGTTTCGAGAATCGACGCGGGAGACGGCGGGATACCTGGACTGCCAGAAGAAGACGGCCATTACAATTGCGGCAATAACGCCAACCGCCGCGGCCGCGAGCCATTGCAGGCGTCTTCTGCGAGGTAGGGGTGCCGGCTCAGTCACCGCCGCCGACTTGCCCGAGTCCGTGTCGCGTTTCAGCCGTTGCAGGTCGGCTCGCATCTCCGCCGCGCTCTGATAGCGCAGATTCCGGTCTTTCTCCAGACACTTGTGGATGACCCTCTCCAGTTCGGCGGGCACATCGGGGTTCAGCCGCACCGGGGCAACCGGGGCACGGTTCAGGATCGCATCGAAGATAGCTGCTGTACTGTCTCCCCGGAAGGGTAACTGCCCAGTGGTCATCTCGTAGAGGACAGCTCCAAACGAAAAAAGATCGGTGCGGGCATCCAACTCCTTCGCGCGCGCCTGCTCCGGCGACATGTAGGCCACGGTGCCGAGCGTAGAGCCGGGGCTGGTCAGGTGCGGGTCGTCGATGGTCGCGGTCGCGGATGCCATGTGGCTGGGAGAACTGGCGGCGGGCATGACCTTGGCCAGCCCAAAATCCAGAATCTTGGCGTGGCCGCGCTTGGTGATGAAAATGTTGGCGGGCTTGATGTCGCGGTGGACGATTCCTTCGGAATGCGCAGCGTCCAGTGCATCGGCAATCTCAATCGCCAAACCGAGCAAAACATCGACGTCGAAGGGCTTTCCGACGACGCGATGCTTCAGCGTCATCCCGTCCAGAAACTCCATGGCGATGAACGCCTGCCCGTTCTCCTCACCAATGTCGTGAATCGTGCAAATGTTAGGGTGATTCAGGGCGGATGCGGCTTGCGCTTCGCGTTGAAAGCGCGCTAATGCCTGCGGGTCGCGGGCAACTTCATCGGGCAAAAACTTGAGGGCGACAAAACGATGGAGCCGGGTGTCTTCCGCCTTGTACACCACACCCATCCCGCCCCCGCCGAGCCTCTCAAGGATGCGGTAGTGCGAGATGGTTTGCCCGATCACTGGCGCAAATCTTACGTGGACGAAACGGGCGAGTCAATGAAAGCCGCACTCTCTCATCACCCCACCGGCAAACTAAAACAAAAAAAAAGACCCGTGCCCCAACTGGCTGGTGACGCCGAGTCGCCCACTGTGAGCTTCGACGATGGCTCCGCAGATGGCCAGTCCCATGCCGGTTCCGTGGACTTGCACGCGCTGATTTTGTCCGCGATACAATTTTTCGAAGACTGTTGCTCTAGCGCGGCGAACAAATCATTCGCAGCGCGCCCGCGGCAACGGAAATCTCGGCGGGCGTTTCGCACACAAATTCTCCGTCAGCGTAAATCTCGAGCGGAGTCTCGGTCTGCACTTGGACTCGCTCGGCCCGCGAGTACTCCACTTCGGGCAGGAGGAGATGGCGCCCGAAGTACACCGTCGGAAACATGCTGAGCAGTTTAAGCGGGCTCAACTTGTTGATCCGGCAGATGTCGAGCTTGCCATCGGCGAAATCCGCTTCCGGCGCGATGCGCATGCCGTCGCCATAGAACTGCGTGTTGGCGAAGGCGGCGAGCAAGGTGAGCTTTTCAGCTTCGGTATGATCCTTGCCATCGACCTGCGTCAGCCGCATGGAAAAAGCCGGGAATTTCAGGAGCACCGGCAATAGCGCCAGGGCATAGCCGCCGTGCCCGCGCAGCCAGCGCGGCATTTGGTTGGCGCGCCGAGCGGCGGCAGAGTCCAGACCGCACCCGGCGACGCAGCAGAAATAGTGGGCGCGCTCCGGCGAAGCGGAGGGAACGATCACCCCGAGATCAACGGCCTGCGCCTGAATCTTCCCCGATTCGAAATCACGCCAGACGCGCAAGGAGTCTTGCACCGAGTGCAGTTTCAGCGCGCGCGCAAAGTCGTTTCCACTGCCTGCGGGGACGATCAGTACGGGATGCTGGAGCCGCACCAACGCTGGCAGATGACGATGAATGGTGCCGTCCCCGCCGAAAATGAGGACGGCGTCGACGTCGGCGGAAGATGCGGGCAGTCCCAGCAGCCACTCGATTGGAGTGCCGGCTTGAAACGGCTTCAAGTCTGCCGGTGAAGTTCCCAGCCCGAAGATGACGGCGGCGCGCATGAGCTAAGTGTTAAGCGTTCAGCATTAAGCGTTCAGCATGGTTGCGAATCCTGAGTTGCCCTGAGCGCAGGCAGCTGCCGAGCTGCGCTCGGCTTGGACGGGCGAGGGAGGGCGCCCGTCCCCACACGAGCCCCCGGGCTATCTCGGCATGCACTTCTCCAGGAAGTCCACCAGATCTTTTTTCATCTTGTCGTGTTCGGCGCGATCGATGTACACCATGTGCCCCGAGTTGTAAGTGGCGTAGGAAACATTCTGACGATACTGCGCGTCGAGGTTAAGGTGATCCATGGTCCAGTTGGCAGCGGCGAAGGGCGTGGCCAGATCGTAGTAGCCTTCCATCACCAGGATCTTCATGTACGGGTTCTTGATCATGGCCGACCGCAACCCGGCCGCCGTGCTGGGGAAGCCTTCCACGGCGTTGCCCCACTCCCACTTCTGGAAGCCGACCTCGTCGTAGGCGAAAACCCTGTAGGGCATGTCGGACTTGTAGTTCAGTTCGGTGCGCAGGTAGTTGTTGAACGCCGAGGTGTAAGGCGGCAGAATAGCGGCGCTCGTCGGATCGTAGAAACGCTCGTCGCCGGGATTTGGGCTGCTGAAGCGGCCGTCGAGGCGTCCGGTGACCAGTTTCTGATCGAGCAGCAACTCGCGAGTGAAGGTGGGAACGTCAATGCGCAGGTTATGCGCTTCGATCACTTCCGGGCGCAGCCCGATGTAACGGGAGAGTTGCTCGACAATCTTGCGATGTTCCTCCGGCGTCATGGCGTCGCCTTTGCCGAGCGCGAGCGCGTAATCATTGGACGACCAGCGCACGACTTCTTCGCGCGTTTTCGCCACATCCCGGGTGAGATCGGCGGACAGCTTGTGGTGGTAGCCGGCGATCATGTTGAAAGTCGGCACCAGCAGAAAATAAGGCAGGTCGTTCGACTTGTTCCATTCGAGCGTCTGGAAATCCACCGCCATCGAGAGCAGGGTCACGCCGTTGAAAGCGATGCCATGATCGGCTAAATACCCGGCGATGCCGGCGGCGCGCGTCGTGCCGTAGCTTTCCCCGAGCAAGAACAGCGGAGAACTCCAACGATCGTAGCGCGAGATGTAGAGGCGGATAAATTCTCCGAAGGCTTGTACGTCGCCTTTTACGCCCAGAAACTTCTTGGCAAGTTCGGCGGTCGCGGCCCGTGAATAGCCTGTGGACATGGCGTCCACCATGACGATGTCACTGCGATCGAGCAGCGTGTCGGGATTGTCTTCCAGACGATAGGGTGCTGCCGGCATGAAGCCGTTCGCTTGCAGCACCACGCGCTTTGGTCCCAGCGCCCCCATGTGCAGCCACACCGAGGCAGAGCCGGGACCGCCGTTGAACGAGAATGTCAGCGGACGCTTTCCGGCTTCCTGTCCGTCGAGCGTGTAGGCGACGAAAAACATTTCGGCTTCCGTCTTGCCGTCGCCGCGCTTGATGGGAAGCCTCCCGGCAGTCGCCGTGTAATTGAGAATCTTGCCGTTCAGCGTGATCTGGTGATGCGTGATTACGGGCGGGACTTCCGCCACATCGTAATGTTCCTCCTTGTCGGCAGCTTCGCTGGCGTCACCTTTGGGCGGCTCTGCGGGCTTGCCGCTTTCCGCGGACTTATCTGGAGCTGCGGCGCTCGCCGGCGTTGTTTGCTTGTTGTCTTTCTTGGACGCGGTCTGCTTCGCGCTTTCGGGCGTCGTGTCCTGGGATTGGCTTGGCTGCGCCACTGTAAACGGAATTGTCAACACAGCGAAAAACAGAACTGCCGGAATTCTCATGCTGGTCTCCGCGGAAAAGAGTTGGACCAGCATTATAGCGCCTTCGCGGATCGCGCTTGGAAAAGCCGGAGACAACTCCAGACGTGCTAGAATTTGTTGCGTCTGAACGCTTCCCCCGGCTCGGTGGCGCACCAGATCTCTCCACCCTGGAAATGACGGACTGAAAAAGTGGCCCAGAACCCCAACGCCCAAAGCGGCTCCATCACCTACGCCGATGCCGGTGTCAGCATCGATCGTGGCAACCGCACCAAGCAGCGCATCAAGTATCTTGCCCACAAAACCTTTACCAAGGGAGTGCTGAGCGAGATTGGCGGATTCGGCGGGTTGTTCTCGGTCGACAAGAAGTATTTGGATCCGGTGCTGGTTTCGAGCGTGGATGGCGTGGGCACCAAGTTAAAAGTGGCCTTCGAAATGAAAATGCACCACACCGTCGGCGGCGACCTGGTGAATCACTGTGTGAACGACATCGCGGTGCAGGGCGCGGCGCCGCTATTTTTTATGGACTACCTGGCCACGGGCAAGCTGGACCCGGAAGTCGCGGAAAAAATTGTTGGCGGCCTTGCCGAAGCCTGCAAACATAACGGCTGCGCCCTGATCGGCGGCGAGACCGCCGAAATGCCGGGGTTTTATCCCGAAGGCGAGTACGATCTTGCCGGATTCATTGTCGGAGTGGTCGAACGCGACCGCATCATCAGCGGCAAAGACGTGCAGGTGGGGGATTGCGTCCTCGGCTTGCCCTCCAACGGCCTGCACACCAACGGATACTCGCTGGCTCGCAAACTGCTCTTTGAAATCGCGGGCTATTCCCTCGAAACCTTCGTCAGCGAGATCAAGAACAAGGTGGGCAACGAACTGATGCGGACCCATCGCAGCTACTGGTCGATCATTCGGAAGATGATCGCGGGCGAGTGTGTCGCGGCGCTGGCGCACATTACGGGCGGCGGCATCACCGAAAATCTGCCGCGAGTGCTGCCCAAAGGCACGTCGGCCGTGATCGAACTCGGTACCTGGCCGGTTCTGCCCATCTTCGAACATCTGCAGAAACTCGGCAACGTCGCTGAGGAAGAAATGCTCCGTACCTTCAATATGGGCCTCGGTATGCTGATCGTGGTCCCCGCCAAGAAATTCAAGAAAGCGCAAACGCTGCTGGAGCGCGCCGGAGAAAAATTCTACAGCGTCGGCCGCATCGTCAAGGGCGATCGCAAGGTGATGTTTAGCTAGTAGTGTCCCGCGAGTTCGTGGCCAAAGTTCGAGTTGTCATCCTGAGCGAAGCGAAGGACCTATGGATTCCTGCAGTGGCGATGCATAGGTCTTTCGCTTCGCTCAAGATGACAGTGTGGATTTAGGTCCCATGAAAAATCTCGGCATCCTTCTATCCGGACGCGGCTCCAATTTTGTGGCCATCGCCGACAGCATTGCGGCTGGCAGGATACAGGATGCCCGCATTGCTGTGGTGATTTCGAATCGCGCCGATGCTCCCGGCGTTGAAACCGCCCGCCAGCGCGGCCTCAACGCGCTTGTCATTCCATCGAAAGGTAAGCCACGCGATGCCCACGACCGCGAAGTTGTGGCTGCGCTCCTCGCCAACAAAGTCGATCTCATCTGCCTCGCCGGTTACATGCGCCTGCTCTCACCGTGGTTCGTACGGCAGTTTCCGGCAAAAATTCTCAACATCCACCCGTCCCTACTCCCGTCCTTCCCGGGGCTCGAAGCACAGCAACAGGCGTTTGCCTACGGCGTGAAAGTTAGCGGATGCACCGTGCACTTCGTGGATGAGGAACTCGATCACGGCGCCATCGTCGTGCAGAGAGCCGTACCCGTGCTGGACTCCGACGACGAGCACTCGCTTGCGGCGCGCATTCTTGAGCAGGAACACATGGCATACACCGAAGCGATCAAGATTGTGCTGGAAGGGAAGTACGAGATTGTCGGCCGGAGATTCGTGAAAGGTCAGAGGTCAGAGGTCAGATTGCAGAGGTGAAAATCCAAAATTCGCGATGTGCGGGTTTTCACCTCTGCAATCTGACCTCTTACCTCTGCAATTTTCCTTTGCAATCTGACCTTTCACCTCTGCAATCCTACATAATGAGTTCGTTGCTTTTCCTCACGATCGGGTGCTGCATCACTTCAAGCTCATTCTTCACCAGATTAAGTCCATACACGCACTGCTCAAATCTTTGCGACAGTTGCGCGAACAGCGGCGCCACCTTGGCGTATTCGAAGTGCTCGAACTTCGAGACGATGTAGTAACTTTCTTTCCCGGCTTTCACCCAATCCACGAAATTCTCGACCCGCTGACGGCGCAGGCGATAATGATTGATGCTTTCCGGAAACATGCCGGCGTAGAACAGCGTAAAGTCACCAATATGCTTGCGGACCTGGCGCTCGCGGTCGAACGAGGGCGCCGGGCCGTAGATGGGGTCCGACTCGATCAGCATCTCGCCTACATCGCTCAACGGTTTCCCCGCCGCATTGCGGATTTTCAGCAACTGCTCGGCATCGCAAAACTCCGACAGCAGGTGTGCGACGTAGCTCACGACTTGCGGATCGCGAATTCCAATCTCCTCGGCATAATGACGGCCGACTAGTTCAAGAAACAGTTGCTGCAGCGGATGCGTCTCTGGAATCATTTCCATGGCCCCTACTTCCTTCCCAACCGCGTGTCCCTCATATTCCTATCGGAACAAGAACTCGTGCGGATTACATACCTTGAATCCTGATCGAATGCAAGTGACCATTGAGCCACTATTGTGGTTAGAAGCCTGCGCGGGGCGCGGGGTTTCAAGGGGTTTTGTTGGCAGCCAAAGCAGGCGGCTGCTAATTCCCGCATCGCGCGGATCGAAAGCGGGGCCCAGGGAATCTATTCACGTTAGGAAGAACCAGGAAAACGGAGGCGGAGTGGAGCGAATCAACATTGCAAGTGGAACACCATGGGAGCCAATTGTCGGTTACTCTCGTGCGGTTCGCGTGGGCGCGTATGTCCATGTTGCCGGTACAACCGCAACTGGAGCCGACGGTAAAATCGTCGGCGCGGGCGACGCGTACGCGCAGGCGGTTCAAACGCTCAAGAATATTGAATGCGCGCTGGAGCGAGCCGGAGCTTCACTGAAAGATGTAGTCCGCACGCGCGTGTTCCTTACCAACATTGCGGATTGGGAAAAAGTAGGAAAAGCCCACGGAGAGTTCTTCCGCGACATTCGTCCCGCGAGCACCATGATGGCGATCACGGCCCTGGTTTCTCCAGAGATGCTGCTGGAAATCGAGGCGGAAGCCATCGTGCCCGAGGGAAAGTAAATGGAATGGCGGAAGCCGGAGAGAGAGCCGAGCTTCCGCCATCATCATGGGCTGCTAGCGTGAGCCGCTAACGGCGGCCCTTCTTGCGGGCAACTTTTTTCTTTGCCGCTTTTTTGGCGGGCTTCGCCGCTTTCTTCTTCGCCGGTTTTTTCCTGGCCGGTTTCTTTGCGGTTTTCTTCGCCGCTTTCTTTGCCGCCTTTTTCTTGGCGGGAGCCTTCTTGGCCGGCGCCTTCTTCGGAGGCCCGCCCTGGCCGCCACCCGATGGAGTTACGGGCGCAGGCGCTCGCACAGGTTCCCGTGCTGGCGCCACCGGAATCTCGTCGTCTTCTACGACAACCGGTTCTTCTTCCTCTTCTTCCTCTTCTTCCAAATCCTCTTCCAGCGATTCGCCATAGGCGCCGCTGTCGCCGAATTCGTCCGTCTCATCGTCCCGACCGTACAGAGTCGGATCATTGAAGCGCATATCTCCTCCTAAGGTATTTGCGGTCACCCGCGCGCATCCGCGCCCGGGGCCTGGGAATTAGGACAACTCGCCGCGAAGCTGCATTGCTTTTGCGTAACGGCGCGTGATTATAGCACGGCTGCGTTTCACGGGCAGTATCGTGCATTCTCTCAGGATTTGCGAGAAAAAATTACAGGAAAATTATAAGAGAGAAAAAGCCAGCCAATACCAGGCGAATTAAAGGCGAAAACATGGAATGGCGCCCGACCTATTCGTACGCCAAGGCGTCAATGGGATCCTTCTGCGCCGCCTTGAACGCCGGATACAGCGCGCCGGCTATCGCGCCGGCGATCGCAATCAGGGTGGCGCGCACGATCCAACCACCGTCCACCACCACCTGCAGCAGCGGGAACTTGTGTGCCAGGGCCGCCCGGGCCGCCAGACTCACCACGATACCCAGCACGATGCCACCGAGCGCCAGCAGCACCGTCTCCCGCAGCACCACATTCACGATGTACAGCTTTGACGCTCCCATCGACTTCAGAATGCCGATTTCGCGCGTCCGCTCCATCACCGCCGTGTACATGGCCTGGAAAATTACGATGAATCCGATGACCACCGAAATACCGACCACAACGTCGATGAAAGTCGAAAGCCCCGGATAATTGCCGGTGGTCATCATGGCCAGGTAGGAAGCCATCGAGTTCGCCACATAACGCTCCATGCCCGGCACGCTCTTGATTTCATCGACCACCGCGTCCGCGTTCGCCGGGTCGTCGAGCTTGAGATAGAAGACCGTGGCCTTGTCCCTGGCGCCGATCAGGTCCTGCAGAGTGTTGAGCGGAACGAATTTACGCCCGCCTTTGCCTCGTTCCACGATCCCGGAGATGCGGAAGTTGTTGTTCAGAATCTCAATCGTGCCGCCCACCCTGGCGTGCTTGGACTGGGCAAAAAGATCGTCCACCAGCACGTCGTATGGCCCCTGAAATGGACCGCCCTCCAAATAGTGGAAGCCCGCCGACATGCTCTCATAGCTGGGCAAGTCGATCCCGGCAATAATCTCGAGCGTGCCCGCCGAAGAGATTTGCGTGATCACGGGGGCCACACTCTGCACATGGGGCAGTTTTGCCAGCACCCCTCCGATCTTGATCGGCATGGGGGCGCCCGTCAGTCCGGCGATGAACGAAGACCCCGGCGGCAACACCAGCACGTCGGCCCCGATGCCGGCGGTTCGAGTGCGGCTGTCCTGCAGCATTCCCAGTGAGAGGCCCACGATCAGCAGAATCAGCGTGACTTCGAGGGCCACGGCCACAACGCTGATCAGCGAGCGCAGCGGCCGATGCACCAGATTCCCGACGATCATGCGATTCATCATGTCTTTTCCGGGGAACTACTTGCCTTTGCCATCCGGCGTTTTCGCCGTGCTGGAATTGGGCTGACCAAGGTGCACCACGTCAGCCCCAGGTGGCCGCTCCAGTGCAAACTGGTCGTCGGTCAGCGCTTTATTGATTTCCAGTTTGACCATGCTCAGGATGATGTCGTAATTCTCCTGCGGCCGTTCGATTTGAATAATATTCGGGAACGGAGTCCCATCGTAGTCTTTGTAATCCTGATAATGTGCGTCGGTTGCGACGTTTCCCCGTTGATCATAGATCCTTTGCCGATACGGCAGGAGGTCGATTCGACTGAAATCGATCTTGCGGGACAGATAGGCGCCCTGAGGCCCCTTGCGGATAACCAGCAGGCTGTAATTCGGCTGTTCGACCCGATGCCTCTTCGAGTCCAGGACGATTTCAAAGCCGTTTTCCAGCACGGCATCGTCTGGGCCGACTTCCGGCATCAGCAGCGCGTCGTAAATGTACTGCGGCCGCATGTTCTCCAGCCGCTTGTCGGACTGGTAGCCGGCATTGTTCAAACCCACGACAAACTTATTCTGCGGGGGGATCCAGAGCTTGAATTCCAGCCCGTCGCTCACCATGTCGAAGGCCGTGTTCCGCACCACCGGCAGCAGGCCCTTCATGCGCAGCATGGCCGGTTTGCGCGCCAGCACGTAGCCGCGAATCTCTTTGTAATCGGTGATCCGGCCGCTTTTCGGGTCTCCGGTGGAAGCGTCAATATCCACGGTTGCCTGCATGGACTGAATCTTGGCGGCCTGCGCGTTGACGTAGTCAATCAGTTCCTGCTGGCTCGCGGTCTTCAGCGGCCGGTTGGACAATTGACGGTCCAGCGGACGCGTCCGGAACAGACATCCGCTCAGCGGAAAAGTAGCCGCCGACAGAAATAGAAGCAAAAACAGGCGCAAATGAGGACGATACATTCCTATGCCAGTACCTGGGGAAACTTTTGCCGCATTGGTATCTGATTAGTATAAGGCAGCGAAGGGTTCAGTGCTTACCGCAGGCCGCCCCGCAGGTTGATGGCGTGGCGATAGGCGACAACGTTCCGATTGTGCTCTTCGAGGCTGAGGGCGAAGCGGTGGTGACCGTTGCCATCGCTAACAAAATAAAAGAATTTCGTGCTGTCGGGGTGCATGGCCGCTTCCAGCGCGCTTCTCCCGGGATTACCGATGGGCCCCGGCGGCAACCCCGGGAAGCGATACGTGTTGTAGGGAGAGTTCACTGCCAGGTCGGCGTGATGGAGGCTGCCCTGGTAGGTGCCCGTCAGCAGCTCCGCGTAGATCAGGCTGGGATCGGCATCGAGTGCCATTTTTCGCGCCAGCCGGTTGTAGTACACGCTGGCCACGCGCGCTCGTTCCTCCGGAGCCGCCGTCTCTTTTTCCACGATCGACGCCATGGTCACGACCCTGGGTATGTCGGAATTCAGCCCGATCTGTTGCGCCACCTGCCGGAACTGATGGACCATCGCCGCCGCCATTTCCTCCAGACTCTCGGTCCGCGTGAACTGGTAAGTGTTGGGGAAGAGATACCCCTCGAGCGACTGGGCTTCCGGCGCCAGATCCGAGATCAATTGGGTCTGGGTCTCGGCGACCTGCACAAAATCGGCCGCCGACCCAAGCCCCGCGTCTTCCATCGCCTTGGCGATGTCAAACATTGTGTAGCCTTCGGGAATAGTGACCACATGGAAGTAGATATCGCCGCGCGCGATCCGCTCGTAAACCTGTGGAAGAGTCGCCTCCCGCTCGAAACGATACTCGCCCGCCTTCAAGGATGGCTTGGGGTGCAACTCGTGCCAGACCCGAAAAACGAGTTCGCTGCGGATCACCCCCGCCTTCTTCAACTCCGCCGCAATCCTCCGCGTCGAATACCCGGAATGCAGCAGCAGAGAAGTGTTGGCTGGAGGCGTAATGGGTGTATAGACCTGCCACGCCGCCCAGCCGCCAACGGCGAGAACGACAATCAAGAACAGTGTGATCAGCGCGCGCAAGGTTCCAGTGTAGAGGCCTTTTCAGATTGCCACAAAGTGGCCAGAGTACAAGACCGTGTGGAAGCGGGGCTACGCCCCATAAGCGCTAACTTAAACTGTTTCGGATAGAAGTCAACGTTCAACATGTGACGGTGGGGTGTGAGAGTTCCTGGACGGTAGCTGCCGAGTAGCCGGCGATTTCCCCAGAACCGCTGCACGACTGATGGCGTGCCGTCCGTCTTGATAGCGGCTCGGAAGCCATCACTGCCTCACCACACCCGGCAAGCCTTTGCCGCCGTCATCGGCTGCCCCACCTTGCAACCAAACGTCTTCCCGAACTCCGGCATGTTCACTAGAACTCCATTCGCCCGGAAGCGGTCCGGTGAATGCGGGTCGGTCGTCGCGATCAGCCGTTCCAGTTCCGGACGCCACTCGGAGCACCAATCCTGCGCGAATCCCAGGAAAAACTGCTGCAACGGCGTGTAGCCATCGGCGGACTTATTCTTCAGATCAATGCCGTCTTGCGCCGCCCGCGCCAGAAACGCCATGTACGCCAGCCGCAATCCGCCGTTGTCCGCCGTGTTTTCGCCGAGCGTGAGCTTGCCGTTCACCTTGACGTCTCCCACGCTAAATTGCGCGTACTCGTCGACGATGCACTGCGCCTTCTGGTTGAACTTGTCGCTATCTTCTTTCGTCCACCAGTCTTCCAGATTGCCATGCCCGTCGAACTTCCGCCCTAGATCGTCGAAACCGTGCGTGATCTCGTGCCCCATGAATAACCCGATGTGTCCGTAGTTCAGCGCATCCGGCTGCGTCGCATCGAAGAATGCCGGCTGTAGCACGCCCGCCGGGAAGTTGATGTCATTCATGCTTGAGTTATAAAAAGCGTTCACCGTCGGCGTGGACGTGATCCACTCGTCGCGGTCAACCGGCTTCCCGATTTTCGCCAGCTGCCGCCGCGACTCAAATTCCGCCGCCCGCAGATTGTTCCCGAAGGCGTCGCCGCGCACAATTTCCAGCTTTGAGTAGTCGCGCCACTGGTCTGGATACCCCACCTTGTTGGCGATCAGGTGCAGCTTCTCTTTCGCGCGCGTTTTGGTAGCCGCGCTCATCCAATCCAGCGAGTCGATGTCGCGATCCATCGCCGTTTCGATGTCGTGAATCATCCGCGCCGCCTTGTCTTTGCTGGCAGCTGGGAACTGCTCGGCGACGTATGCCTTCCCTAGCGCTTCGGGCAGCGCTCGATCCGTGCTGCGGACGCACCGTTTCCAACGGACCTCCTGCTCCGGAGTGCCCAGCAGCTTGCGATCGTAGAAATCGAATTCTTCTTCATCCAGCGCCTTGGGCAAAATCGATCCCGCCATCGAACTGACCAACTGCCATCGCAGATACGCCTTGATCGTCGGCAGATCCGTCTCCGCGATCGCCTGGTTCATGCCTTTGAAGAAATCCGGCTCGGCGACGTTGATCTCCATGAATGCGGGAGACCCGGTGGTGGAATAAAAGTGCTCCCAGTTGAAAGCCGGGGTAAACGCCTGCAGGTCCTTGATCGGCATCATGTGATAGATGTTGTGCGGATCGCGCTGCGAGGTGACATCAAGCGAAACTTTCGCCAGCGCTGTTTCCAGCTTCATGATCGCCGCGGCGTCGCTTGCCGCCTGCGTTGCGTTCGCCCCGAGCAGCTTCAAAATGTTGGTAATGTGCCGCACATATTGCTTCCGAATCTCTTCATCCTTCGCGCCCGTGCGAAAGTAATAATCTTTCTCGGGAAGACCCAGTCCGTTCTGGGACGTAACCGCAATCGTTCTGGTCGCGTCCTTGAAGTCCTGTTGCGATCCAAATCCCAAGAACGCATTCACGTTGATCAGTTGATAGTGTGCCAGCAACTCCGGCAACTGCTCCTTGTTGGTGAGTCCATTGATGCGGTCTAGCTCCGGCTGCAGCGGCGCCAGCCCTTTTTGTTGCACCGCCGCTTCATCCAAGCAGCTGGCGTAGTAATCCCCGATCTTTCGCGTATTCGCGTCGCGTGACGGATCATCCGCCGCCGCTTTCTCCAGAATCCCGTGCAGCACCTGCCGGTTGTACTGCTCCAGATTGTAGAACTGGCCGGAGTACGGTGAGTCGCTCGGAATCGGATGCAGCCTGCTCCAATTGCCGCACGCGTACTGGTAAAAATCGACGCAAGGGTCGGCGGTCGTATCCATGAGGTTCTTATCAAGTCCAGGAATCAGCGTGAAATTTTGCGCGTCGCCGCTGATCTTAGGTGCGTTGCTGGTGGTTTGCGCGAACGCCATACCAGCGCAAGCCAGGATTAACAGAACGGCAAGAGTTTTTGTCGTCGAGAGCATCCGTGACTCCTCTAAAAAGCATGATAGCGGAACCACCGGAGGAATGTTCCCCATAGTGCCTATGTGGCGCGGGCACTCTTACGCGCGTCCTCAGCCGGAGCCCCACCAGCCTCAAGATGTGCGCCGCCCGTACCGTCGGCTTCGTCACCTTGGCGATCGCTGCCGGGCGACTCGGAAGGAATTCTGCCTTAAATTAGCATCTAGGGGTTACGTCCCACATGGACGGGGCAAAGCCCCGTCCCCTCACAAGAAAGCTCAGAAGGGTTTTCTCGGCGCTCTCTGCGTCTCGGCGGTAGGGTGGTTTCTACTCGCCCAGCCAATCCGCATACGGTTTCATCGACTCGACGTGGTCGAAAACAATCTTGATTGCGCCCGTGATCGGAATGGCGAGCACCAGTCCGATTGCTCCCCAGACCGCTCCCCAGAACAGCAGCGCGATCGTGACCGCCAGCGGATTGATTTTCAAGCGGCTGCCCAGCAGCTTCGGATAGAGAACATTCAGAGCGAAAAGATGCAGTCCGACCACGCAAAACGCCACTATCACCAGGTCTCCGGCTTCCAGTTGTCCCAGGCCGATCAGGATCGGGGGCACCATCGCCAGCACGATTCCCAGGTACGGAACCAGGCTCAGAAAGCCGCTGAGAAAGCCGACGAAGTAGAAGAACGGAACGTGCAACAGCCCGAAAATCGCCACACTCACGGCCGAAATCAGCAGTCCGATCAGCAGGTTCCCCACAATGAAGCTCTGCAACATTTTCCCGATCAGCCCCAGGGTCACGAATGCCGTGTTGCGGTGGTGCATAGGAAACAGCATCACGGTAGCCGACCGCGCGTGGCTCTGCCAAGTCAGCAGGAAGTAGGCCAGGAAGGGGACGAACGACGCCGCCAGCAGGATGTCGGTAAAAGTACCGGCTCCGTGCGTGAGCAACTCGGGCCAGCTCTGCACCTGCCGCACCGGCACGACATTGGTGTCCTCTGGCTCGCCGACCGCCTCGCCCGTCTTCTCCAGCTTTTCCGCCTGCTGCCGGAAGGGCTGTAGGATGGAGCGGATCTTCTGCGAATACTTCGGAACGTTGTCGGCAAAAATGATGGCTTGGTTGTACGACGCAGCGGTTACGCCATAGAGCAAAACCAGCAGCACGACCACGCTGATCAGCGCCGCCAGGGCCCTCGGAAGGTGCAAATACTCCAGCGCCTGCACCACCGGAGAGAGCATAAAGCTCAGCAGAATGGCAAAGAACAGCACCGCCAACACCGATTCGCCGTAATACGCGAACATAACGATCAGGGCCATGCCCAGCAGCGTCAGTGACCAGTGATGCCCGGTTCGTGTTTCCGTGGTCTCCATACAGTGTGGTTGCTCACCCCCGCTCTCGCCTGAGCCAACAATTCTGCCTTACCGCCGCCGGAATTGCACCACCGGAATTGCAGATTAGCTCCAGATCAAAGGTTTCCCCTGTGAACCCCTGTGGTTTCAGATCTCCCAATCAATCGCAGAGAACATGGCGGGACGCGGGGCCCTCCGCCATCTACAATTGACCGATGCACGCACCTGGGACGTCCGGCCTCAGCCGCATTATGGCGCTTGATGTCGGCGCGAAAAGAATCGGAGTTGCCGTCTCGGACCCGCTGGGCATCACCGCCCAGGGGTTGGATACGATCCAGCGCCAGAACAAACGTCGCGATCTGGAGGCCCTGGGACGAGTGCTGGCGAAATACGAAGTGCGGGAGATTGTGGTCGGACTGCCCCTGCGCTTAAGCGGTGCGGAGGGGACGCAATCGGAAAAGATGCGCCGTTTCGCCGACGACCTGCACGCGCACTTCGGCGTGACCGTCCATCTTTGGGACGAGCGTTGGACCTCAACCGAAGCCAACCGCCTGCTGCGCGAAACCGATCTTTCGATCAAAAAGCGGGGGCAAGCGGTTGACCGGATGGCCGCCATCTTGATTCTGCAATCGTGGATGGAAGCGCACCCGGCCCGCTAACAGGCCGCGGTGCAATTACGTTTCGTGTAGAGACGGGGCTTGCCCCGTCTCCTTTGGAAGCGGCAAGAGACGCGGCAAGCCGCGTCTCTACGGGAGATCAGAGGTTCGTCAGGAGGCAAGTTCGGAAATTTCGGGGAAACGCAGATTACACTTCGTCAGCGCCTTGGTGAGCGCCTGTTCAATCAGACTCTCCTCGCAGTTGCGCGAGATGGCGATCTCGCTGACCAGTAAATAGCGGGCGCGCTCCAGCATCTTTTTTTCGCGGAAGGATAGCGACTTGCCCTGGGCGAGGATCAGCAGGCTCTTCAGCACCGCGGCCACATCCGTGAGCGACCCGGTGCGCATGCGATCGGAATTCTCCTTAAACCGGTCTTTCCAGTCGGCTGCGTTGATGCATTCGCCCGAAGAGAGGTAATCCACGATCTTCTGCACCTCTCCATTGCGCACCACCGGACGCATCCCGACGCTGCCGACGTTAGCGAACGGCACCATCACCTTCAAACTGCTGGCTGGGATTTTCAGCAGATAGAATTTTTCGACCGTGGTTCCCATGGTCCGGCTGCTGATTTGTTCAATAATTCCGACGCCGTGATTAGGGTAAACGATCCTTTCACCGATGTGGAAAACGTGGCCGCTCATGGAGGGTCCCTCGCCCAAGGGAAAAGAACATCTTACAGTCTATCCGAGCGCCGCGTCTAAGGCAACCGAGACCCGCGACGAGCGTGTGGAAGCGGGGCTACGCCCCGCTGGGACGGAGCAAAGCCCCGTCTCCACACAGGCTAGCGCAGAGCCCGTTGTCCCGGTGCGCCGTTTGTGAATTGGCTCTAAGTCATTGTGGCTTAGTAGGTTGGACCGGGGTGTTAGCAGATAAATCAGAAACCCGAGCGCCAGTTGCCCATGGCCGAGAGTTATAATGCCCAAAGCAATGACGGACCTTATTAAAAAGAAGCTTCGGGACGAACTGAACACGCTCGAGCATGAGCTGGCCCACGATATCCCCAGAGAGCTCAAAAAGGCCGTTGCCATGGGCGACCTCAGCGAAAACGCCGAGTATCACATGGCCAAGCAGCGCCAGGAGTATCTGAAGGCGCGCGTCCGCCAACTGGGCAAGCGCCTGGCCGACCTGTCGCTGACCAACATGAACAATATCCCCAAGGATAAGGTTGGCCTCGGCTCGACGGTGACCATCTACGACGGCACCAAGAATGAAGAGATGGAATACCAGCTGGTGACCAGCGAAGAGTCCGACGTGGCCGCTGGCAAAATCTCAACCACCTCGCCGATCGGGCGCGCCCTGCTGAATAAAAAAGTTGGCGACACCGCCATGGTGGTCACGCCCGGCGGCAGCCGCGAGCTGGAAATCCTGAAGCTCTCCACTATGCACGATCTCGCCGAAGCCAGGCTGGAGGCGGAACTGGAATCGGAACCGGAACGGGAATCAGAATGAGCTGCAACTTTATGAGTAAAGCCATATGAGTTGGACCAGCGGAGTCGGCCGCGCGTGCGGCGTTTTGCTCGACGCCATCGTGCGCCTGCTCGCGCTCTCGCGCATCAATCCGAACGTCCTGACCCTGATGGGACTGGTGGTCAACACCTACGCCGCGTTTTTATTCGGATACGCCAACGGCGACAACCAGCGCCGCATGTTTTTTTATGCCGGCCTGGTCATCATCGGATCGGGATTCTTCGACCTGGTGGATGGGCGCGTCGCCCGCGCCTCGAACCAGGTGACCCGCTTCGGAGGGTTTTTCGATTCCATCGTGGACCGGTACAGCGATGCATCGCTGTTCTTTGGCTTGCTGGTTTTCTACGCGCGGGGCAACCGATTCTTCTATGTCGTGCTGGCCGCGCTGGCCATGATCAGCGCCATCATGGTGAGCTACGCCCGCGCCCGCGCCGAGTCGCTTATCGGCTTGTGCAAGGTCGGCTTCATGGAACGCCCCGAGCGTCTGGTGCTGCTGATCATCGGCGCGCTGTTCAACGCCATGGCCCCGGTGCTGTGGGTGATCGCCGTGCTTTCCACCATCACCGTAATCCACCGCGTCATCTACACCTGGCAGCGGACCACGGAGATGGATGCTCCCGCCCGCGCGGCCTGAACTTTTCGAGTGCTAGACTAATTCCCGCAACTTCCTGCAAGGACTGAGAGTGCCAACCAATCCTGTTCTGGTCGTTCACGGCGGTGCCTGGGCCATTCCTGACGACATGGTCGAGGCGCA
>Ga0209039_10000630_pt1 | contig 33921 bp, 34 predicted proteins | sample BogFormECP12_OM1_FD_188238 | JGI IMG/M metagenome (GOLD analysis project Ga0209039, IMG submission 188238) | Bog forest soil microbial communities from Calvert Island, British Columbia, Canada - ECP12_OM1 (SPAdes) (version 2) | ecosystem: Environmental > Aquatic > Freshwater > Wetlands > Bog ... | reverse complement strand
TTCTTGCGAATCCCGGGCACCTTGTTATCGCTAAGCGTCGTACCCTTAGACAGCGGTAACGTTCTCCGCTTGCCAGCCTTTGGGGCCTTTGGTCACGTCGAACTGCACGGTTTGGCCTTCTTGCAGGCTCTTGAAGCCGCCCGCTTGAATAGCTGAGAAATGCACGAAAACGTCTTCGCCATTTTGACGGCTGATGAAACCATAGCCTTTGGCGTCGTTAAACCACTTCACTGTTCCTTGTTCTGCCATTGTTGTTCCTATTCTTGTTTCTGATTGAAATGTGCTGAGAAGATTCGCTGCTGTAGAGGGGGTTGACGCTGGTTGGCGGTACCGACCTGCAACTGCTTGTGAGTCAAACTTAGCAAGAACAGTGTAGCACAATAAACGGGGAAAATGCTCGAAAGTTTGGTCGGGAGACGATGGACGGCAGGTCCGCTTCCGATAAGTCCTTGTGGCTCAACGAGGTGGGATCGGTTCCGAACCCGTCATTACTCGCGCACAATCTACTCGTGGACAATCGCTAAGGTGTCAGACAGGGCCACATCCACCTTCTGCCGACGTCACCGGGCGTGGGCGAAAATGATTGTCTTTACTACAGGCTACGGTATACATTGGCGTGCTCAATGAGGTGCAACATGGACAAGAGACTTTCGGGATTGTTGATTCTGGCCCTGGTGACAGTCTTGACCGGAGCTGCCCTGAGCTCCGACCACAGTGAGGACGAGGTTGAGATCCGCAACTTGCAGACCCGGCAAGCGGAGGCTTGGAATCGTCACGACGCCAGGGCTTATGCCAAATTGTTCACCGAAGACGGCGATGTGGTGAATGTGCTGGGCTGGTGGTGGAAGGGGCGTGTCGAGATCGAAAAGAAGCTCACCGAGGCCTACGTATTCGTCTTCCGAGAGAGCACCTTAACCATCAACGAAGTCGATGTTAGGTTCCTGACTCCACAGATTGCCGTAGCGCACGTTCGCTGGTCCATGGCTGGCGCCAGAACCCGGGAAGGCCTTCCTGAACCCCGGCAGGGAATTCAGATGCAGATACTGCAAAAGCAGGAAGGCAAATGGTTGATTGCCGCTTTTCAAAATACCAACGGCGTTCCCGAAAAACCATTTCCCCAGGGTCCACCGGCGAGTCGATAGCATCATCCCTCACGGGCCCTGCAACCGCTACCTCGGACTCTTCATGATCGCTTTCCTCACCCTCGAACTCCGCATCGAAGCCGCGCACTCGCTCAAAGACAAGCGTCAGGTCACGCGCAGCCTCAAAGACCGGCTCCGCTCCTCCTTCAACGTCGCGGTCGCCGAACTCGACCCCAGCCTTCTCTGGAATCAGGCCACCATCGGCATAGTCAGCGTCTCCCACTCCCGCGATTACCTCGACGGGCTGATGAAAAACGTGGAGCGCGCTGCCACCCGCATCGCCAATAACGCGGGCGCTGAAGTCACGGACTCGTTTGTGGAGTTTCTGTGAGGGAAGAAAGCTACGAGACAACCGGTTTGCTCGAAGCTCGTAGCTCGCGGCGCAGAGGTTCACTAGCCTAACACGTGTCACGCCCATCGACCCGCGGCTTTCTGATATCCTTACACGTTTTCCTCCATTCGAGGTGTGCGGTGGAGCATCGAGGGCAGAAGTATCATCGCGGACGGCTGAGCGCGGCCATCCGCGAAGAGATCGAAACCATCCTCGAAGGTGAACTCGGCGATCCTCGCATCGGCCTGGCCAGCGTCAGCGCCGTGCTCATGGCCCAGGACGCGCGTTCGGCTCGCATCATGGTCACCGTTGCCGGCGATGAAGCCGAGGCCGAGCGCACCCTCGAAGGGCTCACTGCTGCCAAGAATTATGTCCGGCACGAACTCGCGGAACGCCTGCGTCTGCGCCGCCCTCCGGAACTTTATTTCCAGATCGACCGTGCCGATGAACTAGAGAGCCGGGTCGTCGAGCTTCTCGGCCGCGCCAAGAAACGCGCCCGGAAGCAGCCTGGGCCCAGCCCCTAAAGGGGCGTTTGATTTGGGAGGACTTGCGGCATCGCTAAAGCGATGCCCTGATACGAAACCTACGAGCTGCGAGCTAAAGACTGACAGCTGAAAGCTGAAAGCTGAGAGCCATAAGCCAAGAGCACTTCATGCTAGAGCGGGTTCTACAAGAAATTCGGGCGCGTCGCCGCTTCGTAGTGACCTCGCACGCCCGGCCCGACGGAGACGGCATCGGCTCTGCCCTTGCCTGTGGCCAGATCCTGCGCGTCATGGGCAAAGACGCAGAAGTCGTCATGCACGACGGCGTCCCCCGTATCTACCAGAACCTTCCCTTCGCCGATCGCGTCATTCAGGCCGATGCTGTGCCCGCGAACGATGCCGTCATCCTGCTCGAATGCGACAGCATCAAGCGCACGCTTCTTGAGGGTCTCGAAGAATGTTTCCTCATCAACATTGACCATCACGCCAGCGGCCGCAATTTCGCCCACATCAACTGGATCGATTCCAGTGTGATGGCCACTGCGGAACTTGTTTACCGCCTCGCCCGCCGCGCCTGCGTCCCCGTCGATCGCGACATTGCCACCTGCCTCTACACCGCGCTCATGACCGACACTGGCTCCTTCATGTTCGAAGGCACCAACGAGCACACCTTCACCGTCGCGCGCGAACTCGTGCTCGCCGGAGCCGACCCCGCGCATTGTGCGCGCCATATCTATTTCGGACATTCCACGGCGAAGCTTCGTCTGCTCGGCGCGGCGCTCTCCAACCTGCATCGCGAAGGTCCGCTGGCCTGGATCTGGGTCACGCAGGAACAGATGCAGCGCTTCGGCGCCCGCGAAGAAGATTGCGAGGGCCTCGTCAACTATGCGCTCTCCATCGCCGACGTGCAGGTCGCCATCTTCTTTCGCGAACTCCCCGATCGCCGCTATCGCATCAGCCTCCGCAGCAAGGGAGAAGTGAATGTTTCCGCCGTGGCCGAGCATTTCGGCGGCGGCGGCCACAAATGCGCCAGCGGCTGTTCGATCGAAGGACCTCTGGCCGTCGCCGTGTCCCGAATTGTCGATCGCCTGCACGCGGAACCTGTAGTCTTGAACGCGGATTCATCGACCAGTCGTTAGTCGTTGGTCGATAGTCGTTCGCGAAACTGGAAACGAACGATGCAGTCCGAGCGGCCATCTAACGACAAATGAATCAGGGAACGAATCCGCGAACCCGCACCGATGTGCTGCTGCTGGTGGCGTTCTGCGGATTCCTTTTCTTCTATGGCCTCGGGGCCTTCGGCCTGCTCGGCGCCGACGAACCCCGCTACGCGCAAGTGGCGCGCGAAATGCTCGATCGCTCCGATTGGGTGACCCCAACGCTGCAAGGCAAGCCGTGGCTCGAAAAGCCAGTGCTGTATTACTGGCAGGCGATGCTTTCGTTCCGAGTCGCCGGCATCACCGATCAGACGGCCCGCCTGCCAGCCGCCTTCGACGCTGCCATGCTCGTCGCAGCCATCTACTGGTTCCTCCGCCGCTTCCGCCCCGGCAGTGAACTCGACGGCGCTCTCATCGCCGCCAGTTGCGCCGCCGTCATTGGATTTGCCCACGCCGCCGCGACCGACATGCCGCTCGCCGCCGCCTTCGCCATCGCTTTGCTCGCCTGGTACGGCTGGTACGAAAGCCGCCAGCGCATCTATCTCGCTGCTTTTTACATTTTTCTGGCGCTCGCAACCTTAGCCAAAGGCCCAGTAGCGCCCGCCCTGTCCGCCGTTATCATTTTTCTCTTCGTTGCCGTAAAGCGGGACTGGCGCGCCATCCCGCGCACTCTCTGGATCCCCGGCATCGCCCTCTATCTCGCCGTCATGTTGCCCTGGTACATCGCCGTCCAACTGCGCAATCCGGAATTCTTCCGCTTCTTCATTCTCGAACACAATCTTGCCCGCTTCTCCCATGACGTCTATCATCACCGCCAGCCTTTCTGGTTCTACCTGCCCGTGTTCTTGCTGGCCATGATGCCCTGGACGCTCGCGCTCATCCTCGCCGTCGCCGAGCGCGTCCGCCTGATCTGGTCCGAAGGCAAACAGGCTTTCTCCAGCCCGGAAGATTCCTGGCCTTTATTTCTTCTCATCTGGATGTTGGTGCCAATTCTTTTTTTCAGCGCATCGCAATCCAAGCTGCCCGGCTACATCCTGCCCGCCGTGCCCGCTGGAGCGCTCCTGGTCGCCGAATATCTCGCCGCCCACCGCAGCGAAGAAAAAAAGTTTTCGCCGCTGTTCGCCGCCGCTCACGGAGTTCTCTGCGGACTGCTGATCTTTTCCGCTCTCTCCGCCGCCTCCATTGCGATCCATCGCCACCTGCTGTGGGGAACCGGAACCTACGTCGCTGCCGCCATTGCCGCCATGTTTGCGCTTGGCATCGGAGCCGCGCTGCTCTCCCGCGCCGGACTCCGTCTGTTGAGCCGCGCCACCATGTTCGCCGTCGTCGTAAGCGTAACCGCCATCATTCGTTTCGCCGCGCCCGTCATCGATGCTACCCAATCCGCGCGTCCCATTGCCGAAAGCATTCAGGCCTTTTCGCGCGAGCCGGTACCCATCGCCCTGTATCACATCAATCGCGTGCAGGAATACGGTCTCGAGTTTTATCTCAATCGTCCGGCGCAACCCTACGAAGGCGGAAATGTCCCGGCCGCTGCTCATGTCCTGGTTGCCGCACAAGGTACCGAATCCCAAGTCGCCCAACTCGTTCCCGGACGCCGAGTATCATACTTAACCAGCATCCCTGCGCAGAAGTTGGATCTGTACTGGGTGGGAAAAGAATAGGTCTCAGGTCTTAGGTGTCAGGTCTTAGGCACCAGACCCTAAACAGGCAACGGATTTTCAGCACCATGTGTTTTTCCTGAGACCTGGGACCTAACACCTGAGACCTTGTTTATGGAAATCCTCGATCTCCGACACTTCTCTTCCGCCGACCTTCGCCCGCTGCTGGAAGATGAGATCGCCATGTGGGGCCGCATGCTCGCCTGGGATTACACCACCTCCGCCGAAATGATCCTCCGCTACATGGACGCCAAGATCCTCCCCGGCTACGCCGCCATCGAGCGCGGCAGTATCTTCGGCTACTCCTTTTTTGTGTACGAGCAGAACAAGGGAGTGATCGGCGACCTTTTCGTCCGCGAGGGAGCCCGCGGTCCCGACCGTCACGAGGTCGAAGAACAACTGCTCACCCACGTCATTGAGACACTGCAGCAGTCGCCCGGCATCCATCGCGTGGAGGCGCAGTTGCTCGCGCACCACACCGGAGAAGTCGCGCGCCCCTTTCTGCAACAGGGCTTCAGCCGCCATCCCCGCGTCTTCATGAATTTCGATATCGGCAAGCATCCCCAGACCGCGCCGCCGCTTCCGCCCCAGTTCGAAATTCGTCCCTGGTCCGAGCAGGAATACCAGGCCGCCGCCGCCCTGATCACCGCCGCCTACCGCGGCCATGTCGATTCCGAGATTAACGATCAGTACCGCACCCTCACCGGCTCGCTGCGCTTTCTCAACAACATCGTGCGTTTCCCGGGGTGCGGCACCTTCGACCCGCAGGCGTCTTTCGTCGTCTTCCAGCGCCGCACGCTGATCGGCCTCATCCTCTGCTCGCAGGTGCGCCCCGATGTCGGCCACATCACCCAGGTCTGCGTGCTGCCCGAATACCGCTCCGCCGGCCTCGGCGAAGCGATGCTGGCCGCCTCTACCAGGAACCTCCGCAACCGGGGATTCCATTTCATCTCGCTGACCGTGACGGAGGCGAACGACCGGGCTATTGCGCTCTATAAACGCATTGGCTTTGAATCTACGCGGGTGTTCGACGCGTTTGTGTGGGAGGGATAGGATGAAGGGCACGAGGCAGTCTCCGTAGAGACGCGGCTTGCCGCGTCTCCCGCAGCGCCAAAAGCAGACGGGCCAAGCCCCGTCTCTACACAACCTTCCAAACAAAAAACCTCCGCGTCGTCCTTCCCCGTGACGACGCAGAGGATTTGAAGTGGAAACCGGAGTCTCGATGCAAAACCGTCGCGAGCCACGGACCCTTTGTGCCCAGTTGGACGCAAGCACATCGCCGAGGGGGCAGGCTGTGAATCCAAGCTAAGCTGGCTTCCACTTCATACAACGAGAACGCCCGCCTATCCCCTTCGCGCCGGGAAGGAAAAAGTCAAATTTTTGTAACCGCGAGCCTTTGCCCGCCTGCCTGATCCACACCTATCCGATTGACGCCACAGGTTTTACGGCCGCAGAAGGTTTTTCGCGATGAACAGCACATTGGCCGGGCGTTCCGCCAGCCGCCGCATAAAGTAGGGATACCACTCGGTACCGAAGGGGATGTAGACCCGCACGCTCCAGCCCTCCTTCACCAGGCCCTGCTGAAGGTCGCGCCGGATGCCGTGCAACATTTGGAATTCAAAAGCATTGCGCGGAATGTTCTCCCGCGTGGCGAAGGCCTTGGCTTCCTTAATAATGGCCTCGTCATGGGTCGCTAAACCGTGATAGACGCCGCTCTTCATCAGAATCTTCATCAGCTTCACGTAGCTCGAGTCAACCTCGGACTTTTTCTGGAAGGCGATGTCTTCGGGCTCTTTGTATGCGCCTTTGCAGAGCCGGATGCGGATGCGCTCGGAGAGCAGCTTCTCGATGTCGGCCTCGGCGCGCCGCATATACGACTGGATCACCGCCCCCACGCTGTCCTCGTTACCGGGAACCCGGTGGAGCTCGTGAACGAAGTCGAGCGTACGTTGCGTGTGCGCCGATCCTTCCATGTCGACGCGAATAAAATTTTTCGGCGACATGCTGGCCGCCTTGGCGACCAGCCCGCGGACGATGTCGTAGGCCATCGTCTCGTTCACGTCCAAGCCCATGTGGGTGAGCTTTACGCTGACGTTCGCGTTCAGCTTGTTGGCGGCGATTTCGTCGAGCAAGTGATGATAAAGCTGGGCGCTGGCGCGGGCTTCTTGGGCGTTGGTGACGTTCTCGCCCAGGTTGTCGATGGAAACGCCTGCGCCGAATTGATTCACGGCGGCGGCGGCGCGGATTGCGTCCGCAACCTCCGTGCCGGCAACGAAGCGGGCGGAGGTGCGCTGGCCAAGGCGGGAGCGTTCGGCGACCCCGCGCAGCCACCGGCTCTCCGACAGGGCGATGAACACTGTTCTTAGCATGGCGCCCTCAGCACGGTGCACCTGATTTTCGTGGGCCGGATTTTCGCGGATTAAGACTGCCAGAGGCGTTCATTGGCATTACATTACTTTTTACCACATTTTTCGTAGAGACGCGGCTTGCCGCGTCTCCCGACGCGCCGCATGACGGGGCAAGCCCCGTCTCTACACGAGCGGAGTTATTGTTGACTAGTCATATGACTAGTCAGTATAATTTAAACCGAAACGTGGAGGTGAAGCTTGGCTTCGTGGCAAGTGCAAGACGCGAAGGCGCGGTTCAGCGAGTTCCTGGATGCGGCCATCAAGAAGGGGCCGCAGGTTGTGACCCGACGCGGAGTTAAGACTGCCGTTCTGGTGCCGATCGAAGAATGGGAGAGGCTGCAAAAGGCCGCCCGGCCTAGCTTGAAGGAATGGTTGCTCGCTCCCGAGCCCCGCTGCGACGACCTCACCTATGAGAGAGGCAAGTTGCGCAGCCGTCCCGTAGTGGAGTTTGAGTGAATCAATACTTGCTCGATACCAACGTAATCTCCGAACTGCGAAAAACGCGCCCCCACGGAGCGGTGGTCGCCTGGCTCAGCGCCGCCGAAGAGACGGGTTTATTCGTTTCCGCCGTAACACTGGGAGAACTGCAGGTGGGGATCGAGCGGACAAGACGGCAAGATCCCTCGAAAGCGAGCGAACTGGAGCGCTGGGTTGATCGTGTGCCGGCAGTCTACCGGGTGCTCCCGATGGATACAGCCTGCTTTCGGGAATGGGGCCGCATTATGGATAGGAAGCCCCCTGAACTTCTGCAAGACGCCATGATTGCGGCGACGGCACGGGTCCATCGGCTGATTGTTGCGACTAGAAATGAACGAGACTTCAAGCAACTCGACGTCCGAACCTTCAACCCATTCAAGAGCTAAATCTCGGCGCCGCGTTATGGCGCCGGCAAGACGGGGCAAGCCCCGTCTCTACAGGAGCTTAATCCAGCGACGGCCAGCGGTCGTGTAGAATAACCGTTTGGATATGGACCTGTCTGCCATCCAGCAAGCCCTGCGCGAGCGCAACATTGGCGCCTGGCTTTTCTACGATCATCACCACCGCGACCCGATCTCTTACCGCGTTCTCGGGCTGCCGGATGGGCTTATGGTCACGCGGCGCTGGTACTACCTGATCCCCGCCAAAGGCGAGCCCGTCAAGCTGGTGCACAAGATCGAGTCGGGACACCTGGATACCTTGCCGGGCGTGAAGAAACAGTATGCCGGATGGCAGGAGCTGTTCGACGGCTTGAAGCAGATGCTGGGCCCGTATCGCGATGTGGCGATGCAGTATTCGGCCAACAACTTTGTCTTCACCATTTCCATGGTGGACGCGGGAACGGCGGATATGATTCGCGGGCTGGGCAAGAACATTGTCAGCGCGGCGGACCTGATCGCGCACTTTGAAGCGACGCTGACGGACGAACAGATCAAGTCGCACTTCGCGGCGCGCGATGTGATTGACGCGGTCACCGCCGCGGCCTTCAAGGAAGTTGGACGGCGCGTGCGCGGCGGCGGCACGCACGAGCATGAAATTCAGCAGTTCTTCATGGAAGCGTTCCAGCGCGAGAACATGGTGACCGACGATCCGCCGATCGTTGCCGTGAACGCCAACAGCGGCAACCCGCACTACGAGCCGAGCGCCAGCCGGCCGGTGCCGATTCGCGAAGGGGATTTTGTTCTGCTGGATGTGTGGGCGAAGAAGAATACACCGGGCGCGGTTTACTACGACATCACGTGGGTGGGAATTGTGGGCCAGGCTGCGTCGGACCGGCAGCGCGAGATTTTCAAGATTGTGAGCGAAGCGCGCGATATCGGCGTGAAGACGGTGCAGGATGCGGTCTCTGCTCACCGGCCGATCGCGGGATGGGAAGTGGATCACGCGGTGCGCGGCCACATCAAGCAGGCGAAATATGGAGATTACTTCATCCACCGCACCGGCCACTCGATTGCCACCGAGGTGCATGCGAATGGCGCGAACATGGATGATTTGGAAATTCACGACGAGCGGCGCATTCTGCCCAATTCCCTGTTCTCGATCGAGCCCGGGATCTATCTGCCCGAGTTCGGCGTGCGCCTGGAAGTGGATGTGCTGGTGCGGCCGGGAAGCGCCGAGGTCACAGGTAAAATCCAACGAGAGATTGTGACGATCTGAATGGCCAAGCCGACGACAGATAAATCAAAGAATGCAGTTTCAGTGCGTGAGCCGGAGTACCCGCTCACGACCATGGCGGTGGTCGCGCCGCTGGTGGGCTGGCTGATTCCGGGCGGCGGACACATCCTGCTGAAGCGCTATGGGCGCGGCATTCTGCTGCTGGTGTCGGTGGCCGCGATGTTCCTGATTGGGCTGGGCATGCAGGGGCGGATCTATAAGCCGAACGGCGGAGACATCCTCGACATACTCGGCTTCGTGGGCGACGTGGGCTCAGGAGCGCTCTATTTTCTGGCGCGCATCATGGACTGGGGCAACGTAATGGCGGCCAATGCCGCGGCGGATTATGGCAAGACGTTCTTGATCGTTGCCGGCCTCTTGAACTTCATCGCGGCGGCGGACGCGCATCACATTGCGCTGGGGAAGAAATCGTGACCATCAACTTGTCGCACTTCTCGGCTGCGGTGGTGTTCGCGCTCTTCGCGTCGGTGGTTTTCGGCATCACGCAGCGCAATTCGACGATGGAGCAGGTGAAGTACGGTCTCTACTGCTTCGCCATGTTCGTCGGTGGAGTGTTCCTGGCGGGATGGGTAATGGCGCTGATCCGGCGGTAGCTGAGCAGCTCTCAGCCTTCAGCTCGTAGCTCTTCGTTTCTGATTTCCAGCGCCTTGTAGACAATCCTGTCCATGTGGAGGCGGGGCTTTGCCCCGTCCGGCGGGGCAAAGCCCCGCCTCCACACAAGTTCGAACTCCTCTTAATTCTTCGGGCGTTATTCTTCGGGCGGCTCGGCGTGCAGGCCTTCGCCGGGGGCGAGCGGAAGGCGGGAGGCTCCGGCGAGCAGGCCGCGCTCCTGCGGCGAGAACGCGCGCCGGTACTGCTCGGAGTTGATCAGCCGGTCGCGCTGTTCGGGCGTCAGGCCGCGCATGCCTCGGATCGCCCGGTTGACGGCCTGGCGCCGGTCCGGCGGCAACTGCCGGAACTGCTGAAAGAGCTGGCGCGCGTGCTGCTTCTGATCCTGCCTCAGGTGTTCCCAGGTCTCCATGCGGTTGAGCACGCGTTCCTGCTGCTGCGGAGGCAGGCTGGAAAAATGCTGCAACCTGTTTTGCAGCTGCGCTTGCTGATGCGGGGGAAGCTTCCGGAACTGCGAATCGTTTTCGAGCGCGCGGCGCTGCTGTGCCGGCGGAAGATCTTTATAGCGGCGGAGCCAGTTGCCGGCGTGACCGGGCTGGTTCCGCGGTGGACGGAATTGATTGGGACGGCTGGGGCTGGGACGACCTTCTTTCTGAAAGCGGTGCCACCGCCCGTCCGCAGATTGCGAGTGCGGATGCGGTTGCTGTGGCGGCGGCAAATGGCGCACTTGAGCGAACGACGGAGTCAGCAGCATCGCTGCCAGACAGCCCGCAATTGTCGCCCGTCCCAACATGTTTGGTCTCCTGTTAGTCTGGCGAATCCCTACGGATTCGCGGTTACGTCGTCCTGCACCTGCAATTCGTCGAGCACATCGAAATCGGCGTACAACTCGTCGTTCCTCTCCAGCGCCTGCAAGTCGCCGACGGCGGTTCCCGGCTCAACCGGCAGACCGAGGGATGGAGGCTTGGTCGCGATGGCTTCGGTCTGAGAAAAATACGACTTGTTGCCAATGCCGACTACCAGCGCTCCAGCAAATATCACGGCCGCGAGCGACATGGCCCACGCCGGACGCCACAGCCAGCTCAGCCATCCCGCCGCAGGGCGCGCCATTTCTTCGCGCAGGCGCGCCTCGAGGCGGGTATCGAAATACGGCGAGGGCTCGGGCGCTTGCCATTCGTCCAGCATCGCCATGGTTTTCTGCAAGTCGCGCAGATGGGCGGCACAGGCGTTACAGGATGCGATGTGTTGTTCGACCTCCGGCGTCGAAGCGTCCATGCCAGCGGCCAGATCCGGCAACAGTTCGCGAATTTGATGGCAATTCATACTGCTTCCCTCTACTTCCCCGAAACGAACTCTTTCAGCTGCTCGCGCAACGTTTCGTACGCGCGGAACAGCAACGACTTGGTGGCGGATTCGCTCAGCTTCAGCACGCCGGCAATCTCGCGGTAATCCATCTGCTGATACTTGTGCATGATTACGGCCACGCGCTGGCGCTCGGGCAGTGCGTTTACCTTGCTGCGGATGGCCGCCAACCGCTCCCGCTTCAATATCTGCTCTTCGGCGCTGAGCGACTCGTCGGCCAGGTCGGGCGTATTGCCAGTTTCCTGGTCCGGCTCATCGAGGCGCACGGTATTTCCCGGACGCTCGTGCCGCGTATCGCGCGCGTGGTTAACCGCCAGGTTGGTCGCGATGCGATAAAGCCAGGTCGTAAACTTGGCGCTCGGCTCGTAACGGGTGCGCGACCGGTACACGCGCAGAAACACTTCCTGCGCCAGTTCCTCCGCGGTCGATGGGTTGCGGCACAGGCGGTACATGAAGCCCACCATCGGCCGGCGATATTTCTGCACCAGGTAAGCGAAGGCGGACTCATCGCCCGTCTTCACCCGCAGCATCACGTCGACGTCGGAAACGGCCTCGTTTGTGCTGACGACGGAATTTGCCATGGGAACGGGCGCAGACGGCGGCGTTCCCGCATAGTTCAGCAGCCCGCGATCCAGTATTCCGCGATCAATGGCCACGCTGCTCACACTGGTAGAAACCCCCTCCAGGGGAGAAAGTTGCGTGTTTTCGTGGCTAGGAATGCGCGCGGAAGTGTTTTCCCGTGAGTCAGTTACGGATCGAGGGTCGGGAATGTCGGAGGCGGCCATGAAAGCGCGATAAAAAGAGGCTATCGGGAGCGGCGCAGGCGGTCAAGAGGCTGGGTGGATGCCGAAAGGACGGGCACGATTTGTTACAATTGCAAAACCGCAGGCAGTGGGCGCTTAACTCAGCGGTAGAGTGCCATCCTCACACGGTGGAAGTCGTAGGTTCAAATCCTACAGCGCCCACCATTCACCAATTGGCGTTGCGGCACTTCCGCGTAAAGCGACAGCCTCCCGCGGGTCAGGTCGTATCCAGTTGGTTCCCCTCCCGGCTCCACTCCCTCCGAAATGCTAAGATTTCGTGGATGCCATTGCGCAGCAAACTCAAGAAGGTCAGGCATGCGCCGGGAAACCCCGCGGCGGGAAAAGCCCGCGGGCGTAAGGGCGAGCCGCACACCGCCGCGGAGTTGGTCATCATTACCGGCATGAGCGGGTCGGGGAAGGCTTCGGCGCTGAAGGCCTTCGAAGATCTTGGCTACTATTGCGTGGACAATCTGCCGGTGGAGTTGATTCCGCGTTTTGCCGAACTGGCGCTGCAGTCGGGAGAGATTCCGCGCACCGCGCTGGTGGTGGACGTGCGCGAGGGTTCGCAACTGGAGAAGCTGCCGGCGATGCTGAAGTCGGTGAAGCGGACGATCCCGACCCGGGTGATTTATCTGGAAGCGAGCGATGCCGCGTTGCTGCGGCGCTTCAGCGAGACGCGGCGGCCGCATCCGCTGGGGACGGGCACGACGGTGCGGGCATCGCTCGGGGCCGAACGGCGCCATCTGCGGGCGATTCGCGCCATTGCCGACCTGGTCATTGACACCTCTAAGTTTAATGTTCATGAACTGCGAGCGCACTTGACCGACCGCTTCAAGCAGCACGCCGGGAGCCAGCAGACGATTCTGGTTTCCTGCGTGAGTTTCGGATACAAACACGGCCTGCCGGAAGATGCCGACCTGGTGTTCGATGTGCGCTTTCTGCCCAATCCTCATTTCGTGCCCGAGTTTCGCGCGCTGACGGGCCGCGACCCTGGTGTCGCCAAATATATCCGATCGTTTCCGCAGACGCAGGAGTTCATCAACCGCATCTCCGAACTGCTGGTTTACCTGCTGCCGCACTACATTCGCGAGGGCAAGAGCTACCTGACCATCAGCTTCGGTTGCACGGGCGGACAGCACCGCTCGGTGATGATCGCCGAAGATGTAAGCAAGCGGCTGCGGAAAGCGGGATTCAAAGTGAAGGTCGTGCATCGGGACAGTCCCAGGTAGGTTCCGGCTGAAGCTGTGTGGTGACGGGGCTCCGCCCCGTCCCAGCGGGGCGTAGCCCCGCTTCCACACAATCTCTACGGGAAATCACATGTAGAATTGAGCCTTACAAGCATGGCAACCTCCACAGTGGCGAGCGCGAACCGTGAAGGAACACCGGCAAAGCCCCGTCCGCCCCGTCCCATCGCCCGCCTGTTGCGCTACGTTCTGCCTTACTGGTGGCCGCTTCTGGCTTCGGTGACCCTGATGGCGCTGGTGGGGCTGCTGGATGCAGGCCGGGTTCTGCTTATCGGCCCCATTTTTGATCGCGTCTTGAATCCCGCTTCCCAGGAAAAAACCATACAGCTATTCAAGCTGCCGGGCAGCGAGCGCTTTCTGAACCTTCAACAACTGGTTCCGTCCCACTTTCACAATCCATGGACGATGGTTGCCTTCGCCCTGGTGGCAGCCACGGTATTGAAAGGGATCTTCGACTACGCCGGCACTTACCTCGTAAACTACGCCGGCTTTGGCATGATCACGGACCTGCGGGACGATTTGTATAACGCCATCCTGCGCAGTTCGGCGGCGTTTTTCACGAAGCACACCACGGGCACGTTGCTCTCGACGATCGTCAACGATATCGAGAAGGTGCAATTCGCGATGTCGAGCGTGCTGGCGGAATTCCTGCAACAGTTTTTTACATTTGTGTTTATTGCGGCGGTGGTGGTTCAGTTGGGAGGCAAGCTGGCGTGGGTGTTGCTGCTATTCGTTCCCGCGATTTTGTACTCATCGAGAAAAATCGGACGGCAAGTGCGGGGCAAGACGCGGGGCGGGCAGGACAAGCTGGCCGAGATCCAGAACATTCTGCACGAAACCATTACCGGGAACCGAATCGTCAAGGCGTTTGGCATGGAGAACTGGGAGGTGGAGCGTTTTCGCGCCGCCGCGCGCCGGCTGTTCCGGGCGAATCTTCGGCTGGTGGCGGCGTTCGCGATCAGCTCTCCGCTGATGGATATTCTGGGCTCGATTGCCATTGCTCTGCTGCTGCTGATGGGCCGGGACGCGATCAACAAGCACGTTTTTACGGCGGGAACATTTCTGGCCTTCATTGTGGCGGTGTTCAAGCTCTACGACCCGGTGCGCAAGTTCGCGCAGTTCAACAACAATTTCCAGCAGGCGGTGGGCGCCTCGTCGGAAATTTTCCGTTTCATGGATATCGAAGACGAAGTGCGGGAGAAGCCGGGAGCGAAGCGCATGGGGAAGTTTGCGCGAGCAATCCAGTTTGCGGACGTGTCTTTCTCCTATTCCAATGAAAACGCCGACGATTCGCCGCCTGTGCTGCGCGGAATCAATCTGGAAGTGAAGGCGGGCGAGGTGCTGGCGGTGGTGGGATCGAGCGGAGCGGGCAAGAGCACGCTGGTGCACCTGATCCCGCGCTTCTTTGACGTCAGCAGCGGACGCATTCTGATCGACGATACTGATGTGCGGGACGTGACGCTGGAATCTCTGCGCTCGCAGATCGGGATTGTCACCCAGGAGACGGTGTTGTTCAACGACACGGTGAGGAACAATATCGCCTACGGCCAGCCGCATGTATCGCAGAAGAAGGTGGAAGAAGCGGCGCGAGCGGCGCGAGCGCATGAATTCATTCGCGGGCTTCCGGAGGGGTACAACACCATGATCGGGGAGCGCGGGGTGCGGCTGTCGGGCGGGGAGCGGCAGCGGATCGCGATTGCGCGGGCGATTCTGAAGGATGCGCCGATTCTGATTCTGGACGAGGCGACCTCGGCGCTGGACAGCGAATCCGAGTCGCTGGTGCAATCGGCGCTGCAAAATCTGATGAGTGGGCGTACTGTGTTTGTGATTGCGCACCGGCTCTCGACCGTGCGCCGCGCGGATCGCATCGTCGTACTCGAAAACGGCATGATCGGCGACATTGGCGCGCATGAAGAGCTGATGCGAAAGTTGGGCACGTACCGGCGGCTTTACGAATTGCAGTTTGCCGAAGCGGACGCGCCGAAGGCAGTGCCCACGTAGGGACAGCCGCCCTCGGCTGTCCGGCGGAGCGAAGCTCCGCAGAGGTTGCGATCTATCGGAATGTGGGTCGCGCTGCGCGCGGCTGGACAGCCGAGGGCGGCTGTCCCTACGTGATTCGAGACGAACTTTATGCCACTTCGCTCCATGACGGGATTCGCGCAGGTCAAAGGGCAGGTCAGCGCTCAGTTGGCGTTTGCGCTATCGCTGAAATCGGTGAATCATCGTTTTCTGGATCTTCACTTTCGCCTGCCGTCCGATACCGACGCGCTGGAGATGAAGCTGCGCCGAATTCTGAAAGAGAAACTGGCTCGCGGCCACGTGGAAGTGATCCTGAACCTGGATCGCTCGGGGGCGAACGGCGTCGCGCTCAACCGCCAACTGGTTGCCGGCTACGTCGAGGCCTTCCGCGCGGCGGCCGATGAATTTGGAGTCGAGGGTCAGCCCGATCTCAACGTGGTTCTAAGGATGCCGGGCGCAATGGATCCGGGAGCCGAGAGATCGGGAGACGAAGTGGAGACCGCGGTGATGGCGCAAGTGGAAGAAGCGCTTTCCAGACTGAATGAGATGCGTGAAGAAGAAGGCCGGAGCATCGTCACGGAGTTGCGCGCTCGCATGGCGAATCTGGAAAAAGCGGCGGCGGGCGTGGAAGCCCATCGCGGCACCATTCTGCGCAGCTACTCGGAACGCTTGCAGGCGCGTCTGCTGGAGGTGCTCGGCGCGCAGGTGGACAAAGAACGGATTCTGCAGGAAGTCGCGGTGCTGGTCGATCGCAGCGACATCCAGGAGGAACTGGTCCGGCTGAATGCGCACGTAAAGCATTTTCTCGGGTTGCTCGACCAGGGTGGCGAGGTGGGCAAGAAGCTGGATTTCCTGCTGCAGGAAATGAACCGCGAGGCCAACACGCTGCTTTCGAAGACCTCCGGCCTGGCGGGCGAGGCCTTGAAGATTACCGAGATGGGACTGCTGATGAAGTCGGAGATCGAGAAATCGCGGGAGCAGGTGCAGAACCTGGAATGAGCATCGTTTACATTGTTTCCGCGCCCTCGGGTTCGGGCAAATCCACGCTGGTGAACGAACTGTTCAAGATGGTTCGTCATCTGGACTTCTCGATCTCGTACACCACGCGCCCGCCGCGGGGAAGCGAACAGAACGGCAAGGAATATTTTTTCGTCTCCAGGAAAGAATTTGAAGCCATGATCGCAGCCGATGAGTTTCTGGAGTACGCGGAGGTTTTTGGAGACGAAAAAGTGCGCGGCGAGTATTACGGCACGGCGCGGCGGTTTTTGCATGAAGCGGAAAACCGAGGTAACGACCTCCTGCTGGACATCGATGTGCAGGGAGCGAGTAAAATCAAAGAGAAGATTCCGGAAGCGGTAAGCATCTTCATTCTGCCGCCAGACCGGGAGAATCTGGAATGGCGGCTGCGGAACCGGGGGGAGGATTCGGAGGAAGTAATCCGTCGTCGGCTGGACACGGCCCGACGTGAGATTGAGAACTACTCCAAATACGACTATATATTAGTAAATAGGGTGGTTGAACAATCCGCCGACCAACTTAAGGACATAGTGCTGGCGGAGCGGTTGAAAAAAAAAAGCAGGGCGGAACTTTCTGAAGAAGAAGAGCGGTTGATCGAGACCGCGCAGGCTTGCCGGTTGGAAAAGGCGCGGGAGCAGGTGCAGCCGATTCTGGATTCTTTCCGCGGGCGGTAAAGGGCATTTTGAAGTTTCAGGGGAGAATGTATGAAGCTGATGGAAGGGTTCGACAGCAACTACCGCTATATTCTGGTAGCGGCGCGGCGGGCACGGCAACTGCAAGGCGGCGCACCGCCGGTGATCGATACCGGATCGCGCAAACCCTGCCGCATCGCACAGGATGAAATCAAGGCTGGCAAGGTGAAATGGCTGATTCCGGAGATTCCGAAATTGCCGGTAGTGGCCGCGAACGAGACTTTGAGCAAGGTGTTCCCGGAAGACGCGTAGAGATTAGCGAAAAGGGTAGGGCACGGCTTCAGCCGTGCCGCCAAAAGCCTCGCGGAATGCGGGCTTTAGCCCCTGAGGGTAGACGCCGTGGCGGCGAGTTGAATCGCGCGCGCCCTGGCGGCATCAATTCTGTAGGCGGGGCTCGATCTTGAAGCTGTGGCCGCCGTCTTCCTCCTATGAAAATTGCGCTGGGCGTCTCCGGTGGGATTGCGGCTTATAAGGCGGCGGAAATCGTGCGCCTTCTGCAAGACCGCGGCATTCGTGTGCAAGTCGTGATGACTTCTGCGGCCCAGGAGTTCGTTCGTCCTCTGACCTTTGCAGCTCTCTCCGGTGAAAAAGTGATCACCGGTATGTTCGGGTCCGGCGCTGGAGACGGACAGGCGAATGTCGAGTCGGCGATCGAGCACATTGCGATGGCGCAGGCGATTGATGCGCTGCTGGTGGCTCCGGCGACGGCCGATGTGCTGGCGCGCTTCGCGCAGGGGATTGCGAACGACTTTCTGAGCACTCTTTATCTCGCGACCACCGCTCCGGTGGTAGTGGCTCCGGCGATGAACGTCGAGATGTGGAAGCACGCGGCCACGCAGGCAAATCTGGAAATTCTGCGCCAGCGCGGCGTTCGCATCGTCGATCCCGGCAAGGGCTATCTGGCCTGTGGGATGACCGGGGCCGGGCGTTTGGCCGAAAACGAAGTCATTGTAGCGGCGGTCATGGAAGCGCTTGGCGCCGCGCAGGATCTGGCGGGCGAAACCGTTCTGGTGACGGCGGGGCCGACGCGGGAGAAGATCGATCCGGTGCGGTATTTGACCAACCGGTCGAGCGGGCGCATGGGCTATGCCATTGCCGAAGCGGCGCTGCGCCGCGGGGCGCGCGTGCTGCTGGTGAGCGGGCCGACTGCGATTGCCGCCCCGGGCGCCGCGGAACTGACGCCGGTGGAGACCGCGGCAGAGATGCTGGCGGCGGTTTTGAAATTGCTGCCCGAGAGTACGGTGGTGATCAAGACGGCGGCGGTGGCGGACTTCCGGCCGAAAGCGACGGTGGGGCAGAAGATCAAGCGCAAGGGCGCGATGACCCTGGAACTGGAACCGACCGCGGATATTCTGGCGGAAGTGGCGCGCCGGAAAACGTCGCAGGTCGTCGTGGGGTTTGCCGCTGAGACGGAGAACGTGCTGGAAAACGCGCGTAAGAAGCTGGCATCGAAGTCGCTCGATGCCATCGTGGTCAACGATGTTTCGCGCGGAGGCATTGGTTTTGATTCCGACCGTAACGCGGTGACGATCATCTCTCCGAGTGAGGTGGTCGAGGTTCCCGAGACCTCGAAATGGGAAGTCGCGCACCGCGTGCTCGACCAGGTAGTGAAGCTGCGGAAGCGCAGCGGCGTGCCGTCGCGATAACGGAGCTTATTCACTACAGAGACACAGAGAAAAATTTGTAATTTGGTAATTGAAAGTCCAGATCTTCCCCGAGATTGGCGGGGATCGGTTTCAAATTACACAATTACCAATTTCCTCTGTGTCTCTGTGGTGAAAAGTTGTTATCCTGATCCGCCATGCCCCGCACTCTCGATCCTCAACTCCGACCCGCACTTGCCGCCCGCATCGGTTACTACAAGGAGGAAGTCCGTCTCGAACGGGGTTCGATTTTGCCTGAGACCTGACACCTAAGACCTGAGACCTGCCCCTCAGATCGGCATACTCCCCTTGAACAGCCAGATCAGGTCGATGATCAAAATAATCACCACCATCAGCTCCAGCACAAACGCCCGGCTCTGGTGGAACTGGTCCACCATGAAGCGGTAGAGCTCTTCCGCGGTGTGGACTTTCTGGTTGACCAGGTTCTTGTAATCGCTCACGCCGATCTTGGACGCGGCGACCTTGTAGAGGCGCGCCGAGAACATGTCGCTCAGGAACTTGATCGCGTTGTCGGCGCGCTCGGTCAGTTCGTCCACATCGAGTAGGACGGTGTGCAGGCGGGTGGCACGCTTCGCGGTGCGCCAGCGGGCGAGGATGCCGGTCGAGCCGCGGTCCATGAAATCGTAAACGCTCTGCAGTTCGCGGGTCAGCAGTTCGTCGTAGTGGCGGAATTCGAGGAGCTGCGAGTTGGCGTATTCGAGCAATTGGATGACGGTTTCCGCGCCGCTCGCGGAGTCGTAGAGAAACGCCGCGTTCCAGCTGATCACCGCCAGGTCGTTCGGATAGTACGAAATTTTCGACTGCATGATTTCCTGCTGCTCGCCGTCGGAGAGCGGAACGTTTTCGCCGCGCACGATCTGGGCGATGCGTCCACCCTCGGTCGAGAGCAGTTCGGCCGCGGAAGGATTGCCGGCGAGGTCGCGCACGTGGAAGACGAAATAATCTTCATGCAGCCAGCTCTCGTAAAGCTTGACCAGCGCGGGGCGGGCGCGCTCGATCTTCTGTTTGACGATTTTCTGGGCGAAGCTGGTGAAATCGGTGTCCCAAACCCAGCGGCTGGCCAGGCGGACCAGCGTGTCCCAGTCGCCGGAAAACGGCAGCTCGAAGACGACGCTCAGCACCCCGTAGTCGTAGTACTTGATCTGCACGTCAAGCCGTTCGCCGCTTTCGAGGATCAGCGGCTCGACCGGCTCGACGACCGGAGGTCGCTGGAAGCGGACGTATCCCGGAGCAGGGTGCTTGAAGCTGGCCTCCTGGCGGCGAGCGCCAAAGATGTCGCGCAGGGCGTCGAGTTTGATCTCTTCGCAAACGTCGAACTGGATGAGCACCAGCACCGACCCTTGCAGCGCCTTGCCCTGGGCAACGACACCGACTCCGGACGGAGTTGGCGTCACGGCTGGGGCTGAGACTACGGCGGTTGGATTTGCGGTTTCCATAGAGAGGCCTGCTGGCTTTGTCTATTGTCCCAGAAAGCGGACGGGATGGGCAGTGGGTTAGTAACTGTCTATTTATCAACATGTTAAGCACGGCAAGAATGGCCGAGCGCAGCTCGGTAGCTTGTGTGGGGACGGGCGCCCTCGCCCGTCCAAGCCGAGCGCAGCTCGGCCGCGCCGCCAGTGCCACCCGAACTTAGCGCTTTCTGGCCAGCGCCAAAAGTAGCGCCGCTCCTGCCGCGATCCCAGCCACCGCCAGTCCGGTGCGCTTCATGGATTTCTCGATGGCAGCCCGGTGCGGCCGCACCCAGGCGTCTTCGGGATAGTGTTGCGGCGCGGGGTCGAACATCGGAAAGCCCTCGGGGGTTTCAGTGGCTTCGCGCAGCGCCATCTGGAGAACTTCGGCCAGGTGGAGGGCGTGGCGATCAGTTTCCTGGGCAATCTGCTCGCGGCAACTGAAACCATCGGCGACGATGAGCCAGTCGGTCGGAGCCTGGCGGACGGCAGGCAGCAGTTCGAGCTCGCCGATGGCTTTCGAGATGTCATAATTTTCTTTTTCGAAGCCGAACGCTCCCGCCATGCCGCAGCACCCGGGGGCGGGAGCGGTGAAGTTGATCCCCATGCGATCGAGGATCGACTCTTCGGCGGTCATCTTCATGATGGCCTTGTGATGGCAATGCCCGTGGATAAGTGCTCGGCGCGGCAGTTTGGGAAGCGGAAAATTCTTTGCGCGCTGCTCGAGAAATTCACTGAGCAGGAAGACTTGCTTCGAAAGCGCTTGCGCGCGTTCGTCTTTCGGGAAAAGGTTCGTGAGTTCGTCGCGGAAGACGGCGGCGCAACTGGGTTCGAGGACGACGATGGGCGTTGCGGCTTCGATTTCCGGAAGCAGTTCGTCCATGATCTGGAGGAGCAGGCTCTTGGCGCGGTCAAGCATGCCGATGTCGTAGAGCGGGCGGCCGCAACAGAGGTGGGCGCGCGGGACGAGGACATCGAACCCGGCGGCTTCGAGCACTTCGGCCGCGGCCTTGGCGGTCGCGGGGAGGAAGTAGTTGTTGAAAGTGTCAGCCCAGAGGAGGACGGGGTTAGCAAGGCTCACGTGGGGACGGCCGCCTTCGGCCGTCCCGAGGAGCGAAGCTCCGAGCCGCTCCTCCCACCACCACTGTCTAAACGTCTGCGGCGCAAACGCCGGAATACGACGCTGGGCGGGGATCCTGGCGGCTAGCTTGGCGAGGTCGCGCAGGCCCGGGAGTTGGGTTGTGAGATTCACCAACCCCGGCACGTGCGAGGCGGCTCGGGCCCACAGGTCAATATTCGAGAAGGCCAGCGCATTCAGCGGACGCCGATTCGTTTCGTAGTAGTGCGACAGGAATTCCGCTTTGTAGGTCGCGACATCGACGCCGACCGGGCAATCGCCTTTGCATCCTTTGCAGGCAAGGCAGAGATCAAGCGATTCTTTCACGGCTTCACTCTGCCAACCGTCTTTGATGACATCTCGTTTCGTCATCTCCCAGAGCAGGTGGGCGCGGCCGCGGGTGGAGTGCTCTTCATCGCGCGTGACGCGGAAGCTGGGACACATGACTCCGCCTTCGTCGCGGCGGCACTTGCCGACTCCGACGCAGCGCAGCGTCGCGGCGGCCAGGCTGCCGTGGTCGTCGGGAAATTTGAAATGCGTCTCCGGCTGCCAGGGATCATAGCCCGCGCCGAGCCGGAGATTTTCGTCGAGGCGATAGGGCTCGATGAGCTTGCCCGGGTTCATCTTCCAATCGGGATCCCAGAGCGATTTGAACTCGCGGAAAGCCTGCATGAGTTCGGGGCCAAACATTTTGGGAAGAAGCTCGCCGCGGGACTGCCCATCTCCGTGTTCGCCGGAGAGCGAGCCCCCATAGCGGACGACAAGGTCGGCGGCCTCTTCCATGAACTGGCGGAACTTGCGGACGCCTTCGGCGGATTCGAGATCGTAGTCCATGCGGGTGTGAACGCAGGCGTGGCCGAAGTGTCCGTAGAACGAGCCGTCGTAGTGATGGTCTTGCATCAGCTTGCGCAGGTCGCGGAGGTAGGCGCCGAGTTTGTCGGGCGCGACCGCGGAATCTTCGAAGCCTTCCCAACGAATCGGTTCGCCGGGGACGTGCGCAGTCACTCCCAGGCTGGACTCGCGGACATCCCAGATGCGCCGCGCCTGGCGAGGGTCAGTGAACAGACGCAAGTTGGGCGGAGTCGCGGAGCGGTCGAGCGCCTTCATCAGATTGCGCGCCTGCGATTCGGCTTCGGCGGCGGTGTCAGCGCCGAATTCGACCATCAACCAGCCACCGCCTTCGGGCAGCAGCGCGAGGGCATCGAGGTTCACGCCCTTGTGGCGGCTCGCTTCGACCATGATGTCGTCAAAGCCTTCGAGGCCGATGGGGCGGTGCTCCATGATCTGCGGGACGTGGTCGGCACAAATGTAAACATCGGGCCATCCGATGACGAGCAGCACGCGCGCCGGCGGACTCTCGACGAGGCGGCAAGTCGCTTCGAGAATCGTGACGCAAGTGCCTTCGGAGCCGACGAGCGCGCGCGCCACTTGAAAGCCGCTTTCGGGGAGCAGGTGGTTGAGGTTGTATCCGGAAACGCGGCGCGGAATGTTGGGAAACTGGCGGCGCACCTGCTCGCCGTAGCGGTCGGCGAGGGACTTGAGGCCGGCGTAGATTTCGGCGCAGCGGCCGCCTTCGCGAATGAAGCGGTCGAAGTCGTCGGCGCTGGTCGCGCCAACGTGCATGCGCTGGCCGCCATAAGTCACGATCTCAAGTGATTCGATGTTGTCGTCCGTCTTGCCGGCCATGATCGAGTGCACGCCGCAGGAGTTGTTTCCGATCATGCCGCCGAGCGTGCAGCGGTCGTGGGTCGCGGGATCGGGCGCGAAGGTAAGGTGGTGCTTCTCGGCAGCAGCGCGCAGAGTATCGAGGACAACTCCGGGCTCGACGCGCGCGATGCGACGCTCGGGATCGATTTCGAGAATTGTCGCCATGTATTTCGAGAAGTCGAGGATGACGGCGGCGTTGCAGCATTGTCCGGCAAGCGATGTGCCTCCGCCGCGCGCCAGCAGCGGAGCGCGGTGGTCGCGGCAGAGGGCAACGGTGGCGAGAACGTCTTCCTTGTCGCGCGGAACTACGACGCCGATGGGAACCTGACGATAATTAGAGCCGTCGGTGGCGTAGAGGGCGCGGCTGCCCGAGTCGAAGCGGACCTCTCCGCGAAGGTGGCGGCGGAGAGCGGCTTCGAGCGCGCCGGCATCGAGTTGCGCGGAATGGGCCGGAGGTGGGGCGATGTCTTGCGGCATAGGGTACAGAACATCTTCGAGGATACGGGCGTTGAGCGCAAGGGGGGATTGCAGAGGGCAGAGGTCAGATTGAAGAGGTTAGAGGTGCTTTTCGTAACGTCCAGCGCCCTCGCTTGCGAGCACGCAAATCGCATGGGAATCACCTCTGCAATCTGACCTCTAACCTCTGACCTGCCTCATTACCGCCAGGATCGGGTCAGGTAGTCCGCCAGGGATAGCGATAGCAGAATCGCGAGAAAGAAGAAGCCGGAGACAACTACGGCCCCAGTCAGCTTTTCGCTTGCGCCTTTGACGTGCATGAAGAAGAGCACGACGAGTGTGGCCTTGATGGTGGCGATGAGGAGCGCGACGATAGGGTTGAAAGGACCGAGGTTCACGAAGGCCGCGCCGACCGTGGTCGCCGTCCCAACAAGCAGGCCGACGCCAATGGCTATGTAAAATCCTTGCGAGTGACTGCCGTGTTCTGCCTTTTCCGACATATAGAAGTTCTCAGTTCTCAGCTGTCAGTTCTCAGTTCATTCACAAAAAAGCTGCGAAAACCATAGGTCTTGTATCAGGGCATCGCTTCAGCGATGCCGTAAATCCTTCGAAATCAAACGCCCCTTTAGGGGCTGGGCCACCCGACGTCACGAATGGCGGCTGATCAAATACAACAACGGGAACAGATAAATCCAGATGATATCGACCAGGTGCCAGTACAAGCCCGCGTTTTCTATGGGCGTGAAGTAGCCGGGCGAGTAATGTCCTCTCCATGCGAGCACAGCCAGCACGCTAAAAAGGCCGCAGCCAATGATCATGTGCAGGGCGTGCATGCCGGTCATGGCGAAATAGAGCGAGAAAAAGAGCTCGGCTTCCTTCGGGTTGACTGGGATCTTCTTGCCGTTGTCGTCGAAAGTGTCCGTGAACTTGAACGTGGGACCGGGCACGTGGTGCTTCTCGAATTTTTCGCGGTACTCGAAACCTTTGACCACGAGGAAGGTCATGCCGAGCAGCACGGTAACGAGGAGGTAGCCGACCAGCAGTTTGCGCTTGCCTGCTTCCGCCGCCTTTACTGCCAATACGACCGTAAGCGAACTGACGATCAGGACGGCGGTGTTAGTGGCTCCCATCCCGATGCTGAGCTGCTGGCTACCGGCCGCGAAGGCGTTGAAGTGGGCGAGACGGTACACCAGATAGGCGCAGAACATGCCGCCGAAGAACATGATTTCAGTCACCAGGAACAACCACATGCCAAGCGAGGCGGCGTCCTTCTGTTGCTGAGCGTCGGCGAAGTGGTGAAGCAGCGCCGGATTATGAGCTTCGTGTTCCATGACCATCGCTGAGCTGGTCGTCGCTGGGCTATCTGGCAACGGGAGCCTCCAGTTCCTTGTCTGGGATCTCGTCGTAGTTATAGGCTTCCCAGGTCACGACGGGGGTCTCGTCAAAATTGAAGGTGGGCGGCGGCGACGTGGTCTTCCACTCCAGGCCGGCGGCGTTCCACGGGTTGGCTTCGGCGATCGGCCCGTAGCGCAGCGACCAGAGAAAGTAGATCATCGGCAACAGGTAGCCGACGGCGAGGATGCTGGCGCCGGCGGTCGAGAGCACGTTCAGCACCTGGAACTCCGGCGGATACTGCCAGTAGCGGCGCGGCATGCCGACGTAGCCCAGAATGAACTGCGGGAAGAACGTCAGGTTAAAGCCAGCGAAGATGAGCAGCGCCGACAGTCTCGCCCAGCCTTCCGGATACATGCGCCCGGAAATCTTCGGCCACCAGAAATGCATGCCTCCGAGATACCCCATCAAGACACCACCTACCATGACGTAGTGGAAGTGGGCGACGACGAAGTAAGTGTCGGTGACGTGGACGTCGATGCCGATGGTGGCGAGGAAGAGCCCGGTCAAGCCGCCGATGGTGAAAAGCCCGATGAAGCCGAAGGCGTAAAGCATGGGCGTGGCGTAAGAAATCGAACCCTTGTAGAGGGTAGCGGTCCAGTTGAACACTTTGACGGCCGAGGGCACGCCGATGAAGAAGGTGAGGAACGAAAAGATCATCGCGGCATAGAGCGAGATGCCGGCCACGAACATGTGATGCGCCCACACCAGAAATCCCAGGACGGCAATGGCGATGCTCGACAGCGCGATAAACTTGTAACCGAACACGCGCTTGCGCGAGAAGCAGGTGATGAGTTCGCTGACCACTCCCATGGAAGGCAGGATCATGATGTACACCGCCGGGTGGGAGTAGAACCAGAACAGGTGCTGAAACAGGAGCGGGTCTCCGCCCAGCCTGGGGTCGAAGATGCCGAGATGGAAGAGGCGCTCGACGGCAACCAGCACGATGGTGATGGCGATGACCGGCGTGCCCAGGACCATGATGATGCTGGTCGCGTAGTTCGCCCACACGAACAAGGGCAGGCGGTCCCAGGTAAGGCCCGGCGCGCGCATGCGGTGGATGGTAACGATGAAGTTCAGTCCGGTGAAAATCGAGGAGAACCCGGCAATGAAGGCCGCGAGTCCAGCCTCGACAATCTTGGTGTTGGTGTACTCCGTGCTGAATGGGCTGTAGAAAGTCCAGCCCGTGTCGACGCCGCCGGTCAGCATGACGTGCGTGATCAGGATGCCGCCCACAACGTAGAGATACCAGCTCAGCAGGTTGATGCGCGGGAAAGCAAGATCCTTCGCCCCAATCATGATGGGAATCAGAAAATTCCCCAGCACCGCCGGCACCACCGGGATCAGGAAGAAGAACACCATGATCAAACCGTGCATGGTGAACACCTTGTTATAGGTGTCGGCCTGCATCAGGTCGCCCTGCGGAGTGAGCAGCTCGAGCCGGATGAGCATGGCAAAGAAGCCGCCGAGAAAGAAGAACGTCGTCACCGAAATCAGATAGAGGACCGCGATCCGCTTGTGGTCGGTGGTCAGCAGCCAGGACTTGAGGCTGTACCCGTTGTTGAGATAGTTCAGCTTCGGAGCTGGAGCCTGATTCGCCGAAATTACTGTGCTTGCCATGACTATTGCACCTGCGTCTTCTGTGTTTGCGCCGGGGAAGGGGCGGGCGGATTCTGCAGCCCGGCGGTTCCCGTGGGTGGCTGGCTTAGCGATTTGACGTAAGCCACCAGCGCGTTCAACTGCTCTTCGCTGACGATGCCCTGAAAGGTGGGCATCACCGGTTTGAAGCCGTTCACGATCTTTGCCATCGGATTGAGGATGGACTCACGAACATAGTTCTCGTCGGCAATCACGGTGCGTCCGTCTTCGAGCAGAACCGGTTTGTTGTAGACGCCGGTCAGATTGGGGCCGCGGCCCTGCACATCGAAACGATGACAGGTGGCGCACCCGAGCGTAGCGAATAACTGCTTGCCGGTTTCCGGCAAGGGCGCGGACGGTCCGCCCGCCATCCACTGCGCGTAATCCTGCGGCTCCATGACGACGATGTCGCCGCCCATTCCGGAGTGATTGGTTCCGCAATATTCGGCGCAGAACAAATGGTAGCGGCCGGGTTTGGTGGCCTTGAACCATAAGGTGGTGTAGCGGCCGGGCAGCACGTCCTGCTTGATGCGGAAGGCGGGGACATAGAAGCTGTGAATCACGTCCTGCGAGGTCATGATGAGCTTGACGTTCTGGCCGGTGGGAACGTGCAACTCGTTGATCTCGCGCTGCCCCTCCATGTGTTCGATCTTCCACATCCACTGCTTGGCGACGACGTAGACTTCGGTCGAGTCGGCGGGAGGGGTGCGTTCCTTGAAGTAGATGACGGCGCCCCAGATGAAGAAGGTCAGCATCACAAAGAACGGGATGATCGACCAGGTAATTTCGAGGATCGTCGAGCCTTCGATCTGCTGGGCTTCGCGGCCGGGGGTGCGGCGATACTTGATCGCCAGCACCGTGACGACGAAAAAGATGAGCGCGGTCATGACGCCGGCGACCAGCAGCAGATAGATGTAGAGAGCATCCACCTGGCCTGCCATGGTCGAGGCCTGATCGGGCCACAAAGGTAGAAATTTCGACATAATTACTTAACTCGCCTCGGTTCGCCGTGGGCCGGGCCGGGTCCGGAACCATGATTGGAACGGCTGTCGGCGCGGAACATGATGAACATAAATGTTCCCAGGATGAGCATGGTACCGAGCGCCGCCAGCTTCAGGATGTTGCTGACGACGGCGCCGTATTTTCCGGTCCTGGGATCGTAGTGATAGCAGTACAGCAGCACCTGGTCGCCGATGTTACCGATCCGGTTTTGCGAGGCCTGCACCAGTCCGAGGCGCAGATCCTTGGGAGAGAACTCGACTCCATAAAAGTATCCCGAAATGTGCCGGTCGGGCGTAAGCATAACGATCGCGGCGGCGTGGGCGTACTGCTCGGTTTTCGGATCGAACTGATATTGGAAGCCGACCGCTTTGGTGAGCGCATTGATCTGGTCAGCCTTGCCGGTAAGGAAGTGCCAGCCTTGATCGGCATTCGCGCGGCCATAGCGCTTCATCATGTCCCGTTTTTTTGCCGCGGCCATTTCCGTGGTTTCGCGCGGATCGAAGCTTACAGTGAGCACGTCAAAATCCTTGCCGAGATTGAAGGTCAGCGCCTTCATCGAACCGACCAACCCTTGCAGCAGTTCGCTGCACAGCATGGGGCACTGGTAATAACCCAGGTTCAGGATGACGGGGCGTCGGTGGCCGAAGTAGTCGGCGAGTTTGACCGGGTTGCCGAGCTCGTCGCGGAATTCGAGATCGGCGGGAACTTCGGCGTTGAGATGTTGCTCGATGCCGACGAATTCGAGCCCAGGTGGACGCTGGTTAACGGGCGGACTCATGATGCCGCCGCCCATGATGGGACCGCGCGCGCCCTGCGCAAACAGCGGAGCGGCTGAGACCAGCAACAGAAAAACTGCGAGTGCGATCAGATAACACGTAGGGACAGCCGCCCTCGGCTGTCCAGCCGAGCGAAGCTCGGCAGCGGCGATCGAATTGGCGAAACTGCTTTTACTGCGCACTGCTTTTTCCTTTTCCGGCTGTCCGTCCGGAACGGTTGCTTCGCATCAGAGCATCGCTTTAGCGATACCGTAAGTTCTTCTGTAGAGACGGGGCTTGCCCCGTCTCCGCCCGCGCCATCAGACGCCCCTTAAGGGGCCGGGCTACCGCTTCGCTGCCGCCACTTTCTTCGCCGGCGCTGTGCTCGCCGCTGCTGCGCCTGCATCCGCGCTGCCCGGCGCATACACGGGCAATCCGCGCTGCACGGTCAACTCCATGGCGCGCTCGATCGGAATATGCGCCACGTCAGCTTTTTCGTCGACCCAGCCGTAGCTGTTGAGTTGATTCTCCTGATTGACGAGGAAGTCGCGGAACTGGCCGCGCTCGTTGGTTTCGAGCATGGGAGCGCCGTTGTCCTTGAACACCTTATCCATGTCGTCCTGCGTGACCACACGCGACATCGCCCCCCTGGAAGTAACCAACGGGCTGGCGGTGGCCATCTGCGACCGCTCGTATTTATCGAGGAACGAGTACATGCCGACGATGATGAAATAAATGACTGCGCCAAAGATCGCGAGGCCGATCATGAAGGCGAAGACGCCGCGCGTACCCAGGTCTTCGCGTTCGAAACCGGTTTCGTGGCCGGAGTGGCCGTGGTTCATCTCTTCACTCATGCGACGGCTCCAGAAGTCTCAGCGTCTGCGGCGCGTTCACCGCCAGCAGCGGACGCGCTCTCAGGTTGTGGAAGAAGTAGGTCATCCAAAGACCGCCGATCCCGGCAATGATCGCGAAATGCACCCAGCTGACGTGAAACGTGGGATGCGACGCCGGCTCAATATGCCAAAAAATATCGACGATGCGCATGATTATGAGCCCCGAAGCGAGCCAGACCAGACTGCGCGCTTTGCGCTTCAACTGCCGCGAGAGCAGGAGCGCGAACGGCACGGCGAAATGGAACACCACGAGAAACAAGCCGACGTACTCCCACCCGCCATTCATGCGGCGCACGTACCACGGAATTTCTTCCGGCAGGTTGCCCGCCCAGATGATGAGCCACTGCGAAAAATTGAAGTACGCCCAGACCATGACGAAGGTGAGCATGAACTTGCCGTGGTCGTGAACTTCGGTGTCCGTGAGGTACTCGGACATCGGCTTGCGTTTGCCGAGGATGCTCTCGATGACCACGCAGAAACAGAAGGCGGAGAGCGCTTCCCCCGCGATGAAAAGCAGCCCGTAGATGGTCGAGATCCAGCGCGCCTGCAGCGACATCACCCAGTCGATCACAGCGAAAGAAATCGTGAACGAGTAGATGACGAGTCCAATGGAACTCATGGCGCGGAAACGCAGCGTGCTCTGGCCCGCAATCGAGTCCTGCTCGGTGGACCAGCGATTCAAGAAGTAAGCCATCCCGATCCAGATGACGAAGTAAACGATATAGCGCACGAAGATGGCGTGGAAGTTGAGATAGCTGTGCGCGATCTCGACCATCTTGGGGTCCGCGGACAATTCCCCATAATGTGCCCAGGCATAAAGATGCTCCTGGAACGCCAGCATAGGAAGGAAGAGCACGGCCATCAGGGGCAGCGTCATCATGCCCGCTTCCAGGATGCGGCGAATCACGGTCCCCCAGGCGCCGCCGACCAGGTGGTAAAGCATCAGGATGGCCATGCATCCGAGCGAAAGGCCAAGCCAGAACATGAAGCCGGTGAGGTAAGCGGAATAAAAACTTTCGGGTGCAAAGTAAGCCCCGGCAACGGAAGCAATGGCAGCGATCGCGCCAATGACGAGCGACCGCTGCTGCATGGTCTGGGCCACGGGCGGGGCCATCAGGTCCGGCTTATTCATGGTGGCCGTGGTCATTTGGGCTCCTCTTCGGTTGCGGCTGTGGGCGGCGCAACCTGCGGCAGCGTGGCTCCGTTGCCGATGTCGCGGAACTGCGGCGGAGGCGACGGAACTTTCTGTCCCGCCGGAACGTCGTTCGAAGTTGCATTCTGGCTCAGTTGCAGGGCGCGGATGTAGGCGGCGATGCACCAGCGATCGCGCGGCGCAACCTGCGTGCCGTATTCGGGCATCACGCCGAAGCCGTTGGTCATGACGTCAAAGAAGTAGCCGATCGGTACTTTGCGCAAGCGATCGATGTGATACGACGGCGGACGGCGGAATCCACGCGACGGGATGAAGCCATTGCCATCGCCGACGCGTCCGTGGCAGGGCGTGCAGTTGATGTTGAACCGCTCGCGTCCGCGGGCAAGAACTTCAGCCGTGACCGGGAACGGCAGATAGTCGCCGGGAGCGTTGCCGATTTTCCCAGTGTGGAAGTAGGGGTCTTCGCAGAATTTGGCGTCTTCGCGGGGATCGCATTGTGCGACCGTGCCCTCGACCGGCATGCGGGCGGAGCGATCGTCAGCGAAGAAATCGCTCTTCGCCATGGTCCGGTAATACGGCTGCATGTGCATATCAATGCGGCATCCGGCGGTGATCGCAATCAATGCCAGAAGCACGGGCAAAACTTTTCGGAGGTTGCGAGTGGCGCCCATGGTTAGCTTGGCACCTCCGCGACCATCCGTGGCGCGAGGCCGTTGAGAAACGAGCGCGTACGGGCGGCATCATAGTTCGGGTCGCTCGAAAACACGACCAGGAAGAACTTATTCTCCGAAGCCTTGGCGAACTCGGGCACGTTAAACACCGGGTGATAGGGCATGGGCAGACCGTTCAGGGCCAACATGCCGATGGCGGAAGACAGTCCGGCGAAAAGAATGGTCAGCTCAAAGGTCACGACGATAAACGACGGCCAGGAGTGAAGCGGACGTCCACCGATGTTGACCGGATACGTGATCACTGCCACCCAATACTGGAGCGCATACGCCGAGATCCCGCCGATAAGTCCGCCGATGAGCACGACGAGGGGCACGCGGTTTTTGTGAAAGCCGATGGCTTCGGCAAGGCCCTCGATGGGGAACGGGCTGTAGGCGTCGATCTTCTGGTAGCCCGCTTCGTGCGTCTTGTGCGCGGCGGCTACCAGTTCTTGTGCCGAGTCGAATTCGGCCATCAATCCATAAATCGACGCATCCCTCATTGAAGTTGTCATCGCTTCACCTCCGCCGCCTCGTGCACATGCGACTCCGGCAGCAGGGTACGCAATTCGAAGATGGAGATCATGGGCAGAATGCGTACGAACAGCCACATCGCAGTCAGGAACAGGCCGATGGTGCCGGCGAACGTCATCCAGTCCCACTTGGTTGGGTAGTACATGCCCCACGAAGAAGTCAGGAAGTCGCGGCTCAAACTGACTATGACGATAATGAAGCGCTCCAGCCACATGCCGACGAGCACAATGAACGAGATGAGCCAGAGCCAGCCGGTCGAAACGCGGAACTTCTTCAGCCAGAGAACCTGCGGGATCAGAATGTTGCAGCTAAGCAACGCCAGGTACACCAACCGATACGGGCCGTGGAACCGGTTCCAGAGCAGGAACGAATCGAACTGGCTGCCGCTGTACCAGCCCATGAACGCCTCCATGCCATAGCCGTAAGCGACGATGAGGCCGGTGGCCAGCATGACTTTGGCCGCGTTCTCCAGATGCCGCTCGGTGATGAAGTCCTTCAGTCCGTAGATCGCGCGGATCGGAATCGCAAGACAAAGAACCATGGCGAAGCCGGAATAGATGGCGCCCGCAACGAAGTACGGGGGGAAGATCGTGGTGTGCCAGCCGGGGACGATGCCGACGGCGAAATCGAAGCTGACGACCGTGTGAACCGAGAGCACCAGCGGCGTTGCGAGCCCGGCGAGAAGTAAGTAGGCCGTCTCATAACGGTGCCAGTGGCGGGCGGAACCGCGCCATCCCATGGCGAGCAGCCCGTAAATGCGCTGCACCAGGGGACTCTCGGCGCGGTCGCGCATGGTGGCGAGATCGGGAATCAATCCCACAAACCAGAACACCAGCGAAATCGTGAAGTAAGTCGAAACCGCGAACACGTCCCACACCAGCGGGCTGCGGAAGTTCGGCCAGTAGTTCATGGTGTTCGGATACGGAAAGAGCCAGTATCCGAGCCACGGGCGTCCCATGTGAGCGAGTGGAAAGACGCCGGCACAGGCAACCGCAAACAGCGTCATCGCTTCGGCAAAGCGGTTGATCGAGTTGCGCCAGGTCTGGCGGAGCAGGCACAGAATCGCCGAAATCAGCGTGCCCGCGTGGCCAATACCGATCCACCAGACGAAGTTAACGATGGCAAATCCCCAGCCGACCGGGATGTTGATGCCCCAGATCCCCGTACCTTTGATGAACAGATACCCAAGGGCCATCATGAGCATGTTCATCATCCCGAACACGATCAGGAAGCCGAAGATCCATCCCAGTGAGACGGGACGGCTCAGCACGATGTTGCTGATCTTCTCGGTAATGGTGGAGAAGCTGTGGCCCGGTGCGATCACCGGCACTCGCCTGTCTGCCACGGGTATTTGCGTGTTGGTAGCCATGCCTTACATGCGCTCCACTTATGCTTTTAACTCTGCTTTTAACTCTGCTTTTGACTCTTCTAACTCCGGGTTGGGATTGCGGACTTCCGCCAGATACGTTGTGCGCGGCCGCGTGTTCAATTCGCCGAGCAGGGAGTAGTTTCTCGCCTGCGTTTTCCACTTATTAACCTGGCTGTTCGGATCGTTGAGGTTGCCGAAGACGATGGCGTTAGCCGGACAGGACTGCTGGCAAGCCGTCTGTAACTCGCCTTCTTTAATGGTGGAGTCGGAGCGTTCGGCGTCAATGCGGCGCTCGTTGATGCGCTGCACGCAGTAAGTGCACTTTTCCATTACGCCGCGGCTGCGAACGGTCACGTCGGGATTGCGCATGAGCTTGAACTGCGGCGTCTCCCAGTCCTCGAAAAGCAGAAAATTAAACCGCCGCACCTTGTAGGGGCAGTTATTGGAGCAATAGCGCGTGCCGACGCAGCGGTTATAGACCATGTCGTTCAGGCCTTCACTGCTGTGAACGGTCGCCTGCACCGGACAGACCAGCTCGCAGGGCGCATTCTCACACTGCATGCAGGGCACGGGCTGGAAGAAGCCCTTCGGATTTTCGCGCGGGCCGTTGTAGTAAGCGTCCACGCGCAGCCAGTGCATGTGGCGGCCTTTGAGGGTTTGCTCTTTGCCGACCACGGGGACGTTGTTTTCCGACTGGCAGGCGACGATGCAGTTATTGCATCCGACACAGGAATTCAGATCGATCGCCATGCCCCAGGAGTAAGTCTCCTTCGAGTAGTCGAAGGGCTTGTAGAGCGTGAGGTCCTGCGGCGGCTCGCCTTCTTTCGCGAAGTTCGGTTCTTTCTTGTACTCCTCGAGGCTGCGCTCTTGCACCAGCGGACGCTCGCCGACGGGAGTTTCCATCGTCTGATAGCCCTGCGTGCTGGCCAGTTGGTAGATATCGCCAGTTCGCGTGAGCTTCGCACCGTGCGCAAACCACGGTGCCTGACTGGTGCGCAGCGGGTAAAC
>Ga0209039_10000629_pt1 | contig 33921 bp, 33 predicted proteins | sample BogFormECP12_OM1_FD_188238 | JGI IMG/M metagenome (GOLD analysis project Ga0209039, IMG submission 188238) | Bog forest soil microbial communities from Calvert Island, British Columbia, Canada - ECP12_OM1 (SPAdes) (version 2) | ecosystem: Environmental > Aquatic > Freshwater > Wetlands > Bog ... | reverse complement strand
CTCGGCGACTCCGTGTCCGTCCGCGAACCGCCCCCCGGGCCGGTGTCGCAGCTCATCCAGCCCCCTCACGGCTACAAGTTCCGCCTGCTCGCGAACGCGACCCGCGAACAGAAGGTGCAGGCGATCCGCGCCGCCCTCGTCCGCATGGAGAGGGAAGGGGTCGCGGCGGCGGTCGATTTCCGGGAAGAGGGTCGCGCCGGGGTCGAACTCCTGCGCGAGGCGGCCGGGGCACGGGCCATCCGCGTTCTCGCTCTGGGCCGACCGCTCGCGCGACCGGTCGACCGCAGTGAGCTCCGAGGCCTGCTCCGCGTCGCCGACGGCGTGGGCCTCTCGAGCGCCCGTGACGAGACCGAGGAGACGCGCCGAACGGTCGCTCGGGCCTGCCGGGCCGCGGGTCGGAAGTTCGCGCTCCACGCGAGCGAGGCGGTCCACGAGAAGCCGGAGCGGTACCTCGACCCTCGACCGGACCTTCTTATCCACCTCGCGAAGGCCACGGTCGACGACCTCGCGACCGTTCGCGACGAGCGCGTCTCGGTCGCGGTGTGCCCCCGTTCCAACGCCCTCTTTGCGCGCCAACCGGACCTGGCCTCGATGGAGCGGCTGGGCCTCTCGGTCCTGCTCGGTACGGACAACGTGATGTTCCACGCCCCGTCGCTCTGGCGGGAGATGGAGTTCGCGTACGTCGCCTCCCGGCTCCGGCGCAGGCCGGTGTCGGCAGCGTTCCTCGCCCGCGCCGCCCTCATCGAACCGTGGAAGTGGCTCGGAACCCCCGAGTCGGCGCTCGTGGCCCCTGGGATGCCCGTCCCTCCGCTCGTCCTTCGACTCCCGCCGGACGACCCCGCGTACCAAGTGGTCACCCGGACCACCGAACACCTTATGCTCCGGTTCCCGACCCGGGCCCGGCGCCGGGGAGCCAGGCGATGAAGAGCGACGAGCTGTTCGCACTGCTGCGCCGACGAGGCGTCTTCTGGCCGACCGCCGAGATCTACGGGGGGACCCAGGGCCTCTACGACTACGGTCCGCTCGGGGCGGCTCTCAAGCGGAGGGTCGAGGAGGCGTGGGTCGCCTGGTTCGTAGGTCTGTCGCACGACTACTACCTCATCGACCCGGCGGAGATCCTTCCGGAAGCGGTCGTGCGGGCGTCCGGCCATCTCGAGAACTTCACCGACCCCGAGGTGACCTGCGACACCTGCCACAACGCCTTCCGGGCCGACACCGTCCTCGAGAAGGTTCGGCCCGAGGGAGTGGACGGTCTCACGTCGAAGGAGATCGAGGAGATCGTTCGGGGCCGGGGCGTGAAGTGCCCGAGCTGCGGGGCGGCGACGTTGAGCGTGCCCCCGCCGTTCAACATGATGTTCGGCCTTGACTACGGGGTGACCGGCCACGAACGGGCGTACCTACGCCCGGAGACCGCCCAGAGCAGCTACCTCGCGTTCCCGCGGATGTGGGACGTGGGCCGCCACTCCCTGCCGCTCGGGATCGCGATCGTCGGGAAGGCGTACCGGAACGAGATCGCGCCGCGACAGCTCCTCCTCCGGATGCGCGCGTTCACGCAGGCCGAGCTCCAGATCTTCTTCGACCCGGAGAACTTCCCGCTTCCGTTCGAGCGCGTCCGGGACGAGGTCCTTCCCGTGGTCCGCGCGGCTCGACGACTCGCGGGGTCGGAGGACGTGGAACACGTCTCCGCCTCCGACCTCGCGACGTCGGGCGGACTGCCCGAGTTCTACGTGCACCACCTCGTGCACACCTACCGCTTCTACCGGGACGTCCTCGGGATCCCCCCCGACCGCCTCCGCCTGTTCGAGAAGTCCGACCAGGAGCGGGCGTTCTACAACCGGATCCAGTTCGACGTGGAGGCCCATCTCGACAGCATGGGCGGGTTCAAGGAGGTCGGCGCGGTCCACTACCGGGGCGACTACGACCTCGGCCGCCACGGGCAGGGCTCGGGACGCGACCTCTCCGTGACGCTGACGGGGGGCCGGTCGGTCCTCCCCCACGTGCTCGAGCTGACGTACGGGGTCGACCGCAGTCTCTGGGCCCTCGCCGACATCCACCTCGGCAAGGACGGCGACCGGACCGTCTGGCGCCTTCCGTCGTACCTCGCCCCGGTACCGGTCGGCGTCTTCCCGCTGATCGCGAAGGAGCACGGCGAGTTCGCTCGCCAGCTCTCCGACGACCTCGCCGCCGCCGGGATCTCGAACCAGTACGACGACGGTGGCACGATCGGGAAGCGGTACGCGCGCATGGACGAGGCGGGAACCCCGTTCTGCGTGACGGTCGACTCGGAGACCTTGGCCGACGGTCCGACCCGAGGAACCGTCACGGTTCGCTCCCGGGACTCGAAGGCCCAGGAACGGGTAGCGACCGCGGAGCTCGCAGGCCGCCTGGCTCCCTCCTTCCGACCTCCGAGACCCGGACGGAAGTAGACCACCTCCCGGCTTCGCGGGCAAGACAACGGCTATATCTCGCGTCCGAGTCACTACCTCCGATGGCGACCGGCGGAGGCGAATCCTCGCAACCGAGCGGTGCCGCCACGCCTCTGGCGGCACGACGGTCCCGTTGGATCGGTCAACAGTACGCTGACATCACGAAGCTCCGGGAAATCGCGGCGCGGCACGACCGCGCGTCCGCGCGGGCCCAACAGCGGGTCGCCCGGCTCAACACCCGCATCGACAAGCTCCGGCATCAAGCGACGCTCCTCCGGGAGCGCGGCCAGAAGGCCCTCGCCCAGATTCCCGAGATCGAACAACAGATGAAGCAGCACGAACGGGACATATCGGCCGCGACCGACCGGACCGGGGGCGCGCCGGTCGGTTCCGATGTGACCGGGCTGCACTACCGGGTCCGCAAGCTTCAGCAGAAGGTCGTCGACCGCCAGCAGAAGGCGCGCTCGCTCGAGCTGCGCGCGGCCACCAAGACGCAGAAGACGGCCGAGCTGAAGGTCAAGGTCGACCGCTACGTGGAGACCGCGCGCCTCGAGGAGCAGGAAGCGGTCGCGTACCGCCAGCGCGCCGACCGCCTCCAAATGGTCACCGAACACGAGGTCGCGGACCACTTGAAGGCGTCCGCGGCCGACTCGCAACCGCACTCCGACGACCCGCCGTCGTCCCTATGAAGCTCATCGTCACCGTGGGCATGCCCGGTTCGGGCAAGGACGAGCTCGTCGGGGTCGCCCACGCGATGGGCCTCGCGACCCTCAAGATGGGGGACCTCGTTCGCGACGAGACCCGCCGTCGCGGGCTTCCGGTCACCAACGCCAACGTCGCCCGCATCGCTTCGGAGGAACGCGACAAGCACGGGCCGGGGATCTGGGCGCAGCGGGCGATCCCGAAGCTGACCGAGACCCGCATGCTCGTGGACGGCTGCCGCTCCGACACCGAGGTAACGGTCTTCCGCCACAATTTCGGCGACCTGTTCGTGCTCGGGATCTTCGCTTCGCCCGACACCCGCCACGACCGCATGACGAGCCGGAGCCGCTCGGACGACGCCACCGACCTCCAGGAGTTCTACGACCGCGACCGTCGCGAGCTCAAGTGGGGGATCGGCAACGCGTTCGCCCTCGCGGACGGGATGCTCGTGAACGAAGGCCCTCTCGAGGAGTTCCGTCGCGCGGGTCGCGCGATGCTCGAACGGATCCTCGCGCGCGAGGAGTGACCCTCGGACCGCGCCGGCCTCACGGGGTCGGTGTCGAGGGAGGGCGAGCGAGCAGGTCGCGCACCGAATCGAACCGCTCCCGGTCCACGACGATCGCGAGGGGGCGCCCGGCCGCCGCGACGGTCGGAACCTGGCGGGCGAGGAACCAGTCGCGCGCGGCGGCGAAATTGCGGGAACCCTTGCCCGACGCCACCTCTCGGTCCCACTGAAGGGCGTACTCGTCGGGCGAGGAAGGCGCCGGGGGACTTCGGGAGACGTGGCGTTCCCGGACCGTCCGCCGCACGAGCTCGAGGTAGCCGATGTGCTTCGCGAAGAGGGCGGCGGTGTGGTCGTCGTCCGGGTCGAGCGGCACGGTGGGCACCCCGCGGAACGCCGTCCAACGGAGGATCTCGACGATCGACGGGTTGGGGACCCGAACCTCGCCGAACCGAACGAGTCCCCGGACCTCGCTCGTCTCGTTGCTCGTGAGCGGCACGATCGGCTCGGCCTCGGCGGTGACGAAGTAATCGTTGAGGCTCTGGAGCTCGCCGCTCGACAGGCCGAGGCCGACCTGCACCGGCGCGAACGATTCGAGTTCAGCGAGGACCTTGGGAACCTCGGAGGTGAGACCCCGGACCGGGGCGAGCAGGAGAAGGCCCGGCGAGTTCGGAAAGCGCGCGGTGATCACGGGCCTTCCCGTTCGGTGATCTCCTCGATCAACTCGTCCGGGTCCCGGTGACGACGCAGCTCCGTGATGGTGAGGATGGGGAGACCCGCGATCGAGGCGCGGTGGACGGGGTCGTCCCGGACCACGAACAACGCATGTCCCTCCGCCACGCGGGCGAGGTCGTGGAGCACCTCGGCTCGGTGGAGGGCGGTCCGAAGGCTCCCGACGGCGGCGAGCAGCACGTCGGGGGTGCGGGCGAGGGCATCGAACGGCGCGCGGACCGTCACGGTGACCTCGAGCCCCATGACGTCCAGCTGCCGCACGACCCCGTCCCGCAGCGTGTCGCCGGTGCGGGGACGCGGTCGGTCCGCTACGGTCTCGGCCCCCTCGGCCGCGTTCGGCTTCTCCTGCTCGCGCGGGCGGGTGGCCCAGTCGAACAGGTCGATCGGACGGACGATCGTTTCGCCGAGGAACGTCTCGATGCGCTCGATGACGAGGGCCTCCGCGCCCGCGCTCTCCTCGTAGAGCTGGATCGCCCGTCGTGAGACGCCGGCGATGCTCGCGAGGGACCCGAGGGAAAGACCCCGCTCGCTGCGGAGCTCGCGGAGGCGGGGGCCGTCGACCTGGGCGAACGTTCCTCCGGGGCTCGCGTAGAGGAAGGGAGGGAGCGCCTTCTCGAGGAACTCCTGGAGCGTCTCCTCGTTGATGATCGGGACCCCGTAGCGCGTGTAGACGACCCCCGGGTCGAGCTCGGCCGCGCCCGAGGTCTGGCCGATCACGAGAGTGATCGCGGGGAAGAGTCGACCGAGCTCCCGGAGTCGGGTCGCCTCCTCGGAGTCGAGCGCGTCGATGTTCTTCAGAACCTTGACAAGGAGAAGCGTCGCGTCCCGGCGCGCCGCGAGGTCGAAGCTTGTAGGTCGGATCGCGTGGGTGTCCGCGACGTAGAACCCCGCCCGCTCGAGGAGCTCACGGATGTGTTCGATCGACTGCTCCCGCGCGGACTGCACCCGGCTTCCCCCGGAACAATCCATTTACCTCTTTTATATAAGAGAGCATGGTCGGACCTCTCGGAGAACGAGCGCTCCTGCGACGGCCAACCGTCTTGGGTGCGGGCCGGCTGGGGCGGCCGTGGAAAGCCCGCTTCGACCGGTGCCGGATGCTCCGGCGCTCGTCATCGAACCCTCCGACCGGTCCGAGGCACGGACCCTCGTCGTCGCGGATGTCCACCTAGGTCTCGGGAGCTCTCCCGAGCGTCCTCTCGGTCCGCCCGAGAGCTCGGCCGACCTCCTCGCAGAACGGTTGGTCCAGCTCGCCCGCGCGACCCGGGCGCAGCGGGTCGTCGTCGCGGGCGACGCGAAACACCCGATCGTCGGGACCCCGCCCGCGCTCCGACCGGTCGTTTTCGACTTCTTCGCCGAGCTCCTCCGCGAGGGGTTGGCCGTGGAGTTGGTCCTCGGGAACCACGACGTCGGCATCGTCCGCCATCTCCCCCGCGAGGTGGTCGTCCACCCCGCGACGGGGGTCGTGCACGGTGACGTGGGGATCTTCCACGGCCACCGTTGGCCCTCGAACCGCGTGCTTCGAGCCCCTCGGCTGATCGCCGGGCACCTGCACCCGGGGTTCCGCCTCGCCCCCACGGCCGACGACCCCGAAGGAAAACGCCGCTGCTGGGTCCGGGTCGAGCGTTCACCGTCCGGGCGGAAACCGTCGCGTCGGCGTCGTCACATCGCACCCCTCGCTCGGGAGATTGTCATCCTCCCGGCGTTCAACCCCATCGCCGGTACCGAAGCGTTGAACCGGGAGCGACCGGCGCGCGGACGCTCGTTCCTTTATCGTCGGTTCCTGACCGTGGGGGTCGCTCGCGCCTATCTCCTCGACGGGACCGACCTCGGCGTGCTCACGATCCCGTCCGCGGCCGTCCGCCGCCCGCGAGGAGCGGGCCGAGCGCCGCCGGGTCGGTGACGGGCGGAGCACACGAGGTCCCGAAACAGACCAGCGCCCGGACCTCGTCCGACGAACTCGACCCCTCCATCTCCACGGGGAGGGCGAACGGGGGCGGCGGGTGTCCCGAGAAGACCCAACAGTTCGGGTGCCAGGTGCGCCGAGCCGCGCGCAGGAGCTCGTCCGCGCGCTTCCCCCGACCCTCCACGACGATGGTCGCCGAGGGAGTGGACAGAAGGCCCGCGGCCAACGCCGTACCGCTTGCGAACAATCCGGCACCGCCGACCCGAGCCACGATCGGCCCCAGCAGGGCCCGAGCCTTCTCGGACCAGCGGTCGTCGTGCGTGAGCGAACTGAGCCTCAGGAAGGACAGCGCGGCCGAAGCGTTCGCGGAAAGGTGAGGGCTGTCCTCGAGGGGGTACGATGGCTCGTCCACGCGGCCCACCCGCGGTCCATCGTAGAGCGCGGGTGCGAGGTCGCGAAGAAGACCGTCCTCGCCGCGGAACTCCCGATCGACGATCCCGAGGAGCGTCCGGGCGGCCTCGAGGTAGCCGGGCTCGGCGAGCACGCCCGAAAGCTCGAGGAGGCCCGACGCGAAAGCAACCTGGTCCTCGAGGAGCCCGAATCCCTCCGCCCCACCGGGACCGACCCGGTGCGCCACACCCGCATCCGGGCGATACGCCTCCTTGAGGAGCCGGTCGGCGGCCTTCCGCGCGTCGGCCACGATAGAGGTATCTCCGAGAAACGAACCGGCTCGGGCGAACGCCCCGATGAATCGGCCGTTGATGTCCGCGTAGACCGCTCGGTCCACTTGCGGCGTCGGTCGAGCGGCCCGCACCGCCTGCAGCTTGGCGAGAGCCTGCGCCAGGGCGGGAGCGGCCGCGTCCGAGGAGTAGACCCCCTCGGCGGCCTCGTTCAAGGGGACGAGGCGGAACAGAACGTTCCGGTTCGGGTCGTGGTGCATCCGTCCCTCGGTACCGACCCCGAAGAGCCGCACCACGAGGCGGAGTTCGCCCGGGTCGAGCGCCTCCTTGAGCTCGGCCCGCGACCAGGTGAAGTATCCGCCGTCATCGCCGGGAGCGTTGTCGGCGTCCTGGCTCGCCCCGAACCCCCCGTGAGGGTCGGCGAGGGTCGCTCGCACCCACCCGACGGTCCACCGGACGACCTCCTCGAGCCGTAGGTCCTGGAACCGAGCGGCGCCGTCCACGTAGACGGGCAGGAGGGCGGCGTTGTCGACCCCCATCTTCTCGAAGTGCGGGATGTGCCAGCCCTCGTCGACCGAGTAGCGGTGGAACCCACCGCCGACCTGGTCGAACACGCCGCCATCGGCCATGTGGAGGAGTGTCTCGTGCGCGATCTCGTCACTTCGGGAGGCGCCGTGCTCGAACCCATCCCACAGGAGGAGGGACACGGCCGTCGGGTGGGGGAACTTCGGGGCCATTCCGAAACCGCCGTTGACCGGGTCGGCGCTCGAATGCAACGCACCGAGCACCTCGGCTACGACCCCCTCGAGCGGCCGACCCCCGGGGGACCGAGCCTCGCGCATTCGTTCGAGAGCTCCCTGGATGCCGCGCGCATTCTCGCGGATCCGTTCGGGCTCCTCGCGCCAGAGCCGGGCGACCTCGGCGAGCACGCGACGGAAGCCGGGACGTCCGTGGCCGTCCGTCGGCGGGAAGTACGTTCCCCCGAGGAACACCTCCCCGTCGGGCGTCAGGAATCCGGTGAGCGGCCAACCTCCCTCGCCCGTCAGGGCTCCGACCTGACGCTGGTACCTTCGGTCGACCTCGGGGTGTTCGTCCCGATCGACCTTGACCGCCACAAAGTGCTGGAGCAGGAGGCGGCCGACCTCGGGGTCGGAGTAGGTGCCCTCGTCCATGACGTGGCACCAGTGGCACCACGAGGCGCCGATGTCGAGGAGGATCGGGCGGCCGGTGCGGCGGGCCAGCTCGAACGGCTCGGGTCCCCACGGGAACCACTCGATCGGCTGCTCGGCCGCGCTCCGAAGATAGGAGGACGGCCGGTCCGCGAGGCGCCACCCCCCCTTCTTTCGGGAGGGCGATTCGTCCGCCGGGCTCATGGACGAGGAGGGTCGGCCGCCGCTTTTACGGTTGTCGGAAGCCCACGACCGATTTCGCAAACCCCCCGGCCGGACGTAACCGGCTCACGGGAACGTTACTCCTCGCGCGCTCGTTATAAGGGGGACCTCAGTGCCCGGGCGAGGCGTTCCCCATGGAGATGCAACCCGGCCAGATGGCCTACGACCGGGCGATCACCGTCTTTTCACCGGACGGGCGGCTGTTCCAGGTCGAGTACGCACGGGAAGCGGTACGGCGCGGGGCGACCACCGCCGGGGTCGTCTACACGGACGGGGTCGTTCTGATCGCGGACCGGCGCATCCCGAACCCCAAGCTCGCGGAGGCGGCCAGCCTCGAGAAGATCCACCAGATCGACGAGAACATCGCCTGCGCCACCGCCGGCCTGGTGGCGGACGCCCGAGTCCTAGTCGACTACGCTCGCCTCTCGGCCCAGATCAACCGGGTCACGTATTCCGAGCCGATGTCGGTCGAGCTCCTCGTCCGCCGCATCTGCGATTACAAGCAGCAGTACACGCAGTTCGGCGGCGTGCGCCCGTTCGGCACCGCGCTCCTCGTCGGCGGCTACGACGACGGCGGGATCCACCTCTTCGAGACCGAGCCCTCGGGGTCGCTCACGAGCTTCAAGGCCGCGAGCACCGGCGGCAACAAGGGACCCGTCATGGACCTCTTCGAGCAGAAGTATCGACCCGGAATGGACCGGGACGCGGCGATCCTGCTCGCCCTCGAGGGCCTTCGCGCGGGCCTCGAGGAAGGCGGCAACCTCTCCCAGGTCGAGGTCTGCTCGACCCAAGTCGGGGAGGGGATGACCCGCTTCCCCGCGGACGAGGTCCAAAAATACGTCCAGCGACTTCCCCCGGTGAGTGGGTCCGGTCGACCGGCCCGCTCTTAATCCAACCCGGGCGCTTTCACGCTCCTCCCATGGTGAAGGTAGAGGACGCGGTCATCGCCCGCTGGGAGACTCAGGGCTCCCGGTTCGAAGTGCTGGTCGACCCGCAAGCCGTTCAGGACCTGAAGGACGGGAAGAAGGTCGACCTCGCGGACAAGCTGGCCCTCGACCAGGTGTTCAAGGACGCGAAGAAGGGCGACAAGATCTCCGAGGAACACCTCGAGAAGACGTTCCACACGCGCAACCTCGCCGAGATCGCCCGGGTGATCATCCAGAAGGGCGAGGTCCAGGTCACCACGGAACAACGCCACCGGCTCCAGGTGACGAAGCGCCAGCAGATCGTGGCGACGATCGCCCGAAACGCCATGAACCCCCAGACCGGCGCGCCGCACCCCGCCACTCGGATTGAGGCGGCGATGAACGAAGCGAAGGTCCACATCGACCCGTTCCGCCCGGTCGACGAGCAGGTCCAGGAGGTCCTCGCGAAGCTCCGCCCGCTCATCCCGATCCGCCTCGATGTCGTGAAGGTCCGGGTCAAGATCCCGGCCCAGTTCTATCCCCGGGTGATCGGAGAGGTGAAGGGGCTCGGCCACCTGCTCGAGGAGAATTGGCTGTCGGACGGAAGCTGGAGCGGGGTCGTCGAGATCCCCGCCGGCATGCAGACCGAGCTCTACGAGAAGCTCAGCGCGCGCACCAAGGGCGCCATCGAGACCGCTTTGGTTAAATAGGGCACGCCGGTCGAGCGGCCCGGTGCAGCACGAAAAATGTCCAGAGGTCATCGTCCGGGCCACCGAACTCGTGGCCACGAGGGTCGTCCCTCGTCTCCCTCCGGGGACCGGACACTAGTTCTTCCCGGCGAAGAGATCCGTGCCCAGGGTTTGAAACCGGGGCCCGGAACGTACCGGACCGGCGGCAAGGTCTACGCGAGCGTCTTGGGCCTGCTCTCCGAGCGGCCCCCGCTCGTGTCGGTCATCCCGCTCTCGGGCCGGTACATCCCGAAGCCGGCCGATGTGGTCATCGGCACCGTCACGGACGTCCAGGGGACGTTCTGGCTGCTCGACATCGGCGCTCCGCGCTGGGCTCCCCTCCACATGACGGGGACCCCGTGGCAGGTCGAGATCGGCGAGACCGACCGGTTCCTGCGCGTCGGGGACGCGGTGGTGGTCCAGGTGGAGAGCCTCGAGGCGACGGGCCGCATCGGGGTCACGATGAACGGCGAGGGGCTCGGAAAGCTCGAAGGCGGGACGATCGTTCGAATCTCGCCGGCGCGCATCCCCCGGGTCGTCGGCCGCAACGGCTCCATGATCGCCACCATCCGCCAGCACACCGGTGCCGAGGTCGTGGTCGGTCAGAACGGACGGGTCTGGGTCGGGGGTTCCCCCGAGGCGATCCACCGGGTGAGCGAGGTGCTCCGGATCATCGAGGCGAACGCCCAGCACTCGGGCCTCACCGAACGGGTCGAAAGTTACCTTCTCGCGACGATGCCGACCGACGTGCGGGGCTCCGAGCCCCCCCCGGTCGAGCACGCGCACCGCGATGCGCCGCCCCGGGTCCTCGATTCGGCCGAGCCGGACGAGGAAGCGGTCGACGCCGAGGATGACACGCCGAACACGATCGAGCCCGGGGAACAGTAACCGGGTCCATCTCCAAGGAGAACGAACATGGGAAGTGTAGGAGCGAAAGAGGTCCCCGTCCTGTTGAGCCCGGAAGGGCTCCGGATCGACGGGCGGAAACTCGACGAACTAAGGGCGATCCGACTGCAGGTCGGTACGCTGCACAACGCCGACGGCTCGGCGTTCGTGGAGTGGGGCGCGAACAAGGTGATGGCGGCCGTCTACGGGCCGCGCGAGGTTCACCCCCGCCACCTTCAGCAGAACAACAAGGCCGTCATCCAGTGCAAGTACAACATGGCGGCGTTCGCTGTCGACGAACGCAAGCGGCCGGGACTCGACCGCCGCTCGCAGGAGATCTCGAAGGTGATCGGCGAGGCGTTCGAGTCGGTGGTGTTCGCCGAGGAGTATCCCCGGACGAGCATCGACATCTACATCGAGGTCCTTCAGGCGAACGCGGGGACCCGCTGCGCGGGCCTGGTCGCCGCGTCCCTGGCCCTCGCCGACGCCGGGATCCCGATGGTCGACCTGCTCCCCGCGGTCGCGGTCGGCAAGGTCGCCGGCAAGATCGCCCTCGACCTGAAGAAGGAAGAGGACAACTTCGGCGAGGCCGACCTTCCGATGGCCCTCGTGCCCCAATCGGGGCGGCTCGTGCTGCTCCAGATGGAGGGGCACATGACCGAGGAGGAGCTCTCGCGGGCCCTCGACCTCGGCGTGCAGGGCTGCCGCGAGATCTACGAGAAGATGAAGCGGGCCCTTCGCGAGCGCTACTCGACCGGCCCGGTCGGAGGTTCCTCATGAGCGATGAGGTCTCTGCCGAGATCCTCACGACCCACATCCTCGACCTAGCGGCCGAGGGAAAGCGGCTCGATGGCCGGGGCCCCGACGAGTACCGGCCGATCACGGTCGAGCCCGGGTTCGTCGCCACCGCGGACGGTTCGGCCCTCGTCCGGATCGGTGACACGGCCGTCCTCTCGGGCGTCAAGCTCGAGCCGGGGAAGCCGTTCGCCGACACGCCCAACGCGGGGGTCCTCACGACCAACGCGGAGCTGATCCCGCTGTCGAGCCCCACGTTCGAGCCGGGCCCGCCGCAGCCGGGCGCGATCGAGGTCTCCCGCGTCGTCGACCGCGCGATCCGCGCGGCCGAGACGATCGACCTGACCCGCCTCTGCGTCACGCCCGGTGAGAAGAGCTGGGTCTGCTACGTCGACATCCACGTGCTCGACCATTCGGGCAACCTCATCGACGCGGCCTCCCTCGCGGCCGTGAGCGCGCTCGCGCACGCGACGGTGCCGGCGAAGCGGTTCGAGGTCGCCGAGGCCGACTATCCGCTCGAGGTCAACCACTTCCCCATCGAGTGCACCTTCGTGCGCCTGGGGGACACGATCGTGGTCGACCCGACGTTCGACGAGGAGCGGGCCGCCCAGGGCCGCATCACGGTCGCCACCGACGAGGCCGGACAGGTCGTCGCGATGCAGAAGGGCCTCGTGGGAGCGTTCTCCCCGGACGACGTGAAGGACGTCGTCCGTCGGGCGTTCCGCCACGGGGAGCGCCACCGGGCGCTGGCGAGGGGAGGTTCCGCATGAGCAAGAGGACGAAGAAGGCCGGCCCGACCGGATGGATGGGACCCCGCTACGGGATCCGGATCCGCCGCCGGGTGGTCGAGATCGACCGCGCCCGGGGCCCGAACGCCGCCTGCCCCCGCTGCTCGACCGTCACGCTCCAGCGGGTGGCGAGCGGGATCTTCGAATGCCGGCGCTGCGGGACCCGGTTCGCCTCCAACGCGTACGTCTTCGCCGCCCCGCCCCCGATCCAGCGGACCGAGCGGGAACCGACCCCGGGCAACGCTTAAGCCCTCGAGGAAGGTCGAAACCACACCCATGTTCCGGTGCATCCGCTGCGGGGAGGCGCTCCCCTCGGACGCGAACCTCTTCGGCGTCCGCTGCGACAACTGCGGCGGGAAGATCTTCACGAAGGAACACCCCAACGTGAAGAAGGTCCTGAAGGCACGCTGATCAGCGTCGACCGGACCTTCGCGCCTCGATCGGGTAGCCCGCACGACGGCAGGCGGCCAGCACGATCCGCCGCCGGTCGCCGCGGAGGATCGGAAGGCTCGCCCGGGCGGTGAGCGCGTAGAGGCGAAGGGCACCCTCGCAGCTCGCCTGCCAGCTTCCCCCATCGGTCCCGAGCGCGGCCCGCTGGGCGGCCCGGAACTCGGGTCCGGCCCTTCTCGCCGCGGCCTCCCACAGACCGTTCTCCGTCTCCCAGAGGCGTTCGAACGAGAGCATCCGGAGCATCGCCATCCGGTTCGCCAGCAGGTTGCGCTGCACCGACGCCGTTTCCCGTTCACCGGTCTCGAGCGCCCGCAACAGCTTCGCGACCTCCTCGGCCAGCTCGGCGATCTGTTTCGCGAGGTAGGCGTCGCGCGCCCGGCGGACGGGAGCCCAGCGGAACCGGCGAGCTTCCGACTTGAGCTTCGCGGCGAGGCCCGTCGGGTCCCGCAGGATCCTAGCGTTCCGCCACCCGGGGATCGCGCCGTCGAGGCGGCAGGGCGTGCGCATCTCCCATCGTTCGTCCGCGGCCCGGCCGAACTTCACCGTGACCATGCGCCCGTCCCGTTCGAAGACCCGGTTGCGGCCGCGCCTTCCCACGACCCAGAGGTCGATGTCGGAGCCCTCGTGGGCATCGCCTCGCGCCCAGCTACCGCCGAGCAGGACGGCCGCGCGGCCGCGAGGGTCGAGCTCCTCGGCGAGCCGGGTTGCGATGCGAACGACCGCTCGGTGCTCGGCGGGGCTCGCGCGGGGATTGCGTCGCTCCCTCGAGGAGCGCGGCGGTCGAGGGCGGGAACGAAGCCTGGGCATGGAAGGCTCCGAAGAACCTCGCCCGAAAAACGTCTCGCGTCCCCCACCGACAAACCGTTTCAGGAGGAGGCTCCTCCCTCGTGCGTGAAAAAGCCGACCATCCGGTTCCTCGGCGGCGTCCGCGAGATCGGAGGGAACAAGATCCTCATCGAGGACGGACCCGACCGCATCCTGTTCGACTTTGGCCCCTCCTTCTCCCCGCGCGCGGAGGAGTACTATGTCGACTACCTCCAGCCCCGGTCGGCGAGCAAGGCGAAGGACCTGCTCGAGTTCGACCTCATCCCGCGCCTCCCAGGGCTCTACGCCAAAGAGGCGCTCGGCGACGGCGACCTAGCGTACACGCCTCCCGAGGTGCACGGGATCTTCGTGAGCCATGCGCACGCCGACCACGCGGGCTACCTCGAACTGGTCGACCCCACGATCCCCGTCCACGTGGGGGAAGGGACCCGGACCCTCCTCTCGGCCATCGAGAAGTCGACCCGGATGAAGTACGGTGATCACGCCTGGCACGTCTTCGCCGACCGGACGCCGATCCGGGTGGGAGGAATCGAGGTCGTGCCGTATCCGGTCGACCATTCCATCCCGTTCGCCTACGGGTTCATCGTCCGGACCCGCGAAGGATCGCTCGCGTACACGGGGGACTTCCGGCACCACGGTCCCCGAGCGGCCGACACGCACGCCTTCTTCGCCGCCGTCGCGAAGGAGAAGGTCGATGCCCTCTTGATCGAAGGGACCCGCGCTGGCCCGGACCCGCGCCGCAACCTCTCCGAGGCCGGGGTCCGCAGCGGGGTCGACCGCGTGCTGATGGAACGACCCGAACTCGCCCTGGCCTGCACGTATCCGCGGGACATCGACCGGTTACGGACGCTGTACGCCGCGGCCGTCGCCGCCGACCGGGACCTCGTGGTGTCGGTCCGCACCGCCCTCCTCCTCTCCGAGGTCGCCCCCCGTTTTCCCCCGGGCGAGATCCCCGTGCCCGGCCGTTCGCCCGGCCTTCGGGTCCACGCGCGCAAGAAACGCGTCTCCTACCTGTGGGAGCGTCCGTTCCTCGAGGAGGCGCTGCCGTCGGAGGAGGTCCGGGGCCGGGGGCGGAAGTTCCTGCTCGCGCTCGACCTCGCCCACTTCCCGGAACTCATCGACCTGCGCCCGCCGAAAGGGAGCCCGTTCATCCACTCGATGAGCGAACCGTTCAGCGAGGACGACGTCGACGACCGCGTGATGCACAACTGGCTCGACCACTTCGGGCTTGAGTTCCACCAGATGCACGCGAGCGGCCACGCGTCGGGGTCCGAGCTGCTCGAGCTGATCCGAGCGACCGGGGCCCGGGCGGTGTACCCGATCCACACCGAGCATCCCGAAGCGTTCGAGAAGGCGGGTCCCTCCGTCCGGTCCCCCGAGCTCGGGGTCGACTATCCTCTCGGAGGGTAGGCGCCGCGCCGGCGACGACAGGTTAACCGCCCCAGCGCTCTCGGAGAGACGATGGAACCGGACCGCGTGCCGACCGGGATCGCTTCGGTCGACCGGCTCCTCGGCGGGGGTCTCGAGACCGACTGCGTCACCGAGATCTACGGCGAGGGCGGGAGCGGCAAGACCCTCTTCTGCCTCCAGCTGGCGCATCGGGTGGCGCTCGAGAACCGCTGGGTCTTCTACGTTGACACGGAGGGGGTGAGCGTCGACCGGCTCCGGGCGATCGCCGGCGACGACCTCGACCGGGTGCTCAAGCGCTGGCTCCTCTCGACCCCGAAGGACCTCGCCGAGCAGGGAAAGGCGGTGGCGACCGCGTGCTCGCTCGCCCGCGAGGGCCAGCGCCCGGTCGGCCTCATCGTGGTCGACTCGGGGACGTTCTTCTACCGCCTCTCGCTCTCGGGGCCGGACGAGGACGACGCGCGCCAATCCCTCTCGCTCGCCGTCGCGGACCTCGTTGCGACATCCCTGCGGGCGCACCTCCCGGTGGTGTTCACGAACCAGGTATGGCGCAGCATGCGGGACGGCGGGCTCGAGCCCCTCGGGGGCTCGTTCCTCAACCACGCCGCGAAGACGATCCTGCGCTTCGACCGTCTCTCGGGCGCGCTCCGTCGGGTCGTGCTCGTCAAGAACCGCTCTCGGCCCGAGGGGTCGGCGGAGTTCCGGATCGGGGCGTCCGGGCTCGAGAGCGTGGGCCCGGGATGAAACAACCATAAGCTCCGGTGCTCCTCCCCCCGCGATGGACGAAACCCTCCAGTTCTCCGACATCTCCACTCCCATCGGCACGTTCCGGATCACCTACCTCGGGTCGTCCGTGCGCGTCGTCGACCTCCTCGAGAAAGGAGTGGCCCAGACCGGTCTGCCGAACGGCGCGGTGCGCCGGAACCCGCCCTTCCCCGTCGCAAGCCCCGCGCGGCAGCTCCGGGAGTACTTCCGGGGAGAGCGCAAGGACTTCGAGGTGGAGGTCCAGCCGGACACGGCTTCGAGCTTCGACCGCGCCGTCTGGGAGGAGCTGCGGACGGTACGCGCCGGCCACACCGTCACCTACGGCGAGCTCGCGCGCCGGGTCGGCTACGCCGGGGCGGCCCGGGCGGTCGGCGGGGCGATGCGGCGCAACCCGATCCCGATCGTGATCCCATGCCACCGGGTCGTCGGACAGGGGGGCGCGATCACCGGTTTCGGGCTCGGGCTCTGGCGGAAGCGCTGGCTGCTCGACCACGAGGGGGCCTGGCCGCTTCGATCCAAGTCCGCCGAAGGGCCCCGGCCCCGCGGACAGCGCACGCTGGATGCTCTCCTCGACCCTCCCCCGGGGAGTAAGGCCCGACGGGCGACGGCATAGAACCGCCCCCGAGCGCCCTACCTACTACGCCACGTAGTAGACGCGACCGCTGACCAAGTAACCTACTACGACCTTAGTAGATTGGACCCCAGGATCACCGCCCCGCCCATCGCGGGGGCGATCGGACACGGTTACCCGGAGTAGTACGCCGCGTCGTAGGGCTCGGGCTTGAGGCCACGCCGCTGCCGGATCTCGGCCACAACCTTCGGCTGGAGGTCGGCGGGGACCGGCTCGAACCCCAGCGATTCGGTGGCCCAGAGCACTTTGCCGGCCGTCGCGCTGCGGATGTCCGAGGCGAACCCGAACATCTCCGCAACGGGGACCTTCGCGACGATGGTCTGAAGGTCGCCGACGCTCGTCATGTCGAGGATCTCGCCCCGTCGGCGCTGGAGCTCCCGGGTCGCCCCCGCGAGGACCTCCTGAGGAACGTTGACCGTGGCCTTCTGGAACGGCTCGAGGAGCAACCGGTCGCCGAGGACCATGGCTCCGTAAATCCCTGACCGGGCCGCCGGGATCGTCTGCGCCGGACCGCGGTGGATCGAGTCCTCGTGGAGCTTCGCGTCAACGAGCCGCACCTTGAGCCCGTAGACCTTCTCGTTCGCGAGGGGGCCGCGGTTGACCGCCTCCTTGAACGCGTCGACGATGAGGTCCATCGTCTCGTTGAGATACTGGATCCCCTTGGTGACGTCAAACAGGATGTTCGTGCCCTCAACGGCCACGATGCCCCGGCCCTCGTCGCGCGGGATGCCGAGCGCGTCAAGCTTCGTCACGAGGGTCTTCGTGTCCTTGAACGACTTGCCCTGCGGGATCTCCCCCTCCTTGAGGGCGGTGACCACGGCCGGGGGCAGCGCCTCGACCTCGAAGTAGAAACGGTTGTGCTTGTTGGGCGACTTCCCCTCGAACGGCCCGCCGGGATGGTTCACGACCTCGCGGTAGACGACGATCGGCTTCGACGCCTCGATCTCGACCTTGTAGTCGTTGACGATCCGGTACTGCGTGATCTCGAGGTGGAGCTCGCCCATCCCCGAGAGGAGGTGCTCGCCCGTCTCCTGGTTGATCTCGACCCGGAGGCTCGCGTCCTCCTTCGCGATCTTGCGCATGACCTCGATGAGCTTCGGCAGGTCGGCCATCCGCTTCGGCTCGATCGCCACCGTGACGACCGGCTCGGAGACGTGACGGATCTCCTCGAACGGGACCATGTCGGGGACGTCGGACATCGTCGTCCCGGCGAAGGCGTCGTTGAGCCCGATCACGGCCGCGATGTTGCCGGCGGTGACCTCCTCGACCATCAGCCGCTCGGGACCCATGAACAGGGAGACGTGCTGGATGCGGTTCTTCGACTTCGACCCCGCGACGGAGAGCTCCATCCCCTTCTGCAGGCGACCGGAGAAGACGCGGCCCGTGGCGATCTCGCCCGCGCTCGGGTCCATCGTGATGTCGGTGACCATGAACGACGTGGGACCCTTCGGGTCGGTGTTGGCCATCGCCTGGCCGATGGTCGAGCCGGGGTCACCCTTCCAGATGTTAGGGATCCGGTACCGCTGGGCGACGTGCGGGCTCGGGAGGTGGCGGACGACCATGTCGAAGATCACGTCGTTGATCTTCGCCTTCTGCGCGATCTCGCGCGAACGCCCCGAGGAAACGTAGTCGATGATGTCGGGGAACTTCACGCCCGTCTTCAGCATGTACGGAACGCTGATCGCCCAGTTCTCGTAGCCCGAACCGAACGCGACCGAGCCGTCCCGCGGGTCGACGCTCCAGTCGTCGACGAACTCCTCGGGGGCCATCTTCCGGATCAGTTCGTTGACCTCGGAGATGATGCTCATGAACCGCTTCTGGAACGAATCGGGTGTGAGCTTGAGCTCCTTGATCGCCCGGTCGACCTTGTTGATGAACAGGACCGGCTTCACCTTCTCGCGGAGCGCCTGACGGAGCACGGTCTCGGTCTGGGCCATGACCCCCTCGACCGCGCAGACCACGACGATAGCCCCGTCGACCGCGCGCATCGCGCGCGTGACGTCCCCGCCGAAATCGACGTGTCCCGGAGTGTCGATGAGATTGATGAGGTGCTGCTGCCCCTCGAACTCGTGGACGATCGTGACGTCCGCGTTATTGATCGTGAGGAGACGGGCCTGCTCCTGCTCGTCGAAGTTGAGGTAGAGCTGCTTTCCCGCGAGTTCGGTCGAGATCATCCCGGCGGCCGCGAGAAGATTGTCGGAGAGCGTCGTCTTCCCGTGATGGATGTGGGCGACGATCCCGATGTTGCGGATCCGGTCCACATTGTGCATCATGTCGGGAATGGCCTTCGCCAGTTCCGCCCGAATGTGCGTCATCGCGAACTCCTCCGGGCCTACCGCGCCGACTGGGCGACCCGCTCGACCTCTTCCTTGCGCCCGACCGCGAAGGAGGTCAGGTCGCCCTTCGCCGCGAGCCGGATCTCATCCGCGAGGCACGTATGGATCGCTTTCGTGGATTTGTGCGAGGCCTGGATCGCTCCCAGGGCGATGTTGCGGATCGCTACGTTCAGGCGGCGGGAGGGGGACGCGTCGACCGCGCGCGGGACCGAGATGCCACCGAACTGGAGGCGCGTGACCTCCTCGCGGGGGGCGGAGTTCTCCACCGCGTCGACCAGCAGCTGGAGCGGGTTCTTCTCTTCCTTCTGGGCGAGCTCGGCGAAGGCCTTGCGGATCGTCGCGAGCGCCTTCGACTTCTTGCCGGTGAACTTCCCACCCTTCATCAGGTGGTTCGCGAGCCGCTCCACGAGATGCATCCGGGTCTTGAGGAATGGCTTGCCCGTGAGCTTCCCCTCGGTGTGCGGTGCGTAGATGGGATGCAGGTAGACGTACGGCAGGAGGCCCGGGTCGTGCACCTCGACGCCCTCGAACGGATACTTTCCGAAGAGCGGGGGCAGAGGGAACGGCGGGGGCGGCGGGGGTTGGGGTCGATGGACCACGGGCCCGGCGTCTTCCGCGCCCGGCTCGGGTGGCCGCAGGGACTCGGGACCTTCGTTCATCGGGCCGGCTTCTCCTTACGTCCGCGAACGAGCTCGTCGAGCGAGACGCTGTTGACCTGGATCACCTTGTAGCGGACCCCGGGGATATCCCCGTAGGACCGGCCCATCCGGCCCCCGATCCCTTCGACCAGGACCTCGTCGTGCTCGTCGATGAAGTTGATCGCGCCGTCACCGACCGCGAAGGCGGTCACTTGACGGCCGTTCTTGATGAGCTGGACCTTGATGCACTTGCGGATCGCCGAGTTCGGCTGCTTTGCCTCGACGCCGACCTTCTCGATGACGATCCCCCGCGCCTGCGGAGCCCCCTCGAGGGGGTCCGAGCGTTCTTTGAGGTGGAGGGTCCGCCGCTTGTAGTATCGGTCCGACCAGCGTCTCCGCTGACGGAGGGTGGCCAGACGGCCCGCTGTGTTGAGGCCTGACGGAGGCGACATATCGGCGGAGGGGCCGAGCCACAGGGTAGTGGTATTTAAGGTCCGTGCCGAGTCGTGCGAGGCGGCACGCCGGAGCGGGCCAAACCGGCCGAAGTGGGAGATGACGCGACAGGAAAAGGTCGCTCGAAAAGGGGTCGACGGCGGTTCGCCTCGGGACCGAAGGGCGGGCCGACGGGACGAGTGGGACCGGCTTTCGGCCGAGATCCGTTCCTGCCGGAAATGCCCGCTCGGTGGTCTTCGGACCCACGCGGTGGTCTATCGGGGGGGACGGAGACCCAGGGTCGTCTTCGTGGGGGAAGCCCCAGGAGCGGAGGAGGACCGGACCGGGGTTCCGTTCGTCGGCCGCTCGGGTCAGGAGCTCGACCGCGCCGTGGCGCGGCTCGGACTTTCGGAGGGCGAGTTCGGCGTCCTGAACGTTCTGAAGTGCCGGCCCCCGGGGAATCGCTTCGACCGCTCAGCGGCCCGAACCTGCCGACCCTACCTCGACCGTCAGCTCGCGCTCCTTCGCCCCCAGGTGATCGTGACCCTCGGCGCCCGGGCGCTCGCCGCGGTCGACCCGACCGCCCCACCGATGCTCGCGGCCGCCGGCCGTCCGCGGCCCGGAGCGGCGCTCGCCCACTTCCCGCTGATCCATCCCGCGGCCGCCCTCCGCTCCCGAAAGCTGCGCGAGCGTTGGGAAACGGATGTGCGGGCGCTCGCGGGCTGGCTCGCCGAACGCCGCGCGTAAACCCCTTTAACTCGATTCCCGCTCGGTGAGCTGTGCGCACCGTTGAGCTGTTCCTCCTGGAAGGTTCCTACCAGGCGGTCGACGACGGGGTCGTCGTCGAACTGTTCGGTCGAACGCGCGAGGGAGCGGCGATCGTCGCACGCTACTACGGGTTCCGCCCGTACTTCATGGTCACCGAGCCCACGGACGAGGTGCGGGCCCGGCTCAAGGCGGACAAGGAGATCATCGAGTTCCACGACATCACGACGTGGGTGGACGGTCGCGAGCGACCGGCGCTCCATGTCACGCTCCATCGCCCGTGGCTCGTGCCGCAATACCGGGACAACTATCGGCGGAGGGGGGAGGAGACCAGCGTCCTCGCTTGCGACATACCGTTCGTCCACCGGTTCCTCTACGACAAGCATCTCGGACTCGCGGTCGCCTTCGAGGCGGAGGACGAGCCCGAACAGGTCCGCGCGCGCTACACTGTGCCGAATGTGGTCCGAGTCGTGACCACGGACGGCCACGACATCCGTCCCACGGAACTGTTCCGTCCCTCGCTCCGCGTTCTCTCCTTCGACATCGAGAACGCCATCCGGGAGCGGACCATCTTCACCATCTGCGGGGTGTCGGAGGGGGGCGGCCGCCCACGAAGGACGTTCCGCCTCCATGGCCCGGAGGAACGGCGGATCCTCGAGGAGTTCGTGACCACTATCGTGGACGACGACCCGGACGTGATCACGGGCTACAATATTGGCGGGTACGACTTCCCTCTCCTCGTCGAGCGGGCGGCCGCGACCGGGCTCGGAACCCTCGCGATCGGCCGGGAACGGTCGGGCCCGCGGGAGATGGGCGAGCGGCTCTGGAAGGTGACAGGCCGCGCCGTGGCCGACGCGTGGTGGTCGGTGCGCCGCGACCTCAAGCCGAAGCAGGAGACCCTCCAGTTCGTCGCACGGACCCTCCTCGGCGATTCGAAGCTGGACGTCGACCGGAGGGTGATCGAGCAGGAGTGGGCCAAGGACCAGGAACGGGTCATGGAGTACTGCGAGCACGACGCCGACCTCGCGCTCAGGATTCTTCAGCGGCTCCGCACCGTCGAGAAGGCGGCGGACCTCGCCACGGTGGCCCACCTTCCCCTCGAGGAGGGGATGAACGGACGGACCTCCCTCTACATCGACGCACTGCTCATCCCGCGCGCCGACGCGCAGGGGGTCGGGGTCCCGATGAGCCACTTCGCGGGGCGGGAGAACCCGATCGAGGGAGGGTACGTACACCCGATCCGGCCCGGGATCTACCGATGGGTGGTCGTGCTCGATTTCAAATCGATGTACCCGTCCATCATCATCTCCCGGAACCTCTGCTTCACCACCCTCTCGCTCGAGGGCACCACGGTCGCCCCGTCCGGCGCACGGTTCGTCGCAGCTTCCGTCCGCCGAGGGATCATCCCGGCGATCCTCTCCGACCTGCTCGAAGAGCGGACCCGGTTCCGCCGTGCCGGCCAGACCGCGACGAACTCGGAGCTCAAGGAGTATTACGACGGCCTCCAGAACGCCGTCAAGGTCCTCATGAACTCGTTCTACGGGGTCCTCGCCTCGAGCTTCTACCGATTCACGAACAAGGATATCGGCGCCGCGATCACGGCGTTCGGTCGCGAGGCGATCACCACGATCATCCGCGACCTCGAAAAGGACGGTTTCGAGGTCGTCTACTCCGATACGGACTCCGTCTTCGTCCGGTCCCCGGTCGCCTCGCTCGAGGGGGCCCGGGAGTTCGGGGAGCAGGTCGCTAAGCGGTTCACCCACGAGGGGGTCACCTTCGAGTTCCAGTCGGTGTTCGAGTCGTTCTTCTCGCACGGTGTCAAGAAGCGGTACGTTGGGCGCACCGCCTGGCCGGCCGAGGACCTGGTCGTCCGAGGGTACGAGACGCGACGCACGGACGCGTTCGATTTCCAGTCCGAGGCGCTCCTCGAGGTGTTCGAGCTCGTGCTGAAGGGGGACACCGAGGCGGCGGTGCGACGGGCCCGCGAACTCGTCCAATCGGTCCGAAACCGCGAGGTGCCGGTGGAGCGCCTCGTGATCGCCCGCACCGTCCGGGCGGAGAGCGAGTACAACGAGTCGACCCGCGAATCGCTGCCGTTCTTGCGCGTCTACAAACAACTCCGCAGCGAAGGCTACGACGTGATTCCCGGCATGCGCGTGTCGTGGGTCGTCACCGATTCCCGCAAGTCCCCGCAGGAGATCGAGCCGTGGGTCGAGGGGCGAGCGTTCTCGAAGCAGCCCGATTGGGACTACTACGCCGACCGGGTCGCTCAGACCCTGGCCCGCGTGACGGAGGTGTTCGACTGGGACGCGGCCGCCCTGCTGCGGGGCAGCCATCAGCGTCGGCTCGCGCCTCGCCCGGAAGCGACGCGAGCTGCGGACACGAACGCTCCCCCTGCGACCCTCGATACGCCGCTCTCCGAGGTCGGCAAGCCGGCGAAGCGTCGAGCCTCGACGCGCAGTCTCACCGACTGGCAGTGAACGGATCACGCCCGGCCCGCGGTGCGGGACGTTCCCGGGGGCTCCTCGGGCGCGACCGTCGACTCCCCGCGCAGGGCCAGCACGCCCCCCGCGACCGCCACCGGGATCCCGAGCACGCCGATGAGCGGTAAGGCAATGCCGAGGATTCCGGCGGAGAGGAGGAGCGTGAACACAGGGATGGCGGTCATCGTCATCGGAGGGATCACGAGACCGACCTCGTTGAGCGCGAGGAAGTAGAGGGCGGGAGCGAGGAAGAAGCTCGTCACCCCGCACAAAGCGAGGAGGAACATCGGTACGGGCGCGACGGTGCCGAGCCCCGCCCATCCCCCCGGGAACAGAGGAGCGGCGAGGAGGAAGAGCGCCGCGGCGGCGAGCATCGACTGGCCCACGACCGCGGAGGGCGCCGTGGTACGGTTCGCCCGAGCCGTCAGGAGGAAGTAGGTGGCCACGAAGAGCGGGACGCCTGGAACCGCGAGCCAGCCCCACCCGTGGACGGACGAAAGGCTCTGCCCGCCCACGATCGCCATCGTTCCGCCCGCCATGCTGACGATGAGTCCGATCGCGAAGAGCGGCGTCGCGATGTGCGGGCGGTACGTCGCGATGAGCAGCGCGACGATGATGGGGGTCAGCACGACGTCCCCGATCAGCGAAAGCAGGGACGCATCCACGGGTCCGGTCAGGTACGTGGCGGCGAGCACCGACACCTGCATTCCGAAGAGCAGGCCGGTGCGCGCGTAGGCCATCGGGTCCGCCCACAGCGCCGCGAACGCGCGGCCGTGCCCGGTCACGACCGCCCACGCGGCGTAGGCGACACCACCGAAAAGGAACGGGTAGGCGAGGATGGCCGAGGGAGCAGTACCGGGGGTCACCCACAGGACGAAGAGATAGTAGGTGGCCCACAGGAGCGCGGAGAGGACCGACGCGAAGACCGCCCACGCGAGGGTGCGTCGGCTGACCGGCACGGCGGTCCTTAGGTCCGTCCCCCGATAATCGTTGCCGAATGCTGGCCCTTGGGATGGGGCGTGAGCGCCCGCGCTAGGAGTAGCCTTCGAACGCGAGCCCATAGGCCGGAACGGAGACGCCCGAGCCGCGCTCGACGTGCCCGACCTCAATCGCATCGGGTGCGCCGGCCCGGGCGAGACGACGGCGCGTCTCGGCGAGGCGGGTGGCCCCGACCACGAGGACGAACCCGATCCCCATGTTGAACGTCTGGAACATCTCCTCGTCCGAAAGTCCGCCCAGTTGCTGGATCCACCCGAAGAGCGGGGGCGCCTCGGGCCAGCGGTCGAAGACGAACTCGACCTTCGGGTGCAGGCGAACGAGATTGCGGACGCCGCCCCCCGAGAGATGGGCGAGGCCATGCGTGGAGGCCGAATCGGCGAGCGCGTCGCCGACGGCCGAGTAGATCCGGGTCGGGGTGAGGATCTCCTCGCCGACCGGTCGCGTTCCCCCGGGCCGTGGACGGACCAGGTCGACCGACCTCTCCCGAAGCAGTCGACGGACCAGCGTGAGCCCGTTCGCATGCACGCCAGAAGACGGAACGCCGAGCAATCGGTCGCCCGGCCGAATGGTCGTTCCGAGCACCGGACGACGCCCGCGCGGGAAGAACCCGAAGGCGGTCGCACCGAGGTCGATCCCGTCGACGATCTCCGGGACGACCGCGGTCTCCCCTCCGAGCAGGGCACACCGCGCCTGCCGGAGGCCGCGGTCGAGACCTCTCCCGATCCCACGGAACGCTTCGGGGTCGGGCTCGCGACAGAGAATGGTGTCCACGAGACCCGCGGGCCGCGCGCCCACGGACGCAAGGTCGTTGACGTTGACGCCGACGACGTCCTCCCCGACCTCCTCCCAGCGACCCAGCTGGGCTGCCAGTTTCACCTTCGTCCCCACGGTGTCGGTCGTTACCGCGATCGTCTCCCGGCCGATGCGGATGAGCCCGGCGTAGTGCCCCGGCGCGTCCACGACCCTACCCGAGGAGGGGGGCGGTCGGTACGAAACCTCGGCGAGCAGGGCCGCGAGCCCCGACGAGACCCGCGATCGGTCCACGCCACTTCGCGCGTAGGTCCACGCCTGGTCCTTCGGAGGAGACGGCGCCACGACCGACGGAGGGACGCGGGAAGAAAACCCCTCGCCCCCGGTCGGGGGTTGAGCTATTTACGTCCCCCCAGCGTCCGCGGGGAGATGCCGGGGGCCGTGCGCCGACGCAAGGCGGAGGCGGTTCCCCGTTCCCGGGATTCGACGGCCCTCGTGCTCGCCGGGCGGGCGTTCGTTCGGGGTCGCCTCCAGCCGGTCGAGGTCGCCATCGACGAGGCCGGGCGTATCCAGTCGATCGGCAAGGTCCGCTCGGGAGCACCCCGTCGCGACGTGGGGGACGCGGTCATCCTCCCGGCCGCCACCGACCTTCACGTCCACTTCCGCGAGCCCGGCGGACCGACCGAGGCCGAGACGATCCCGACCGGGACAGTAGGGGCTGCCCTGGGCGGGGTCGCGCTGGTCGGGGAGATGCCGAACACTCGCCCTCCGGTCGTGAACGTCGAGAGCTGGCAGGACAAAGTCCACCTCGTGGAGGGGCGGGCGGCGGTCGACGTGCTCCTCTACGCCAATCCGAGCGTGCCAAAGGCGCTCGGTCTACTCTCCCGTCGGGCCGGCGGGTTCAAGGTCTATCTCGCCCCGACCACCGGCATCGAGAGCCCACCGGACACCTCGGAGCTCCCCGCGCTCTGGGAGCGGCTCGCCGAACTTCGGCTCCCCGTCTCGGTTCATGCGGAGGACCCGACGCGGTTCACCGCCGCCGAGCGCCCGACGACCCCGGTCGAGTGGAACGGGCATCGCCCCGTTTCGGCCGAAGCGTCGGCGCTCGAGGGACTCACCCGGGCGCCGCGATCGCTTCGACTTCATGCGGCCCATGTCACGACCGTGGAGGGGGTCCGCCGGCTTCGCTCGGCCCGCCTCTCGTTCGAGGCGACGCCGCATCACCTTCTCCTCTCCGACCGTTCCGGAAAGGACGCCCACTTCAAGGTCAATCCCCCCTTACGCACCGAGCCGGAGCGCCACGAGCTCTGGGAGGCGTTCCGGCGCGGGGAAATCCCGATCGTCGCGAGCGACCATGCGCCCCACCCGCGGGACGCGAAGGAGCTCCCGTTCGAACGGGCCCCGAGCGGGGTCCCCGGCGTCGAGACGATGCTGCCCCTGCTCCTCGCGAAAGTGCGGAGCGGAGAGCTCGACCTCGCCGTCCTCCTCGCGGCGGCGTGCGACCGCCCGGCTCGATGGCTCGGACAGCCGTTCGGCCGTCTCGCGCCGGGCCACCGGGCCAACCTCCTCGTGGTCGACTTCACGGCCCGCTCGAAGGTCTCGGGCCGGGAGCTCCGCTCACCGTGCGGCTGGACGCCCTTCGAGGGCTGGGAGGCGATCCGCCCGCGGGAACACTACCGGGACGGGGAGAGGATCGTGGAAGGCGGCGAATACGTCGGCCGCCCCATGGGCCGGGTCGTCCGACCCGAGTACGCTCCTGGGGAGCCCGCGGCCGTCCCCCCTCCGGACGAGTGATCAGGGCGACGGGGGGGTCGGCGGCGGGGAACCTCCGACCGGGGAGATGGGCGCCGTGGGGTGCGCCCGGCGGGGGGGCCAGCCGGGGGCGAGCACGCCCGCCACCTGCAGGACGAGGTAGACCACCACCACGACCACGAGAGCGACGAGCGCCAGGTCGAAGTACTGGAAGTACGAGCTCACGGTGTTCCAATGGTTCTGCAGGGCCATCCCGGCGTAGATGAGAGCGAGCGTGAACGGGGTCGCCCCGAGCAGCGTATACACCCCGAACCGCACAGGCTCCATGCGCGCGGTCCCGGCCGGATAGCTGATGTAGCTTCGGACCACGGGCACGAGACGGCTGACGGCCACGGTCACCTCGCCACGACGCGCGAAGAACCGGTCCATCCGTTCGAGATGCCGCGGCTCGAGGCGTAGCCGGCCGATCCCGAGACCCAGGATCCGGTGCCGCCACCAGCGCCCCACCGCGTAGGCCGCGAAGGAGCCGATGACGCCGCCGGCGAGGGCGGCGGCGACGGTCCACCCCAGGTTGAACGTGCCTTGCGCGACGAGGTAACCGGCGAACGGAAGGATGATCTCGCTCGGCACGGGAGGCAGGCCGAAGCTCTCCACCACCATCAGGGCGAGAAGGCCTGGGATTCCGACCGTGGACATGATGGTCGTGATGACGTAGGCGACCGACCCGATGATGCTGAACGACACGGTCGCGCGGCTCCTGGACCCTCGACCGTCCGAGACCTCACGCCCCGGTAGGGGAGCCGAAGAGAAGTCGGAACGGGGTCCGGAGCTGACTGTTCGTTCGCGCCGGGATCCCCTCGAACTCAAGGGGGTTCTGACAGCCACCGCACGAGACGACCGGGCGCTGACGGCCGAGGACTATCGAGAGCGCGATCCCGACCTCGATCTCCCGGGGCCGCGTCGGGGCTTGCTCGACCGCCCGACGTAGCTCGTTGAGGAGCGCGTCGTCGTCGTGGGGCGGGTCCGCCCGGGTCATCGGGGACACGACACCGGCCGTGCTCTTAACGGAAGCCGTTCGAGCGAAGGGGGCCTACGCGGACTTCTCCGCGTCTTCCGCCTCCTCGGCACCCTTGGCAGCGGCACCCTTGGCCGGGGGCTTCTTCAGAATCTCGGTGCTGATCTTGTCGAGCTCGGCCATCAGGGAGTCGATGTCGGAGCTGGACTCGGTTCCCGCGGCCGCGCCGCCCGCGGCCTCGGCGGGGGTCGCGGTCGCCGGAGTCACGACCGAGGGCGGAGCGTGGCCGATATCCTCGGGGGTCTCGAGGTAGGAAGGGGACGGTCCCGCCGGAGCCGTGGAGTCCTCGCCCCACGCCGGGGGTGCAGCGGCCGCGCCTCCCGCGGCACCGGCCGCAGCCATCGTCGCGCGCGGGGGCCGGCGGCGGCGCATGATGAACAGGAGGGCCAGGATCGCCGCCACCGCGATGACGACGAGGATCGAGACGTACTCCCAGACGGGGACGGAAGACGAGGTCGTGCAGCCCCCGTACGGACAGGAGGACTGCGCCTGGACGGTCCCGGCGTTCGGGAACAGGCCGGCGGTGAGAACCACCGCGAGCATGGCGATGCCAAGCGCCAGCGGGATGATGCGAGAACCCTTACGCTCGGACACGGAAGACTCGGAGGACGAATCGCCCTCCCTGAGTTCTGATGTCATGCGCCCTATGTAAAACTGACGAGTGACGTGGTCGCGGGTTATACACCCCCGCTTGAGAACTCCGGTCGGTGCGGTCGTTGGCTCGGGGGGAAGCTCGGGGTACGATAATAGTCCCGGACCGCTCTCCACGGCGGCCCGATGGACATACCGTACACCACCATCTTCGTCGGTCTCCTCGTGGCCTACCTGGTCTATTCGGCCTGGGCGCGCTTGGACGGGCGCTACCCGATCGGGGCGGCCCTCGTCCTCCTGGTCGTGACCGCGGTCGTGGACGCGGCGGGCAACGTCGCGGCCGCGAACTCGCTCGCCGAGTTCGTGTTCTTCCTTCTGGCCGGAGGCGTCGTGCTCCTCTTGATCGAGCACGTCCGGGACCGGCCCGAGGTGGCCGTCACGAACTCAGGGACGGCGGCTCCGGAGAGCGTAGCGGCCGAGGCGCCGGAAGAACGGAAGGGGACGGCCGACCAATCGCTCGACCGCCTCGAGGAGAAGCCGGTCCCCTTCGTCGATCGACCGGGTGGCGAGCACCGCGACGACGAACAGAAGGGCGATCCCTAGGGCCAGCGCGGGCAGGGCCCAGAACGGAAGGTGGGGCTGCACGAGCCCGAGGACGACCCCGACCGGAACGGCCGTGACGAGGGCCGGGATGACGAAGTGTCGGTGGAACGGGTGGATCCCGGTCAGTAGACCGAGCTGGAGGAGGCACAGGGCCGAGTAGGTGGCATTCGCCAGGCCCCACGCGACCGCCGCCCCCACGTAGCCGTACGTCGGGACGAGGGCGAGCGCCACCACCACATCCACCAAACCGGTGGCGACCGCGTTGACGGCGAGGAGGCGCGTCTGGCCGAAAGCGACCTGGGCGCTCGCCGCGGGTCCGAGGATGGTCGTGGCGAACGCCCCGACGACCGTGATCTGAAGCGGCACCACCTGGGTCGAGAATCCCGGGCCGTAGACGAACCCGAGCGACCCCCCCGGCAGGAAGAAGAAGAGGAGGAAGAGGGGCAACGACACGAGGATCATCCACTTCGTGACGGTGGCGTAGGTGACCCCGACCGAGGACGTCTCCCCACGACGGACGAACCGGCTGGCCACGGGGAGGAAGATGTACGCCGCGGCCCCGATCCCGATCGGAACGAGCCGAGAGAGCGTGAGCGATGCCGTGTAGGTGCCGACCTCCGCCGGATGGAAGATCCCTAGGATGAGGGTGTCCCCGGCTCCCGTGATCGATGCCATCACTCCCACGATGAACAGGGGCGCCGTGAACCGGAGCAGTCGGGAAAGCGCCGAGGGGGACTGGGGTCCCGGGCCGAGGCGTCTCGGGAGGCGGCGCACCAGGTACACGACGAGCAGGGCGAGCGTGACCGCCGTCGCGAGGGCGTAGGCGACGAGGGCCGCGGTGTAATCGATCCCCGTGGGCGGCAGAAGGTAGGCCGCCGTGAGGAACACGACGAAGAGGGACGGGTTCACGATCTGCTGGAACAGGGCGTTCGGAGTCACGTCCTCGTATCCCTGGAAGATCGACGCGATCAACGAGGAGAGGATCCCCGACCCGACCGCGATCGGGAAGAAACGAAGGCCGAGCGTGATGCCCGGCGACCCGATCGACTGCCCGATCGGGCCGGCGAACAGGTAGAGGAGGACCGAACTTCCGACCGCGCTGATGCTCCCGATCCACAGGGTGCTTCGCACGATCGTCCGTCGTTCGTCGTCCGAGCTCGCGTAGGGCAGGCTCCTCGCGACCGCGCTGGGTAGGCCCAGGCACCCGATGGCGACCAGCACCCCGGCGAGCGTCAGGCCGAAGGAGTACGAGCTCCAGTCGTTGGGAATGCTCCGGACCACGATGACCCGGGAGACGAAGTTGAGACCGACGAGGAGCAGCGTCGAAACCAGGAGGAAGAGCGTCCCTTTCGTGACGCTCGAGAGCCCCTCCCGAACCAGCTCCTCCGAGTCCTGTGCCAACGGCTTCGCCTGTGGCCGGCTTTCCCCCCGGGACTCTAAAAGGTAGTGTCCGGCCGGCAAGGTCAGGATTCTAGTAGCCGGCGTCCGTGGACCCTGCCGTGAACATCCCCGGGCCGGGCGCCGTCGAGTGGTCCGTCACCCTGCTCCTGTGGGCCGGATTCGCCGTCCTGGTCGGCGAGCTCCTGCGGGCGTTCACCGCCCGGTTCGTAGCGCTCTGGCAGCGGCCGGAGCCGATCGAGCGGGGATTGATCGACTTCTACCTCGGGGGCGCCGTCCTCTATGCCGTCGCCGTCGTCCCGTGGCACGGGTTCGTGGCTCCGGTCGTCGAGCTCATCCCGCTCGGCGCGGCCGTAGGCGTTGTCGCGCTCGTCGTCCGCTCCGCTCGCCGGCCCGGCGGCCTCGACGACCTACGGAGGTCGCTCGCGCCGCTCGGGCGCCCGGTGCACCTGTTGGTGCTGCTCTCCGCCCTCGGCCTGTTTCTCGTGGAGGTCGCAACGGCCGCCCCGGTCGGCACGGGCAACACGTTCGACTCGAGCCTCTTCACCACGTACACGAGCCTGCTCCTCCAGAACCACACGACGCCGCTGTCGTTCGCACCGTACGCGTCGACCGGGCTGCTCTATCCTCAGGGCACGACGGTCTGGCTCGGCTGGGCCCAGCTAGTGTTCGGTCCCCCGCCCGCACGGACTGCTCTCCTCGTCACTCCGCTCTTCCTCGGGATGGCACCGCTCGCGGGGTTCGTCCTCGGTCGAAGGCTCTTCGGACGCGAGATCGCGGGGCTCGCGATGGCGCTCGTGCTCGCGTGGGTCGGTGCCGGGACCCGAGGGATGGTGTTCGGCAGCAACGATTTCATCTTCGCGTTCCCCCTCGTCCTCCTGCTGGCCGGACAGGCCGTCGTCTGGCTGCGTCCGTCGGTACCGCGCCTAGGCGATGTGCTCGCCTTCGGCCTCCTGTGCGGATACTCGGCGGCGATGAACCCGGTAGGTGCGGAGTGGCTCCTCCTCGCCCTTCCGGTCATGGCCCTCCTCGCCCGTCCCCGATTTGCCGGCCAGGCCCGCGCGTGGTTCGCTCGCTGGGCCATCGCGGTCGTCTCCACCCTCCTCGGGATCGTCCCTTCGCTCTACGTACTTCTCCAAGGACGTTCGAGTCCCGGGTTCGTTCCCGGCGCGACCGCGGCGCCCGCCGGGACGGCGTCGGGGATCCCGGCCTCCCAGTTCATCGGAGCCGTCGACCCGTTCCTGTTCGGGTCGTCGGACACCGGGCTCTCGACCGTGGCGGCGTTGCGCCTCGAGCTCGCCGTGCTGATCGCGGTGGGCCTCGCGATCCTTCTCCTGGTCCGACGCGACTCCGCGTTCGGGAGGTACCTCGACCCGTTCCGCCCGTTCGTGGCCGGGGCGGGATGCGCCCTGATCGGCCTCCAGGGCGTCTTCTGGCTGGCGAGCACCGGCTTCGGACCCGCGGTCAACTTCACGAACGTGTCGAGCTCGAACGAGCTCTCGGTGTCGTTGTTCTCGATCTACGGGCTCATCGCCGCCGTGCCCCTGGCCCTCGCGCTGGAGCGATTCGTCGGCTGGCTACGACGCACCGCCCCGCCCTCCCCGACCGAGCACCCTTCTCCGTCGGCGCGCCGACGCTATTCGGGTCTTCCGCCGACCGCCTCGCGGGCCGTCGTACCGTTCGTGATCGCTCTCGTGATCGTGGTTCCGGGCGTGGTGCTCACGCCGACCGCGCTGCCACCGACCCTGACCGGTCTCTACCACGATTTCGGCAACGTGACCGCGGACGACTTCGACCTCTTCGCCTACGCCGGCGGACACCTACCGTCGGCCGCGAGGGTCCTGGTCGCCCCGGGAAGTGCGGGCGAGTTCCTTCCGGGGTACTGCGCGAACATCGTCCTCCTCTATCCGATGGTGCCGGAATGGCAGACGATCAACGCCTCGTACGAGCGGCTCGTTCGGGACCTGCCGAACGCGACCTTCGGCCCGGCGGACCTCGCCGCGCTCTCGGTCCTGCGCGTCGGGTTCGTAGTCGTGACCGGGAACAGCACGACCCTCTGGCCGGCGTTCTCGCCGACGCCGTTCCTCGCGAACCGCTCCGCCTACGACCCGCTGTTCGTGGAGGGGGACGCCTACCTCTTCGCGGTCGTCGCGTAGTGGGCGGCGGCGGGGGCCCGGCGGCCTAGATGAACTCGTCGAGGATCTTCTCGCGTCCCTTGAGGCCGACCGGTTGGTGCGCGAGGGGGCCGGCGGCGAGCACTTCCTCGAGGTCCTCGTACGTCGGTCGGTCGACCTTGTAGAACAGCCCGATCGGGATCTTGTCGCCCCATTCGAGCGACCGCTGCCACGCCGCGACGATGTCGCTCGGGTTGTGCCCGGAGCTCTCGAGCTTGTAGACACGCTGGCGGAAGAAGTCGAAGGTGTTGATCTTGTTGTAGGTGATGCACGGGGAGAAGACGTCGACGAACGCGAACCCCTTGTGCTCAAGACCTCCCGCCACGAGGTCGGCGAGGTGCTTCACGTCCCCCGAGAAGCCCCGCGCCACGTACGTCGCGCCGCTCGCGAGGGCGAGCGCCACCGGGTCGAGCGGGTTCTCGATGACCCCGTTCGGCGTCGACTTCGTCTTCTGTCCGATCGTCGACGTCGGGCTCGCTTGCCCGGTCGTGAGGCCGTAGACCTGGTTGTCCATGGTGACGTACGTCAGCTTGACGTTCCGTCGCATCGCATGGATGAGGTGGCCCACGCCGATCCCGAAGCCGTCCCCGTCCCCGCCGGTCGCGATGACCGTGAGGCCGTGGTTGCCCCACCGGATCCCCTCGGCGAGCGGGATCGACCGACCGTGGATCCCGTGGAACCCGTACGACGAGAGGAAGTGGGGAAGGTTCGACGAGCATCCGATCCCGGAGGCGATGACGACGTCCTTGCTCGGGATCTTGAGGCGCTTCAGGGCCATCTCGACCGCCGCGACGACCCCGTAGTCGCCGCACCCCGGGCACCAGGTGGGCTTGATGTGCGACTTCCCGACGATCGGTAGCTGGGTCGCGGAGGGGGAACCGATCGGCGCGGCCACGCTCTCCGCCATGGTCAGAGCACCTCCTCGGCGCGCTCGACGATCTGGTGCGGATAGAAAGGCTCTCCGTCGTACTTGAGGAACCTATGGGGGAGCTCGATCCCCGTCTCCGCCCGGAGGAGATGGCCGAACTGACCGGAGTAGTTCCCTTCGATGAGGAGCGTCTTCCGGGTCTGAGCGAACATCGCCCGCACGGCGTCGACGTCGAGCGGGTAGAGCGTGGGGAACCGCAGCAGGTTCGTCGCCTTTCCCTTCTCGCGCAGGATCGCCATCGCGTCGCGCACGGCGCCCACCGTGGAACCCCAGGCCACGAAGGTGAGCGGCGCATCGGCGGGGCCCTCGAGCACGGGCGGAGGCGAGTCCTTCGCGAGTCCCTTCAGCTTTCGCATCCGCTTCTCCATCATCTTCACCCGCATCGAGATCGACGCGGGGAGCCCCACGAGGATGTCGGAGATGTCGTGCCCCCATTCGTCATGCTCGTCGGACAGGGTGATGTGGTTGAGGCCGGCCTGGCC
>Ga0209039_10000628_pt1 | contig 33943 bp, 25 predicted proteins | sample BogFormECP12_OM1_FD_188238 | JGI IMG/M metagenome (GOLD analysis project Ga0209039, IMG submission 188238) | Bog forest soil microbial communities from Calvert Island, British Columbia, Canada - ECP12_OM1 (SPAdes) (version 2) | ecosystem: Environmental > Aquatic > Freshwater > Wetlands > Bog ... | reverse complement strand
TTAGTACCTATGTCACAGGATTCTGCACGCTTCTGGCAAGATATTTTCCGGGATGTGCCTCGCGATCAATATCCATGCGCCCTCGGACTGAGTTTGCGAAGGGCTCCAACTTTCGAAATTTGGACCTGTTTGGTTCCGGCTACGCCGGGTTAGGATATATACTTTCCCTTGTTGGGAACCCAGAGGGAAAAATCGGATCATACTTGTTGCCTGGGTTGATGCCAGACACGTCTATCCTCCCTGGAACTTCCTGTAAACGAAGAGTACCTACGCAGATGTTGCAAATACAAAATACCGGTTCATTTCATCAAAATGGAGCGAGACCGCCAACAGCGCCCCGGCGGACTTAACATAGCTGCCTTGGAACGGACAATCGCCAGTATGGCATCCCTCACCGCTGACGACACAATAACGCGACCTCATGTTCACTAGCCTCCAATATCGTTTGCTCAGGAAGATTGCACCGACTGAACCGCAGACCATGGACGGATCAGCCTACGAAGGGAAATCCAAACTGCGAGTGAACCTTGGGGAAGAATTGCTATCCCTGATTCGCGATAAAACGGTGATTGACTTTGGGTGCGGAGAAGGTCTTGAATCCCTGGATCTAGCACGAAATGGCGCCAGGAAAGTCATCGGCATTGACATTCGCGAGAGTGCGCTCAATAAGGCAGCAAGAAATGCCATTGCCGCAGGTCTAAGTGATCATTGCGAGTTCTTGACCAATACCGATACCAAGGCCGACGTTATTGTTTCGCTGGATAGCTTTGAGCATTTCGACGACCCGGCAGCAGTACTAAGCGCAATGTACGACCGGTTGAAGCCAGGCGGACTGGCGATGATCAGTTTCGGGCCGACTTGGTATCACCCGCTTGGAGGCCACCTTTTCTCCGTCTTCCCGTGGGCTCACCTTCTTTTCTCCGAGCAGGCCCTTATCCGCTGGCGTTCACATATTCGCAACGACGGAGCGACCCGGTTCGGCGAAGTCGAAGGTGGACTTAACCAGATGACAGTCGCGCGGTTTGAACGCTTGATTCATGCTAGTAGGTTCCGGCTTGAGACGCTGGAGACTGTTCCCATTCGCAAACTTCGCCCGGTGCATTGCAGGCTGACTCGGGAGTTCACAACCGCAGTTGTGCGCGCGAAGCTCACGCGAAATGGCTAGCTGAGCGGTTAGATCCGTTTCTAGCGAGAGTCCAAATCTTGCGGGATCTTACGGTAGGCAAGCGTGCGAGCGAAAGACTGGCAACTATTCAATAATCTTCCAGCCTGAGTGTCGCCAGCGGAAGGGGACACAGCCTGCAGCCAGATCCTTTGCGATTCAATGACATGCAATCCTTCTCCGTATACTATGGCGCAATCGGCGGTACACTTATATTTCGTGTGGCGCTCGGAATCGAACAGCGCACCGTTCAGTCGTCGAAAATCACACTCGCGGGGGCCGGTCGAATGTTTCTCATGACACAGCGAAAATCGTTCAAGAGCCGCCCAAGGAAAATGAACTACTGCATAATCGCTATGCTGGGCGCGGTGCTGGTCTTAACCTCGGCAGCCTCGGCGCAGAAGCCGGTTGCGGAACTGCCTCGCGTCTATGTCGACACGACGTGGAACGAGCCACACGGCGGAACGACCCGGCGGGCCCACACGGCGGCGGAGCTCTCCACCGCGCTGGCGGAGTCCGCCCCGGGTGACGTGATCGTGCTTGATGCGGGTGCGACCTATGTGGGGGGCTTCGTTCTTCCGGCCAAGGAAAATCCCCAGAAGCGGTGGATTTATATCGAGAGTTCAGCTCTTGCGAAACTTCCAGCTGGCAAGCGCGTGCGTCCCGAAGACGCGGTGAATATGCCGAAGATCGTGACGCCGAATGTCGCACCAGCGTTCGATATAAAGGGCGGCGCCAGTTATTGGCGACTGGCTGGATTGGAGCTGACCTCGGCTTCTACCCAAGGTTGTAATCCATCGCATGTTCCACCGATTAATTGTTATTCGTACCTGCTTATCGGTCCCTATAGTTCTCCGTTACCCCTGTCCGATTCCGTCACCATTGACCGCTGCTACGCTCACGGCTCGCCTTCCATCGATCTCCAAAGGGCAATTCTGGCGAATATCAGCAACTTCGCGGTCATTGACAGCAATATCTCCGAGGTTCACATGATCGGGGTAGACACGCAGGCAGTCTCAGCGTGGACATCACCTGGCCCGTTCAAGCTCGTGAATAATCACCTTGAAGCTGCTGGTGAAAACGTGATGTTTGGTGGGGCGGGAGGTGCTAACAATCCCTATGTTCCATCGGACATCGAGATGCGGAACAACTACCTGTTCAAGCCGCTATCCTGGGTTCCACTCAGCCTTACGGCACATACGCTGGTTGTCAAGAATGCCTTCGAGATCAAGAGTGGGCAACGAGTTCTGTTCGACTCCAACATCATTGAGAACGTATGGGCCCACGGGCAGGGCGGTTTCGCAGTTCAGCTCACGGTAAGATCGGGACAGAGTGGAGACATCACGGTGATCAATGACATTACCATCACCAACAATATATTTAAGAATGTGGTCTCCGGCATAAACATGCTCGGGAAAGACGACCTCTGCGGCAAGGGCTTTCCTAATTGTAATAATGCTGGAAGCCAGGATCGTTGGGTAATCGCAAACAATCTGTTCACCTTCTACGATCCCACCACATTAGGTGGCTTGCGCAATCTTGGGTTTGGCCTTAGTGGAGGATTTGATCGAATCAACGGTAACGTACCGGGTATGCTGCGTAACGTGGTGATTCAACACAACACTACGATAGCAGCGGCCTCGACTCCCTGCTGGAATTCCATTTACTTTGGCATTCCTCCGGGGCAGAAGCCTCCGTACAGCCGCGTATCGAACAACATCTGGATTTTAGACAACGCGTTGTGTCGCCAGCCCACCGGGGATAATCAGCAGCAGGGCATGACGGGATTGACGCAGTACATGGTGGACCCGAGTACGCCGCCGAACGATCTCGCACGGCGGTTTTACGGCAACGTGATGTATGTGGCGTCCGGTAACCAGGTGCAGAGCTTCCCGCCGCACAACATGTCAACAGGTAAGGCCTTACGCTACGTGGATCCCGACAAGGGTAACTATAATCTCCTCCAGCCGAAATGGACCGAAACCAGCGATGGGAAGCCAGCGGGGGTGGATTCTTCCACTTTACCTCAATAAGACAGCCGTGACGGTTGGCGAGTACTGCAGTTGATTTGTCGGAACCACCGAGGAGATACAGGGATATGTCGTCTAGGGAGACTCTGATTAAGTTCGCTTGTCCCACACCCAATCGAGATACATTGGCGGCCTGATGAAGCAGGCAGGTAGTGCAGTTAGAAAGGCAGATTAGTCCTATGTAGTCAGGACCTCATTGTAGAGCGCAAGCCAGTCTCTTCGAACCGCCGCCGGGGAGTAACGCTGGCACTGTTCTCTGGCGGAGAGCGCAATGCGGTGCGCCAAGCCGACTTCCTCAATGAGTCGCAATGCGGCACGTGCCATTGCCTCGTGATCGTTTAATTCGACCAGAAGTGCGGTTTCTTCGTCGCGTGCGATATATGGAATACCGCCGGCTTTGGTCGCTACCACCGGAAGACCTGACGCATAACACTCCAGCAAAGAACCGGGCATATTGTCGAGATTCGGGCTGGTTAGGTAGATGTCGGCTGCGTCATAAAGGACTGGGACTTCATTCGGGGGCACGATTCCGGAAAATTGCACGTTGCGCAATCCCCAATCCCCGACCATACGCTCCAGTTTGGCACGCAGCGGTCCATCATGGGCAATGGTCAGGCAGGCCTCAGGATAGCGTTGTTGCACCAGGCCAAATGCCTTCAATGTGCAAGGCACATTGTAGAGCTCCTCGAGGCCCCGGTTGTGAAGAAACACCGGCCGAACTGACCGTCGCTCTCGATACCGGAAACTGTCTAAATCAATTACATTGGGGATTGCTTGGGCCCGATAGCCAAACTGCGCAAATACTTCCACCAGATATTCAGAGGGAGTCACGATACGATCTGCGAATCGAAGTAGACGTGAGGTACGCCATTTCGTCAAGTGCTGGATTGCCCGACCGTCGCGGTAGTTCACGATGGTCTTCTTCCCGTACAGTCGGCCCACCAGGATCACCAGCGCGGCTGACAACAGAAAAGAATAGTTGGAAGCGGAAAACGAGTGCAGTACATCGTACTTGGGGGCCCTGACCAACAGCCTGTACAAAAACGTTCCGGAGGTGAGTATGGTTCGCAGATACTTGACGTTTTGCAGCCCGCGGAGTGGACGGGCAAGCCTCGGATTGATGGGCAGGAAGTCGATTTCAATGCCAGGTTCGAGTTGCAAGAGATCAAGCAAGCGGCTGGCTTGTACCGCTTGACCGCCGACGATATCGAGGGACGGTGCAATCAACAAGATTCGTGCCCGGCGCGATGTCACGGTGATCCGACTAACTTGAGAGAATAGATGGGCTCATCGAGCACTAGAGGGTCGCGCCATCTCGGCGACTGAAGTGTTACTGTCGCAATGAGTCGTTTCTGCGCGGAACCAGAGCTCTAAGATATAGAGGTACCAGAGTTGGAGGTTGACAACACCTGACCGCTTGGCACTCTGCCAGGCGTCCAAAAGGCCATCGGCTTGCACCCACCCCTCGGCCGCGAGCTTCGAATGGCCAAAGACCTTTTCCACATTGGGACGCCAGCGCTCGAGCATCCATCGCTCGGCAGGGATGCCGAAGCCGCGTTTCTTTCCCTCCGCCACTCTCTCCCCGATCACGCGTCGAGCTAATTCGCGCAGGACCGCCTTCAGTTGCCCGCCACGAATGCGTAAGTCATAGGGCAGTGACCGCGCAAAATCGCACAAGTCGGCATCCAGGAATGGCGCTCGCGCTTCAAGGGCATAGTACATGGTGGCGCCATCCACTTTGGTCATGTATTCGCCAACGAAGCGGCCGCGACGATCATATTCAAGGAACTCATCCAGTAGCCGGCGGGCAGATTCAGACGATTCCGGAATGAGACGCCGACTTACACAGGCGCCTTCGAGGCGCTCGCCAGTAATACCTCGCCGTTGCAGCCAGGGAAATCCGGGCTTGACCCGCGCCACGGACCCTAATCCTCCGGTGGCATAATCCATGAAGTGTCGCGCACGACCAGTAGAGCCCGTCTCGGGCAGAACCGCTCGTAGTTTCGTCCACATATGAGCAGTCGGACCGGGAAGATACTTGGCCATGCGCTGGGCTTTCAGAAAGTTGCCATACTCGGGGTATCCAAGAAAAACATCGTCGCCTCCGTCCCCGACCAGAAGAACGGTAGCTGCGGATTTTACGGCCTTGGAGAGCCGCAGCATGCCCAGGCCCGAGCTGCAGGCAAACGGTTCGCCATAAGCAGCCACGAGCTCTTCAGCTTCCGGAAACTCCTCTCGCGATATGTCGAGAATTCGATGGCGAAGACCCAACTCCTGTGCCGTCAGCAGGGCGTCCTGTGACTCGTCCAAGACGTCCCCGGGCGCTCCCGCGGTAAAAGTGGTAATGTCGCCGCCCAGCTCCCGAATGGCCCAGCAGACCAGGCTGGAATCGATGCCTCCGCTGAGCAGCGCTCCAACCGGAACATCGGCTTGCAGACGGCGCTCTACTGCCTGCAGTAAGAGATGGCGGGTCTCTTGCACCGCGTCTTCGAATGATCCGCGAAAATCTCTTTCCGCTGGCGGCACCCAGTAGGTGCGGGCGGATATGACGCCGTCATCCCACTCCAGAATTGTTGCCGCCGGTACCTTAGACACGCCTTGATAGATGGAACGGTCGTCGGTTACATACCCGAATTCAAGATATTCCGCCATCGATGTCGGATCAATTTCCGAAGCAATACTGGCGTTCCTTAAAGCACGAGGAGTTGACGCGAAAGCCAGTGTGCTGCCCTTCTGGGCATAGCACAGCGGCTTTATTCCGAGCCGATCGCGCACCAGGAAGAGCTTGCGCACCTGGTCATCCCATAATCCGATAGCGAACATACCGCGTAAACGGGGCACCAGGTTGTCCAAACCCCACTCGCGATAACCATGGAGGAGAACCTCCGTGTCGGTGCGACTGCGGAATACATAGCCGCGAGCCTCGAGCTCCCCTCTTAGTTCAAGGAAGTTATAGATGGCTCCGTTGAATACCAAAGCGACTCGACCATCATCGGATACCATGGGCTGACGCCCGGCGTCACTTAAATCGAAAATAGAAAGGCGTCTGTGCCCTAACGTGGCTAAATCCCAAGATTCGATGCCTTCCGAGTCGGGACCTCGGCGAGCCAAAGCGGCGTTCATTTTACGCACGCAATCGGTGACGTAAACGTGATCCGAGCTGCCCACAAGTCCAGAAATTCCGCACATATAACGAGACGTTACGCCTTCGACAAGGGTATCTCATTCTAAGCGTCAGCCTAGTCGCCGTCAAACAAAGGACGTCGTGCAAAGGACTTCGTGTTACGAACAACAAAGGACTTCGCGCGGTGCGTAGGCTAAGCGGCAATCTCAACCAATTTCAGAACCCCACGCCCTCGGAGTCGAGTGGAGGAGGTTGCATTACGCCATCACTCAGTAGTTGTGGCCCGACGTGCTAGAATTCTGCGCCGCATCTCCAACCACGCCTCGCCACCAGCGGCCTTCAGCAATTTCTTCCCATTCCAGAATACATATCTCTGAAAACGAGGAAACAAGTGGCCGGAGACTACAGAACCGACCCATTGAGGCGAGACTCCCCGTTGAACCGAAAAACGGCCCAGAACGGTGCATCCCTCTACTACATGCGAAGAAGTTACAGGTTCTGAAGTGAACAACACGCGAAGCCCTGCCGCCGCTGCTGATTCGGCGACGGTACGTGAAAAATAACCGCCGGGCACCGAAGCTGTGGTCACCGGCTCCCCCAAGATCTGCGTCAGCCGCTGCACACTCTCTCTCCACTCGTGGTGCAGTTGCTCGCGCGTGCAGCGTGACATGCGCGGCGGGTGGGTGCAGGAGTGACTCCCGATCACATGTCCCCTCCGACGCAACGCCAGGATCTGAGATTCGTCGAGAAAACCTGGTTCACCAATTCGATCAGTGGTGATGAAGAAATGTCCCTGCCAGCCGAATTGCTCGAGCAAAACCGCAGTGTGCAAAATCGCACTGACGCCGCCATCATCGAACGTCAGCAGAAAGCACGGATCCCTGGCTTGAGGCAGATCAAGTACCCTGACGGGGGCGTGCGGGGCGGCGCGTGCAATCTCCTGCAGGTGATCCTTGAATTCCTCGGTGTGCAGCTTGTAGATATCCGCATCGGCGCCGCCAAATCCGCTAACGGCATATTGGCCAGCCGGCACTATATCGTGATAAAGCAGCGCAATGGTTTGCACTTACGCCCCCGCATGTTTCCGCGCCAATCGCTTCCAGCGCAAGTAGGCACTGAGCCACGGTTGTCCCCAGGCTTGGGATTTATGGCCTTTGGTGTCAATGGGAACGGCAACTCCCGCCAGAAGTTCCTCGAACTTGTCCCGCAGACTGTCCAAATTGTCGAATACCACGCGGTTCTGGATGATGTTGTGGGACTCGCCAACCTCATCATATTTGCAGCGATAAAAGCCGTACACAGGTCCAGTATCGACACCTTTGTCGATCTTCAACAAGGTCATGCCGACATTAGCGGTGTCACGCAAGGCCAGTGCCCAAAAACATCCATGAGCATTGCGATATTCGGGACAAATCCCTGGGTGCATTACGAAAGTGCCTGTGCGAGCTTGACTGAAAATGCGCTCATTCAGAATGTGCTTGCAGCGCGCCAGGATCAAGTCAGGCTGTACCTCCCTCAGCAGTTGCTCGGTTTCCGGACTATTGGGACTGGGGGTCTCCAGAATAGGGGTTGATGGAGGGATTTCGGGGTAACGTGCCTCAAGCACTTGAAGTTTCTCTTTGGTCCAGCTCCGATCGCTAGCGGCCAGAAAAAACCGGCTATAGATCCGGAAGGCGAAGACATCCAGAAACCGCCAAAGCCCAATGCGTTTGACTTCTCGCTTGACTCGCTTCCATAAACGCGACTGGGGCTCCCGGATGACGACGACTGCCACCAATTCGGTAAAAGAAGACAACCAGCGCGCCAGACCATGGCGGTTAAGTGGCTCGGTGTCGTGGCAGATGAGAACCGTGCGACTGGGAGAGATCTTTGCGGGATCCGCATTCATGGTCGTATACGTGCCGACAGGAGCATTCAGTGTATCGTAAATCTTAGTTACTTGACGGTAAACATCGTTCCATAGGTGATGACCCGGCGTGCACTACCGACGAAAACGATTCGGAACGGGAACCGAGTTGGCGCAGTACCTAGGCGTGGTGCATCAACAGGCGGTTACGATTGGGTTGGCCGGCTCCTAGCAACAACCTGCTGAACCATCGCAGCTAGTCTCCGAGGGCGACGCAGGACGCCGAGCGGTCGGGCGCTGCAACTGGCTCTCGCAGACTTTCAAACCAAAGTTCGAGCATGAGCAGGGAGTACATCTGATGGTGATTGTCACGTCGGCCGCTCTCGTGCTCTTCCACGAGATAACCGACGAAATCCGGCGACACGATTCCGCGATCGAGGAAGCTCTTCCCCAGCAAGCTGTCATGCACGAGCTCTCGCAGCGGCCCTCGGAACCATTGGTCGAGCGGAACCCCAAAACCCATCTTGCCCCGCGTCAACAGCTCCGGCGGCAAGCGGTCGCCCAGCGCTTCGAGCAGAATGCGTTTGCCCTTGCCGTTACGCCACTTCCATGATGTCGGAATTCGTGTGGCGAATTCAGCCAAGCGATGGTCCAGCAGCGGGCAACGCACTTCCAGTGACGCTGCCATCGAAGCGCGGTCTACTTTTGTCAGGAAATCCCCGGTCAGTAGATTGGTGGCCTCGAAGTACATGACCTGCGAAAGGATGTCGTCGTTTCCAGAATTGAAATTGTCGGGCAACGTGCGCTCCAGGAAAGCCGCGTCGGCTGGCAGCATCCAATCCGGATTCAGCATCCGCTTGCGCAAAAAGTACGGCGTGTAGTTCTGGTTGAAATAACGGTCGAGTTGCGTGGGCGAGCCAAGCATGCGAAGAAAGTTCTTACCGTACGTTGAGTACGGTAGGCCGTCGGCGGTCCACGCGATCATCTCCCGCAGGGCACGTGGGAGGCGGTCGACGAACATGTACTTCTGCACATCGCCTACGACCGGGTATCCTGCGAAAAACTCGTCGCCGCCGTCTCCGCTCAGCGCAACCTTCACATGCTTGACGGCGAAATCCGAGACGATATACGTCGGGATCGCGGACGAATCGGCAAACGGCTCGTCATAATGCCGCACCAGCTTCTTGATCAGCTCGAGAGAGTCGGGCCGTACCACAATGTCGTGGTGGTCCGTCTTGTACTTCTTTGCAACCAACTGGGCGTAGTCCAGCTCGTTGTAGGCGCTCTCCTCGAAGCCAATCGAAAATGTCTTCACCGGCGCCGGTGACTGCAGCGCCATCGATGCGACCACCAGGCTCGAATCGATGCCCCCGCTGAGGAATGCTCCCAGGGGCACGTCCGCTATCATCCGAATGCGCACCGCTTCGTCGAACAATTCCCGCAAGTTTTCCTTCGCCTGCGCCGCGGTGCATCCCGTCCGGTTTTCTGCCGAGAAGGGTGGAAGCCTCCAGTAGCGGCCCTGTTTCACCTCGCCGTTGGCTGAACATTCGATCCAGCATCCCGGCATGAGCTTGTGGACGGCGAGAAACGGGCTGTATGGGTCCGCGATGTAGCCAAACTGGAAATACAGGCGCAGGGCTTCTTGATCGAGCTCGAGTGGCACCCCCGCCACGCGCAGGCACTTCAATTCACTCGCGAAATAGAAGCCGGTAGGCGTGTTGGCGAAATACAGTGGTTTTTTGCCGAAGCGGTCACGAACCAGCAAGACCGTTCGCTTCCTCGTGTCCCAGATGCAGAAGGCAAACATCCCGCGCATCAATTGCAAGCCGTCGGTGCCCTTTTCCTCGTACAGATGGACCAGGGTTTCCGTGTCGCTGTTGGTGCGGAACTGGTGGCCTCTGTGTATGAGGTCCTCACGCAGTTCCTGGTAGTTATAGATCTCGCCGTTGAAAACGACCCACACCGAGCCGCCTTCGTTGGAGATTGGCTGGTGGCCGGTGCTGAGATCGATGATACTGAGGCGCCGCATGCCGATGCCACAAGGCCCGTCGGTGTAGATCCCCTCATCGTCCGGACCGCGGTGGCGAATCACATCGGTCATCGCCCGCACATCGGCGGCCTTCGCCTCAGTGTTCCGGAGTAGGAATCCCGCAATCCCGCACATGCTCGTTAAATCGTATCATCCCTCGCGACGGGCCTGCGGGACATCAAAGATCAAATCTATCGAGCTTCACACTGCGAATTTGCGACTTCCGTCCCAGCGCAATCAGACCACGGTCACGCTCGCCGCGCAATCGTCCAGCCGCCTCAAGTACTCATGCGATAATCAGAGTCTGCACTCGCCTTGGCGGTCTTGCGCCCGGGCTTTATCTACTTATATGGGGAGCCCTGCGGGCATGCATCAACAAGCGACAGAAGTCGCCACCGGGCAGCGTTTCGAGTTTGGGAAGAACTGGGCGTGGTTCCTGGAAACGCTGAATGACGAGAAGATCGAAGAAGCGGTGAAGTCTCTACGCGACATGTTGGAAACTGACAGTCTGGCCGGCAAGAGCTTTCTTGATATTGGTTCTGGGAGTGGGTTGTTCAGCCTGGCTGCCCGACGACTCGGTGCCCGTGTGCATTCTTTCGATTACGACCCCAATTCTGTCGGCTGCACCGAAGAACTGAGGCGCCGCTACTTCACCGATGACGACCACTGGATCATTGAGCCTGGGTCCGCACTGGACGCCAGCTATATCGCGTCCTTGGGAAAATTCGACATCGTCTATTCCTGGGGGGTGCTGCACCACACGGGAGACATGTGGACGGCGCTGGCATATGCGGCCCCGGCAGTGGCCCGCGGCGGCAAGCTGTTTATCGCCATTTACAACGATCAGGGAACGGCCAGCAGCCGCTGGACGAAGGTCAAAAAGCTGTACAACCAACTGCCTCAAGGGTTGCGGTTTCTGGTGGTATGGCCCTCGTTTTGGGTGCTCAACTGGCGTTCGATGGTGAAGGATACGCTCCGTTTAGAACCTTTCAAGACCATTCGCGACTACGGCAAAACCCAGCGCGGCATGTCGTTCTGGCAGGACCTGGTCGACTGGGTGGGAGGTTATCCTTTCGAAGTCGCAACCCCAGATAAGATATTCGACTTCTTCCGTGAGCGCGGCTTTCTGCTGACGCGCCTGCGAACCTGTCGCGGCTCCCTTGGCTGCAACGAGTTTGTGTTCCAGAAAATCTAGCGAAACGCACGCTGCTAATGCGGGCTGCTGAAGCGGAAATTTCCAAAAGCTTGTGTGAACGAAGCGTCCCTGACTGTTCCATCACCAGGGGATAAGTTGTTAAAGCCGCCCTCGAACCGTGGACGGCACCGCCTCCTCGACGGCCTCGATCACTCCGTCAATTCTTCGCACGATAATCGAATTTGAGCCGCTACGCACAGGTGTTTGGCGATTCTCCATCATCGTCATTCCGTTCACGTCGCTGCGTTGCAGGTCGCGTCAAAAGCTGTACTGTCCATATTCAGAAGCTGCTTTAACCGTCTCGCCTCGTACCAGCTTGCTAGCATGGTTACCACCGACAATCGCTACGACTTGCGCGCCGTGACCATATATACCGATGCCCCGTAGCGTAAAAGCGGCACCGAGCACAACGGTTGGAGCGCCTCCCCCACGCGAATGTTGAGATTCGGGAAGCGATCCAATGGGTAGATTAAGAATGCCAAATAGGCGCTGCGCTCCGGCTCGAATCCCTCCCTTCGCAAAAGCGCACGGTATCGCCAAGGTACGCAGAGATTGCGCTGGTGTGGAGGCACCATGTGCTCAGTGGAGGGATTCCGGCCTGTCGCCCGCTTCACTGCCCGCCAGATCGGCCTCACGGTGACGTCGGCAAGCCGCTCGCCTACGTTGAACGCACTGACGCGGCTAGGTATCGAAAAGATCGCAGTACCCCCTGGTCGCAGCACACGATGAATTTCCATAAGTGCTGCGCGGTAATCCGGCAAGTACTCGAATACCCCAAGACACACCACGTGGTCCATTGAGTGCGTCGAAAACGGAAGTCGCTCTATGTCGGCGCAGCACAATAGTACCTCACGGTCACTCGCAAACCGTGCACGCGCAAAATTCAGCATCCGCATCGAGAGGTCGATACCCACCACACTGAAATTCCGGGCTCGCAAATTCTGAACCTCGCCACCTGCCGCGCAACCGATGTCCAGGATCCGGCCACTCTCCTTTCCCAGCGCCGAAAGCATAAACTCCAGTTGCCGGCGGTAGAAGGGCATGCGTTCACGCTGGGTGGCGTATTCATCCGCCATGTAATCGAACAGGTCGTGTACCTGCTGCTTGCTCTCCTGCGATAGGTCGATTTCGTTCATTTAGACGCCGTCGAAGTCGCCCATCGTGAGGTGCCACCCGCTCGACGGCAGAAGGGGAGTGTTTAGGCGTCCATCCAGGAACCGCAGGACCATGTGCAGCTGCGGTTTGGTCTTTATGGGAAAGGCTCGTTTCAAGAAGCGGTGGCAGACGGAGTCTGCTGTCACCTGCGGTATCCAGGTCCAGATCGACTGCACACCAGCGGCAAGCATCGTCTCCATGCTCGTGCGAACCAATGCTGCGGCTGTCTCTGCGTCCTCCGGATCGCAGAACAGATCAACGAGTTGAGCGTTCGTTTGCGAGCGGTTCATAAACGCCGTCAGGTAGCCAGTGACACTACCGTTTCGATGCGCAACCCAAGAAAGATAGGGTGTCGGCGAATCAGCATAACGCCAATTCAAGTATGTACTATCTCTCACCAGCAAGAATGAGTATCGTCGCCGAGTCCTCTCCCAAAACTCGTCCATCTCTTTGCCGAACCGATTCACACTTTCAATTGCAACCGAGCCGGCAGAGGAAGGCAGGAAGAAGCGCCGCGCCAGCCAGTCCACGCCCAACTCTCGTAATAACTCAGGCGAGATCCCCATCTTCCTGTGGATCAAGCCGCTCGGAACCACATAACGGCACTCGCTGATGGTTTCGACTTCCGGAAAGGAAAGTCCTTTGTTGAGGGTCGGAAATGAATTCTCGTTAGGCCGCACGTAGGCGAACGCTGCGCCGCGGTGCGCCGCCTCCTGGCACACCAATCGGATGAGGCTCGAGAAGAGCCCCTGTCTCCGGTATGCTACTGAGGTAATGAAATCGCCTAACTCGAACCCAACGACAGTCTCGGATCCCAACTGAACTTGCTTGGGGACGCCCGCCACGATACTCACCACGTGTCCGCCGTCAGTCGCAATACCAACTGCAGCATTGCCGGTTGGGTTGCCGTAGTATTTCCAGTGACAGAAATCGGCGACCGTTCCTTCTGGGAATCGTTCCTGAAATTGCGGCCCACCGAGATCTGGCAGCACGCAACCGATCCCTGTCAGGTCATCGGGAGTTGCTAGTCGCATTTCCACGGCCGCACCAGTCAACATCCGTATTCTTATATCACATGGACATGATTGGATTGGACTTGATAGATTATATGATTCGATGTCGATGTTTTGTGATACATGAAGGCTGTAATTTGGCGAACGTGCCGGAACAGGGATGCGAACTTGCGGCGAGAAACGTCGCTCGCACCCGACGAAGTCGATCCACCCATCATCAAGTCTGATTTCTGCATACTAGTATGGTCAAGCCTGCATTTCGGAGTATCGGTCGAGCGGCTTTTCACCGCTTTGGCGGATTAGACTGGGTGCGATATCGAAATCGCGGCGTGCCCAGAGTTCTGGTGTATCACCGCTTCTCGTCGGGCTCAGAGACCTTCGAATCCCAATTGAAGAAACAATGCGAGCACTTGCGCAAGCATTATCATCCGATTACTGACCATCAGTTACGCGAATGGGTTCTAGAGGGACGCCCTTTACCTGTCAATGCGATTTTGCTTACGGTTGACGATGGCTACGCAGATTTTGCTACCGTAGCGTTACCCGTGCTGGCCCATTATGAAATCCCCTCGCTCGTTTTCGTCGTTTCCGATTTCATCGATGCGAAGATGTGGTTATGGTGGGACAAAGTCGCTTACGCATTTAGGCACGCGTGCCGTACGCAAATTGACTTCACCATCGCTGATAATCACCTGTCTTTGCCTACAAACACTATCGAAGAGCGCCAAGAGGCTGCTACTACGACTTCCGTCCTGCTGACTCGCGTCATGAACAGTTCGCGATTGGACGCAATCGACCAGCTGATAGTGGCTCTGGACGTGGAAGTTCCAAAACTTCCGACGGCCGATTATTCGCCGATGACGTGGCAACAAATCGAGCTTGCGACCTCGCAGGGCGTCTCATTCGGCGGACACACATGTACTCATCCAATTCTTACCCGCCTGCCGGATCAGCAGAAGGTGAGCGACGAGATTGTAGGCGGGAAGAAAAGAATCGAAGAGCAGCTGCGCCGAGGTGTACTGGCATTTGCGTATCCGAACGGTCAGCCGGAAGATTTAGACGACTCCGTCGTAGAGACTGTCCGTCGTGCCGGGTTCGACCTTGCTTTCGTTGCATATCCGGCGATGCTGGCTCCGAGCGATGATCCACTGCAACTATGTCGAATTCCAGTTGACCCTAGAACGAGTGATCTCTATTTCCGACAACAACTGGCCGGATTTCGAGTGCCAAGTGCGGGAACGGGTCGTCGCCGGAATCGATCTCAAGCTGGGTTGTCAAAGGCTGAGTCAAACTAAGGTGTGATTGCGCTATCGTTGGACTTCGGCAATCAGGACGAGTTCGGGGAAGCCGAGGCACCGCATTGTGTCAGCGCCTACCGCGGTTGCCTCCCAGGTCCGATCAAGCAAAAGCGCGACTGACCAACACGAGAAGGACCAACAGCACAATCCCGGTGCCGAGCGTGTACCAGATCAGCTTCTTTTCGATCGGAAGCAGCGGCTCGTATTCGTCCTCCATCTTGCGTAACTCATCAGCCAGGCGAGGTTCAGTCATTTCTCATCCCTTCACGATCGGCGGCAGCATGCCGTGGAAAAACAACCACGAGATCAGCAGCCCGACCCAAATGATGTATCCGAACAGACACAGTACGTAGACGGCGGTGAGCTTGGCGATGCCTTGCTGCCACAGCTTGCGAAAGTTGGACACAACGCCAATCGAGAAAAATGTCATGACGAAGAAGATGGATCGGAACACATTCGCCTGCGCCATGGACGCCTTCACCTTGGGGACGAGGGTTGGCACCGCAATGCCGATGGCCAACACGATTAAGAACGTGGCGACGTAACCGAGGATGAACTTGGGAAAGCGTTGCCAGATTTCCCGGGCGCTGACCTGTTCGCCCTGGCGGCGCTCGATTTTCACCGACCAGATCCAAGCCAGCAGAAATGCCCAGACGCCGATGAAGATGTCTATAAACACTTTTACCGTGGTGCTGGCGCCCAAAATCCAACCTGGCTCGAAATTCAACCCTGATGCAGCCAATGCCTTGCTTCGTATGAGAGCGTCGGCAATCGCGCCGCTGGCAACCGCGGCGCCATCAGTTTTCACCGCCAGCCCCATCCACGCGCCGGCGACCATTGGCTGTTGATACAGGAAGTGCTGCGCCGCGAAGGGCAGGATGAGCAACTCCACCACCGAGAACACCACCACCAGGGAGGAGACCATCACGGGAACTACCGGACGTGCTCTTATAGCGCTTCCGGTTGCGATGGCCGCTGACACACCACAAACCGATATGCCCGAGGCGAGCGGCGCTGCCCATTCGCGGCTGAATCCGAAATAACGCCGCGCCACGTAGTACACCAACGGCCAGAAAACGAGGTACGCGCAAACGATGGCGCAGAGCCCCTGGAACAACATCGCTGACGCCAGTCGCCGCTGGTCGAGTGCGGTGATACCCAGAAATCCGCCCAGTATGACGATGGCTGTCTTGATGTAGAGTTCCGGCCGAATCGCCTCTTTGAAGAAGGCATGAACGCGCGGCAGAAAATTGCCGATGACCAAACCCACTAGCAGGGCGATGATGAAGCCGGATTCGTTGGTCAAGTTCAGTGACCAGCCGATCTTGAGTGCCTGCCTCTTATCCGGGGTGGCTGCAATATAAGCCCAACTGCCCAGGAACCAACAGCAATAACTGAGAAAGAAAATGACTGTGAAGCCTTGGGCAAACCGCTTAAGGTCCGCGTGAAGCAACTTCGCTCCTACAAGGAGCACGATCAACAGGAAAACATACGTTGCTCCGAGGGCCAACAGCCCGGATAGCGCCGCGTAGCCTTTCGACACTGGGGCAAGCGCCTTGACAGGAGTTGTCCAAACTGAGGTTGTGACCGCCCAGCCCAGGACGTCGGCGCCAAACAACAATGCAAGCGAACATGCGAATGTGAACAGGCCGATACACACTGCCAGCCAATCCTCGTTGAAGCCGGACCGTGCAGGGTGCGTTGCAGACGAGGGTGGAGAAGTCGCCACGGCTTTGCGTGGTAATTCAGTAGACGATGCCATCCGTCGTTACCTCAGCAAGTGGACTGCAGCGGTCGCTCAGTGTCGGGAGCGTCGTTGCATTATGCCTGACAAGATTTGAATTCATCTTAAACTAGAGTCAGCCTCCAGAATTCCAATTTGTGGAACTTGGTCACGTCTGAGTTTCCCCGAACTGGAACCGACGCGCATGGCACTGCAAGTGCAATGAGTGATTAGTGCCGCGAGCACCGATCTGCACTGCAAGGGAAACGCCATTGCCAAGAAGTCGCTCAGTCGTCATTCTCCTCGTGCGCCGCGCCTGGGATAATGAAGTCGGCAGGGTCGAGAATGGTCGAGTACTTGTCGAGATAAGGGAACGGAGTATCGCAACAGACAAACGCGGCCACAACTTCGCCGTCCGAATTGCGGAACAGGTCCAGGTCAGGTTGCTGTTCGATAAAATGCAACAGCCCTGCGAGAGCAAAACCGGAGCTCGGACCCGCCATCAAGCCGGAGCGACAAAGGTCCAGGCTCTTCTTGTACGACTCGCTGGTTCCAGCGCCCACACGATTCGAGACCTCCGACTCCCAGTCGAAAGTAACCTCGCGCAAACAGGCGTTGGTGCGCACTCCCGGAATAGCGGCATTCGGAAAGCAGTAGGTGCCAACCACAGTCACGCCGCTATCCTTCTCGCGAAAAAATCGGATAGCACCAAGGGCTGTGCCGGTAGTGCCAAGGCCTGCACAGTAGATGGTGAGCTTGCCATTCGTCTGGTCCCAGACTTGCTGTGCCGTCCAGGTGGCGTGAGCGGCGACATTCGCTGGATTGCCGTATTGATCGAGGTTAAGGAATCCGGGCCGCTTGCCCATGCGTCTCGCCAAGGAAACTCCGCCACCTTCGGGAGGAGCGAATCGGACGTCCGCGCCAGCAAGCCTCAGCATTTCGAGCTTCCCGGGTGCGATGTCGATGGGCACGATTGCCCTGACGGAGCGGACGCCGAACAAGCGAGCCATGATCGCCAGAGAGAAGGCCGTGTTCCCCGACGAGTTTTCCACGATGGTATGAACACCGTCGAGCTTGTCAGACGCCTCCTGCAGCATCTTCAGCACGGGAAGCGACTTGAGGTTGAGCAACGGCAAGAGGTACAGCAGCTTGGCAAAGATTCGTACCTTTTGCCCAGCGAACGGATTCAGTTCCTCCGGCAGTTCGACCAGCGGCAGAGGTGGGTTGCAATCGGGGTCGAGGAAGTGTTTGAGTGCGTCGGGACCCGAGAAAACATTAGTGCTGGAAGGTGGTTTCTGCATGGTGTGCTAGCTCCCCGACGAGATTAGACTTTGGCGGATTCTCCGGATGAGGGTACCTGCTGAGATGCCGAGTCCGCGACGTCTATCCGGGACGGCGCCACGCACAGCCAATTGCGATACGCTTCCACCGGAATGATCTCGCTTCGCATTTCAAGGCCCCTATCGGTGATATTGTGAAGCTCGTATCCGTGCTCTAAGAGGATCTGTGTCATCGCCGTGCCGGGGTCACCAGGGTTTGCTTCCAGTACGATGCGCGGACGAAACTTCCTAAGGACCCTGCTTCCGCCGCTTAGAACAAGATGTGAGAAGCCTTCAACATCGATCTTCACGAAATCGGGCTCGAGGTTCAGTTCTTCGACAACCGAATCAAGTGTCCGGCACTTCACCTGTATGACTCTGCCGCGTTGGCCCCGATACCCTTCCACTGCGAGACTCCCCATCGTTGAATCCTCCGCCTCATGAAAAAGTACCGTTCCATTCGAATCGCCAAGAGCAATGTTAAGTATTGTGACCCTTGAGTCAAAGTTGTTTCCGTTGACGTTGCGTGCGAGCGCCGCGCAGACCTTAGGCACAGGCTCAATAGCCACAACCCGGACGTTTGGGTTAACTGTGCAACCCAAAACAGTGTACACGCCGCAGTTTGCACCCACGTCAATGAAGCAACGGGAGCGCCGAATGTTTTCAAGGATTACTGGAGTGGTTTCCTTCCCACACTCTCGCAGGCCTGACCAAAATATTTCGTGGCCAATGGAGTCGAAGTCAGTAGGGAACCATGAACACTTCCACCCGGCGCCATATATTGTAAACGGCTCAAGCACCCAACGCCACGGCAAGAACTTTCGCGCCCTGGAAGACAGCAGCCCACGTTGACACGCCCAACTAACTGGTCCACGGAAGGGCTGAAGGAGGAACGGTAAACCAACGATTTTCACTATCGCTCGTAGGCTCTTCATTGAGTTTTCCTCGCCTCAATGTTCACGAACTAACCAGCGAAACAACCAAGAACACCAATGTGGACTACTTGCTGGGACTCTTTCCTCCCGGCCCCTGTCATGATGGTTTCTGCATCCGGCGCTCTCTCTCGGCCGAAGTCAGACTCCGGCGGATCCTTCTGAGGAAGGCACTAATTGAGACGCCGAATCGGCGACGTCGACCCGATTTGCGGCAGGTCGTCCGCAGTGAATGACTCGCACGTGCTCGGTCAGTGAATCGGGGTAGCTCACCAACCGTTGCCATTGTCCCACCACCATTGACGTGCAGACCGTATCCACGAGTACGTTGTTACCATTACGATAATCGCTCAACGCTGACTGGACCCGGTCGCGGTCGAACAGCGGATTATCCAGTAAAACGCTGACGCCATCTTCCACGGCAGCAAACGTCTTCGGCTCCCGGAAGCGATCGCCCCAACTCGTTCCCGACTCTTGATGCGGCCTCGGCTTCCCAGACAGCTTCTTGTATGCCGCCCGAACCGTTGGGTACCAGAACTGATTGCGAATCTGGTCCCTCCAGTTCTTCTTCAAGTGAGCCACGGGTTCACCGGTGTTGGAATCGGGAAGCCTGGCTGCAGGATGCGCCAGCGAAAGGAATACCTCGCGAATCGCCCAATCGCGATCGCGGTAGCGAGGGTGGCTGAGCGCGTACCAGGTCCAGAGGGATGGCTGAAAAACCGGCGAGGCAACATCAACTGCTTCATACCAGGCGAGCATTATGCAGAAGTAAATTTGCCTGGAAACAAACTCCAGCAGCCGTCGTTCGAATGTCAGGTCATAACCATCGACGATCACCGGAACCAGCGAATCGGAGAGCTCGCGCAGCTGATTTCTAAGGATCGCTTTGCCATCGTCGCTCAGCAATGCGTAGAACTGACGCGGCAGGCTATCCGGCTTGCAGCCGAACTTGTCCAGGTAGTACGCGTTTCGCCCCATCCACTCGTAGAGGATCGACTGCTGTTCTGGGTACCTCTCATATCGTCCCGCAGTCCAGCCTCGGTACATGGTGTTGTGAAAGTAGCCGTGAGTAATTCCGGGTATTCCACGCTGGCGCCATTCCCGCACGAGGCCCAGATGCGACACAAACCTGGATTCGTGCATCGCTCCGGTCACCAGATACCCCCATTTCATTGGGAACTCGTAATCGGGTGCTGGAACTACGTCCAGAGTTGCCCCGGCTGCTTCTGCCACCTGGGTGGTGATTAGTGCCTCGTCCGGATAGTGTTCCAGCGACAGTGCCCTGCGCTTGCCTGAAGCCAGCATTAGCAGAATGCGGGAGTCCAAACCGCCGCTTAAGAGAAGCCGCGTCTCAGGATCGGTCCAAGTTTCGGCGATGGCCTTTTCTATAGCGAAACGCAGCGTCTCTGCCGGATGAGCCATCACTTCACTCTTCGTGAGGCTCACATCGGTGGGAAGCGCGTTCTTCCATTTCCGAGTCAACACACCTGCTTCGAATTCGAGAGCTTCACCAGGCGCGATCCAGACAGCACCGGCAATCGTGGTCTTTTTCGAATAGAGGGTGCCGAGAACGGCGCACTCCAGCAGGCCTCCCCAATCCGGTTCGATCCCCGCCGGGGAATTCAAGATAACTGTCGAAAGCTTGTCAGAGATGCACACGCCTTTGCTGGTGACAAGGTAATAGACCGGTCGCGTGCAAAGTGGATCGACGAATACGCGAACTTTGGCTGGGCGGGTTGCACCCTCACTTGTGATTTCGAAGCCGCGAAAGCTCCCGTAGCGGCCTTCCAGCCACTTTTCGATCGGTTCGCCTGCGCTGGGATAGCGGTCGGGCTGGCCTTCGATAAGGAGGAGCCGGCTCTCGGCGCGTGTGATCTGCCACTGGCGGGTGTTGCTCCAGTGAGCCCAGGCAGCCCTCGCGTCACCTAGTTCGAATGACTCTGTGATTTCACTTCCACCCAGATCCACGAGCTTCATCGGGGACGAGGAAATCGCATTGTCTCTAAAATCCTGGACCAGGAACCCTGACAATGTTAGAAGCACCCCATCTTGAAGTGATATGGCCGCCAGTTTAACACGTGTTCTCGTTGTTCTCGCTTCTTCCGGGAGGCTAGAATCTCTACATGCAAGAGCTCGATGGTGACCTCGACACTTCGTTGGATGAATCGCTGGACCCACAGGACTGGGAGGCGTTCCGGCGTTTAGCTCATTCCGCACTCGACGACGCCATCGACTACCTTCGCGACGTCCGCCAGCGCCCGGTCTGGAAACCTGTCCCGGAAAATGTGAAGCAAAAGTTACGCCAACCGCTGCCGGTTGCGCCGCAAGGCATAAAGAGTACCTATCGCGAGTTTCGCGAAGCCGTGCTTCCCTATGCCACTGGAAATATTCATCCGCGCTTCTGGGGCTGGGTCCATGGTACCGGTCTGGCGACTGGCATCATCTCGGAGATGATGGCGGCGGCAATGAATTCCAATTGCGGCGGCCGTGACCACGGAGCCCTGTACGTGGAGCGCCAGGTGATCGACTGGTGCCGCCAGATCGTGGGCTACCCTGAAGCAGCCAGCGGTGTGCTGGTTAGCGGAACGTCGATGGGCACCGTGATCGGTCTCGCCGTCGCCCGCAACGCTCGCGCAGGGTGTGATGTGCGCGCCGAAGGCATCGCTGGTGCTCCGAAACCTCTCGTGACCTATGCTTCCAGCGAAGCCCACAGCTCAATCGCGAAAGCGCTGGAACTGCTCGGCCTGGGCCGCAACTCCCTTCGCAAGATTCCGGTTGATGCAAAGTTCGCGATCGATTGTGGTGCCCTAAAGCAGGCCATCCAGGAGGACCGACGTGCGGGAAACCAACCCTTCTGCGTCGTCGGTTGCTCTGGAACAGTCAACACCGGTGGCATGGATGATCTCAACACATTGGCGGACATTTGCCGCTCCGAAGGACTCTGGTTCCACGTGGACGCCGCTTTTGGCGCGCTCTGCGGACTGAGTGACTCACTTCGGACACTAATTCGGGGAATCGAGCGTTCCGATTCTGTCTCCTTCGACTTTCATAAATGGATGTATGTGCAGTATGACGCCGGGTGCGTTCTGGTTCGCGATGGCCAATTTCACAAACAGGCCTTTGCCACCCGGCCCGATTACCTTCAGCATTCCGATCGCGGGCTCGCGGGCGGTGGAGAGTGGTTTACCGATCTGGGACCGGAGTTGTCGCGGAGTTTCCGCGCGCTCAAGATCTGGTTTGCTCTGAAGGATCATGGCACCAGCGGATTGGGCAGCATGGTGGAGAAAAATTGTCGCCAAGCGCAGTATCTGGCGAAGCTAGTAGAAGCCAATCCCCTGTTCGAATTACTCGTCCGACCGACGTTGAATGTGGTCTGCTTCCGCTACCGTGCCACCGACTTGTCAGCGGCGGAACTGGACCAAATCAATCGCGATATTGTTGCCGACTTGCAGGAACGCGGGATCGCTGCTCCCTCCACAACCCGAATCAATGGCAAACTCGCGATCCGCGTGGCAATTACCAATCACCGCAGCAAGCGCGAAGACTTTGATCTGCTGATTAGGTCCGTTCTCCTGCTTGCGAGCGAACGGGTGGGATCTCGCACCGCTTAAAGCTACAATGAACACAATGGGACGCTGCCTATCCGGTAGGAAATTTCGACGTGATCAGTCTAGCTAAAAAGGTTGCCCGACGAGTCCGGGCGGAATGGGAGCAGAGTGTCGAAAGACGCCGGCTCTCACCGTTGTATTCTCCGGATCCATCGAACCATGATTTAGACGCGCATCTCGCGGCAGCGTTGGACTGGCTGAAACGCGCGCAAGATGCGGGAACCGACCGTGGGGTTTCCTACGGAGTCGCGTTCGGACAGAACTTTGACGCCAGTTATCCCGAAACGACGGGCTACGTTTGCCAAACCTTTGTGGAGCAAGAGCAACTCACAGGTGACGCCGATCTGCTGAAGAGGGCTATTGAAATGGGGGATTGGGAGATCGCCATTCAGTTGCCGATGGGAGCCGTCATGGGTGGGAGGTTCAATAGCAATCCTACCCCTGCCGTCTTTAATACCGGCATGGTCTTGCTGGGGTGGAGCGCGGTGATTCGAAGAACAGGCGAGGTTCGATTCAAGGAAGCTGCTCGTAGGGCGAGCGACTGGCTGCTTTCCGTGCAGGAGCCGGATGGCAACTGGATTCGAGGAAATTCGCAATTTGCGGCCTCCGATTCCACCCTCTACAACGTGAAGGCCGCTTGGGGGTTATGCGAAGCAGGTCTCGCACTAGACGATGATCGGTATGTGCGCGCTGCAATCAGAAACGCCGAATATTGCCTGGCGCATCAGACGGCAAATGGATGGTTTCCAAACTGCTGCCTTAGCGACAACGAACGCCCTCTCCTCCACACGATCGCGTACACGATGCAAGGGCTGGTAAATATTGGCAAACTCACGGGCCGGCAGGACTTTATTGCGGGCGCGCGCAAGACGGCCGACGCTGAGATCCAAATCATGGGGCCCGATGGATTTCTTCCTGGCCGTCAGGATGCGCATTTTCATGGCACGGTGAATTGGTGTTGCCTCACCGGATCGGCGCAAACCTCAGTGGTTTGGAGCTGCCTTTTTGGTCTCACTGGTGAGGATAAATATCGAATAGCGGTGGCTAAGGTGAATCGCTACCTGATGGCTCGCCACGATATTCGAAACACTGATATCCGCTTGCGCGGCGGGCTCCCCGGAGCATGGCCCGTCTGGGGTGCCTACGGAACACTCACGATCCTTAATTGGGCAACCAAGTTTCTGGTGGATGCGCTATCCGCGCAGAAGTACTCAGTCCCAGGACCTACCAACGACATGAGGGATGGGAAACTGGTTCGGCTGCAGCGGCCCCAGGGTTAGAGTAAACATGGACAGGAAATTCTTCTCGCAGCGGATCAGCCGTAGTGTGCACTGGCTACCTTAGGGATTGCCTGAAATAGAGAATCCGTTTTGCCCAGATGCGTACGTTGCAGCAATGCAAGAACAGGGCTACGAATGCTGGATCATGGGAGTGCGCGCGGGAGACGCTGTACCGCACTCTGCCATCGCTATGCTTCGTCGTGGGCGTCTTGGCGGCACGTTGGAAAAACCATCTCGCCGGCGACAATCCTGAAGCTTGCCAGCTTCGCGAAGCGCCAGCTACACTGACAGGCAGTAGCTCTTCTCCATGTCTCATCTCAATGCACGCCAGACGAGCCGTTAGAGCTGTGGGAGTCACCTCCATTATTACTACGGCCTCGTTCATGGCGGAACGCCGGCCCGCAGCTGGACGATACGAGGAGCTGTCCACCCTCGACCCTGCCAACCCGTTTGCCACCTTCGCTCACGTGCGGGCCGAAGAAGGGCCAGTAGGTGAGCCGTGGCTCCTCGAATGCCGCGACCGGGGCCGGTTGGTCTGTGGGTGCATAGGGTTTGTCCGCCGTGGGCGAATGAATTGCCGGCTTACGATTACTTCCCTGCCGGAGGTATCGGAGGACTTTTGGGCGGGGATGAAGAGCCTCATTGCCAAGGAAAGGATCACAATTCTTGAGTTGAACACGTTCTCTTCCCGAACCCTGAATATCCCATCCCTGGGAACAGAGCTGGGCCGCAAGCGGCGGTACGAATACGTCGTACCGCTGGATGGAACGCCGGACGATATACTCCGCCGGATGCACAAGCACCACAGGCAGAGCGTGCGAAAGGGGATGGATACCGGCTTGGTGGTGCGCACAGGGAACGAATGCCGCCTGGAAGATCACGTGAAGGTGATCGGGGCATCGATGCAGCGGCGTGTAGGCCGCGGGGAACAGATCGAGTCGCCTCCGACACTGGAGGGACTCCAAGCGTGCTTGAATAGCGGATTGTGCAGGCTATTCCAAGCGTGTCGCGGCGATGAGGTGGTGTCGTCTATGTCGGTGGCGATCGCTCCCCGAGGCCGCTATCTGCACACGTCCGGGACCAGCCCGGAAGGCATGAAGTCCGGCGCCTCGCACTACCTGTTGTACGAAATCATGCGGGTGAGCATTGCCGAAGGGGCGACGCTGCTCAACCTAGGCGGCGTTTCCGATCCCGACTCGGGACTGGCGCAGTACAAAAGACACTTCGGCTCTGATTGCTGGGAATCGGAAGCGGCCCAGTTTTATGTAGGAAGCGGACTGCGCCGGGTGGCTTGGAACTCGGCGGTCCTCTTGAAGGACCTGCTCAAACTCAGACGGACCACTGCTACTGGAACCGAAGCGTGAATTCAGTTGTTCGAAAACTCAAGTCTCTGCGATCGTACTTCTACCAGGTCCCCTGGTGCGTGCCGGACTGGGGATGGCCGGAGTGGCGCATTTGTCTGAGGCTCGCGCTGACAGGCAAAATCCGGAAGGGCGGCTACGGCCCGCGCCTGGCCGATGAAGTGAAAACCCTGCTCGGCCGCGAGTACGCCGTGCCGGTGGCCCGCGGTCGCGATGCGTTATGGCTGGCGTTACGTTGTTTGGAGGTCCGGCCCGAAGACGAGATCGTGCTGCCATCCTACATCTGCCGGTCCGTACTGGAAGGAGTGGTCATGTCCGGGGCAACGCCCATATTTGCGGATGTGGGCAGCGATTTGCACGTTACCGCCGCGACGGTAGCGGCGGTGCTCACTCCCCGGACCCGCTGCGTTATCGTGCCGCACCTGTTCGGCGGTCTGGCGCCCATCGCCGAAATCGAATCCTTGCTTCGTCAGCGCAACATCGCATTGATCGATGACGCCGCGCAAGGCTTTGGGGCCCAATGCGGCGGCAGGAAACTGGGCGGGTTCGGCGAATTCGGTGTCGTCGCTGGGGGCCCCGGCAAACCGCTCGCCACCGTGACTGGCGCTGTCTTGGTGATGGATGCGCCAGAATATTTCGACCGGGCTAACCGTGTTTCGCTGCCCTTGGAGAGTACGGCGCGCATACTGAGGCGATCACTCGAGTTCTGGATCTACCGCTGCTTCCGGCGGTACACCGCTGCGCTGGAAGTCCTACAGGATCGTCTGGGCGGGTTCCCACCGGCCGACCCCAATCCGCACGCCATCGCCAACCTCGATGCGGCGCTGATGCAGCGGCAGATTGGCAGCGTGCGCGAACTGGCGGGTTGTCGCGTCCGGCATGGGCGCCGCTTGGCCGAAGCGCTGGCCCCGCTGGACTGGAAAATCCTGACAGAGATCTCAGAGGAAGCGCTGGCATTGAAACTGACTATTGTGTTGCCGCCGTCCGGGCCCGATCGCGACAGAGTCCTTCGCGCCTTCGCGTGTGCGGGCATCGAATGCCAGACTGGGTACGCACCCTGCCAGTCTGGTGGCGACACCTCGTGTCCGGTCACTGCATCGCTGTGGAATCGCGTTTTCTGCATGCCGTTGGAAACCGCCTTCCCGAACCCCGAGCGGCTGACTAAAATCGCGCGGACACTGGCAGAGGGCTGCTGATCATGTCGCACGGCACTCTAATTATCTCCGGCACATCGCGAGTGGCCGCTCCCGTCGCGCGCTCGCTTTCGCGTCGGAACATCCCAGTCTTCATGGTCTCTTTGGACGCGGAGTCGGCATCACTCAAGTCCCGCTCGATCCGCAGGAATGTCGACCTCTCGGCTTCGCTAGACGCCGCCAGAGTCTGCGCCATCACCGAGATGATCCAGCGAGAAGACATCGACTGCATCTTCCCTGGCAATGATTCAGCGCTGTTGTTCGTGGCCGACCACTACGACCGACTAAGTTCTCTGGCGGTGGTCGCCGCTCCCCCTCCCGAGACGTTGTATTGCGTTCTCAACAAAGAGCGCACGTTGCAGGCGGCAGCGGAGTGCAGCGTCGAAGCGCCGCGTAGCTACCGATTCGAGGACAGGAATGATTTGGCCAGTGCTTCCGGTTCCCTTCCATTTCCTCTGGTGGCCAAGGGGTTCAGCAAGCAGGTGATGAATATCTCCGCGTTCAAGACGCGCTACTATCGCGACTACAGGAGCCTCGAACGCGACTACGAGTTGGATCCGGACTACGGCCGAAAGTATATGCTCCAGGAGTTCGCGCCGGGCGAGGGCTTCGGCATCGAAGTGATAATGGACGAGGGCGAGCCGCACCTGATGTTCGCTCACCGCAGGCTGAAGGAATACCCCACCACCGGAGGGGTGAGTGTCATCGCCGAGGCGGTGACGCCTCCTCCCGCGCTGGTCGAGCGTGCCCTGCGGCTGCTCCGGCACATTGGTTGGAATGGGATCGCTATGGTGGAGTTCCGCTGGGATCGGGCGACGGGGCGTATCACGCTGATGGAAATCAACGGTCGCTTTTGGGGTTCTCTTGCCCTTTCGCAGGCCTGCGGAGTGGATTTTGCCTATGCCGCCTGGCGCCACGCCCATCATCTGCCAGCGGAGCCGCAGCATCCCCATACCACCGGGAAGCGCGGACGCTGGACCAGCGGGGTATTGCTGCGCATCCAGGAAGTGTCCCATCCCCAATCGGACGGAATGCCGCGGCCAGGCTTCGCTAAGGAGTTGTTGAGCGCCGCCGCATCCTTCCGGCCCGGCATCCATGATTTGCTATGGTGTTGGCAGGATCCCCGGCCGGCACTCGATGAACTTCGACGCCTGGTCTCGGCGATGGCGCGGGACGAAACCAAACGACTAGTGCGGGCGTGTTTGCCCACCTTCGCCCTGGAGTGGCGGCGCGCTGGCCGCTCGCTAGAACCCAGGGCAGCGCGAATCTATGTGTGGCGGCAGTTCCGCGACGCATGGCGCCCGCGCAGACGACGGTTACCGCGGCAAGTGCGATCGGTGCTATTCGTCTGCCACGGAAACATCATCCGCAGCCCGATGGCGGAGGTTGTGTTCCGCAAGCGCTGCGGAATTCCTGCCCGTTCGGCGGGACTACATGCCATTCAGGATAACCGTGCCGACAAACGCGCAGTGGAGATCGCACCGGAGTTCGACGTGTCGCTGCGAGACCATCACGCCGTCCCGGTCACGCACGACCTGCTAGCCCCATACGACCTGGTCGTGGCGATGGACCGGCTCAATGAAGCCCGACTGCTGCACCGTTATCCGGAAGCCGCTGCTAAGGTCGTGATGCTAGGCACGTTTGCGCCGCGGCGCTTGCCCGGCGATGAAATTCCTGACCCCTTCCTGCTCGACGAGTGCGCGATTCGCGACTGCTACCGGACCATCGACGCATGCGTCGGACAATTGGCCAAATGTTTGGAGGCGCTTTCTTGAAAGCTGCTCTCAAACGATTAATGAATCGTCTGGCTGCCTGGCAGCCGATTCGCAGCGCCGTCTTACACCTCGTTTATCCGAACATTGTCCGCGCCTTGTTGGACGAGGTGCAACCGGATACTCCATCACCTTCGGGCGTCGTCGAGGCCTGGGCATGGAAAATACACTCGCAGATTCTCCGGAGTGAGGAGATGGCGGATGGAGAGAATTGTGCCGAGGATGGCATGCGGTGCGACGCGAATACGCGCCGCCGCATCCTTGATGTCGTGGCTCAGCACCTCATTCAGGTCCCGGGCGAAATCTTCGAGTTCGGAGTATCCTCCGGCGAATCCTTTCTCGAATTTCTCAACCGGTTCCCGGAGCGCCACGTGTACGGATTCGATTCCTTCGAAGGGCTGCCCGAAGACTGGTGGACCCGCCCGAAGGGCACTTTCGCGGCTGAACCGCCGCGCTTCACGAGCCCTTACGGGCACCTGATCAAGGGGTGGTACAACGAAAGCGCCCCTAGCTTCTTTTCCGGGTGGACGGGGGTCATCGCGCTGCTCCATATCGACTGCGACTTGTACTCATCATCGGCAATCGCCATTGGGCATGCAATCAAGTACTGCGTTCCGGGCAGCGTAGTTTTGTTCGACGAGTATTACAACTATCCCGGCTTCGAGTCGCACGAGTGGCGTGCGTGGCGTGAAGCCAGGGCGCTGTATGCCATCTCCGCACGATGCATCGCATACGACGGAAGACGTGCTGCATTCGTTATCGAGAAGAGGCGTCAGACTTGAGTCTGCTCATATTGCCAGAGCAGCCTTGCGGCGAAGAACAGTGCGGAGCAGCAGCTCGGCACGCGAACGGAAGAATAGCAGGATGATGCCGCAGTAGCACACGGCACCGGTCATCACCTCCACAGCCAAACGCAGCCAGGCCGCCAGGCCGGTTCCCATCCAATGCTGCTCCAGCAATACCACTGTGGCCATGACCACGCAACCGACCGATGCCGGCAGCAGCGTCGAGAAGTACTCCCCCGCAGACATGCCGGTTTTGAAAAGCATACGGAACAGCAAGGGAATGGTCAGCAACGGGTACACGCACAGCCAAGTCGCGGCGATACCCACGGCCCCCCAGCGGCTGGCATACCAGAACGATGCCGGCAGCACCAAGGCGATCGCCAGCGTGTTCCACATGGGGGCGGCTGTATCGCCGAGGACGTTCAGCACCTGCGGCATCAGCGATACGATGCAGCGCACGCTGGCGCATGCGGCGAGCAGGCAAAGTGGACCGGCGACCGGCCACCAGCGATGGTCGAATAAGGCCTGTACTAGCGGACGACTGACGACAGAGAGCCCGAACGCGATGGGGAACGTGACGAGCGCCAGCGTCTCAGTCACACCGCGAATGTAGCGTCTTAGCTCGGCTGGATGATCGCGCACCTGCAATAGCACCGATGGCGTTACGCGGGTCACCAGACCGCTGACCTTTTCGACCGGCAAGCTCGCTATGTTCCATGCCATCGTGTACAGACCCAGTATCGAACCTCCGAGGGTGCGGCCCGCTACCGCGAAGTCCGAGTTGGAGTAGACATACCATCCCAGACGCCCGACCAGCAACTGCCAGCTGAAAGTGATCTCCTGCCGGAGATCGCCCCACACCGGTTTGCCCGGTCGGCACGGGTACATTAATGAGAGAGTCAGGGTCGTAAACAGGGTGCCCACAAGCGAGCCCAGAACAAGCGACCAATACGAAAAGCCGAGGTAAGCCAGGGCTACAGCGGTAGCCGTGCTGGCGATCGCCTGCCCCGACTCCACGCCGGCCACCAACTTGAAGCGCGACGTCCGAAGCAGGACCGACTGCGGCACCACGCGAAAACCGGAGATGCAAAAACCGATCCCAACGGCGGGAACGATCCGCAAAAGTTGGGGTGTCCGGAACAGCACGGCTGCCACAGGCGCCGCCGCGCACGCGATCAGGGTACCGCCGAAGCCCAGTAGAATCGCCAGCGCGTGCAAGTGGCTGATCTTGGCTGGTGTAAGGTCTTTCGACACCAGCACAGCACCATCGATGCCGAATTCGCTTAGCATGGTGATGGCCGCGGACAACACTGCGGCCATGCCCATCAAGCCAAAGTCCCGCGGCGTGAGCAGCCGCGCCAGCACCAGCAAGGAAACCGAGGTGACCACCTGGGTGCCCAAGCGCGCAGCGGCCGTCCAGGCGACGCCGGAGACCAGGCTGTGGTCGAGGGCTCTGCGCGAACTCGAAGTGACGGGCGAACCGGAAGCGGCGCTCATGCGGTTATGCGAGGCCTGGAAGCATGCCTAGTGGCTGAGGAGGTCAGTTGCGGCGGCGGGGCACCGTCGCGCCTTCGAAGATGCGTCGGTATGCGCGACAGCAGTCGCGAGATCGGCAGTCCGAGACTGGTCAGGATCGCTATTCCGCTGATTTTCTCTATCGGACATCAATGCCCCTTACTTTCGCATCTCGTTATCATCATACAGGATCATAGTCACGGCGTTCTTGCCTCGATACGATTCGCTGAGAGGATCGTTCGAGAATTACGGACATCCCAGCCGTCTACAATTGGTTAAGCAGCTGGCGGCTTCGAAATCAGACGCTGGGCGGATCCCGGCAGGTGAAGCTACGCTGGCGCGAGCGCGGGGAGTGGCTGTTTTAGATCGCGCGGCCACTGCCTACAACCTGGTGCACATGCCGCGGCTGCTAGCTCTGGCGGTTTGAACCGAGGTGCTCTCGCAGCTCATCGCCGGGCGGAAACGAGTCACGTGGTGGGGTCTACCTATGAAAAATGACGTCCGGAGAACATTCCGGTGCTGAATAACCGAGCTTTTTAGTAGCCCCTGAACCCCACGAGAAGAGCGGTGCTCCACAACAACATGAAATCGTAACAGGCATCTGCCCCGCCGCGCGCTCACTTCTGGATCGGAAACCGCTGTTTTGCTTCAATGGGGTTGCTCGAGAATGACACTTTCGGGCTATTATCTAGCTTACATACTTGATGTTACTGTAGCCCTCACGATTGAGACCAAGATATTAGAATATAAAGGTTTGCTTGGAATCTTCGATGGTTACAAAAGTGCCAAACGTTAGGATTATTACCTACGAACAACCGGCTCTAGGGTCGGGGACATGACGCTGGACGGCCCCGCGTGAGACAATTAACGATTCCGCTGCTAATGCCTGGGATGCGATGCAAGTCGATAGTTATGAGTAAGTTACGTAGTTGATGGATCAATACTCCTAGGGTGGCCCGTTTCGCCTGAAGTCGGGGGTGGAACCATGAGAGTGACCCTGGCAGGTGCTCCCCGATTCCAGGGGCGCGGCCAACCCCAGACTGGATCGGATGGTTAGGCTGCGTCGTTGACGGCCATCGTGTCTCGTAGAGCGAATTATTAAGGATGCCTTCAGGTAGAGCAGATTATGTTGGAAACCTTGGCCATCCGCGTTAAATAGTGGCCGCATTATGAGTCATACACAGCCAGTCCACCAAATGTCTGTCCACACCCGACGAAGTCCCGCGCAGGAGTGGTTGCGCCGCGACTCCACGGCTCGTGGCCAGGACAATCGATGCTCCCGTGGTTTGCGGCCGTTCGTGAGTCGAGGCGAAACACGAAGTGTTAATTTCTCCATCGGTGGCAACGGGTGGGTTATGCGCGCCCAGACGGGAACCTCAGGGAGGACTGGTTAACTTGACTGGGCCAGGTCTCGAACCGACAGTAAGTTCGTCGGGAGTCACTGGTGACTTCCGCGATCTTGCCCGTGTTGGTTCGGGGAGCCCAGCCAGAAATCTCTGGCTCTTTATCCGCTTATGCGAAAGCTCCTGATTATTGCGCATGCATTTCCGCCGCACCCCGCACCCGGTTCTGCGCGGGCGTGGCGGCTGTACAAATACCTGCCGGAGTTTGGCTACGAAACCTATGTCGTTACCGCGTCGCGCCCGGACAAACCGCAATCGCGTGTAACGTGGGTTCCAGTGCCGGCCAAGGACCTCGCAGAGCGAGTATTGCGGAAGTTTTTTTTCCCCACGGACGAAGATGTATTGTGGACTCTGCCCGCCCTTCGGACAGCCGAGCGCCTCGTTGCCGAGACGGCGATGGATGCGGTGCTCTCTACAGTGCCCTACATACAGGATCACGCCATTGCGTACCGACTGAAGAAACAGTTCGGGTTGCCGTGGATCGCTGACTACCGCGATCCTATTATCGGAAATCCGTTCCGCAGGACCACGGGAATACCGGGCATGGTTGACCGCTTCCTGGACGCCCACTTTTTCGCGACTGCCGATCAGTTGGTGGCCGTGACCGACTACGTCAGGAAAGAGTGGACTCAGCGTTGCCCAGAAGTAACGGCCAAGTCCGCAGTTATTTGGAACGGTTATGACCCAGAAGAACCGATCACGCCCCAGCCCATTCCGTCGAGGCCCTATCGGGTGATTGCCCATTTCGGAAGCTTTTATGAAGGACGAAGCCCAGTCATTCCCCTGGCATCGGCGCTTCGCCTGGTGCGGCGGGGAGTCCTCGATCCGGCACTTTTTCGCTTCCGGCTGGTGGGCGTGCTCGAACCGGGAATCCAAGCGAGCCATAGGGAGCTTTTCCAGCAGCTCACGGCCATGGGATGCCTGGAGTTGGTGCCGGTGATGCCCCGCCCACTGGCGCTTGAATCCATGATGGAATCCGACTCGCTGATGCTGGCGGACACCAATCATGCAGGGATCGGACATACCGTGCCAGCCAAGCTGTTTGAGTACATTCGCGTCGGCCGCCCCATCCTCGCCTTGACCACGAAGGGTTCGCCGGTCGAGAACATTCTCGCGATGAGCGGCGTGAGGTTTGTCATGCTCTCTCCGGAGATGGACGAACCGGCAATCGACGCGCGCATATTCGAGTTCCTCAAACTCAAAACGGATCCTGCCGATTTGAGTGAGCAGTTCCTGGTTGAGTTCAACGGAAGAAACCAAGCCCGCACCCTGGCAGGCTTGCTGGACAAGATGCTCGGTGTTCGTTCCAGCGGCAGCCGGATCTGTGACGAAACTCTGGTTAAGCAAGCCGAGGTGGTCTAGGGTGAAAATCTTCCTGGTGGCCGGAGCGCGCCCCAACTTCATGAAAGTGGCGCCGCTGATGGAAGCCTTCCACGCCAGGAGAGACCAGTTCCCGGAGTTGGAGCCGCTGTTGGTCCACACTGGTCAGCACTACGACGCGCTAATGTCGGACGAGTTCTTCCGTGATCTGGGTATGCCAACCCCCGACATTCATCTCGGTGCTGGATCGGGAAGCCACGCCGAGCAAACCGCCCGCGTCATGGTCCCGTTTGAGAAGATTTGTCTGGAGCACAAACCTGCCTTGGTTGTGGTCGTCGGAGACGTGAATTCGACCATGGCATGCGCGATCTCAGCCAAGAAGCTGGGTATCCCGGTGGCCCACGTGGAGGCCGGACTGCGTTCGCGCGATATGAGCATGCCGGAGGAGATAAACCGGCTGTGTACCGATGTGATCAGCGACTTTCTGTTCACCACGGATCGGCTTGCCGGCCAGAACCTGATGGCCGAGGGTTGCCCGCAGGAACGAATCCATTTTGTGGGCAACACCATGATCGATTCCCTGCAGAAGCATCTTCGACTCGCCCTGGCAATGCCGCTTCCTCCCGGTCTCGAAGCGGGTAGGTATGCGCTGCTGACCCTGCACCGGCCGTCCAATGTTGACGACGCTGCGGCCTTGCAGCGTTTGTTCGAAGCCATCAACGCGATTGCTGAAGACATTCCCATCCTCTTCCCCGCTCATCCCCGCACCGCGCAGCGACTGGCCGGAATCCATCTTCATGACCGCGTAAGGGTGATCGAGCCGCTGGGCTATGTCGCTTTTTTGGGACTCATGGCTCGCGCCCGGATGGTGCTGACCGAT